>Ga0206805_1118_pt1 | contig 15197 bp, 11 predicted proteins | sample Alteio_BWOrgCont_59_FD_152890 | JGI IMG/M metagenome (GOLD analysis project Ga0206805, IMG submission 152890) | Enriched cells from forest soil in Barre Woods Harvard Forest LTER site, Petersham, Massachusetts, United States -... | ecosystem: Environmental > Terrestrial > Soil > Temperate forest >... | reverse complement strand
TACCTTTCCTTATCAACTGGCAAAATACAATAACGTAGGGGCACAGCAATGGACGTATATTACTTCTAATTTTCCGAATAGCCCTTATGGCGCTTTTTGTGTAGATAAAACCAGTGGGTCTTGTTTTTGTTTTGAAGGATTTGGATTCAACGGCTATGCCTATGTAGACAAACTAAGCAGATCCGGGACATTAATAAGCACTTTAACTTCTGGCACTATGAACGAGCAATGGCGGGCAACATACGATATATGCAGCCATAGTATTGCTATTGGTGGGGGTGGGATATTTACATCTCTTCAGGCCGCTACCCTGGACACTAATAATGTTAAATATGATACACTGAACATATTAGGCTTACCTCCAGGCAATCCAGTTCATGATATAGGCCTTATCGGTTCCGACCCTATTGTAGATTCTACTTATATGGCAACAGTGCGTTCCTTTCTATTCCCTCTTGTTGATGATAACTTATTATTACGAATGCCCATGCCAAGCCTTAGTCCAACAGCTTTATTAACTAATGACGGATTTGCATTCCTGGAAGTGTACGGTATGCGATATATAAGGGGTACGAATGGCATGAATGGAATGGCCCTAAGTCCTAATTGGGTTTACCTATACGACGGAGCTACCTTACGGCAGGAAAATAAGAATACAGGAGCCATTCATAATAGTACTAATGTTTCTCCAACTAATTTTGAATGGGGTGGTATATCTGTAGATCTATGTGATGATATTTATTTAGGAGATTCAAATAATATAGACTTGTACAATGCGTCCCTTATATATACCGGCACTATAGGTTCGTTTCCAGGAAATGTTTATGATGTAGTATTGGGTAATGGAAGGCTTGCCTCTGATGATACTACCCTCTATGTTTGCGGCCAGGGCTTTGTTTCAAGCATACATATAGCTCCGCCCGGTCCCCCACTTATAGTAAAAAAACGCACCCGTGTTTGTGCGTGCAATTGCACAGCAACCGGAACGCTGACATTATGCGGAAATGCTGATACAAGCAGCAATGTTAGTTATTTATGGAGCAATGGTCAAACAAACCATACTGCAACCAATTTATGCCCCGGCAATACATACACGCTTACTATAAAGTTAGGATGTTCCAAACAATTCCAGGATACATTTAATATGCCACCTTCCGGTACACTTAGTATTATTAAAACTCAAACAAGTGCTAATTGTGATACCGGTGGCACTGCTTCTGTAATTACGAGCGGAGGCGCCAGCCCATATACATACCTATGGAGCAATGGAGCAACTACTTCCAATATTGGAGGACTCGGAACCGGAAATTATTGTGTAACTATTACTGATAAGGCGGGCTGCCAGGATTCTGTATGTTTTATTATTCCTGGCAGCACAATACCAAAAATAATAATAGCACCATCATCCGACAGCCTATGTTTGGGGGATACCTCCATATTAACGGCATCGGGCGCTACTAAATATTCATGGAGTCCTCCCGGGGGGTTAAGTTGTACAAATTGCCAGAATCCTACAGCTAAGCCAATTACTACCACAACCTATATAGTAACAGGAACTAATGCATCGGGGTGTTCATCTACTGCATTTGTTACTGTATATGTGAAAGACCCGCCTACTATACATGCAATAACTAGCCAATCATCTATATGCGAGGGGGAGTCAGTAACATTGGTTGCATCAGCGACTAATAACACAAGCCCTTTTACGTGGCAGCCAGGTGCAATTACAGGCCCAACCATAACGGTAACGCCGACGGTAACTACAACTTATACCGTAACAGCATCGAATGTATGCGGAACAACTAGCATCCCTATAAATATAAATGTGAACCAATTACCCATTGCAAAATTCGATGCCAGTGTTACCAACGGATGTTCTCCTTTATGTATACAATTCCTGGATGAAACTTTAAGTCAAGACCGAATAGTACAATGGAGATGGAAATTCGGAAATGGAGACACCTTAAATAGCGAAAGCCCTATCTATTGTTACCCTAAGCCGGGTGACTATGAGGTAAAGTTAACAACAATAACAGACAGCGGTTGCAGTTCAACATTATCTGTTCCAAATTATATAAAGGTATATAGTCCTCCTGCAGGAAGCTTTATTGCCTCGCCACAACCAACAACTATTTTAGAACCCACCATACAATTTGCTGACAAATCCACTGATGCTTATGGAATACTTTTTTGGATATGGAATTTTGGAGAACAGGGCGATACGATAAGTAACCTGCAAAACCCAACGCATGTATATAGGGACACTGGAACATACTGCCCCAGTTTAATAGTGGTGGACCTGCATGGTTGTATGGACACGGTAATAAACTGCGTGGGTATAGACCCCATATTTACACTCTACATACCAAGTGCATTCACACCCAACGGAGACAAAAGGAATGAAGTATTTATGGCCAAAGGAAATGATATAAAAAGTTTTGAAATGTATGTATTCGATCGTTGGGATATGGAATTATTCCACAGCACCAATATCAATGAAGGATGGGATGGAACCTTTAAAGGATTCTTCTGTCAGGAGGACATCTATATATACAAGATAACTGTTACCGATTCCCAGGATAATCAACATTCCTATATTGGCAATATAACACTGATTAAATAGGAAGGGAACTTTAACAGGCATAAGGGGTCAAGCTTCCAACTTATATAATATTCTTTACAAATTTGGACATTTTATTCAACTATTAACCAGTTGTACCAATTATACCACAGGCAACTGTCATGGAGCCGCTATTGCCATCCACAGGCACTGGAATACGAAACCATTATCGCATAATTTGATAAAATTAAGCGACATGTCGGGGGTAGTATAGCTTAAATTAAGCAGATGTACAATATTGGTGCGCAATTTTGCACGATTCTATCTTGAAATGCTTGACATTGTAGAGGTAACACAGGACTTAAAATCCTGCGATATATTACCTATACTCTGTTGTTTCGGTATAGCTTCAGCAGTCAAAACCCTCTGCCCATAAGACATTGCCAATCAATGCTTTAATCGGTTGGGTTCGAATCCCGCCGGGACCACGGGTTCCAGGGTAACGTGGAACCTCATTTTCAGGGAAGCAAAATATCCTATTTAAATACCAGAAAACAGAACGAATTCCTGATAGAAAATAACTTGTTGTTTGTTTTGGGTAAGAGGTAATTAACGGCATAAATAAGCCTGTTTTTTTAAGATTTTTTAACAAAAAGTACTGCTAATCTATCTCTTATAACGTGGAGGTTTCGCAAAACGTTTGGGAAACCTTAAAAATGTCATCCCAGGGCATAATTAATTTAGAATAAAAAATCCGTAGGAACCTATAAGAAGGCTACCTTATATTAGCCAATTAAACGGAAATATCCCTTCATACCACTGTCACATTAATGGAATATCCGATATATGTATAGTCGTATTATCCAAAATGGCACAATGGCAAGAAGAAAGCCTGTTTTTAGCTTCTTTAATAAAAATGCGTGGAGTTATGGCTTTGCTTATAGGAAAATAGTTCACTAAAGACAAACTAACTACTTTAGTTATGACGGAAAAGAGGGCATCTTTGAGTAACTGCATTTTTCACTATAGTTACTTCACGGTCAATCTTTTGTTCTATTTTTTGCTCCAGGCCTACTACTCTTGATCCCGTCTTTTCCTTTAACGCATTTGTAGCTTCTTTTATTTTTTCCCTAATGTCATCCTGGCTTTCCTTTTTCAAAATTTTACGTTTTTTGCTTGTTTTAGCAGATGTAAATAAAAATCCTAATAAGGTGTCGACAGCCTCGGCTATACTTTTTTTGAAATTTCCATAATATCTTGTATTACAAGTTAATACTCAATTCTACTCGTCCTTGGCAGCTTCTTTAGTTGTCCGGGTATGGTAGTGATTACCATTATTGGTAGCATCTACATTTTGTCTGAAACTTTTTGTCATTTCTTTTAATTTTTCCTCTGCAAGTTCTTCCAGTTCCATAGCTTTTTTTCTAAGCGCTTCAGCTTCTTCCTTTATCTTATCGGTAATATCTTCAGCCATATCTTGGGCACCTATTAAAAGTTTGCGACGGGTTCTGTTGCCTTTATCAGGAGCAAACAGAATACCTAAGGTGGCTCCAACTAAAGCTCCTAACAGTAATGCTCCTATTACTTTGCCAGTGTTATTTGAGGTTTCCATGATGGTTTAATTTTAAAAATTATAAATTACTTTGTATAGTGGCGAATTTACATTGAGTGGAGACGGGAATCTGATTTTTTCGATGGAAGCAAGATTTTGCGAGATAAGATTATCGCATACTAAGTTAAACCCTCAGCTATCAATTTTATCTTCTGATAGACTACTTTAAACTATCAAATGCCTTAACACGCCGAAAATCTGAAGTATTTGGGTTCTCTGGAAATAATTTTAACGGTATAACAAAAAATAAGTAACATGAAAATCCAATGGTTATCTGCAATATTCTTATTAGCGATAGCTTGTAATAATAATTCGACTCCGTCGAATCAAAATGCTGTTCAAAACCCCGATTCGATGAGGCAAGATAAAACACAGGTTCATATAGATACTATTGAAGAAATGACCTTCAGGCAACATGAAGAGGAATTGATTAAGGAAAATAACAAGAAGATTGCAGAGTTGAGAGCTAAGATAAAAAATGAAAAAAAAGCTATTGGTGAGAAGTATAACGAACAATTAGATACGCTTGACCAGGAAAATGTAAGAATGGAGACGCGGCTGAATGGATTCAGCGAACAAACCAAGGCCGATTGGAAAACCTTCAAATACAATTTTAACAGGGATATGGACTCTTTGGGTAAATCTATTTCAAGATTTGCAGAAAAGAACATGAGTAACGATAAACAACACTAGAATAAATAACTATTCAAGTATTAAAAGTCATGGCCAAGTATTCAAAAAAAGCTCAGAACAAAGTAGAAAAAGTAATGCGTGAATTCAAGGAAGGTTCACTTAAATCAGGCAAAGCAGGGCACGGAGGCAAAGTAAAAAGCCGCAAGCAAGCTATTGCCATCGGCCTTAGCGAAGCACGTAAGTCAGGAGCCAAGGTGCCGAAGAGCCCAAATAAGTAACTAGCGGGTCTTCAGTACCCGGCAGGAAGGGTAAAAAATATCGTTCGCTTTGTTTTTTTCATTACTGTGATAATAACGGGTATATGCCATCTTGAATAAGTATGGACGTGGTATATCCGCCAGCGCTTCTATAACCAAATGCTTTTTTAGCGATAAAAATCAAAACACTAGTTGCGAAGGGTATTAACCAATACCCTCTTTTCTTTTAAGGAAAGGGTTTCTATTAATGTTTCAGGATGAGTGAATATCATAAAAGGTGAAAGCTGCACCAGAATCCTACCTGCTCTCACCTTTTTCCTTTATATGAATCAGGCCAGGTCAAACCTGTCGAGGTTCATTACCTTATTCCATGCGGATACAAAATCGTGAACGAATTTTTCTTTTCCGTCCTCACATGCATATACTTCTGCGAGGGCACGGAGTTCAGAATTCGAACCAAAGATGAGATCAACACGGCTTCCTGTCCAATGTACTTCACCTGTTTTGCGGTCATGGGCCTCAAACGTATCTGTCGAGCCTTGTTTCGGTGCCCATTGTATACCCGTGTCAAGCAAATTCACAAAGAAGTCGTTAGTAAGAACTTCCGGTTGCTTTGTAAATACACCATGCTTAGAATGATTGAAGTTGGTGCTCAGTACACGCATACCACCAACCAGCACTGTCATTTCAGGAGCAGTAAGGGTTAGGAGTTCTGCTTTATCTACCAACAAATCTTCTGAGCTTGCAGCATACTTGGAATTTTTATAATTACGAAAACCATCAGCAGCCGGTTCCAGTATAGCAAACGATTCTACATCAGTTTGCTGTTGCGATGCATCCGTCCGGCCCGGCGTGAAAGGCACTGTAATAGTATGTCCCGCATTGTTGGCTGCTTTTTCCACAGCTGCATATCCTCCGAGTACAATCAGGTCAGCCAGTGAGACCATTTTTCCATTGTCTTGTGCGCCGTTGAATTCTTTCTGTATACCTTCAAGTGTTTTCAACACCTTGGCCAGTTGAGCAGGGTTGTTTACTTCCCAATCTTTCTGCGGGGAAAGGCGAATGCGTGCACCATTGGCACCACCGCGTTTATCAGAACCACGGAATGTGGATGCTGATGCCCAAGCAGTAGACACGAGTTCAGCTACTAAAAGCCCTGAAGCCAGAATTTTAGTTTTTAGCGTTGTGGTGTCTTTGTCATCAATGAGTTTATGCGAAACACTTGGGATGGGATCTTGCCAAAGCAATTCTTCTGCAGGAACTTCGGCACCGAGATAACGGATGCGTGGGCCCATATCACGATGGGTCAACTTAAACCAGGCACGGGCAAAAGCATCTGCAAATTCGTGAGGATGTTCATAAAAATGCCTTGAAATTTTTTCATAAGCAGGGTCAAATCTTAGGGAAAGGTCTGTTGTCAGCATAAATGGCGCATGCTTCTTTGAAGAATTATGAGCATCAGGAACCAAATTTGCACCCACATCGCCCTTGGGTTTCCACTGATGCGCCCCCGCAGGGCTTTTAGTAAGTTCCCATTCGTAGCCGAATAAGTTTTCGAAGAAGTTATTGCTCCACTTAGTGGGTGTGGTTGTCCATGCACCTTCCAGGCCACTAGTGATGGTCTCATCTCCATTACCCTTGCCAAAGGTATTTTTCCATCCGAGGCCTTGTTCCTCAATGCCTGCACCTGCGGGCTCACGACCTACATATTTACCGGGATCCGCAGCACCATGAGTTTTGCCAAACGTGTGTCCGCCGGCAATCAATGCGACAGTTTCTTCATCATTCATTGCCATACGGCCAAAGGTTTCGCGAATGTCGCGGGCAGCAGCAAGTGGATCGGGGTTACGATCAGGGCCTTCGGGGTTAACATATATCAATCCCATTTGAACGGCTGCAAGTGGATTTTCCAGTTCGCGGTTTCCGGTGTAACGGTTATCTCCCAACCATTTGTTTTCTGAACCCCAATAAATATCTTCTTCGGGCTCCCATACATCCTGGCGTCCGCCCCCAAATCCAAAAGTCTTGAATCCCATTGATTCGAGCGCACAGTTACCAGCCAATATCATCAAGTCGGCCCAGGAAATTTTTTTACCATACTTTTTCTTAATGGGCCAAAGTAATAAACGGGCTTTGTCAAGGTTTGCATTATCTGGCCAGCTATTGAGTGGAGCAAAACGCTGTGTGCCTGAACCAGCTCCGCCGCGCCCGTCATGAATGCGATAGGTGCCTGCGCTATGCCAGGCCATGCGGATAAAGAATGGGCCATAGTGACCGAAGTCGGCCGGCCACCATTCCTGTGACGTGGTCATAAGTTCAAATATGTCTTTTTTTACAGCTTTCAGATCAAGTTTTTTAAATTCTTCAGCATAATTGAATTTTTCTCCCATGGGGTTGGACAGGGAAGAGTTTTGCCGCAGTATATTCAACTTTAGTTGAGTAGGCCACCAGTCGCGGTTTCGGGATCCACCTCCTGCTCCATGATTTAGTGCGCCATGATTAAATGGGCATTTTGCTTCAGCGCTATGCCCTGATTCAGTTTTTACTTTAGTATGTTCCATAATATTTTCGATTGTATATAGGCTCAAAGTTAGGATAAAATGTTAATTTCCATATTAAGGTTTATAGGGAGATAGGAAAACTAAATGAAACAGTAAACAATATTCATTTCTGCAGTAGTCAATTTTAATGAAATGGGTTTTCGATAAGTGATGATATTAGCGAATAGAATAAAAATGTTGGCTGCCGGGTTGGGTTGGTATTTTATTAAACTATTAAATTTTAGTAAACAAAAATATACGTAGTACCTCTTTGGCCGATGGCTAATATATGCTCCTTATCTAAATAGAGGTCTTAATCTACCCAGCATAAACCATGCACTTTTTTGTGTAATGCCTGGGTCTTTGGCTAATTGGTGAGATGGTATGACATTATAGTGAGAACTAAATAGGAAGATGGTGATAAACCACTTTCGAAATGATGTATAAGTGCCTTCAAACATAGTGCCCGCCGATGCATAAATTGTTCTCTACAATTCCTACACTTATATTATAATCAACCTGTAAGGGTCTTTACTTTGTGAACCGCAATGAGAGCGCATTAGTTCGTCGTATACCTTAATCTCTCAAGAATATTCGACAATCATTGTCTGTTTTAAGTTTAAGGACTTCGAGCATTTTTGAAAATGAACTTAAATTAGCTTGTAATGATTTGTTTTTCATATTTGGATGTTTTTACTATTCAAAGGGAAACCCCATATCTCGGACTTGCTCTACAATTTTTGAATTTGGGCATTGCGCACCGACTATATTGCAGCAAATCCCATGGAGAAACATTTTCATAAATATTGGGTTAATTCAAAATATACGAAAAATATTAGGTAAGCCAAATATATTGTTACCTAAAATTATAATAACTGTAATGTAATAACAAGTAATAAAACAGTTAACATTTATTTAATAAAGCATGTTCATAAGTGGATATTCAGATACATATAAAATAAGATAGTTTTACTTATTAGCCAGTTAATTCACTTGTCTTTTTATAATAACCTCACATAGCTGGTTATACTTGTGAATGGAGGCTTGTAATTTTTTTGTCATTGTATTGGTAATTCTTTTACCTTTGTTCCCAAATTGTAATACTTTACATGGAGCATAAGTTAGAAAGATTAGATATGAGGTGGAGTACTGTTATGCTTGCCACATATGTAAATGCTTCTCTTGCAATAGCCTTAAAACATCCCCTATCAGAACGCAACAAGTACCTTTTATTTACTATAAACACCAAATAATCAATAAAAAACGCCTATCATGAAAAAACATTTGTTTTTACCATTTCTTTTCGTTGCCCTAATTTCTTCTGCACAACAGAACGTAAAGTTTGAAGAGAAAAACTTTGAAAATGACAAACAGGGATACACTCATGCCGTAACTTATTTAGACTCTGGTGAGGTTCTATATAAAATGGGCCCAACAAGGTATAACGAGGCCATTCCTTATTTCCTTGAAGCTGAAAAATTCAATCCGAATAATGATCAGCTCAACTATTTAATCGGGTTATGTATGCTTTCGAAACATTCTCCCGATAAAACGACTGCTTTAACTTATTTGCAAACGGCTTATAAAATAAATCCGAAGGTAACCCCTGATATTCACTATCAGCTTGGAAGGGCATATCATGTTAATATGCAATGGGAAGATGCTAAACAGGAATATAATGCGTATCTAAAATCAGCCGGTGTAGACAAAGATAGAGTTGCTGATACCAAGAAAAAAATAGAAGAGTGCGATAATGGGGAAGAATTAACGCAAAATCCAATTAAGAATATTGTTATAACCGATGCTGGGGAAAATGTAAACACCCAATATCCTGAATATGGGGCTGAAGTTACTCCCGATCAATCTGAAATAATTTTTACATCCAGAAGACCCAATAACACTGAGAAACGTGATGTAGCTCCGGTAGATGGCTTATACCTCGAAAATGTGTATATGTCATTAAATCAAGGCGGAACATGGGGTACTGCAACCAATATGGGCCCGACGGTTAATACCACCGGTCAGGATGCTTTAGCCGGTATTTCGGCAGATGCTCAAACACTTTATATATACCATGGAAATGATGGTGGAGATATATACGAAAGCCATTTGCATGGAAATAACTGGTCGACCCCTACATTATTAAATGGCAAAATAAATACACATCACGAACAAAGTGTTAGTCTTGCTCCTGATAATAAAACTTTATACTTTTCAAGTGATCGTCCGGGCGGATATGGAGGAAGTGATATTTATGTGAGTGTTGCTGATGCCAATGGCGTGTGGGGTGATGCTAAGAACCTTGGCCCTGTGGTGAATACTAAGTACAATGAAGGACAAATGTCAATTCAATCAGATGGCTTAACCATGTATTTCAGTTCTGAAGGACACAATAGTATGGGCGGATATGATATTTTTAAAACCACTAAAAATGACAGTGGAAAATGGACAACACCTGTAAATGTTGGTTACCCAATTAACGGCCCCGATGATGATATTTTTTATAGCATATCATCTGATGGCAAGCACGCTTATTTCAGTTCCATTCGCAAGGGAGGTTATGGCGACCAAGATATATATATGGTTAGCTATGTTTATCCTAAAAGAATACCAAGACGTACCTTAGTACATGGTGTTATTACAGATTCTGCTACTCATCAACCTATTGCTGCGACTGTTGAAGTAGTTGACAATAAGAAGGATAGTATTGTTGCAAATGTAGTATCTGATCCTTCGACTGGAAAGTATGAAGTCTCTTTAAGAGATGAAGTTAACTATGGTGTCGCTGTTAAGGCAAACGGATATTTATTTTCTTCGTTAAATCTTGATTTATCAGATACCAATAACTATCACAAGGATATCGTTGAAAACTTTGTTCTTCAACCACTTAAGGTAAATAGTTCTGTTGTACTGAATAATATTTTCTTTGATTTCAATAAGTCTGTTTTACGCGATGAATCAAAAGCCGAACTTGATAGGGTAGTTGGGATGTTAAAGGATAGCCCCACTATTAAAATCAAAATATCCGGCTATTGCGATAGCGTAGGTACAGTTCCATATAACGAGGCATTATCAATAGCCCGTGCAAAATCAGTAGTTACTTACCTGACAAAAAATGGAATATCTGTCAAAAGATTGACCTATAAAGGTTATGGTAAAACACATTATGCCGCAAGTAATTCAACAGATGAAGGCCGTCAAAAGAACCGCAGGGTTGAGTTTGAAATTGTTGAAATGAAAAATAAGAAATAGCTTTAGGGCAAGAGTGTAATTTGTAATCTATGTTAATTTAAGGTAGGTAGTCATTTTTTCTTTTGATGTATAAGAAATATGCTACTCTGGTATTGTATATAATTTTAAGACTTATTTTTCTGTCAAACATAGATTCCATAAAATCAACTAACTTTGCACCTTTTTGTGAGAGTGCTCAATATTAATTTCAATCGATAAATAAATGATTAACAGGTGTGTTCTGCTTTTAATAGTGCTTTTTATAGTGTCTTGTGCTTCCCAAAAAGGAATGGTATATTTCCAACCCAAAGAAAAAAACTCTGATATTGAAGATGTGATAATCAAACAAAGTTATTTATCAAAAATACAATCTGGTGACATATTAAATATAGAAGTATTTAGTTTGAGCCCACAAGCCAATGAGATGTTCAATGTTTTCCCACAGACTGAATCTCAACAGTCTCAAAATCAAAATAGTAATTCAACGGAATTAGCTCCTGCCATTGGTTTTCTTGTGGATAAAGACGGAACTGTAACACTTCCATTAGCAGGTAAGGTACATATTGCTAATTTGAGTACTGAACAGGCTTCTGACTCCATTACGAAAAGGTTACAATTATATCTAATGCAACCCAATGTTACTGTGCGAGTGGTGAATTTTAAAATTTCTGTTTTGGGTGAAGTTTCAAAACCATCCGTATATACAATAGCTAATGGCAGGATCACATTGCCTGAAGCTTTGAGCCTTGCGGGTGATTTGACAATCTATGGTAAAAGAAGAAATGTTTTGTTAATACGTGAAGAAAATAACAAGAGGGCGTTTGTAAGAATTGATTTAACTAAGCGTGATTTTTTTGATTCTGTCTATTATTATCTTAAACCCAATGATATAATATATGTGGAGCCTTCGAGAGGGAAGGTAATTAGTTCTGGTACTGCGGTCCAAGTGTTACCGATTGTCATTAGTTCTCTTACGTTATTAGTTTTAGGGTATTACTATATTAGTAACGTTAAGTAGTGGTAGTGTTCTTTATTAAATAAGTTCCAATATAATATAAACAAGCTAAATGAATACGTCTATAAATCAAGATATTTTGAAACTGGAAAAGCAAGAGCCTTTTAATCTAAAGGAAGTTGTTTATAAATATTTGTCTTATTGGAAATTTTTTCTAATTTCAGTTATTCTTGCCCTTATTTGTGCATATGCATACTTAAAAGCCACTCCACCTTTATACAAAATTCAAGCAAGCATAGTCCTAAAAGATGAAAAAACAGATGCTGGAGAGGATCAGCTACTAAAGCAATTTGATGTTTTTTCATCTAGTAAAATTGTTGATAACGAAATAGATATACTTAAATCCTATACTCTTATGGAAAGGGTGGTTAAAAAACTCAACCTGAATATAAATTATGAAGAAAAAAAACATAGTTATGTTATTGATACGATGCAAGTTTATTTATATGAAAAAAGCCCAATATATCTTCAGCTAATAACAACAGCGGCTCGTACCTATGAAGAACCGATTAATATTAAGTTGTTGGGAGGGGGAGTTGTAAAAATTAATGAAAAAGATTACCCAATCAATGAAATAATAAGAACACCATACGGAACTTTCAAAATTATACTCACGGGAAGAAGCCCTGAAATAAAAGAAATATATGTTACTATTAAACCTGTTAATTCAACGGTAGAAGGGCTAATTAAAAATTTGAATGTAGAAGCATCTACTAAAATGTCAAGTGTTCTAGACTTAAATATAAAGGACAATATACCACAAAGGGGTAGGGATATTTTAGATAACCTTATGGATGCCTATATTCAAGATGGGGTTGATGATAAAAATGCTGAATCGGCCAAAACACTTGCTTTTATTGAAAAGCGCTTACAACTACTTTCTGGTGACCTCAGTCAGGTAGAAGATACTGTAGAGAAATTTAAAAATAAAGAAGGTATTGCAGATCTTAGCGAAGAAGCAAGATTATACCTTTCCAGTGTACAAGAAAATGATGCGCAACTAAATCAAGTGAAAATACAACAAAGTGTTTTAGATGGCATTGAGGAATATGTAAAAAGTGGACAGGGTACTGTACCTGGAACTATTTCCGGCCTTTCTGGCAGTTCTGCAAGCACAGGACTTAGCGATCCAACTCTTATAGGACTTATTAGTAAATTAACAGAACTGGAATTGACAAAGGAAAATACCATTAGGGTTACTGGAGCAGAAAACCCAATGGTTTTAGCAATGGACGATCAGATTAGGGGCTTGAAAAATAAAATTGTTGATAACATACAAACTATAAAGCAGAACCTTAATCTTTCCGCTCTTCAATTAGAAAATAACAACACTCAACTACAAGCAATACTAAAGAATATTCCTGATAAAGAAAGAGCTCTCGTGGATATAAGCCGCCAGGAAAATATTAAAAATAACCTTTTTAATTACTTACTTCAAACGAAAGAAGAGACTCAATTGTCATTGGCTTCTGCTATTTCTGACAGTCGTATTATTGACCCTGCAAGAAGCAGTTTAAATCCGGTAAGCCCAATTCCTATGAACATCTTTTTAGTTTTTATATTAATTGGGATTGCCTTTCCTTTTGCATGGATATATATTGTAGACAGTTTCAACGATAAGATCAGGAATAGAAAAGATATTGAAAAGGCTACGAAGATCCCTATTTTGGGCACCATTTCACATACTAAGCATACTGAAACCATCATTATGGATGTGGGGCGTCGTACAATTTTTGCGGAACAACTGCGTTCATTGCGGACAAATCTTTCCTATTTATCTATTGGGAAAGATCTTCAAAGCATTCTATTCACTTCCACCATGAGTGGAGAGGGAAAATCGTTTATATCGTTAAATCTTGGAGCTAGCTTAGCAATGACTGGTAAGAAGACAATAATTTTGGAGTTTGATATGCGCCGACCTAAATTGGGAGCAGCATTACGTATGGAAGAAGTAAGAGGACTGAGCCATTATTTAATTGGACGTGCTGATATAGATGAAATTATACACCCGGTTCCGGGAGTGGAAAACTTCTATATTATTACAAGTGGCCTTATACCTCCTAATCCTGTGGAATTATTGTTAAACGGTCAAGTCGACTCATTGTTTTCTGAATTAAGAAAACGATTTGATAATATAATAATTGATGCTCCACCCGTCGGTGTAGTAACGGATGCTCAAATCTTAGAGAAACAGGCGGATGCCACATTATTTATCCTTCGCCAAGATTATACCCCAAGATACAGTATTAAGTTTGTAGACGACATGCATCAGGAGGGGAAGTTTAAAAAGCTTAACATTGTATTCAATGGGGTGAAGAAAGGCGGAAGATATGGATATGGATATGGATATGGATATGGATATGGATATGGATATGGATACGGATACGGGTATTATACCGAAAAAAATAAGTCTTCGGGACTGTTAAAAAAAATATTTGTAAGGAAGAAAGAAGATGATTAAAAAGTTTTATAATAAATATGGCAATAATAGGATTCCAAACTACTAATAAAGTTATTGCAGGCAATGCATTAGGGGGGTTAATATTTCAATTTTTAATTCGTTTTAAGGGAATAGTTATACTACCACTAATTGTCCATTTTTTAAGCAAGGAGAATATTGGGAATTGGAGAATAATTACTACTACGGCATCATTAGTGCTTCCCTTACTAACACTAAATATATTGGACGGTTCCGGAATGTTTTTTTCTTCAGATTTTGATATTCATTCCGTGTCAAAAAAATTCAATAGTGTCCTTAATGCTTCCTTCCTTGCTTTATTAATATCCTTAATTCCTCTATATTTTATTTTAGCGAATAATAAAATAACAAGCAATTTTACTGGATTAATTATTGTGTTTATTTTAGGTAATTATTTTTTCAAAACAGCAGTTTTGTTGTCCCAGTTATATCAAAAAACAAAGCTATTATTACTTATAAATTTTATTGTAGAATATGGAAGTGCTATTATAACAGTTGCCCTTTTTTATTCAAAGTATGTGAGTTTATATACGCTAATTATCCCTATTATATTCGTGAATATATCTATTAGCTTGTGGCTGTATTATATTACTTTCAAGGAAATTTCATTTTTGCCTTTCTATATTGATTACAAGTTTATAAAAAGGACACTGCAAATTAGTGTTCCTTTAATACCCGTTTTTTTTACTGAATGGATAATCAGTTCAATAAGCATATATTTTTTGAGCTATTATTATGACAAAAATATGGTTGGGAGTTATTCTATAGCTTTATCTATTGCTTCCCTTATTTTAACGTTAAAGGCTACCTTGCAATATTTTTGGTTCTCTACCTGTTCAAATCTACTAATTAATAACAGACACGAGGATT
>Ga0206805_1115_pt1 | contig 15477 bp, 15 predicted proteins | sample Alteio_BWOrgCont_59_FD_152890 | JGI IMG/M metagenome (GOLD analysis project Ga0206805, IMG submission 152890) | Enriched cells from forest soil in Barre Woods Harvard Forest LTER site, Petersham, Massachusetts, United States -... | ecosystem: Environmental > Terrestrial > Soil > Temperate forest >... | reverse complement strand
CTTACGCGGATTATTATCAGGCGATGGAACTGACAGAACGCTTATTACGTTACACCGCCGAAGAAGTTTGTGGCGATGCATTTATCACCTATCAAGGTGAACAAATTGATTTTGCGACTCCCTTTGTGCGCATGGCATTGTCGGAAGCAATTATGCAATATCACAAACTGGATGCAGCCACTGTGAAAAATAAAGAAAAATTAGCCGCATTTGCGCGCGGTTTGAATATCCCCATTGATCCTAAGTGGGGTTTGGGAAAAATTCAACTCGATGTTTTTGAACGCAGCATCGAAGAGAAACTCATTCAACCCACCTTTATTACGGCTTACCCTACCGAAGTATCGCCATTAGCACGTCCGAATGATCAGGATCCGAGCATTACTGATCGTTTTGAATTATTTATTGCCGGCAGGGAAATTGCCAATGGCTTTAGCGAATTGAACGATCCCGAAGATCAAGCCGAGCGGTTTCGGCAACAAATGGCGGCAAAACTGGCTGGCAATGAAGAAACCATGCCCTACGATGAAGATTACATCACGGCGCTGGAATATGGATTGCCACCCACAGCCGGAGTGGGAATTGGCATTGATCGTTTAGTGATGTTATTAACCGATTCCGCTTCTATTCGTGAGGTAATCTTATTTCCACATATGCGGCCGGAATAGGGTTGTTGTTTACATAAAGCTCCGCATTTTGTTCCACAATAGCATCGGGCAGTACCGCTAAAAATTCGTATTGATTTTGGTTATTGAGAGCAATGCTGACTATTTCGCCTACCTTTTCTTCTTTAATAAAAATTTTATCGCCTGGTTGCACTGGGTAAGTGGCCGGGCAAATGGCGTAATACAAATGTTTTTTACGTTGCCCCCGATATTGCATTCGTGCCACAATTTCCTGGCCTTTATAACAACCTTTGTCAAATGAAACGGCGTTTAATTCAGGCAGATTGACATCGTGGGGAAGCAATGCAGACAAAGTTTGTTGCCATATGTTTGGAATGCCATCGCGTATTTCTGCCAATTCCCATTCATTAGTAGTCATTTCCATGGCGCTTGTATTAACATTTAACTCTTTAGGCGCAATAATTAAAGCGCGTTGTTTGTTAATTGGTAATATTTTTATTCCCGCAGGTAAATTCAAGGTGGCTAAATTAGCTGTATGAGTAGGGATGATGTGGTAGTCGGTTTTTATCTCAACTTTTACTCGAGATAAGGCAGCATATTTTTGCAAATCTTGCGCCGTTTCTGTGGTTATTTGCTGGGGCAGCAGTAAATAGAAATGCACCCCCTCTCGCCAAAGGCGCCCAATACACCAGATGCGCCCCTGTGGATTGCAATAAGCCGTTAACAAAAAATTTTGATCATTTAATTGACCAATGTCAGCAGTCAATTGCCCCTGCAAAAAATCCGCGGCGTTATCCCCCGTAAATACAATTACTCTATAATCAAACATAGCTATTTCCTTTTATACCTTATGTGTCATCCACGATGAGTATATCTCTATAAAGATGTCCCTCAGCAGAGCATACCATTACCCATAAGTAGGTCAATACACCGCTTCAAAAGCTTCTTTGCCCCTAATATGCTCTTGCCTATTCCTTAAATTTGTATTAAAATTTTATTATTAATGTTATATTAATATGATTAAATACTTAGAACCATAAAGAGCAAGTTGTTAGATTAATGGGGGTAAGAAGGATAGTATGAATAACAAGAATCCATTGATAGCCCGATCATCTGCTGCTGAATATTTGACGTTTGTCGCTACAAGCGGCAAAGGGGGCATTGAAGCAATCTACGCAGATGAAAACATATGGTTAACTCAAAAAATGATGGGGTGCCTGTATGATGTTGAAACACATACCATTAATTATCACCTAAAGAACGTGTTTGCCGATAGTGAATTGACGGAAGATTCAGTTATTCGAGATTTTCGAATAACTGCCACGGATGGGAAAGGCTATAGCACCAAGCATTATAATCTTTCCGCGATCATAGCGGTCGGCTACAAAGTCAACTCCGAACGTGCGGTGCAATTTCGTAAATGGGCGAATAACATCATTAAGGAATTCACTATCAAGGGTTATGTGATGGATGATGAGCGTCTGAAAAATGACGGCACAGTCCTCACTAAACAATATTTTGAAGAGCAATTACAACGCATTCGGGAGATCCGCCTAAGTGAGCGTAAGTTCTATCAGAAAATTACCGATATCTACGCAACCTCCATTTTGAATCTGATTTTGATAACCAGATAAAACTATTAAAGGAAAAATCAGGACCATTAAACTCATTATAATAAAATATTATGGAAAAATTAACTGATCAGCAGCGATTGTATTGGCGTAGCCGAAGAGGCATGAAAGAGTTGGATTTATTACTTATTCCTTTTATTGAAAAAGCCTATCCGACGCTATCGATGGAAGAACAACAAGCAGTGGCTCTGCTACTGGAAGCCACTGATCCGGAGCTTTATAGCTGGCTCCTAGGTCATACCGCCCCTGAGGATAAAACATTACAGGCGATCTGTGAAAAAATTCGTCAGTTTCACCAGCATCCACATTGATTTTCCACCAAATTACATTTTGCTGAGTGGCATTGTCATGGCCTCGCTCTTTTCAGTAGCTATTATCATGGCTTTATCTATTCCTGCTCTTTGGCAAATCCTGCTCATTACAGGAATGTTAGCTTATGCTGGGCATCTTTATAAACGCCATGGCATACGCTCGCATCCCAAAGCGTGGATAGCCTGCCATACCATCAAAGAGGATCAGTGGCTATTACAAAATAAAGCCGGCATTTTTTTCGCCGCAAAATTACGCCCCGATGTTTTTGTATCAACCTGGATGGTTGTATTACGCTGGGATTTACAACTCCCCGAATCTAATCTTTTAACCTCACCCACTACCAATGTAGTATTATTTAGAGTGATGCTACCCCCTGAGCAATGGCGCCAACTCTGTTGCAATTTACGCTGGAAAAGATAAAAAGCAAAGGTCAAGCAAAGCAAAGGGGTCAAGTCTTTAGGTTTGAGGTTGATGGGCACTAAATTAATCAGATGTTTTGAGATACTAGCAGATGCTGCCGCTTACGTTTAACTCAAATCTAAAGACTTGACCCCTTCTCTTAGTTTGCCGACAAACAGTTGTTTGCTTTTGAGTGAGCGTTGTTTAGCTTAGTTAAGGTATGGTATAAATACGGAGGCAAAATTCTTGCGTAGGGAATGGCGATGAATGGTCTGCTGCAAATCGCACTTAAATTATTGGCCAATGACCGGGGAAAGTTCTATACGTTGATTATCGGCATTACGTTTGCGGTAGTTTTAATGTTGCTCATGACTTCGCTTTTTGCTGGCATCATGCAGCGAACAGCGGCAACTATCTATAATATTGGCGCGAAAATGTGGGTTATGGATCCCTCCGTCAATACACAAATTGATAACATACCTATGCCAGATTACATTCTCGATGTAGTAAGAAGCATAAAAGGAGTGAAGTACGCCGTCCCACTTTATTCTGGAACAGGGTTGCTAAAATTATCCGATGGGCGTTACCAGTCAGCTAACATCGTAGGAATAGACGACTACACATTGTTTGGTCGGCCTCCCATGATAACCGGCAATATTATTGATATTTATAACGACGATGCCTTTATAGCCATTCAAGACAGCGAGTTTGCTAAGCTAAATCGCCCAACCATTGGTACTACATTTGAAGTTAACGATAACCGCGGTGTTTTTGTAGGCACGGCCGAAGCACTGATGGCCGGTCTGTTTGGAACCCCCACCATTTATACCACATACCGCCGCGCTATTTCTGATCTACCAACCACCCGTTTTACTATCACGTACATTCTGCTTGAATCTAAAAACCAGACCGACATTGCCTATATCAAAAATAAAGTGCAAGAATACGGCTACCTGGCATTGACGCAACAAGAATTTATTACTAAAAATACCAATTATTATTTATATGAAACCGGCCTTGGAACGAATGTATTAATCATGACCATGATCAGTTTTATTGTCGGCTTATCCATTGCCGGTCAAACATTTTATACGTTTGTCTTAGAAAACATTGAAGAGTTTGGTGCGTTGAAAGCGATCGGCGCTAAAAAAAGTGAATTGATCGCCATGATTTTATATCAGGCCAGCATTGTCGGTTTTTTAGGTTATGGTTTTGGATTGCTCATTGCCTCCATTTTAATAGCCGTCGCCAAATTACGTTTAGCCAATTATGCCGCCTTAGTGACACCGTCCAGTCTTGCCGCCACTTTTGTTATGGTGCTTATTATTGTGGCTTTTTCCAGTTACTTAGGCGTTAGAAGAGTCATTAAGATTGATCCCTTTGATATTTTCCGAGGCTGACATGCTAGAAGCAACCAATATTACCAAATGGTTTGGTGAAGAAGATAATAAAACTTACGCCTTAAAAAATGTCAGCATTAAAATTAATAGTGGAGAAATGTTATATATAGTGGGGCCATCCGGATCAGGCAAAACCACCTTGTTAAGCATTATTTCAGGCATTTTACGGCCTAATGAAGGCCAAGTGATTCTTAAGGATAAAAATTTATGGCAACTGGATGCAGATGCTTTAGCTGATGTACGCTTGTATACGATTGGCTTTGTCTTCCAAGATTTTCATTTGTTCAACAAGCTCACCGTTAAAGAAAATGTAGCCATTCCACTGATATTGCAAAAAAAAACCATGGATGTGGCATTAAGCGAAGCGGTTAAACGTCTGGAAATTGTGGGTCTTGGCAAACGCATTGAATTACGCCCCAAAAAACTCAGTATCGGCGAACAACAACGAGTGGCGATTGCCAGAGCCATTGTGACAGAGCCGGACTTACTCATTTTAGATGAGCCAACCGCCTCGTTAGACGGTGAAACCGGGAAAAGAATTATTTCATTTATTAAAACCAATTTATTAAATGAAAAAAGAGCAATTGTTGTGGTGACGCATGATAATCGAATTTATGATTACGCCACGCGAATCATTCACATAGAAGATGGCAAAATCACCGATAAAACAGGAAATTTGGATGAAGACTAAATCTTTATTTATTATCGCTATACTGGGGATTTTCGCCGGCATTGCCAGCGTTATTGTTTATAATCAAAAAGTTAAAGTGCAACCGCCATTGGCTATCAGCTATAACCCGTACGAAGCTGGAATATATGTAACCGGCATTATAGAAAGCGATCAAATTAATGGCTCGAATGTCAATATTTATTCAGAAGTCTCTTCAAGAGTAACTGAGATTTTGGTGGTCAATGGGCAAAATGTGACAAAAGAGACTCCATTAATGAAGCTCGATAATTCAGTACAGCAGGGCATTGTCGAAAAAGATTTAGCCACTGTTCGTTATGCAGAAGCCAATTTGTTGGATTTACAAGAACAATTGGCTAAGTTGCAAACCGCTTATAATCTCAATGCTAAATCGGTAAGCCGCAACGATTTGGATAATGCCATTAATGCGGTAGCCATTGCTGAAGAATCCGTTGATGTGGCCCGTGGTCAATATGTAGCCGATAAAGCCCTGCTGGATAAATATACTATTTATTCACCCATTGATGGAGTGATATTGCGCATCGTACCGGCTATCGGTGATTATTCCAGTGTTGCCGTTGGCAGTTGGGATACTTATACGCAAAGCTTTTTGCCGCCTTTGCAATTAGGCGTAGTAACGCCCAATTTACAAGTGCGCACCTACGTGGACGAAATTTTAGTGCCGCAACTGCCATTGCTGGAAAAATTAACAGCAACGTTATTTGTTCGTGGCATGCAAAATAAAAGCATTCCTTTGGTGTTTTCCAGCATTCAACCTTATACCATACCGAATATTGAGCTTTCAAATGAGCGCAATGAACGAGTGGATGTGCGCGTTTTGCCCATTCTGTTTAAATTTAAAAAACCGGAAGATATTAACTTATTTCCAGGACAACTCGTCGACGTTTATATAAAAGCCAATCCATGAAAATATTATTTTCTATTATCATTTTATTGTTAAGCGGCTGCAGTTTGTATGAAGCACCTGAAGTTCCGGAAATTGAACTACCGCCTGCATTTAAAGTATCGATTAAATCTGTTAACCCGAGCTTAGAAGATGAATGGTGGAAAAATTTTCACGATAAGCAATTAAACGCCCTAGTTGCACTAGCATTGAAAAATAATTACAGCTATCAAATAGCGATAAAAAATATTGAAATTGCACAAACCTATGTCAGTCAAAATACGTCTTATTTATTTCCGCAAGTCAATGCGGAGTTTGGCGGCTCACGCAATAAACTAGTGCCTTCAGAGTTTTTTGGCGCCTTTAGCAATCCTAACAACCCCATGAGCACGGCCAGCAATTCTGATCTTTCTGCAAGTCCGTTAGGCAGTGGGATAAACACGGCACCTTTTAATGTAGCCATTTTATCTGCTTCAGCTTCCTATGAACTGGATATTTGGAATCAAATTCGCCATGCCGTCAATCAAGCAGAAGCGGACACCGCCAGCAGTGCCGCCAATGCGCAAGTTGTGAAATTAACGCTGGTTAGCAATGTGGTGAATGCTTATTATCAAATCATGGCATTAAATGCTAATATTCTTAACCTTGAGCAACAATATAACGCCGCCAAAGAAATAACGGCACTGATTAAAGTGCAATTGGAAAGCGGCCTTATTGATGCCACGAATTTTTACACGGCGCAAATGCAAGAAGAGGGCATACTTAGCCAGATTAAAACACTAAAAAAACAAAAACAAATTACTGAGCATACATTAGCTTATTTGGTTAGCGAATATCCTGAAAATTTTTCTATTGAGCCTCGTGCTGCATTGGATCAATTACGCTTTACGCAACTCATTCCGCCCGGAATTCCATCTAGCATGTTAGGCATGCGCCCTGATATTCAATCGGCATTTTATCAGGCTTTAGCCTATGGGTATGCGGAAAAACAAAGCATTGCTAATTTTTTGCCTTCATTTACCGTGACCGCCGGTTATGGATATGCTAACAATACCTTGGCGCAACTCTTGCAAAGTTCAAATGCATTTTGGAACTATGGCATTGGGGTGTCGCAGTTTGTATTTGATTACGCGATACGCCAAAGTGAGTATGAACGTGCCAAACATCAATATGAAGCAGCTGTACTCAGTTACAAAGATACGGTGGTCAGTGCGTTCAGCGAAGTGAACTCAGCCTTAGTTTCTTATAAAGAAGATAATGAAGCACTTATTGCTATTGAAGCGCAATATAAACAATCTGAAGAATTATTGAATCTTGCGCATGCGCAGTACCAAGCCGGCCTTGTTAACTATATCACTTATTTGAACAATGATTTGATTATGTTGCAAAATAAATACAATGTAACCAGCCAGCAACTTTTGCTGGTGCAAGATATTATTCAAGTATATAAAAATTTAGGCTGGGGTTTAGGCGTGCCATCCTCGATGCCTTAAGGTTGCAAAATAGTGGGGTGAGCATGCAGAGAGGATTGTTCAGGATAATCTAAATTATAATGTAAACCGCGGCTTTCTTTTCTGGCTAATGCACAACGGATAATTAAATCGGCCACTACGCTTAAATTGCGCAACTCGATTAAATCAGGAGTCAGTCTGAAGCTGCTATAGTATTCTTGAATTTCTCTTTTTAATAGCTCAATGCGATGCTTGGCGCGTGCTAAACGTTTGTTGGTGCGCACAATGCCCACATAATCCCACATAAAATGTCTGAGCTCACTCCAGTTATGGGAAACTACCACTTCTTCATCGGAATCGGTGACTAAACTAGCATCCCAAGCAGGCAAAGTAGTAGGAGCGGGGATATTCATCAGTGTTTTATTAATATTCTGTGCGCAGCTCGTTGCAAATACGAAACATTCTAACAATGAATTGCTTGCCATGCGATTAGCGCCATGTAAACCCGTGTAGGCTACTTCACCAATGGCATACAGATTTTTAATATCGGTTTCACCTTGTAAATTGGTTACCACGCCGCCACACGTATAATGAGCGGCCGGCACTACCGGTATTCCTTCACGTGTCATGTCTAAACCTAAGCTTAAACACTTGGCATAAAGTGTAGGAAAATGCTCTTGGATAAAATCAGCGGGTTGATGACTAATATCTAAATAAACACAGGGAATGCCTAAGCGTTTCATTTCGTAGTCTATGGCGCGGGCAACAATATCGCGTGAAGCTAATTCGGCGCGTGAGTCAAAGTGTTCCATAAAGGTGCTGCCATCCGGCAATCTGAGTTTGCCGCCTTCGCCGCGGATGGCTTCGGTAAGCAAAAAACTAGGCGCTTCGCGGTGATATAAGCAGGTGGGATGAAATTGATTAAATTCCATATTCGCCACACGACAGCCGGCACGCCAGGCAATGGCAATGCCATCGCCACTGGAAACTTCAGGGTTGCTGGTATACAAATAAACTTTGCTGGCGCCACCGGTAGCCAGTATCACGCAGCGTGTGCTAAATGTATCGATTTCACCGGTGCCGCGATTATAAATATAAGCGCCACAGCAGCGTTCCCCGTGCTTAATTAAATCAATGGCTAAATGATCTTCAAATAATTGAATATTGGGATGTTCTACGACGCGTGCGGTGAGAATATTTGAAACCGCGCGTCCAGTAGCATCAGCGGTGTGCAGAATTCGACGATGGCTATGCCCGCCTTCGCGCGTGAGATGGAAGGGAATTTTGCTGTCTGGATCTTGGCTTTGAGTAAACTCTACGCCTTGATCCACCAACCATTGAATGCAATGACGTGCGTTTTTAACGGTAAATTCGATGGCTTGGTGATCGCATAAGCCGGCGCCGGCTTTAATGGTGTCTTCGATATGGGATTGCAATGAATCTTCTTCGGCCATAACGGCGGCAACACCGCCTTGCGCGTAAAAAGTGCTCCCCGCACTTAAGCTGCGTTTAGTGATCAAGGCAATTTTCGTGTTAGCTGCCAGTTGCAACGCACAGCTAAGACCTGCGGCGCCGCTACCAATCACTAGAACGTCGAATGTATAATGAGCCATAAATGCAGTATAATGTGCTATAAATTAACCTTATATTATAGCAATATGTCCATAACCGCAAAAAACATCACTTTCCATCGTCACACCAAAAGAGTGTTGCATAACATTACGCTGGCCGCTAAAGCAGGCGAAGTGTTAGCTTTGCTCGGACCCAATGGCGCCGGTAAATCCACCTTGTTGCAACTATTAAGCGGAGAGCTAACCCCTGATGTAGGTGAAATATACATTAATAATCGTCAACGCAGCGCGTGGAAACCACTGGAAATCGCACAAATATTGGCGGTTTTGCCGCAATTGACTGCTTTGAATTTTCCGCTCACGGCGCAAGAAGTGGTTACATTAGGCAGAATCCCACATGCCACATCACCTAAAGATAACGAGGCTATCGTCGATCAATGTCTGCAGGATGTCGATATGCTAACCGCTAAAGATCGCCAATATGGTTGGCTTTCCGGCGGTGAGCGCCAGCGTGTGCAGATGGCCAGAGTATTAGCGCAAATCGTTCAGCCGGATATTCAAGTGGATCGTTATTTGCTCTTGGATGAACCCACTTCAGCACTGGATTTATCTCACCAGCATTTATTGCTGAAATTGTTGCGCCGATTGGCGAGTCAGCGCGTTGCTATTCTCATTACAGTGCACGATCTTAACTTAGCCATGCAATATGCTGACCGTGTTATTTTGCTGAAAGAGGGTGAAATAGTGGGCGAGGGCAGCCCTGCCACGGTTTTAACTGCCGAAAATATTGCGCAAACCTTCAACCTCAGCGTCACCTTGCTTCCTCATCCTACGCTGCCTGACAGATCAGTGATTATTTCAACTGAAAAATAAGGTATACTACCGCAAACCCTGGCAGGAGAAAGCAAGCAATGAGCGTAGCCCCAAAGAAAAAACTAGGCATCTGGATGCTGACTGCGCTGGTCGCTGGCAATATGATTGGTTCAGGCGTTTTTTTGTTGCCCGCTAGTTTAGCCAGCATTGGCAGCATTAGCTTAATATCGTGGGTTTTCACCTCATTTGGTGCTTTTTTTCTGGGCATGGTATTTGTGTATTTAAGTCGCATGATGCCTAAAACCGGTGGGCCATACGCTTATGCGCATGCGGGCTTTGGTCAATTTATCGGGTTTCAAACCGCTTATAGTTATTGGATTCAACTCTGGATTGGCAATGCCGCCATTGTAGTCGCCTTGGTGGGCTATCTGGAAGTGTTTTTCCCAGTGCTCTCAGGGAATATCCCTGCGCGGCTCACCATTGCAATTGGCATTGTCTGGTTTCTTACGCTGGTGAATGCGGTGGGTGTACGTGAAGCAGGGGTCGTGCAATTAGTCACCACTATCTTAAAACTCATTCCACTCGGCTTTGTGGCTATTTTTGGCTGGTTTTTCATCGATGCCAACAACTACTTCGGCGCCAATATCAACGTCACTGAAGAACCTACCTTATCCAATTACTCCGCTATTAGTCTGGCAGGCACCTTAACCCTGTGGGCGTTTATCGGATTAGAATCCGCTACCGTTCCTGCAGGCTCTGTAGAAAACCCACAGCGCAATATACCTCGTGCAACCATTATTGGCATTTTAATTGCCGCGCTTATCTATATCGCCGGCACGGCCGCTATTTTTGGCGTTATTCCCAATGCGGAATTACAAGCCAGCACCTCGCCATACGCCGATGCCGCGGGTGTTATTTTAAGCTATTTCAGCATACCGGGCATTGACGCGGGCGAGTGGGGTCGATGGATTATTGCGGCAGGCGCCATTATTTCTTGCTTTGGTTGTTTAAATGGTTGGACATTGCTGCAATCTCAAGTGCCTATGGCCGCCGCTGAGGATCATTTGTTCCCTAAATTTTTTGCTAAAAAAAATAAACGTGATGTTCCCATTTACGGTTTAATGTTTACCTCGTTATTGATTTCCGGTTTACTGCTATTAACAGCTGATGAAGCGCTCGTCAGACAATTTGAAATGATTATTTTGCTGGCGGTGTTATCTTCGTTAGTGCCTTACATGTTTACGAGCATCTCTTTGCTTATTTTGCGGCAACGTTTTAATCAAAAAAATGCTTTTCAGTTCGTTGTGTCGGTGTTGGCGTGCTCGTATACTTTGTGGGCCATTTTTAGCGCTGGCGCAGAATTATTATATTATGGCTGCATCATATTTTTCAGCTGTGTGCCGTTGTATGGTTTATTCTTGGCGCGGCGTGCAGCCGCTACCACGGAAACGACGGTTATGCCCGCAGAAAAGGCGTAAGCGGCAGCAAAATTGTGATTATTAAACCGCCATCAGCGGCATTGTTGGCATACACTTTGCCGTCATGCAACTCGATGGCACGTTTTACAATGGCCAGGCCCAACCCGTAACCTCCCGTATTTCGCTCACGTGCATCGGCTACTCTGAAGAAGGGTTCAAAGAGCTTAGTTAACATCGGCTCGGGCACGCCGGCGCCAAAATCACGAACCGTAATTTTTAACTGATCTTGTCCGCTGGCGTTGACATCGATTATAACGCGGGAATTTTCCGGTGTGTAACGCAGGGCGTTGCGAATGACATTTTCCAAAGCGCTGTAAAGCAAATTGGCATTGGCAAGCAGTTTTCCGGAAAAATGCCCTTGATTAAGTTGCAGCTGTTTAGAGTTATTCATTTGTTCAAATTCCGCATTGCTGATGGCACTATTAATTAATTCAATGATATCCACTTCTTCTTTATCTTCAATTTGCGCTAAGGAATCCAGGCGAACTAAAGATAGAATTTGGCCAATCATTTCATTTAAACGCTCTGCTTCTAATTCGATGCGATCGAGTTCATGTTGCATCACATTGCCATTGCGTTGCCTTGCCAGCCCGAGAGCAATTTGCAGCCGGGCGAGGGGAGTGCGCAATTCATGGGAAACATCGCTTAATAAACGTTTCTGGCTGTCTATGAGATTTTGCAGGCGTTCGGCCATTTTATCTAAATCGCGCGCTAATGCGGGAATTTCACCTTGACGATTACCGAGTTCGCTGCCAACACGAGCGGCTAAATTACCGGTGGACCATTCTTGCGTGGCCTGACGCAATTTGCTGACCGGGCGAGTTAAATACCACGTGATCCAAACGCAAATTAACCCGCCAATGCCGATAGCAACAAATAAACGTAAGCCCAAGGTTTGCGCAGTATCGACGCTCACTCTACTATTGCTGGGTGGAGGTAGGGCGGTGACTAAAATATAAGGGTTGCCTTGTTGAGAGAGTACCTGGGTAAAAATAATTTTTTCTTTTAATTTGGGTTTTCCTTGTTTGTCTAATGGGGTAGGCAACGAATCGCGCCAAGTGCCGCGGCTTTTGATGGCAGTAATGATGTCAGGTGGTAAATCACGATTTAATACATCGTTGCCGCTGCGATCTAATAAATACATATGAATGTTGCGCTCATCTTCCAGGCGCGTTAACCACTCCAGTAAAGCGCGTGAGCCACCATATTCGTAAACTGACACGGCCGCTGATGCATAGCTCGCAAACAGAGGGCGGTTTGGCATATAGGAAGGTTTTTCATAAATAAACGCAAAATAAACCGCCGCTGCCGTGAGCATCATTACTAAACTCAGTGCACAAAAGCGCAAAAATGTTTGCCAATAAAAATTGTTGAACATAATAATTCTCTCGATTGCCGGTTATTCCGGCAAAATATACTGATAACCCATGCCGCGAATGGTTTTGATCCGTGCTTTGCCATTGTTGTGAGGGCCTAATTTTTTGCGTAAATTGCTGACATGCATATCCATGCTTCTGTCATAAGCGGTGAGCTTGCGGCCCAATGCTTTTTCATTGAGTTGTTCTTTATTCACCACTTTGCCCGCAAACGCTAATAATGTGCTCAATATACTGAACTCGGTGCTGGTAAGCATAATTTCGCTGCCGTTAAGCAAGGCCTGATGTTTACCTATATGCAGGGTTAAATTGCCCACTGTCAGCGTATCGGGTTCATTGATTAGAACAGGCTCTTGGGTGCGGCGCAGAATAGCGCGGATACGCGCCACTAATTCACGGGGGTTACAAGGCTTGGGGAGGTAGTCATCGGCGCCCATTTCCAGACCGATTATTCTGTCTATATCCGCCCCGCGGGCGGTGAGCATAAGCACAGGGATTTTATAATGTTGCCTTAATTTAGCGAGTACTTCAAAGCCTGTCAGCTTAGGCAGCATGACATCGAGGATAAGTAGGCTAAAATGGTTATTTTTAAGGGCTTTTAGCGCTTCTTCGCCATCGTTTACGGCGGTTATTTGAAAGCTTTCTGCTTGTAAATATTCGGTGATGAGTTCACAAAGTTCGACATCATCATCGGCGAGTAAAATATGAGCCATGCAGGTTCCTTCGTATGATTTTGGTATAGTATAATCAATTATTCTGAGTTTAACGACTGACTATTAGCATAATCTACCTAACTTTACATAATTTTGCAATTGCATGACGCAACCTTGCGTCTAATCCGCTACACTTAATTTATGTTAATTTATTAGGAGATATTTATGAGAGTTTTCACCCCCCGGCAGCTAACAAACTTAACTGCTTCATTATTAACCACTGGTGCTTTGTTAATGCCCAGCATGCTATTAGCCAACACGGCAACTGCAACTAGCGCCCCCTCGGTCATTGCAATGAGCACTGAAACTCAGCCAACCACGGAATTTAGAAAATTGCGCAAAAAGCTGCAACCTTTAAATCTATCCGTAGAACAGCAGGAAAAAGTGAATAACGCTATTAAAGCAGTTCAAGCCGACGCCACGCAACTTCACGATGAAATAAAGGCAAACAAAACCGAACTGAATGGTTTGCAATTTGCGGATCAGTATAACGCCGCTGAAGCACAAGCGTTAGCGAAGGCACAAGGCGACTTAGTCCAACGCATGATTACTCTGCGCACCAATCTGGATCGTCAAGTTTACGACATTTTAACGCCAGAGCAACGCCAGCAATTGCAGGCTGAAATGGCTGAGCGTGAACAACGTAAAGCAGAAAAAAGAGCGAAAAAGGCAGAGAAGGCAGGGTAACCCTTAACCCTAATCTGCGCTATTTAGTTTGATCATTGTATGGTTCTCCCTCTTGGGGCATGGCAACATGCCCCTTTTTTTATTTCTATGCGCCCTTACAATGTACTATAATGCAGTATGATTTATTATTGCTGCTATGGATGATGGCACTATGTCTTTTACTTACCTCTCCTTGACCACTGAAAATCGTGAGAATTTTCTTAATTTACAAGGAGATTGGATAGTTGACAACGTTGTCGAAATTGAGCGTGAACTGGCTGCTATCAACAGAAAATTGCCAGCTACTATCAACGTCGTTTCCAATAAAATTACACAATTTGATACCGTGGGCATTTGGTTATTATTGCGCTTTGCAAAGTCTTGCGAAGAAAAAAAAATGCAGGTGCACCTAAACGATTTTTCCGATGAATATCGCAGCATGGTCGAACGGGTGCAAACGGCATTTAATAAAGCGCTTCCAGCAAAACCGGCTCCGGTGGGAACGATAAAACGCACTATTATTCACCTTGGTAAATCAGTGGTAGGAATTATCCAGCAAAATATACAGCTGATTGCTTTTTTAGGACTCACATTAATAACTTTCATTAGCACCATTTTACGGCCTAAGCAGTGGAAAATTGCCGAATTAGCGCGCCATATTGAAGAAACCGGCGTCAATGCCATCTTTATTGTGTCCTTGGGCGCTTTTCTAATTAGCGTCGTGCTTGCTTACCAGGGCGCTTATCAACTGCAGAAATTTGGCGCGGACATTTACACGGTCGATTTAATTTCTATTGCCATTTTGCGCGAAATGGGCGTTTTGCTGACCGCCATTTTGGTGGCAGGACGCTCTGGCTCGGCCTTTGCAGCAGAATTGGGCATGATGCAGGTCAATGAGGAAATCGATGCCTTGCGAACTTTAGGCTTATCACCCTTCAATGTTTTAGTGCTGCCGCGTATGTTAGCGTTGATCATCACGTTGCCTCTACTGGCCTTTTTGGCCGATATGATGGGTTTATTGGGCGGCGCCATCATGACTTACTACTTAATGGACATTACCTGGGTCCAATTTATTACTCGTTTACAAGAAGCCATCGTGTTTTCTACTTATTGGGTTGGCATAGTAAAAGCGCCATTCTTTGCTATTATTATTTCACTGGTTGGTTGCATGCGCGGCATGCAGGCCAGAGGATCAGCAGAAAGAGTTGGCCAGTTGACTACTCGAGCGGTGGTTGAGTCGATTTTTTTAGTCATATTAGCCGATGCATTGTTTTCTATTTTATTTACTAAGTGGAATGTATGAAAACGAGCGATCCAACACCTATTATCTCAATAAAGGATTTGAGCAACCAGTTTGATGACAATGTCATACACGATAAATTGAATATGGAAATTTATCGGCAAGAAATTGTGGGGTTGGTCGGCGGTTCAGGTTCAGGCAAATCGGTGTTA
>Ga0206805_1112_pt1 | contig 15573 bp, 20 predicted proteins | sample Alteio_BWOrgCont_59_FD_152890 | JGI IMG/M metagenome (GOLD analysis project Ga0206805, IMG submission 152890) | Enriched cells from forest soil in Barre Woods Harvard Forest LTER site, Petersham, Massachusetts, United States -... | ecosystem: Environmental > Terrestrial > Soil > Temperate forest >... | reverse complement strand
CCACCTCATGCGCCGCACCCTCCTCAGCTTCGATCTTTGGACACTCGGAAGCAATGGAGGTATAGACCGCAGCGAAATCAGTACCAGCACCCCCAACCCCGACTGCCCCGTCTGCGCCCACCGCCAGTTCACCCACCTCGCCGGCATCGGCCGCCCTCACATCACCCTATGCGGCCGCAACTCCGTACAAATCCACGAGCACCATCGCCCTATCGACTTCGCCGCCATGCGCGACCGCCTCGCCCCTCACGGCACCGTCCGCTTCAACGACCTTCTTCTCCGATTCGAGCGCCCGCCCCATACCTTCACTCTCTTCCCCGACGGCCGCGCCCTCATCCAGGGCACCACTGACATCACCGTTGCCCGCACCCTCTACGCTCGTTTCATCGGTTCCTGAGAGCATCATCCGAACCCTGCAGCCACCCATCCCAAACCACCCCAGACACAACCTTTCTCGCTTCCATCCAATCAAATCAAAAGCACAGGAAAACTCATTCATCCGTTTGCGGTAGGCTCAGAGCAGGCGAAAACTTAACGGGGTACGATTACCAATCCGGAGTCTAGCTATGGACGTCCCAGGCCTACAAATGACAGAAACTAAAGCCGTTCCAGGCCTTTTCAAGCGCAACCCTCCCATCGCTGGCGAAGCTGAAGCCATCGAAGCCGCCAAGAATGGAGACGCAGAGGCATTTTCCAAGCTCTACGCCCTCCACAAACGTCGTGTCTACACCCTCTGCCTGCGCATGTTAGGCAACGTATCCGAGGCCGAGGACATGACCCAGGATGCCTTCCTCCACCTCTTCCGCAAGATCGGTAGCTTCCGCGGCGAATCCGCCTTCTCCACCTGGCTTCATCGCCTCACCGTCAATCTCGTCCTTATGCATCTCCGCAAAAAGGGCCTTAACCTCGTCTCCCTCGAAGAGACCATCAACCCCTCCGAAGAGGATGCGCCAAAGCGCGACTTCGGCAGCCGCGACCTCCAGCTCACCGGCTCGGTCGACCGCGTCGCCCTCGAACGCGCCGTCGCCTCGCTCCCTCCCGGCTACCGCATGGTCTTCGTCCTTCACGATGTCGAAGGCTTCGAGCACAACGAGATCGCCACCATGCTCGAATGCTCCACCGGCAACAGCAAATCCCAGCTTCACAAAGCGCGCCTCAAGCTGCGTGACCTGCTTCGTCAGCCCGAACCGCTCACAACCCAGACGACCGGCTTGAAGGAGACGGCGGTATGACCAAAAACTCCGATTTCCCTGACTTCGACTATATGACCCCGTCGGACTTTGAAAAATATCTGCCTGACTTCTTCGCCAACGGTGACGGCCACGTCAGCACCGACCCCAGGCTCCAGACCTTCCTCAAAAACAATCCCGACTGCGCTGCCCTCGTCCGCGACCTGGAAGCCATCGCCGATCAGGCCCGTAAGTTATTCGAACCCACCGAGCCCAGCGACGCCGTCTGGAGCAACATTCAGAACAAACTCAAGCAGGAAAATCCCCGCTAGAACAACCTACATCTGATCCCGACCAACGGGAGGGCCAACGCAGCGTGTGTACCCTGACAAGGTACACACGCCACGAAGTGGCCGCCCCGCGCGCAGCGAGCCCGCTGGCAGGACGTCTTTACCGAAAAAGCAGCTTCGCAGATGCTGTAGCGACGCGAAAAATGCTTGTCATTCTGAGCGACGCGATGTTCCCCCATAGGGGGAGCTCACACGGTTTCTTTATTACGCTCTTCGATCTCAGGGATCACCAATACAGAAGTCTTCGCGCTACTGACGAGCCCTTCCGCCGTGGATCTTCCCTCAAACCAACGGCGCACGCGTGTAATCGTGCGATGCCCTACAATCACCAGGTCCACATCGTCGCCTCTCGCCCGCTCTTCTATCGTCTTATCTGGATTCCCACTCACGATTTCAGTGTTGATCTCGACCGCTAATTCGTCTGCCTGCGCCGTCAAGCGCCTCATCTCGGCTTCGAGGTGCGGTCGAAACCTCTGCTCTTTATCCAGCCCCCATCCCTCTGCCGACGCCTCCGCCGACAACGGCGGTACGATCCCAAGCACAGTCAGTTTTGCTCCAACATTCTGAGCGAGCGACATCGCTACATCAACGATCTTCGATGCGGCAGGTGTGCCATCGTAGGCCACCAATATGGAGCGAAATAGTTTGCCGGTCGCCATGGCGATCCTCGCCTGCAACCATACTGCGACTTATCCGGTCTCTAGTCCAGCAGATGCTCCGACCGTTCTATCTCCAGGGCTTCTTCGATCTCGCCTCTTTCGATGGCGGCTTCGATGCGCGCCTCCTCTCCACGAAGGAACATAATCCGTACATGTTTCAGGTGGCTCTCATTCCTCTTTAGAAACGTCTGCAACTGGTCTTCCTCTCCCACCAGTTCGAGACACTGCGGCAGTTTTGGCGCAGGTATTTCGCTATTGTCCATAACGAGCTGCTGGTTCTTCAAGTAACCGCCAATCACACGGTGAAGAAGCGCCTGCTCGATCCCCACCTCTTTTGCCTGCTCCAATAGATACGCGCCAAGGTTCTGCGGCATCATGCGCCGCCACCACGAGTTATGCTTGAGCACTTCAGAGGCACTGAAATAAAGCCTTAACACTGCAAGATCGGACATTTCAAATCCTTTCAAAAGATTAAAGTTATCGAGACCGGCTGGCGAATTTTCGTCCGCCTCCATCCTGCCTTTTGCCACCAGGGCTAGCGACAGCCCCTCTTCATAAGCCAGCGAAGTATGCTTGCTGATACCTACTCGTTGGGCGTTATATATGCCGGAGTGGCCCGAGAACAGGTAACTCACCACGCAGGCTATCGCCGCAAAAGCGCCAGCCTCCGGCCCGAATAGCTCCACCGCCATCAGACTGGAAGAGATTGGAGTATTCGCCGCGCCCGCGAAGACGCCGACAAATCCCATCGCGGCCAGCAGCGAAGCCGGTAGCGGCAGCACATGCGAAAGCGCATTGCCAAGCGTAGATCCGATAAAAAACAACGGCGTGACTTCGCCCCCCTTGAAGCCGCTCCCAAGCGTAAGCGCAGTAAAACCGAACTTCCCAGCGAAGTCATACCAGGGCAGGTGGCCTGAAAACGAAGCGACGATAGTTGGAATGCCCAGACCGATATATCGGGTCGTATGGATCGCAAAAACAGCAGCAGCCACAACGGCTCCGCCCAGCAGCGGTCGAGCAGGGCCCCACGCAATATTCTTCTTGAACCAGTGCGAGATGCCATGCGTCGTCTTCGCGAACAACATCCCCACAAGCCCGAAGGTGATCCCAGCGACGATCGCCGCAAGAAAACTCATTGGCGTTAATCGCGCAACTTCGGTCACCGTATAGATGGTGTGGTGCACTCCCCACGCGGCGGTTATGTAGTCGCCTACAAACGCCCCTACGAAGCAAGGAAAAATCGCGTCGTAGCCGATCCTCCCGATAGCAAGGACTTCAATCCCAAAGATCGCACCGGCAAGAGGCGTTCCAAAGACCGACCCGAAGCCTCCGCTAATCCCTGCCATCAGGAGAATGCGACGGTCCTTCGCATCAAGCCCAAACATCTTCGTTAATTGATCGGCCAGCGAAGCGCCGGTCTGAATAGCCGTTCCTTATCGACCTGCCGAGCCGCCAAACAGATGCGTCAGTATCGTTCCTAGCAGGATCAGCGGCGTCATGCGCAGTGGAATCGTAGCCTGCGGATCATGCACCTCTTCAAGAATGAGATTGTTCCCAGCCTCGACCGACGATCCTAAATATTTATAGAGACAGCCGACGAGCAACCCGGCCAAAGGCAACAGGAGAATCAGCCAACGGTGAGATTCGCGCACCTCCGTCGCCCAATTCAGTGAGACCAGCAGCAGCGCAGACGCGGTACCCGCAAACACGCCAGCGATCGTGGCGATGAGCAGCCATCGCAGGAGGGCGAAGAAAACCTGTACCTGTTCACCAGTTCTTAAACTTTTCCAGATTGAGGACACACGAACTCCTACGAGGGATCGTAGGAGTCATCAGCGCTGGCGAGAAACCAGTGCGGTTCAGGCGAACTCCATCACCTTGAAACTATTCGACAATGGTATGCGACGCAGGAGTGCGGGTCAACCCGCGACGCGCCAAAAGCAAAACAGAAACCCCAGAATCTAACCCCGACCAACGGGAGAACCAAAGCAGCCAAGCCAACCAGAAAAGGTACACAAGCCACGAAGTGGCCGCCCCGCGCGCAGCGGGCCCGTCCGGCAGGACCAAGCTGCCTTAAGCCAATCTCCACACTTGCAATCGCCCCCAACCAGCTGTAACCTTTTATTCAGCATGACGAGCCGCCGTTTCCAGTTCGCATTTACCTACTCCTATTGGCGCTACCCAGCGGCCCGTGGAGTCCTCGCATGCATCTCTGAAAATACCTAAACCTTCAGGGCCTTCGAAACTTCCGAGCCGCACCCTCCAGGGTTGCGGTTTTTTCGCGTTTAGCCCAAAACAAAGCACCTCAATCGAGACCAGTAGTAGACAATCAAGGAGAAGCAACGATGTCCGCCCCATCCACACTGAACACGCTCAAGATGATGAAGACCGCCCCGAAAATAACGACCACCCCAGCGATCATCCCTGCCCACCTCCGTCGTCTCGCCCTCACCGGCTTCATGGGAGCGGGCAAGTCCACCATCGGCCGCCTCCTCGCCACCCGCCTCCAATGGGACTTCCTCGACCTCGACGCCCACCTCGAAGCCCGTACCAGCGCCACCATCCCTGAGCTCTTCGCCCGCCACGGCGAAGCCCACTTCCGCCGCCTCGAATCCTCTGCGCTAGCCTCTGCCCTTGGCCGCTCTAACACCGTCCTGGCCCTCGGCGGTGGAACCCCCGAAGAGCTTACCAACCGTCTCCTCCTCGAGCAGACCCCCGGCACCTTCACCATCTTTCTAGACGCGCCCTTCCCCACTCTCTTCGACCGCTGTATGTTGCAAGACATCGCTCGTCCGGTCCTCGAAGACCCCGCCGCCGCCCAGCTTCGCTTCGCCCACCGCCATCCCCTCTACCGCCGCCTCGCTGGCCTCACCATCGACACTGCCGACCTAACTCCGGAGCAAACCGTCGAAGCCATCCTCGCTGCGGCATTCAGCTAGCCCTGGTGGTCACACTTCTACGGTCGATTGGTTAATCCAGCGCACACCCTGAACCATACTCCGCACTCCCAACCATGAGCAGTCAAGGCGCACACTACCTGCATCACACAGTCATTACCCACAGGAGAACTAGCTGGCGACCATACTCCCACATCTGACCCCCGACCAGAAGCAATCCCGAGCTGCGGTCCGCGGCAATATCCTCTTCGGCATCGTCGTCCTGCTCTTTCTCGCCCTCGCCTGGGTCCTCCAGAAAGAGCTGTTGATCCTCTACGTCAGCGCCCTCTTCGCCGTCGTCCTGATGCCTATCGTCACCCGCATCACCAAATACAGCATTCGCGGCTACCATCCCTCGCGCCCCGTCGCGATCATCCTTCTCATCCTCGCCGTCTTCATGGTTCTGGCAATCTTCTTCACCACCGGCCTTCCACCCGTCCTCCGCGATCTCCGCCAGTTCTCCAACGACCTTCCTCAGCGCATCCCTGAGGTCGTCGCCCGCATCAAGAAGATCCCCATGGCCGACAAGTTCGGCATCGACAGCATCGTCCAACGTGCCGAAGGAGCCTTCACCGCCACCGCCAGCTACATCTTCAGCTCTCTCCCTCTCTGGCTCACTCACATCTTCGATATCCTCACCGCCATCTTTCTCTGCATCTACTTCATGCTCGAAGGCGAATTCGCCTACCGTTTTTTCCTTTCTCTCTTCCCCTCCTCCCAACGCAAGCGTCTCGACGCCACGCTCAAAAAGGCCGAGCATAAAGTCAGCAAATGGCTCCTCGGCCAGGGCCTTCTCATGCTCATCCTGGGAGTCTCCAGCACCATCGTCTTCGGCCTGCTAAAGGTCCGCTACTTTCTCCTCCTGGGCTTTCTCATGGGCCTGTTCAATCTCATCCCGATCGCCGGCGGCGTCATCACCATCTTGATCGCAGCGGGGGTCGCTGCCCTGGACTCCTGGACCAAGATGGCTGGCGTCTTCCTCTTCTACGCCGTCTACCAGAACATTGAGAACGCCATCCTCACGCCCCGCATTATGCGCTCCAGTGTCAATCTCATGGGCCTCACCGTCCTCGTGGCCCTGCTGCTCGGCACCTCACTGGCCGGTATCGTTGGCGCTCTGGTTGCGGTTCCCACCGCAGCTCTTATCTCCGTCCTGCTCGAGGAGTACGCCGTACAAAGAGACGACCGATAACCGAACAGCAGATCTCCCTCTGTCCATCAATCCTGGGTCGACTCACAAGCGGCAATTCCCTGTCTATAACGCTTTAGTGTAAAGTTTCTGTGATTAAAGATTCCTCATCGTGACAGTCCCGAATTACCCTGCTCAAGTGTCTCCGCCAACCTTCGCCCAACCCGCTCGTCGCAACCTGCTTGCGCCAGTTCTCCTTGCGTTCCTGCTTCTAGGCATCGTCCTCACTCTCGTCATCCGAGCCACGCCGCGCAGAACCGCCGACCTCACCATCACCCGCACCCTCATCTTCCCGACTCAAACCGTCTTCAAATCCGACTCCACCCTCGTCGGCCACGACCAGACGCAAGACGATCTTTTCGTCCTCACCACCCTCCGCATCGACGATCACCTTCACCTTCCCCTCTTCATCAAAGACCTCACCGGAACCCTCACCACCGCCGACGGTCAGGTATTCACCACCAGCGCCACGGAAAAGCAGGACTTCGACAACGTCTACACCTCCTTTCCCGCTCTCAAGCCGCTCGCCTCAGAGCCTCTCCTGCGCGAAACCACCATCGCTCCCGGTCAGTCCGCCCAGGGCATGGTTCTCCTCCACTTCCCCGTTACCAAAGCCGTCTGGGACCATCGCCGCACCGCCAACCTCAATGTCGACCTCTACCACCAGGGACTACAAGACGTTCGCATCGGCCGCGCCAGCGAAGTAATCCCCAACACCTCCCAACCGCCTTCAGGCACCAATCCCGGTGAGAGCGAAAATTAGCGCACACTAAAGCATGACCCGCCGCCGCTGGATCGCCGACACCTGGACCAACACCACCGCCGCCCTCACTGGCGACCAGGCCGCCCATCTCGTCCGCGTCCTCCGCGCCGAACCCGGCCAGATCTTCGACGTCGTCGCTGGCGGCTTCCTCCACCGCGCCGAGATCGTCACCGTAAACGAAGCCCGCGTAGACTTCCTCCTTCACGAAGAGCTTGAATCCGACACCGCCCTTCCCCTCCATCTCCTCTTAGCCGTCTTCAAGTTCGACCACATGGAGTGGGCCATCGAAAAGGCCACCGAACTCGGCATCGCCCGCATCACCCCCATCCTCGCCCGCCGAACCGAAAAGCATCTCGCCCAGGCCGCGCTCAAGCGAGCCGAACGCTGGCGTCGCATCGCCCGCGAAGCCTCCAAGCAATCCCGCCGCACCACCATCCCCGAGATCGCCGACCCCGCACCACTCAAGCAAGCCCTGGAACAGGAAAAAAGCGCCACCCGCGTCCTCCTCTCCGAAACCGAACAATCGACCACCCTCACCACCGCCCTCGAAAGCTCACTCCGACCTACGGGTTATGAGTCCGTCGCTCTAACCGACTCTCCTATCACCCACGCCCTTGCCATAGGCCCCGAAGGCGGCTGGACTCCCGAAGAGATGCTCCTCTTCACTCAACACCAATGGCAATCCGTCACCCTCGGCCCACGCATCCTCCGCGCCGAAACTGCAGCTATCGCCGCCATCGCCATAGCCTCCACCCGCCTCACCTGAAGCTGCGCATTGGCCCATGTCAGCAAAGGGACCAAGCCGACAAGAGTGCATTGTTAAAGATGCAAGGCTGCGGAACCCATAAGCTCCGCAGCCTTTGTTCTTGCTCTGTCTATTTTCAGCAACTACCGATCAGCGGGGCTTGCCGCCACCGCTAGGTCGAGAGCCACCGCCAGGCCGAGCACCGCCGCTAGGTCGAGCACCGCCACCAGGTCGAGCACCGCCGCCAGGGTGAGTGCCACCGCCGGGTCTCGCACCGCCACCGGGGCGAACAACAGGCCTGGCGCCACCACCCGGTCTGACACCGGGTCGGGAACCACCAGGTCTGCCGACATAATGGCCTCCGGATCCCCCCCTATACCCACCTCCAGTGGGACGATACCGGCCTCCTCCAGCGCCGCGGAAGCGATAGCCGCCCCAGCCATGCGAATAGCCCCAGTTATGCCATGGGCCGACCCCTAGGAAGATGCCGTTATAGAAATAACCCGGCCCATAAAAACCAGAAGGGGCGCAACCATACGGCGCATAGTCGTAATACCCGTAAGGACAAACCGGAGGTACACCAATATTGATGGAGACCTGTGCGCTGGCCGACGGCAACATGGTAAAGGGTAGGAGGAACAATGTTCCACACAGAAAAGCTTTGAGTCCACGCATTGGAGCCTCACTCACGATGTCTGCTGCTCCGATGAGTTGCGCCCGGAACTCACAGCTGTCCAAGTTCATTTGTTTCAGGACTTTCCTGAACCAGGGAAGTTGGATGTACGAAGGTAACATTAAGATCGCTCGCATGGAAAATTACGCAATTTCTCTTTCAATACCGGCTCCTGATCCCCTGCAGATTCGCTTACGGTCCTCCGTCTTCATACTCTCAAAACAGAAATGCCCGAGCCGAAGCTCGGGCACATCGCGCTGCAGAAAACACAGAACGCCTAGCTAAACATCTCCTTCACCTTCTCAAACAGCCCGCGCGAAGTAGGTGTATTCTCCACCACCATCGTCTCGCTCAACTGCCGCAGCAACTCTTTCTGCTGCTTATTCAGCTTCCCAGGCGTCTGCACCCGAATCTCCACAATCAAATCACCCTTCCCATGCGAATTCAGGTGCGGCACGCCTTTGCCCTTCAGCTTGAACTCCTTGCCACTCTGCGTTCCCTCAGGCACCTTGATCGTCGCAGACCCCTCGAGCGTCTGAATCTCCAACTCCGTTCCCAGCGCCGCCTGCGGAAACGAGATCGGCATCACGCAATGCAGGTCGTCACCGTCACGCTCGAAGAACTTATGCGCCTTCACATTCAGCACAACATACAGGTCACCCGCAGGCCCGGCAAACTTTCCAGACTCGCCCTCGCCCTGATAGCGAATCCGCGTATCCTGCTCCACGCCAGCCGGCACCTTCACCAGAATCGTGTGCTCCGTCTGCACTCGCGTCTCGCCTTTGCACGTCGTGCATGGGTCGACAATCAGCGTTCCCGTTCCGCCGCACACGGAGCAGGTTCGCGCCACAGAAAAGAACCCTTGTTGAAACCTCTGCTGCCCGCGTCCGCCGCACTGCGTACAGGTCACAGGAGCTTTACCCTTCGCCGCGCCAGACCCCTTGCAATCCGTGCAGGTCTCCATCCGCCGGACCGTGATCAGCTTCTCCTTCCCGAAGACCGACTCTTCAAACTCCAGCGTCAGGTCATACCGCAGATCGCGTCCACGCTGCACCCGTGAAGCCTTGCGTCCGCCGCCGCCACCCATGTTGAACATCTCGCCAAACAGATCGCCGAAGATGTCCCCCAGGTCCTGAGCTCCACCGAACGGACTCCCACCTGCACCAGGGCCGCCCCCCTGGAACGCAGCATGGCCATACCGGTCATAAGCAGCCCGCTTATCCGCGTCGCTCAGCACCTGGTAAGCCTCACTGCACTCCTTGAACTTCTCTTCAGCCGTCGGATCATCCGGGTTCCGGTCAGGGTGATACTGCATGGCCAGCTTCCGGTAGGAGGTCTTCAACTCCTGGTCGCTCGCATCCCGCGAAACACTCAACACTTCGTAGTAATCGATCTTCGTCACGTTTGCCGTCGCCATATCTTTAAAATCTCTTTCTAACCCTGCTAACCATCTTCTTCTTCAGACATTTCACAGACCACTGATTGTTCGTCCAAAAACATGACGTATTCAATCTCGGCCTTGTCTGTTAGCAAAATTCCTTTTCCATCAATTTTGACAGTTGATCCATCCTCTTTTACCCATGATGCCTCTTCGACAAACAGGGACCGTTCCCCGCCAGAGTCTGAGTATCTGCCAATCCAGCCAACTAAATTGCGTCCATCATGAAGCCCGACCTGGGCCGAACCTGCAATGCTCGAAAAAACATCATTCCAAACTGACTCTCTACTCGTTCGTTCAGTCAATTTATATCGCCGTAGTAATCCGAGCACCAGATCCTTGGAACGAACGACGCCCCATAAAACACCAAGTCCACATGCAATCGCAGTCACAAAAACAACGCGCCAACGATGGACTTGGAAAGTCGGCAACCACTCGATAGGCAAACTTGTTCCAAAGAGCACTAGGTAAATTACGTAAGTGAGAAAGCTGAAAATGAGTGCTTCAATCACACGTTCAAGCTCTGATTGTTGTGCTTCTGCACTCAGAGCACGCGCAATTCGAGCGCTGACAAAACCCGGCAACAATATCAAAAGCGCAACAAGAGTTTGCAGGCCTTGTGGCACGAGGTGCTATTTCCCCTGCTTCGTCGGCGGTGGCACCTTCACGGGAGTTGGCGGCCGATAGTTTGCTGGCGCAGAAGACTTATATCCAGAATCCTGTGTAAGACCACTCTTTCCTGAACTTTTTCGCATGCTGTTTTCGCTCATAAGACCCTCTCTAAGTATACCCAACCGTTACTGCTGCACCTGTTTCGTGTACACACTCCACGCAGCCTAATCCGCCACCTGGTCCGCATTCGCCGCAATCCTCACCAGCGCCGGTCGCAACAGCTTCTCGCGGATCTTGTACCCTCGCCGAATCTCCTCCAGCACCTGGTGATCCGGAAACTCTTTCGTTTCGATGCTTCCCAGCGCCTCATGGACTCTAGGATCAAACTGCACCCCAACGGTTTCGACCGCCTGCACGCTCAATCCCTTCAGCGCATCCTCCATCTGCTTCAGAATCAGCTCAACGCCGCCGCGAAGCTGCTCTGCTGTCCCATCCGCCTTCAGAGCCAGTTGAAAGTTGTCCATCACGCTCAGAAACGGCTCAACCGTATGCGAGATCGTGTACTCTCGCGCATCCGCCCGTTCCTTCACCTCACGCTTCCGCGCATTGTCGAACTCAGCCTGTAGCCGCGCCAGCCGATCCAGCAGCTGGTCCCGCTCGCCCTTCAACTGCTCCAGCTCCGCCTGCGCAGAGGCTCCTTCACTCACTGGCTCAACCTCAGAGCCCGTCACAATCTCCGGCTCAAGCGTCTCTCGTCCGGTCATCTCATCCTGCATCTCTTTACGACTCCTCATAATGTTTCCTCTTCTATTGTTGCCCATTCCAGCCCATCGCGCGAATCGTTCCTTGCCCGTCATCCTCTACCCCCACCCGCCGACCCGCAAAAAAATAAATCTCAAAAACCTGTCCCTTTTTCTGAACCCACAAAACGTGCGTCAGCTGACCACCTTTACCACGCATTCCACCACAACCTCACCACAAAAACACCACGTCCTGCACCAGCTTTTTCTCAAAAACCCCTGCAAAAAACGCCACTCCACCATCGCCAATAAAAAAGCAGACCATCAATCGCCAGGATGCAGCATCCGGTCAAAAACCTGCGCGATATAACTCACTGCATTCATCGTGTTCTCATAGTCCATCCGCTTCGGCCCAATTACTCCCACCGTTCCGCGGCTCTCTCCGCCCATCCGCGCCGGCGCAGCAATCAGCACCAGCCCCGCCATCTCCGGAGCATGTTCCTCCAACCCAAACACCACTCTGACGCTCTCCTGACGAGCGTCAATGTATGCATTTAGCAGCTCCACCAGCCGCTGCTTCGCCTCCAGCGCCGTCAGTACCTCCCGCAGCCGCTCTCTATCCTCTTGAGAACCAACGAGATTCGCCACCCCATCCACATACACCGTCTGCACCTGCGCATCCGTCTCCGGCACCGCCTTCACCCAAAGCTGTTGCACCGAATTCAGCATCCGCTGGTACTCGCTGCGCTCCCGCTCCACCAGCCGCGCCAACTCCGTCCTCACTCGCTCCACGCTCCAACCGCGAAAGTTCTCATTCAAGAAATTCGCCGCCGTCTCCAACTCCCTCAGAGTAAGGTCTTTATCCAGCGCCAGCACCCGGTCCCGCACCAGCCCGCTCCGCGTCACCACCACTGCCAGCACCCGCGCCACCGCTAGCCGCGAAAAATGCACATGCTCCAGCATGTCCCCATCCGCCGCCGCGGCAATTGCCACACCCACCCCACTCGACAGCGTAGCCAGCACATGCGACGTTCGCTCCAGAACCGCCTGCGTCCCTGCAATCCCTTGAAAACTAAGGTCGATCTCCGATCGAGACCGCGCCGACAACCGTCCCACATTCACCCGCGGGTTCACTCCTCCACTCAGCTGCTCCACATACATCCTGAACGCCCGCGCCGTCGGCACCCGTCCCGCCGAGGTATGCGGCTGCTCCAGCAAACCCGCATCAGCCAGCTCCGCCATCTCGTTCCGTACTGTGGCCGAACTAAACCCAGCATTTTCAGCACTCTGCAGACGAGCAATCGTCCCCGAACCCACCGGCTCCCCGGTCTCGATATAGCTCTCAATAATGGCCGTCAGAATAGCTCTCTGCCGCGCCGTAACCCGCTCTGCATCCGCCATCCGCCCCTCCATCCCTTAACTCTACGCCAGCCGTCAAGCCGCCCCCTACGTCTCGTCGGTCGGATGGAGAATCTCCTCACGCCGACCAACGGGAGGCTCCATGCAGGTCATACTGCCCTGACCGGTACACACGTCACGAAGTGACCGCCCCGCGCGTAGCGGGCCCGTCCGGCAGGACAGCTTCTACGAAATCTCTAGCACATCCTCACTCTTCGCCGCGATCTCCTTCGCCTTCTCCGCAACCTTCTTGGCAACTTTATAAAAATCCCCTGCCAGCTTCGAATCCGGCCCCGTCAACGCCACTGGCAAACCCTTATCTCCACCCTCGCGAATCTGAGGATCAAGCTCCACAGCCCCTAAAAACTCCAGCCCAAACTGCGCCGCCGTCCGCTCCGTCCCGCCAGCGCCAAACACGTCGATCACCTCACCATTCGGCAGCGTCATCTGCGACATATTCTCCACCAGGCCAATCACCTCCACTTTCACCTGATGAAACATCTCCAGCGCTTTCCGCGCATCCTGCAACGCCACACCAGAACCCGTAGAAACAACAACAGCCCCGGTCAGCGGCACCGTCTGCACCAGTGAAATCACCACATCGCCCGTCCCCGGCGGCAGATCGACGATCAGAAAATCCAGCTCCCCCCACTCCACCTGTTGCAAAAACTGACGGATGATCTGGTGCAGCATCGGTCCCCGCATCACCATCGGCTTGTCGCCCGGCGAGATCAGCCCCACCGAAATAAACTTCACTCCATGCGACAAAATCGGCTCAATCCGATTCTCCCCCACGATATTCGGCTGCCTCGAAACCCCCAGCATCATCGGCACATTCGGCCCATAGATATCCGCGTCAATCAACCCCACGCGATACCCCAGCTTCCCCAGCGCAACTGCCAGATTCACCGCCACCGTGGTCTTCCCCACCCCACCCTTGCCGCTTCCAACCGCCACCACATGCGCTACGCCCGGCAGAGGCTGCGGCCCCTGCGGCACTCCCGCTCCCATATGTCCCATAACCTTCTCCTAAAAATCCAATCGTCTATTCGCTACTGTGTGGGCCTTTGATGTCGCCAGTCTTTTCGTGGCGCAGCGGAGGAATCTGCTTCACCATCTCGCCGCCACTTACACATGCCACCCAGTCCCCAGCGCCGCCCGCATGTCCTTTTTCCTCTGCGTCTCTCCAGCACGCATCTCACGCCGACGACCCGCATCTTCAAACCGTCTCTTCTGGTGCTCCGTTTCAGGAACCACCTGCGGAACCACTAGCCGATTCCCCTCACGATCCACCGCCACAAACGTCAGGTATGCCGATGAAACATGCCGCAGCCGCTGCTCCCTCACATCCTCCACCATCACCCGAACCCCAACCTCCATCGACGTCCGAAACGCCCGGTTCACACTGGACTTCAAAATCAGCAACTCGCCAAGTCGTACGGGCGCCACAAAGTCAAGATGGTCCATACTCGCCGTCACCGTAAACGCCCGCGCATGACGCGAAGCAGCCATCGCTCCTACCAAATCGATGTACTGCATCAACCGTCCGCCAAATAAATTTCCTATTGCGTTCGTATCCGGCGGCAGTACGATCTCGCTCCGCTCCGACTGCGACTCCGCCACCTTCCGCTCTAAAACTGAATCGCTCATTCCTATAAGTCTAAATCGTCTTCACAGTCATCGCATAAGTCCCCCCTAAGCGACTCCGGTCTCTCTAAATCGCGCTCCCCGTCCTAATCCGTGGTCGAACTCTTTCTGAAAACTTGCCAACCAGCCCCATCACCCCGCACCATCAATTCATGGACAAGATCGCCGCCCTCACCGAAATCCTCACCTCCAACCCCGCCAACGATTTCGCCCGCTACGGCCTCGCCATGGAGCACAACGCCCAGGGCAACACCGCCGCCGCCCTCACCGAGTTCACCACTCTCATCCACCACAACCCCGACTACGTCCCCGCCTACCAAATGTCCGCCCAGACCCTGGCCAAACTAGGCCGCACCCAAGAAGCCATCACCCGCCTGCAAGAAGGCATCACCGCCGCCCAGCGCTCAAACAATGCCCATGCCGCCAGCGAGATGCAAACCCTCCTCGACGATCTCACCAACTGAAAGCCCGCATCACCGTTTTCGATCCGCGATCAGCTGTGAAAATTCGCTGTCGATTCCTTTGTACTCGCACACACCCAGAACCTTTCCCTCTCGTCAAACATCTATACTTTAACCATGGCGACCCCTCTCCCGAAAACATTAGGCGCCCTCCGCGCCAGCGAATTCACTCCCGCCCGCCTTGCCCGCAGCGTTAAAGACGAGCTTCGCGAAAACCTCATCGCCAAACTCCGCTCTAAGGAGCCGTTGTTCCCGGGCATCGTCGGATACGAGGACACAGTCGTCCCCCAGATCGTCAACGCTGTCCTCTCGAAGCACAACTTCATCCTCCTCGGCCTCCGCGGCCAGGCAAAATCCCGCATCCTCCGCTCCCTCACCACCCTGCTCGACCCACACTGCCCCTACATCACCGGCTCCGAGGTTCGCGACAACCCCTACGCTCCCATCAGCAAATTCAGCCGTGACCTTATCGCAAAGATGGGCGACGAAACCCCAATCGCGTGGCTCACACCTGACGAGCGCTTCGTAGAAAAACTGGCCACACCCGACGTCACCGTAGCCGACCTCGTCGGCGACATCGACCCCATCAAAGCCGCCCGCAGCAATCAGGACCTCGGCAGCGAACTGACCATGCACTACGGTCTACTCCCCCGCGCTAACCGAGGCATATTTGCCATCAACGAAATCCCCGACCTCGCCGGAAAAATTCAGGTAGCCCTCTTCAACATCATGCAGGAGGGCGATGTCCAGATTAAGGGCTACCCCGTCCGCCTGCCTCTTGACGTCGCCATCG
>Ga0206805_1111_pt1 | contig 15609 bp, 14 predicted proteins | sample Alteio_BWOrgCont_59_FD_152890 | JGI IMG/M metagenome (GOLD analysis project Ga0206805, IMG submission 152890) | Enriched cells from forest soil in Barre Woods Harvard Forest LTER site, Petersham, Massachusetts, United States -... | ecosystem: Environmental > Terrestrial > Soil > Temperate forest >... | reverse complement strand
CTGCCGGGCTCAACTTTCGCAACATCTCCCTGCCTCCGGACGCTGGCTTCATCCGCCGCGCCTTCAGGCAAGTCTAGCAACAAGGTCAGGCCGTCCAACTCAGGCGTCGCTCCCTTGCGTCACGACGCAGCCTGGATTGCGCGTCCGCGCGTAATTTCCTCGGCAAGGTACTTGGTCCACGGATTGCCCGTCAGGAAACGAGCAGCCGTCTGGTAGTAGATTTCCCGAAGCAGGCCAATGCCCATTGCATCGGCGTCGGTGGTATTGCGCAGATCAATCAGCAATTCCCGTGTTCCGAGGGATGGCGCGGATTCTCCCCAGGTTTGGCTCAACGCCGCGACCCACGGTCCGGCGATTGGGCCTTCCAATGCGATTGCGAGCGACACCACATTCTGTTCCGTCGAGATTCGTAACATCGTCTGGCTCTTCCTGCGCCATGCCCGTATTAAATGCACGGCGCGTGCCAAAGTTTCGGTATCGCGCAGGAACCCCACGTAGCTGTTGGATGGAATGAGGCTTAGGAACTTGTTGAAATAGGTACCGCGCTGCGACGGCGTTGTGAGGTTGGTCGTCTAACAGTCATGCGCGGAGACGAGCGGGTTCAGGACGGGATGTTTAGCTATGTTTCGCTGGAGCAACGTGTGCCTCAAGATCATCCGCTGCGAGCGGTTCGCAAGCTGACAGATGCCGTGCTGCGGACGTTGAGTGCAGAGTTCGATGCTTTGTATGCGGACTCTGGCCGTCCGTCGATTGCGCCGGAGTACATTCTGCGGGCTTTGTTGTTGCAGGTGTTTTATTCGGTGCGCTCGGAGCGTCTGCTGGTTGAGCAGATCGACTACAACCTGCTGTTCCGCTGGTTTGTAGGCCTGGGCATGGACGATGACGTGTGGAACCACGCTGTGTTCTCCAAGAACCGCGAGCGGCTGTTGACATCCGATGTTGCGCAACAGTTCTTCGCGGAAGTGAACAAGCAGGCAAAGCGGTTCATGAGCGATGAACATTTCACCGTGGACGGGACGCTGATTCAGGCGTGGGCCTCGCAGAAGAGCTTCCGCTCGAAGGATGGCTCCGATGACGGCGACGGCACGGATTTCCGCGGCCAGAGCCGCTCGAACAAAACGCATGAATCGACCACCGATGCCGATGCACGACTGTACAAGAAGAGCTATGGCAAGGAGTCGAAGTTGAGCTATCTGGGCCACGCGCTGGTGGAGAACCGCAACGGGTTGATTGCTGCGGCGATGGTGACACACGCCGATGGCTATGCCGAGCGCGATGCCGCGCTGTTGATGCTCAAGCAGAAGCAGGAGGGCCGCTCGCGGCGCATCACCGTGGGCGCGGACAAGGCTTACGACACGAAGGATTTTGTCAGGACGGTGCGAGAGCTGAACGTCACGCCGCACGTCACCAAGAACGACAAGGGCCGGAGCAGCAATCTGGATCGCAGAACTACACGCCAGTCCGGTTATGCCATCAGCTTGAGCCGGCGATGGCTGGTTGAGAAGGGTTTCGGCTGGCTGAAGCAGACCGGGCCGCTGCGCCAGGTCAAGTTACGAGGGCTGCAGAAAGTGGACTGGCTGTTCGTCTTCAGTTGCGCAGCGCACAACCTGATCCGGCTGCCGAGACTCATGGCTCAATCAACGAAAACTCTCAGGGAGCAGTGTGTATAAACGGGGGTTGCAGCCCTCGAGGATGCTTCCCCAAGACTTGCAAACCCCACAAACGCTAGCCAGAACCGCACTTCAAACAGATTTCGAACGGGAAGAAACGAGAATTGCGAGGAAAGACCACGTAATCAGGCGAATTTCAACGAGTTCTTAGGCGAGTTGACGATCAGGAAGGATGACGCCGCTCCGATGCAAGTGACGAAGTGACGATGACGAAACTCCGTCACAGCGACTGTATATAGTCAATCGCTCGGTCACCGTTGTGTCGCTCGAACCCTAACGAACGCACGAGCCGAGCAGCCCGATCCGGCGGCTTGATTATGATGAGACAAGAGACAGGAGAAGCAGATTGAGCGTTTCGATTCGCGGGCGTTTCCGCAACGTACCCGTGTTGGTGTGGATGGTACTGATTGCGCTGCTTCTTCGGCTGGCAGTGATTCCGTTCGACACCATCGAAAATCTGATGGATGCCAACCATATCCATGCCTGGGAGCAGGGTAACGTGGCCCGCGCGCTGTTGGCCGGCCACGGATTCGGCAGCCCATTTGCTTCCAACCAGCCGTCTGCAATCATGCCGCCGGTGTACCCGCTGGTTGTGGCTGTATTGTTCCACTTCTTCGGCATTCACACCGCGCGGTCGATCTTCGCCGTTCACGCGTTCGACTGCCTGATCAACTCGCTCGCGTGCATCCCCGTGTTTCTTGTGGCCCGCAGAAGCTTTGGCCCGCGCGTCGCGCTGTGGGCAGGCTGGGCCTGGGTTTTTTCCCCGTACGGGATTTACTTTTCGGCAGCATGGGCATGGTCCACGCATCTCCTGCTTCTGTGCCTTTACTGGTTGCTGTGCCTGGCGCAGGAGTTGGAAGTCTCGCCGCGGCTTGGACTGTGGGCAGGTTTCGGCCTGCTGGCGGGCTTTGCGGGACTCACCGAGCCGTCCATCCTGGTGGTTGTCACCTTTCTGCTGGGACTGGCAGCCTGGAGACTGGCGCACGCCGGAAAGCGCTGGCTGCTGCCGGGGTTGGTTGCGTCCGTGGTCCTGGCAGCTACGATTTCTCCCTGGCTGATTCGCGACGCCGTTGTCTTCCACCGCTTTATTCCGATGCGGGACAGCATGGGCCTGGAGCTTTGGATGGGCAATAACGGCTACGCCGTCCGCTGGACCAGCGACCAGAAACATCCGCTCCACGATGCCAGTGAACTAGCCGCATACAACGGTGGCGAACTCGCCTACATGGACCAGAAAAAGGAGCAGGCCGAGGCCTATATCCATCAGCACCCGCGTTGGTATGCGCGGATGTCCGCGCGCCGCGCACTCTACCTGTGGACGGGCTTTTGGAGCTTCAACAAGGACTATCTCGCCATGGAGCCCGCCGACCTGGAAAACATCCCCTTCGCCACATGTCTTACGCTGCTTGGGCTACTAGGATTGTTCCTCGCCTGGCGGCGGCAGCCGTTCGAGGCCCTTCGCTACAGCGGAGTCCTGTTTCTGTTTCCTGTGGTGTATTACTTCACCCACCCGGAGCCCTACCATATGCGGCCGCTCGATCCGTTGCTGGCAATCCTCGGCTGCTATGCCATCCTGACATTAACGGGCCGCGCCGGAGACACCAGCGCTCCGGCGCCAGCGCATCGCGACGCGGAGAAGTCAGCTGGCCCAGCCCCAACCTTCGGCTAAGAGTATTCCGTTTGCTTGAGTGATTCCGGCACGCTCACCCGGCGCGGCCGGCGCATCTGCCAGGTGAAGACGCTGCTGACCGAGTAATTCCAGACCGCGCTGAGAATATTGCCCGCGACCCCGGCCACATACCACGGCATGCCGGAGCGCAGCAGGCTTCCGGCAAAGCTCACGTTAGCCCATGCCCCGAACGAGCACGCGACCATGAATGTGAACATGCCGGCCAGCAGGTAGATGCCGTGCAGCCGGCGGTCGCGATAGGTGACCAGGTTATTGAGGAAGAAATTGCCCGTCATGGCGGCCAGGGTTGCCCATGCCTGCGACGAGGTAAAACTCAGGCCACACTTCATGTAGAGCAGCGACAGGAATGCGAAGTGCACGATAAGACCGATGCTGCCTACCATCCCGAAGGCAAAGAAGCGTGTCGGTATGACCCCGCCCGTCAGTTTTTCCAGAACCAGAAAGAGGTACTCCATCGCGACGCTGGCGTCCAGCTTGCTTTCCCCATGCACCCTCTTGCGGAAAACGTATCCCACCTCTCCCACGCGCACTGGCCGTTTGCTGGTGGCGAGCATATCCACCAGGATCTTGAATCCGCCGTCGTGCAGGCCATGGACGACTTCGAGAAAGAAACCGCGCTTCATCAGGAAGAAGCCGCTCATTGGATCGGTCAATTCGCAGCGGCATACCGTCCGGCTGATAAACCGGCCCACACGACTGAGGAGGACCCTTCGAGTGGCGAAATCCCCCATGCTGCCGCCGTCGGCGCTGCGGGTGGCAACCACAATGTCCAGACCTTCGCAGCGCAGCTTGCGCAACATCTGCGGCAGGATCGTCTCGTCATGCTGCAGGTCCGCATCGATGACCGCAACGTAGTTTGCCGAAGTTGCCAGGATGCCTTCAATGCAGGCGGTCGCGAGTCCGCGGCGGCCAATCCGCTGAATCAGCCGGATGCGCCGGTCTTCGGCCGCATACCCTCGGACGACCTCGGATGTGCCGTCCGGAGAATCGTCATCGACAAAAATCAATTCCCAGTCCAGTCCTGCCAGCGCCGCGGACAAGCGGTCGATCAGGATGGGAATGTTTTCCCGCTCGTTGAACGTTGGCAGAATGACCGCAATGCTCAAATTGCGGTTCAGCGAATCAACTTCGTTAGAGTCCGCTGCGAATTGCGAATGAGTCAGCAAATGGGTTTTTCCCGTGCAATCAAAGGTAGGCAGAATTGGTGAGACGCTGCGGGAGTTGACCGCATCCCGACGGCTGGAGAGTTATGAAACTGAGACCCAAGAGTAATTAAACACGATCCTGGAAAAAGGTTGCGTTACAAGTGACGTTTTGTTCTATCTGCCTGCCATTCAATGATTTCGGCGATTTGCATGCCGGAATCCCTCTCCATTAAGACGGTTGAGCGCCGCCAAGGTCTCCGCATTTGCCATTTCCTCTTCGATTTCCCCGGCCAATTCCGCGGGCAAACCTCACTGCAAGCACATCTGCTAGGATTTTGAGATTGCCTCGTGATGACTAACGAAGAAACCAAGCGCAACCGGCCGAAATCAACGCCCTCCGCGCTGGCAACCTGGCTGCTTTTTGCCGCCATCTTTGCCGCCGTCCAGTTCGCCTCCCTGTTCACCCCCCCACTGCTGGACGATGTCGACGCATCTCATGCCCAGACCGCGCAGCACATCATCGACAGCGGCGACTGGATCACGACTAAGACCAACGGAATCCGCTATATCGAAAAGCCGCCACTGCCGTTCTGGCTGGTCACTATTTCCTACCGCGTCGCCGGCGAGAATGCGTTTGCCACGCACCTGCCGAATGCCCTGGCCATACTGGGACTCACGTGGCTCTGCTGGCTCTGGGCCCGCCGCGCCTGGGGTCCGCGCGCCGGCCTCTATGCCGGACTGGGCGTTCTTACCTCTATCGGGCCATTTCTGTTTACGCGGTTCATCATTCCCGAATCCATCCTCAGCTTGTTTCTGCTGATTGCCCTTTACAGCTTTATCACCAGCCTCGAAGACAGTAAGCCACTTCGCAGCTATTGGATGTGGGCGGCTCTGGCGCTCGCTCTGTTGACCAAGGGCCTGATCGCCCCCGTGTTTTTTCTCGGCGGAGCCGTTCCCTACCTGTTGTTGTCCGGTCAGTGGCGCCGCTGGCGCTCCTTGAAGCCCGTCTCCGGCCTGCTGCTGTTCCTGGCAATCGCTGCACCCTGGCACATCCTCGTCGGGCTTGCCAATCCCGATCAGGGCCATCCGGTGGGCAATCATCCCACCATCGGCAATGTGCATGGATTCTGGTATTTCTACTTCATCAACGAGCACGTCCTGCGCTTCTTTGGCCGGCGCTACCCGCACGACTATAACAAACTCCCATTCGCCGCCTACTGGCTCCTCCACGTCGTCTGGCTCTTTCCATGGAGCTTGTTTCTGCCCGCGCTGCTGGCGGTGGCGTGGAAGACCCGCCGCGGATGGCTGCATCGCCTGCGGCGAGGTTCCGGCCAAGCTGTTCAACTGGAGGTTTCCGCCGCAGGAAATCAGGTGGACAACGCAGTCCTGCAGCAGAACTTTCGCATGCGCACTGCATGGCTCCTAAGCCTGTTCTCGGCGTCCACGCTGCTGTTTTTCTCCATCTCCACCAATCAGGAGTACTACACGTTCCCGGTCTGGCCGCCCCTGTTGATGCTGATCGCGGGAGCAATGGCGGGCATTGAGGAGAATCGTGAAGGCGCAGTGGACAGCCCGCTGCCCGTTTCGAGGGCGTGGCTTAGCGATGCGCAAGCCGCCTTCACCGTGATTGGCGTGCTGGTTGCCGCCGCTCTCGGCTGGGGTTTATGGGATTCACGCAACCTGCCTTTTGTGCCCGACATCGGCACGCTGCTCGCGCACCGTGCGGTCGCCGGCTACACGCTGTCGATGTCCCATTTCTTCGACCTCACCGGACCCTCGTTTGCCGCGTTGCGCCTCCCAGCCGTGATCGCAGGAGTGGCCCTGCTGGTTGGTCCCGCCGCCGGTTGGTTCCTGCGTCTTCGCGGCAGACACCTGGCCGCCACCATCAGCATTGCCCTCACCTCGGCGGTATTTCTGGTGGCCGCGCACATCGCCTTCGCGCGCTTCCAGCCCATGCTGAGTTCAAAGCAAATGGCAGACACCATCATCCAGAAAGGCTCGCCCGCCGACACCTTCATTATTCTCGGCGAGCAATCCGACGCCTCCTCGGTAATCTTCTATACCCACAACTTCTTCCACGGCAAGCCCGCCTTGCTGGTCTTGCCCCGTTGCGGCCAGCATGGAGAGGGCTCAACTCTGCTATGGGGATCCTGTTACCCCGACGCACCGGACATCTTCATCAGCAACGATCGCCTCTCCAACATGTGGGGCATCGGCGAGCGCAAGTGGCTCTTCGCCCAGGACACGAACCAGAGCAAAGCGGAACACCTGTTGGCCGGACGCCTTTACCTCGTTCAAACCATCGCCGACAAAGACCTCTGGACAGATAGACCGCTGAACTAGGAACCCGCACAGGATCGCGATGATCCTCGATGGCTTCCTGCACGGCGCTGCAGGCTGCAATCGTCGCCTCGGCCATGCCCGGTCCCGGCGCGCCTGTCGGATAGACTAGGTTCTTGCCGTTCTGAAACGCGGAGGGGAACGAGATCGCCGTGCCTGATTGTGCTGCGCCCAACTCGATCCAACTGCTGTTGATCTGCGGACGGCCGGGCAACATAGACTGTGATCGCGTCCGGATGCTGGCCCGGGAGATCACAGACTGGGATTCTTTGGCAGATGCAGCTGAGTACCATGGCCTGGCGCCACTCCTGCACCGCGCGGTGGACACCGCCTGCGCCGATCTGGTGCCGGAGGCCGTGGCGAACCAACTCCGCGACGACTATCGGGATTCAGCCAGGCACAACCTGGTTCTCACTTCTCAATTGCTCACCTTGCTCAGCGCCTTCCAGGTGGCGGGCATTGACGTCCTCCCCCTGAAAGGCCCTGCCCTGGCCGAACGGCTCTATCCCGATCCCGTGTTAAGGCCATTTTCGGATCTGGATATTCTGATCCACAAGCGAGATGTTCCAGCCGCCCTGGCGGCGCTCACCCGCGAGCGATATACGCTTGCCGCGCATCAGGCACGCTTGACCGTACCCACCCTGATTCGCCTGAATTGCGAGTTGCTGTTCACCCACGAGCGGATTGCGAGCCTCGATGCCCATTGGGAAATTGGCCCTGCGGACTATCCCTTCCGCTTCGATACGGAGATCCTCTGGCGCTCGCCGAGTCAGCTTTCGATCGCCGGACGTGAGGTCCCAAGCCTCTCGCCGCCGAGCTTGTTGTTGTTCCTGTGCGTGCACGGCACCAAACATATGTGGTCGCGTCTCCAGTGGCTGGGGGACGTAGCCAGGCTGTCGAGCACTTCCTTGAATTGGGGAACTGTCCTGGAACTTGCATCGGAGGCAAGATGCGAGAGGCCGCTGCTGTCGGGGCTATTGCTGGCGCACGAATTGCTGGAGGCGCCTGTCCCCGAAGAAATCCTCGAACGGGCTCGCACAATGGAAGCGGTTCGTTCAGCGGCAAAACAGGTTGTAGAGCGTCTGATGTCCACTCAGCCGGCCGAGCCGCTAGGCTGGCAAGGTACCCTGTTCAACGCTCGCATGGCGGAACGGACGTGGGACAAGGTGCGGCATTGCGCGGCGCTGCTTAAGGCGCCGACAGAACGCGAACTGGAACTGCTGTCCCTGCCGGAAAGCCTGTTCTTCCTCTATTACCCGCTGCGCGCTGCGCGGCTCGCTCTAAGATATGGCTGGCGGCGAACTCGCAGATGAAGGGCCTGGCTCGAAATCCTGAGCGGATCCAACGCGCAGGCCGTTTGAAGCGGTTTGGAGCACCGAATGGGATTTGAACCCATGAATACTGGTTTTGCAGACCAGCGCGTTAGCCTCTTCGCCATCGGTGCTTGTCGCCGCCACGCGCATCCATCCAACGCGCGCGGCGGTGCAATTTGCTGACTGTTCGCCCAACACCTACCGCGGTTGTGAGGTCGTCCGCAGATACGGCTTCACCGTCTTGTAGCCAGGGAATATCTTCGCCGCATCCTCGTTGGAGACCGCGCCGCCGATAATCACATCCTCGCCCTGCTTCCAGTTCGCCGGCGTCGAAACCTTGTGCTTCGATGTCAACTGAATCGAATCCAGCACGCGAATGATCTCATCGAAATTACGCCCCGTCGACATCGGATAGGCCAGCGTTAGCTTGATCTTCTTGTCCGGCCCGATTACGAAGACCATGCGCACGGTTGCGTTGTCCGCCGGAGTGCGCCCTTCGCAGCTTTCACCCGCATCGCCCGGCAGCATGTCGTACAGTTTGGCCACCTTCAGTTCGGTATCGCCAATCACCGGGAAATTCACCGCTGAGCCCGTTACCTCTTCAATATCCTTGGCCCACCTGGCGTGGTTCTCCACCGGGTCCACGCTCAGGCCGATCACCTTGGCCCCACGCGCCGCAAACTGCTTCTCCAGCGCGCCTACTGCACCCAGTTCGGTCGTGCACACCGGCGTAAAGTCCTTCGGGTGGGAGAACAGTACCGCCCAGTTGTCGCCAATCCATTCATGGAAGTGAATCGTTCCCTGCGTGGTCTCGGCGGTGAAGTCGGGAGCTGTATCGTTAATGCGGAGCGACATTTTTTTCTCCTGTTTTTAATAGGCTTCTCAAAACGATGGATCTTCCTGCGCACACTAGAAAACCCACCCGGCTCGTTGGCTCTTAGGTGGGTTACGCGACGCTCGAATCGAAAGGTTACTTGCTACGATCCGCTTATGCGTGCACCCACACCCGGTGACAGCAACAGCAGCGGGATGTGATGTTCGTATTCAGCGCGATCGTCATGGCTAATCTTTTTGGCCGCGGCCAGCCTGGCTGGCTTGGAGCAGTTTGCCCCATTGCGGTCTAATTGAAAACATACGTCTGAGGAGCACTCATGTCAAATGCCGAAACCCACGCCTCTGCGCCGGCCACCGCCTTCGATTACGCCCAGGTCGATGTGTTCGCCGAGCAGCCCCTCCAAGGCAACGCCCTCGCCATCGTCACTGACGCGCGCGGCCTCTCCACCGCCCAGATGCAGGCCATCGCGCGCGAGACCAATCTCTGCGAAACCACCTTTATCCTCCCGCGCCCGGCCGAGGTCGAACGCGAGCGCGGCGTCCACGTCCGTATCTTCACCGTGCGCGAAGAACTCGAGTTCGCAGGCCATCCCACGCTAGGCACCGCAAGCTGGCTCCATCTCAACCACCCCGTCTTGCGCGGCGACGCCACCATCACCCTCGACCTCCGCGTTGGCCCCATCCCGGTCAGTTTCTCCCCGCACCAGGATGGCCCCGGCGTCTACGGCACCATGCGCCAGAACGATCCCGTCTTCGGCTCGATTCACGATCCGCACGCGATCGCGGCAGCCCTCGGGCTCTCACCGGATGACCTCGATCCCGCACTACCCATCCAGACCGTCTCCACCGGTTTGCCGTTCTGCATCGTGCCGCTGCGCTCGCTCGAAGTCGCCGCGCGTCTCGCCATCCCGCAACCGTTGGTGCAAGCCTACCTCACCCGCACCGACGCGAAATTTTTCCACTGCATCACCCGCGCATCCACTGACTCCGGCGCCGACTGGCATGCGCGCATGCAGTTCTACAACGGAGAGGATCCCGCCACCGGCTCGGCCTCAGGCTGCACCATCGCCTGGCTGGTGCGTCACGGGCTCGCCGCCAGCAACCAGCCCATCGTCCTCGAACAAGGTGTCGAGATGCTCCGGCCCAGCCGCATTTACGTTCAGGCCGCGTTGCTGGGCGACCGTGTTTGCGATGTGCGCGTGGGTGGTCGCACCATTCCTATTGCAACCGGACGCCTTTTCCTGTCGTGATGCACTTAATTTCAACAGAGACACGTTGCGAAAGGCCAGCAAACAAGCACTCTTTGAAGATTCGGTGAATGCGCAATCGAAATTTGGCCCTGCTTTCGTGCTGTGTTCGCCGTTGCCAAGATGGGTAACCCTCCGTACTGTTGGGAAGCGCTGAGGAACAAAACATCCCCTCCGCACCAAAGCCTCCCGGTCAATCAGAGAAAACGTCAACCGGCAAAACACGAATTCAGCAGTAACAACCGTTCCTGTTTTTTCGCAAATTGAATTGAGAGAGAGCCACCGGCTTGCAGTGGCGGCTTCCCTGCGCAACCTCTTAACTGCAGATGCAGACGAACCTGTCCCGGTTTCCTGATCCAGCGTGTGAGCCCGATCGTCGCGCTCAAAGCTCTTGAACCAACCGGTTCGTTCGCTTCCCGCAGTCTGAATCGATGCGTCATGGAAACCCGCGTGGCAACCTGCGCCGCCATCGGCTCTCTCTCGCACCCGCGGTTCGTTGGCCGGGCTTTCGCTCGTCCGGCATCCGGGGCGCTGACTCCTCACGGAGCAGACAGGTGAGCTTCGCCCTGAAGGCGTGGCTTCATGCAATGCCTCACCTGCCCGCATCCTTCAGAGACAGCCCCCTGAGCCGGAGCCGAGTTCACCGGCCCGAACCCGGGCGAGAACATAACGCCGCCCGCGGACGCGCCAGCCAACCAGCAAACGCGCCGATCGTGGCCCAATCCGCCAGCCCACCGCCCGACCCGGTTCTGAAGCCGGGCCGCGGTGCCAGCCGGCAGAACCGAGAAGCCATGCGTCCGAAGAAGACTATCCTTTGCGTCGATGACAACGAACAAATCCTTTCCGTCCGAACCTTCCTCCTCGAAACCCGCGGCTACCGCGTAATCGCCCTCACCAGCCCACACGACGCCCTTGCAGCCATCGCTAATCTCCTCCCCGGCTCACTTGACCTGCTTCTCTGCGACCTCGTGATGCCCGAAATGGACGGCAACGAACTCGTCCGCCGCGCCAAACAACTCCACCCAACCCTGCCCGCCATGATCGTCTCCGGCAGCATCACCGCATACGACCGCGCCGGCCGCGCCGACGTCTTCCTGCCCAAGGGCGCCGGCTCGCCGGCGGAGATGCTCGAGCGGATCCGCACCCTCGTCGCCCGCAAGCGCGGCCCCAGAAAGATGTCCCTGCCCGCTTCGGTCCCCTCCGCAGCTTCCAACCTCAACGCTGTCTCCGCCTCCGCCTGAACCCTACCCCTCAGACTCCCCAGCCTCGGCGCGATTCCATGGCGCCGAGGTAAGGGTTCGCGGGCGCCCGCTGCACCAAAGGTGCTATCGGCGAACCTGCGCGCGAACGCTATACTCGCTCAACTCGCTATGTCAGCCACTGCCACCAACGCGCCTGTGTCGACTCCAGCGCCGGGTGTTCAGCGCAGCCTTCCCGGCCCATTTTCCGGTGTCGGCGATTGGGTTGAGTCACACTATTTCCCTTCCCTGCTCATTCTTTTCGTCATCTACCTTTGCGCCCACCTCGGTTACTCGCTTCGCATTCCCCTTTGGCACGACGAAATCTACACCTGGACCATTGCCCAGGCTCCATCCTTGCGCGACCTTCTCCATCTCACCAGAACCGTCGACCTTAATCCCCCGCTCTCCTACCTCCTCACCCGCGCCAGCTTCCGCATCTTCGGCGTAGGCACGCTGCAAACCCGCCTTCCCGAGATCGCCGGCTTCTGGATGGCCATTGTCTGCGTCTCTCTGTTCGTCCGCCGCAGAGCCGGTAGCGCGTATGCGATCCTCGCGGCTGTCATCCTCTTCGCCAGCAAGACCACAGACCCCGCAATCGACGGCCGCCCCTACGGCCTCATGTTCGGCTTCGGCGCGCTGATGCTGGTCGCATGGCAATCGTCCACCATGGCCCAGGATCGTGGCTCACGATCGCTGCTCAGCGATCTCCTGCTCGCCGTCGCAGCCGCCTCCCTGCTGCTCTCCCATATCTTCGGACTCTTTTTGTGGGCCGCGATTGTTGCCGCCGAAGCAGTCCATTCCCTGGAACGCAGAAAACTCACGCCCTCCCGGCTTGCCGCGCTGTTCCTGCCTCTCGCCTGCGCGTGGTTTTATATTCCGATCCTTCGCTTGCACGGCGCCGAGTCGTTTCCGCCAGCTTTCCAGGCCCACCTGTCCGACATCTTCAGCTACTTTGCCAACCGCACCACCCTGGAGTTCGAAAGCATCGCATTCGCCGTCGTTCTGTTCGCGGCGATCGGCGGCCGTCCGTGGCTCAGCCCGGCCTCCCGGTTCGTGCTCAGCCGCCCCGAGTGGATCGCTGTCCTCTGCTATCTATTGACCCCGGTCCTCATCATCGCTCGCCTTACCCGCGACCACGGCGCTTTCTTCAATCGCTACGGCGACGCCGCCATGCTCGGCACAGCGATCCTCTTCACCGTCCTGCTTTGCCGCTTGACCGCAAACCGTCCCGCGGCCGCGTTCCTCGCCGCAGTCATCTTTCTGTTCTTCAGCTCCCGCATGCAGCACACCGCCGTGTTCGTCTGGCAAGGCCACATCTTCCGCCACTCCGAGCCTGCGATCATCCCGTTCCACTTAAGTCCGGTTGCCACCCAAGACCTTCCGCTGGTCATCAACTCCGGAATCGTTTTCGTCGAGATGAACAACCACGAATCGCCTCAACTCCTCGACCGCACCTACTACCTCACGGGCGGGCCCGTCGCGCTCCACTACACCAACGCCAGCATCTTCGAACGCATGGCCGATGACGTAGAAGTCTTTCACCTTCACGGTCACGCAGAACCCTATACGGCCTTCGTCCGCGAGCACCCACACTTCTACCTTCTAGCCGCCGACCACGACTTCCCCGAAGACTTTCTGCTGCGAAAGCTCAAGGCCGATGGCGCACAGATGCGCGTGTTGGGAACGATCGATAACTCGTACAGGGATCATTATCTGTACGACGTCACCCTCCCGCTCGCTGCGAACTGATTCATCCAACCAGCATCACGAAATCGTCGGCGCAGTCTTTGGTTTACTCCTCCCCATCGCACCTCGCGACATTGCGCCCCCTCAGGCGCTTGGCGCCGGCCTTTCGTGGATCACCATCCAGTTCGTGCCGAACTTGTCCCGCAACTGCCCGAAGCGGTGCGCGAAGAACGTCTCCCCCATCTTCATGAATATCTCGCCGCCATCCGAGAGAGCCGCATAGATCCGCTCCGCCTCGTCATTGCTGTCCACCGACAGCGAGAGATATGCGCTGCGCATCGGCTGGGCCCCAGGCACGTCGGCGCCCATCAACACCGTCTCCCCAATATCAATGCGCCCGTGAAGAACAGCGTTCTCATGTCCCGGCGGTGTGTGCTTCGCCGCATCCGGCATCTGGCTCCATCGGAAGATGCTCACAATCTTCCCGCCCAGGTGCTTCTCGTAGAACTTGAACGCCTCTTCACAATTCCCGCCGTAGTTCACATACGTATTCATCTTCATCGCATCGATCCTCCATTCCTGCCTTCCTAAGCGCCTACCAGCCTTCCCTCTCGCGCAACTGCGTAATATGCGCCACGTGATGCCGCGAGTGCCACGCATACAGCAGCGTCGCCACCTCCACCGTCACCGGCCCATTCTCCGGATGATTCACACCGCGTGACCATTGGCTCTCATCCAGCGACTCCAGCATCATCACCCAGCGCGCGTGCAGACTCTCCAGCAGTGCCTGCGACCATCGCACCGGCGCCGCCGAATCGTACAGCATCGCCCACGCCTTCTCGTCGTACCCAGAGATCGTCGGCCAGTCCTCGGTCAGCGCCAGCCGCACCCGGATATACGCGTTCATGTGGCTGTCCGCAATGTGATGCACCAGTTGCCGCACCGTCCACCCACCTTCGCGGTATGGCGTATCCAACTGCACCCGGTCGAGCCCTTCGACTGCCTCACTCAGCTTCGCCGGCAGTGAGGCCAACTCCGCAATCGCAGCCATGCGCTCGTGCGGCGTCACCTTCTCCGGCCGCTTGAACTTGCCCACCGGATATCTCGGATCCACCTCGCGCAGTTCCGCAGTCTTGCTCATCGCTTCGCCTCCCGGCTGACACGTATGGCAAGCAAGGTAGCACAGCCCGCGTAATCTTTCGAGTGAGCGCAAACTCTATAATCACCCCAGTACGCATCCAACCCGCCATGCGCTTCTTGCCCCTCGCTATCTCCGCGCTCGCCCTTACCGCTGTCGCCTGCGCCCAGCAAACTCCACCCCCATCGGCCCCGCCATCAACACCCCAGACTTACGTCGGCTTCGACGCCAACGACTATCCCGGCGACGCCCTGCTTCCTGCGCTACGCAAACAGTTTTCCTTCACCGGATACTGGCTAACCAATCCCCCCGGCGCCACTAGCAATCCCTGGATCGGCAAACGAGACGTCCTCGTCCAAAACGGCTTCGGCTTTCTTGTCGTCGCCAACGGCCGCTTCGACAAGGAAATCCTGCGCGCGCAAAAGTCCGGCAAATCCCCCGCCGCGCTCGCCCGCGCGGACGCTGACGCTGCCGTCGCCGCGGCCCGGCGCGAGGGCTTTCCACCAGGCACTATCCTTTTCCTCGATCAGGAAGAGGGCGGCCGCCTGCTCGACGAACAAGCCGCCTACCTGCTCGCGTGGACAGAGGCCGTCGCCGCCACCGCTTACCGCCCTGGCGTCTACGCCAGCGGCCAACCCGTGTCCGACGGCAAAGGTCCCGACGGCAAACCCGTCACCATCACGACCATTCAGGACATTCGCGAGCATGTCGCCGCCCAGCACCTTCACCCCATCGCCTTCTGGGTATATCAGGACGCCTGCCCGCCCGCGCGCGGATGCATCGTCGATCCTGCCCACGCACCTGCGCCCAGCCAAAGCCTGACCCTCGATGCAACCGCCTGGCAATTCGCCCAGTCCCCCCGCAACAAATCCGTCACTCTCGCCTGTGGCGCCACTTACAACCGCGACGGCAACTGTTACGCCCCGGGCATCCCCCACGTGCAGCTCGACCTCAGTTCCTCCGCCAGCCCGGATCCCTCCCACGGCCGCTGAACTTCATACTGCCTACCCCGCCTGCGCCCGCCAGAAACACCTCGCGCGACACTCCCAGCCTGACCGGTTCCGGCAACCGTCCATCTTGTACCTCCCGCTGCCCCACCTCAAACCGCCCCACCATCGTCTGCAGACCCAGCGCCAGATCGAAGAGTTGTTCGCAGGACCGCGCCGACAGCTGCGACCCATCGGCCGCTTCCGACGCCAGTTCGCTGATCTGCCCCATGCTCGCGTTCACCTCCTCAGTCGCAGTCGCCTGTTGCGTTGCAGCCGACGCGATCTGCGCGACCATCGTGCCCACGTTGTCCGCCTC
>Ga0206805_1110_pt1 | contig 15692 bp, 19 predicted proteins | sample Alteio_BWOrgCont_59_FD_152890 | JGI IMG/M metagenome (GOLD analysis project Ga0206805, IMG submission 152890) | Enriched cells from forest soil in Barre Woods Harvard Forest LTER site, Petersham, Massachusetts, United States -... | ecosystem: Environmental > Terrestrial > Soil > Temperate forest >... | reverse complement strand
TGGCTTCATGCTCTCTATTGGGCCACAGCCGCGATAACGAGATCGCCAACTCCGCATCGCAAGAAGTCTTCGTCATCGAATCACCCCGAAAAAGGGATTTTGAACTTGGACAACAATTGCCTTTTCAGCCAGTTGGAATCGTTCTTAGGTGGAAAGACGAGTATGGTGCGCCCGAGAAGATTCGAACTTCTGACCTACAGCTTCGGAGGCTGCCGCTCTATCCAGCTGAGCTACGGGCGCGCTCTTCTAGCCTAGCACGACAGGGATAAAACGATAAGTTGACAGCCGCGCCGAGCCAGTTCAGCATCAAGAAGCTGTCTCCCGCATCCGGATACAGGCCGAAAGCCAATGCACAAATACCTGAAAGAGAGATCGATGATGCTCCTCCGCTCCTTAGCCACCGCTGCTTGTTGTGCTCTATTGACTACCGCTAGCTTCGCCCAGACGGGCGACTCGAAGCCACCACTTAGCCCGCCAGCTACTGCGGACGTTACCCTGAAAGGCAAGCAGGTCACGATCAACTACAATTCCCCCCGACTGAAGGACCGCATTATCGGCACGACCATTGTTCCCTACGGCAAGGTATGGCGCACTGGAGCGAACCCAGCCACGACCCTCATCGCCGCCACCAACCTGAAGATCGGCACACTCGATGTCCCTGCTGGCACTTACACCATCTATACCCTTCCCAATGCCGACCAGTGGCTGCTCATCATCAACAAGCAGACCGGTCAGTGGGGAACCGAATATAGCGAATCAAAAGACCTCGGTCGCACTCCCATGCAAAGCAAGACCCTCCCGTCTTCGCAGGAGAATATGTCTATTGGCTTCGAGCACACTAAGGGAGGCAGTACTGAGCTTCACGTTAAATGGGGGACTACGGACGAATACGTGGGTGTTCATGCTGAGTAGATCTACTCAGCGGCTTCTTTCTCTAATCGCAGCCGCTCCATCACTGAGGCCACTAGTTCTTTCGCTCCGTTGATGTTAGCGACAACTGCCTGAAGGTCGAGCGCCGGAACCGCAGGGTTCCGCGCGCTCGAGCAATAGACACCGTGTTGTCCCACCAAGATCAGCGCATCAGTCAGCGCATCGAGCGTTACCGCCAGTCGTCCGCGCGCCTCGCCCATCATGAACTCGTATTTTTCCAGCTCCTGCTGCCGGTCATAGAAGACGGACACGGCCTACCATTCCTTCACGGCTGAATCGACTGCCAGCAGCGGCGTTGAATTTACCGGGGCCTCAGGCGACTTCGTCTCAAGCCCCTTCCAGCGCAGCACAGGTTTTCGCGCTGCTGTCGTCTCATCCAGTCGCTGTAGACGCGTCGAGTGCGGCGCAGTCTGCACAAGCTCTGGATTCTCCTCCGCCTCACGCGCAATCTGCTGCAGCGCATCGATCAACAGGTCCAGCTCCTCACGGGACTCACTCTCGGTTGGCTCAATCATCATTGCCCCGGCCACGATCATCGGGAAGCTGACTGTATACGCATGGAAGCCGTAGTCGATCAGTCGTTTGCCCATGTCGCCGGTCTTCACGCCATTCTTCGCCTGAATCTTGTCGGAGAACACCACCTCGTGCAGTGTGCGGGTTTTATAGGGCAATTCAAACGTACCTTCCAGCTTTGCGCGAATATAGTTCGCGTTCAGCACTGCATCTTCGGTCGTCTGTCGCAGTCCATCCGGTCCATTCGCAAGAATGTAAGCCAGGGCGCGCACAAACATTCCAAAGTTGCCATAGAACATCCGCACCCGACCGACGCTCTGCGGACGGTTGTATTCAAGCCCGAGCGTTCCATCTGCCTTTGTCACAACAACGGGCGTCGGCAAAAACGGTTCCAGAATCTTCTTGCACGCCACTGGTCCTGAGCCTGGACCGCCACCGCCATGCGGCGTAGAGAAAGTCTTATGCAGATTCAGATGCATTACATCGACGCCAAAATCACCTGGCCGCGTCTTGCCTACGAGCGCATTCATATTTGCGCCATCCATGTAGAGCAGCGCGCCCTTCGCATGCAGGATGTCTGCAATCTTGTGAATCTCGCTCTCGAACACGCCAATTGTTGAAGGGTTCGTCAGCATCAAGGCGGCGGTGTCTTCATCCACCATCCTCTCCAACTCTGCCACATCCACCATGCCCTGCGCGTTCGACTTGAGGTTCGCAACCTCGTATCCGCAGACCGCAGCCGTCGCCGGGTTCGTTCCATGCGCCGAGTCAGGAATGAGAATCTTCTTTCGAGGATTTCCCTTCGACTCGTGATACGCACGAACCATTAGAATCCCTGTGAACTCGCCATGCGCGCCCGCGGCCGGTTGCAGCGTAATCGTGTCCATGCCGGTAATCTCGATCAGCGCATCGGACAACGTCTTCATGATCCCCAGGCAGCCCTGCGACAGCGACTCCGGCTGGTAAGGATGCGCCTCGGCGATGCCGATCATCCGTGCCACCGCCTCATTCACGCGCGGGTTGTACTTCATCGTGCAACTGCCCAGCGGATACATCCCCAGATCGATCGCATAGTTCCACGTCGACAGCCGCGTGAAATGCCGAATGATCTCGATCTCGCTCAACTCCGGCATCACGCCCAGGTCGGTCCGCACTGTATCGCCCAGCAGGGCGACGGCGTCTACCTCCGGCACATCCAACTCGGCCAGCCGATAGGCTTTTTTGCCGGGCGAAGACTTCTCAAAGATCAGATCTTCATTCTGATTAACGTGCGTCGTCGCCTTCTTCGGCGTTCCTACAAACTTCTCATCTGCCATCACTAAAACTCCTGCGCATCTACTGCGTCTCCGGTCTCCGTATAGCTGCCGGACTCCGGGCCATCTACATCTTCTTCGCGCAACGAAAGTCCAAAAACCGTACCGTTCTCAAATTCAATCGTCAGCGCATCGCCTTCCTCAAGCGAAGCCTGCACGACCTTGTCGTTAATCTGCGCGCAAAGCGCATTGCGGTATTCCGGTTCGCCATACGCGACTGAAAAATCGGGAAACAAAACATGTGGCCAGTCATGCAGTGTCAGCAGAGGAGCGTCGAATCGAAGCTGTAGAAAGTCCTCGACAAACTCGACCGCCTTCAGCTCTTCGCCAATAATCGCGGAGACATCCATCGCTAAGCCTTCTTGCCTGCAAGCGCAGCCGCTAAGGCATCCATCTGCTTCCGCGTCGTCAACTCAGTCGCGCACCACAGGCTTGCATTCGGCCCAAGCTCTGGGTACCACTTCTGCAATGGCAATCCTCCAATGATCTTGTTGCCGAGCAGCGCGGCGTTCGTCTCCTCAGCGCTCTTCGGTAGCTGAAGCACAAATTCATGAAACCGCGGCGCTCCGTCAAACAGCACCTTGGCTCCTGAAGACGCACCCAGCACGTTCTTGAGGTAAGCCGCTTTCGCAAGATTCTGCTCCGCCAATTCCTTCATCCCCTGCTTGCCATAAACAGTCAAAAAGATCGTCGTCATCAGCGCAACCAGAGCCTGATTCGTACAGATGTTCGAGGTGGCCTTCTCGCGCCGGATATGCTGCTCGCGCGTCGACAGCGTCAGCACGAATCCACGCTTGCCGTCCTTGTCCTTCGTCTCGCCGATCAACCGCCCCGGCATCTGCCGCAGGAACTTCTCCTTGCAAGCGATCACGCCGCAGTAAGGTCCCCCAAAGCTCACGGCGACGCCGTACGACTGCGCCTCCAGCGAAACAATATCCGCCTCGGCTGGCGGCCTGACAATACCCAGCGACACCGCCTCTGCGATGGAAACGATCAGTAGGGCGCCCTTCGCGTGAGCGATCTCAGCGATCTCAGCCACATCTTCAATGGTGCCGAAGAAGTTCGGCGACTGGATCAGCACACAAGCCGTATCTTTGGTGATCGCCGCATCGAGTGCAGCCAGATCTACGCGCCCATTCGCCGAATACCCAACCTCGACAGTCGGAATCTCCTGATGCTGCGCATAGGTCGCAATAACCTCACGATATTCCGGGTGCACCGTCCGCGCAATCACCGCGCCATCGCGTCCGGTCACGCGCACCGCCATCATGATCGCTTCAGCTGCGCCCGTCGAGCCGTCATACATCGACGCGTTCGCGATCTCCATGCCGGTCAGCTCGCAGATCATCGTTTGGAACTCGAACATCGCCTGCAGCGTACCCTGCGAGATCTCCGGCTGATATGGCGTGTAGCTCGTCAAAAACTCACCGCGCTGCACCAACGAGTCGATAATCACCGGTTTGTAGTGCCGATAGACACCCGCTCCCAGAAAGCTCGCATACCCCGTTGCGTTGCTGTCCGCAAACTCACGAAAGCGGTCAAAGATCTCTGACTCTCCATGTTGCCTGGGAATAGCAAGATCACGCTTCAGTTGAAACTCTTCTGGAATGGTAGAAAAAAGATCGTCGATCGATGCCACGCCAATCTCGGCAAGCATCTCCTCGCGATCCGCAGGGGACTTCGGCAAATAGCGCATCTTTTTAGTGTCCGGTCTCTTCGCTGATAAATTTTTCGTAATCCGCTGCCGACAGAAGCGCATCTACCTGCTTCGCGTCCGACAGTTCAACCTTCAACAGCCAGGTCGTGTTTGCATCTGAATTAATCTTCTCCGGGGCATCCTTCAGATCTTCATTCACTGCCGTGACCGCCCCTGAGACTGGTGCAAAAAGATCGGAGACTGCCTTTACCGACTCCACGGAACCGAAGCTCTTGCCTGCCTCCACCGCATCGCCCACCTTGGGCAGATCGACAAACACAATGTCACCGAGCGAGTTCTGTGCGTAGTCCGTTATACCGATGGTGCCGACCTTGCCGTCGACCTGTATCCACTCGTGTTCCTTGGTGTAGCGATAACCTGCAGGATAGGCCATTCGTTGTTCTCCCTGTAAAAGTCCAGAACTTCCATTGTAGATGCTGCGGTCACTGTTCGTGCTTAAGCGTTTTTTTCGCTCTTTTATAGAAAGGCAACGCCACGACCCGCGCCTTCACCATCTGGCCGCGAATCTCGACTGCCAGTTCCGTGTCCAGCGTGCCATTTTCAACCGGCACATAAGCCAGGGCGATGTTCTTCTTCAGAAACGGCGAAGGCGATCCACTGGTAATCTCGCCTAGTCGCTTTCCATCAAGCGAAAACACAGGATAGCCGTCTCGCCCAATCCCGCGTTCGATCATCTCCAGCCCCACGAGTTTGCGCTTCGGGCCACCCGCTGCCTGAATTTCCAGCAGTGCATCACGTCCCACGAACTCCGGCTTGTCGAGCTTCGCGTATCGTCCCAGCCCGGCCTCCAGCACGTTGATCGTGTCAGAGATCTCGTGACCGTACAGTGCCATCGCAGCTTCCAGGCGTAGAGTATTCCGTGCCCCCAACCCGCATGCCAGAATGCCAAACTCCGCACCGGCTGCCAGCACCTCACCCCATACGCGAGCGCTCGTTGGCTCGTCCGAGGGAATGTAAATCTCGAATCCATCCTCACCGGTATAGCCGGTGCGAGCAATCATCACGTTGTGCAGACCGCACACTTGCCCCCATGTAAACCAGTAGTTCTTGATTGTGCTCAGGTCCGTCGGGGTCAACTTCTGTAGCGTCTCCGCAGCACGCGGCCCCTGGATCGCAAGCTGCGTGTAGTAGTCGCTGAAGTCATTCACATGCACGCCCGGCATGTGGCCAATCGTTTTGCGGACCCACTGAATATCCTTCTCGCGCGTACCTGCATTGATGACGATCAGATAATCATTGTCCGAAAGTTTGTGCACGATCACATCGTCGACAAACGTTCCATTGGGATACAGCATCGCGGAGTAGTGCGCCTGTCCCACCGCTAGCTTCGATGCATCGTTCATGCACAGGTGCTGCACTGCTGCCAGCGACCCGGGCCCACGCAGTTGAATATCGCCCATATGCGACACATCGAAGACCCCAACCGCAGTCCTCACCGCCATATGTTCCGCGATCAAACCGCAGCAGTCGACCGGCATATCCCACCCGCCGAAATCGACCATTTTGGACTTTGCCGCCCGGTGTACCGCGTTCAGTGCTGTCTTGCGAAGTGTAGTAGTGGTCTCTGCCATAGCGGTACTTCCTTCTATATTTCGTAAATGCTGCCCCTAAAACGATAGCACCGGGTAGCCGTATCTAACCACCCGCACACAGTGCGTCAGACTCAATCACGAGACGGATCGGAGAGTCTGGCCCAGGCAATCAGGGTGAATGCTCCCATCACGAAGGTCGAAACGAGAACGCATGCTCCGATGATGGCTGAGGCCATCCACTGCCTACCCGAAGGGTCTGTGACAACCGCAGGCATTGCCGGTTCGGCTGCAATCAGAAGATTTCCAGCAGCGGATACTCCATAAAACAGAACGGGGAGGCGCCAATATTCTGGCGGCAGCGACAGAACCGCTCGTCTCCGCAGATACAGGGCGAAGGCCTGATAGAAGAGGTAGACCGTGAGATACCACCCCAGAAAATTGCTCACTGGCACGCCGAAGTAGGAACCGCCGTCCCTCCACACCCAGGCGCGATAAAGGTTAGTCCATACCGGGTCCATCGAGAGATCCCAGGCCACCATGACGAAGCTCGCGATCAGCGGCAGAAGGACGATTCGCCTGCCCTGCAATGGTCTGTCCTGATAGCCGAGGATCAGCAGACTAACGATCCATGACAGGTAGCCCATCCCGACATAGGCAAGCGCCAGTAGTACCGGAAGCTGAAAGACCTTCGGCCCCATCACGCCGGTGAAGTAGTAGTGTCCAAAGGGAAACCCGGTGCGAAGACTCAGGCTCTCAAACAATGTTGCGCTGCCGAGAGAGAGCACCATGAAGACGAGAATGCCACGCAGGCGATATGTTTTGTTTCCATGGACGAAGGCGAAGACCGCAGGAGGAAGCACATGAAATGCAACAACGAGAAGTGTTGGAAGCCTGTCCGCATAAAGCTGAAAGATCCGCGCCACCACGTATAGAAGAATCAATAGGACAAGCAAATACCTGGTTCGAAGTTCTCTCTCATCGGGCAGAAACATGAAAAGATTCTATGCGTTGCCGCCGTCGTCACCGTGGAGCAACTCTCCGTCTCAGTGTATTCCGCTGGGCAAAGACTTCGTTAATCTTCCCGCGTCAAGCACGAGCGTTGAGAGCGCCTCGTCGAAGTTATGATCATGAGCCTTCTGTAGTTGTGCTGGAGGGATCGACTCCGTCAGCGCCCAAAGGACGTAGTGTGTCGGGCGGTCGTAGATCACCAGCCGAAACATTGGCAGCGGGTCCGATGCGCCCTTCGACTTATCAGCGCTCGCGGGGCCATTGGGAGCCGTCAACTGCAGTTCAAAGACAAGGTCAGCCTGCCCTGGCGCAGCAACGACTTGATAATGGCCCCAGCTTTCCACATTGGCATAGAACTCGTTGTAAGCCCGGTCCGGGTCGCCGCTAAAGGGATGGGGGAAGAGTCCGCTGTCCGCTCCGGCATTGGAGATGAAGATCTTCTTTGCGTTCAGCAGCAGTGGTGGCACGGGAGCCATCGCAGGTGGCGATGCTGCCTGTTGCGCGGCCGCCGCAACTCCCGACAATAGTGCAAGAGCGCAGAAGCATGTCATCCATCGACGGTATACGAATTTCATATCATCCCCTATCACCACAGCCGATCTACTCAATACCCAAATTCATCGTAAGCCGCCAATGTTTCGCCAATGTTCGCAGCTCAACTGTACTAAACCGTGACTGATTCCCGGTACTCTCCAAACACTGTCCGCATCACATTTGCAATCTCTCCCACGGTCGCGTAGCTCTCCACGGCAAGGAGTATCTGCGGCATCAGGTTCTCTCCGTTGCGTGCCGCATCCTCCACGCGCCGCAGTGCCGCGGCATGAACACCGGCATCCCGTCGCAGCCGCAGCGCCCGAATCCTCTCCACCTGTCGTCCCTCCAAAGCCTCGTCGATCCGTTGAATCGGCACGGCGACCTCCTGTTCACTGGCGAATTCGTTCACCCCCACGACGATCGCCTCCTTCGCATCCACCGCGCACTGATAGGCGTACGCGGCGTTCTGTATCTCGCGCTGCACGTAACCTTGCTCGATGGCCCGTAGCATCCCATATTTGCCACCTTTATCGAACCCCGCAATCGTCGCCATATATTCATCCGCGCGACGCTCGATCTCATTGGTCAGCGATTCCACATAGAACGACCCTGCCAGTGGATCGACCGTCTGTGCCACGCCGCTCTCATGCGCCAGAATCTGCTGTGTTCGCAACGCGATCCGCGCCGCATTTTCTGTAGGTAACGACAGCGCTTCATCGAACCCATTCGTATGCAGGCTCTGCGTTCCGCCTAACACGGCTGCCAGCGCCTGCAACGTTGTCCGAACGATGTTGTTCTCCGGCTGCTGCGCCGTCAGCGTTGATCCTGCCGTCTGCGTATGGAACCGCAGCATCCAACTCCGGGCGTTCTTTGCGCCAAAATGGTCCCGCATAATTCGCGCCCACATCCGCCGCGCCGCGCGAAACTTCGCCACCTCTTCCAGAAAATTATTGTGTGAATTAAAGAAAAAACTCAGCCGCGGCGCAAATGCATCTACATCGAGCCCCGCGTCAATCGCCGCCTGCACATAGGTCATGCCGTCCGCCAGCGTAAACGCTACTTCCTGCACTGCTGTGCAGCCTGCCTCGCGCATGTGGTAGCCCGAGATCGAGATCGTATTCCATTCCGGCACCTCGGTCGCTGCCCACGCGAAGATGTCGGTCACCAGCCGCATCGCATGCGACACAGGATAGATGTACGTCCCACGCGCGATGTACTCCTTCAAAATGTCATTCTGAATCGTCCCGCTCAACTTGCCGACATCCGCGCCGGTTCGCCGTGCCACTGCAACATACAACGCAAGCAGAATCGAAGCCGTCGCATTGATCGTCATCGACGTCGAGATCGTATCCAGCGCAATCCCTTCGAACAACCGCTGCATATCCTCGATCGAATCGATCGCGACCCCAACCTTTCCTACCTCGCCCAGTGCCAGCGGGTTGTCCGAGTCGTACCCAATCTGCGTTGGCAGATCGAACGCAACTGACAGTCCTTTGGTCCCATTCGCCAACAGAAATTTGTATCGCTTGTTCGACCCCTCGGCATCTCCCATGCCCGCATACTGCCGCATCGTCCACAGCCGTCCGCGATACATAGTGGGTTGAATCCCGCGTGTAAACGGATAAGCTCCCGGCTCGCCCACCGTGGTCGCTGTATTGAACTTCGCAATATCTTCCTGCCGGTAAACAAGCTCGACAGGGATTCCAGAACTGGTTTTAGGTGAATCTGACATGACGCTGTAGTGTACCCGTTGGCGCAGAGAGTTTGCCTGTCGGCTAGCGCCCGCGTCCTCTTCGGCTAGCCCTTACAAAACTGCTTACGCAGAAATATCCAAAGAGCACGGCCATCGCAGCGGTCCCTAGCAGGTGACTGGGAGCATCATGATTCATCGCCATCTTCCACGTACCTCCCACGGCGAATACGGCAAAGATCCCAAAGAAAACTCCCGTCACCTCCAGCCATAGGACGCCCGAAAGCTTGACGAACGGACCCCACACCGCCTCGCCAAAGCGTTTGCCCCCTTGCTTCAATCCCTTCCCGGTTTGCTTTACCTGTGCTGTTGTTCGCACAGCCTGCTGCCCAAGTCGAACGCCCGACGCTTTGGCCTTCGTCTCGGCGGATTGTGCTTCCGTCGAAGCCTCTTTCGGATGCGTCGTTGTTCTTGTTGTCTTGGCAGGAGGAGCAGAAGGATTGGGGGCTGTCGCAGCATCCACCGCAGTCACCAGCGTCTTTGCTGCTGCACGGGCTCCGATACCAAGCGCACGACCGAAACGAACCGAATCCATCTCCAAAGTGTAGCTGTTTCCTTTCATGCTCGCGAGATCCCTCCTGGAAAATTAGACAGACAAAACGGACAAACAAAGCTCCCTTCTGTTGCATCCAACCCGTGAGCAGGAACGAGAGCGAGGAGGAAACAGAACGATGAAAAATATTTTTTGGCTGGTTGGCGGATTCTGCGCTGCTGCCACCGGATTCCTGGTCCTGGGACCAAAACGTACACAGCCCATTGACCTTCTCGCACATCGCCTTAAAGAGGCATGGGCTGACCATCACACTATTGTGTGACGACTGAGGAAACTCTTCCAGTAAATCCCGTTGCAGCCTCTACAGCCAAAGGCGTATTCTTAACTTGTGCCACAAGCACACTCGCAGTACCCGCAATGCCGTTCCCGCCGGTCGCAGGGCCGGGAATACCCGATGCGCGGTTAGTTTCGAACCCATAGGGCAGCCCGGAGGTGGCATTGAATCAGAAGGTCAAAAACCTGATACAAAAACTTGGCGAAGCAATCCACGAATCAGTCTCGGAGTCGGAAGACATCGCTGGAGTCGTCAAAAACATCCGCGAACAGGGTTTTGATGTTCTCCTCATGCTTGAGGCCACCATTGGCCTTAACGAGGTTGAGGAAGAAGCTGACGAGTCGATTGAAGATTCCAGCGAAAATGCAGAAGGCCCCTTCACCCCCAACGATCTGAACTTCCTGAAATCCTTGCGTATCAGCCTCACGGAAGACGACACGACAGAGATCGCCACCGATCCGATCGACCCGACCGAAGTCTAGGGTAGTGCGACATCTATCCTCCGGCCCAGGCCGCCGAATCTGGGCCGGTTGCTTCGTCTTCCTTAGTAAATATTCAAAACAGCGAAAATTAAATAGCTACGTGGTAGACTCGCGTTTCTCCGGGACGTGCCAGTCGTTTTGTGCATCCGATTGACGAGGTTAGTAGTCCATCTGTATGAAGTTGAAGTCGGGATACGAGAGAAACCATGAGAGATACCCTAGGAGTTTTACTTGCCGGTGGTGCCGGTGAACGGCTTTTCCCCCTAACCCGCGATCGCGCGAAGCCGGCCGTTCCTTTCGCCGGTCAATACCGCATCATCGATATCACCCTTTCCAACTGCATCAACTCCGATCTGCGCCACGTGTACATCCTTACGCAATACAAAGCATTGTCCCTTAATCGCCACATCCGCGAGGGGTGGGGACCGGTCGTGGCCAACGAACTGGGCGAATTCATCGAAATTCTTCCTCCCATGCAGCGCGTCAGCAAGAACTGGTATACCGGCACCGCCGACGCTGTCTACCAGAACATCTACTCCATCGGCGCCGAAGAGCCGAAACACGTCATCATCCTCTCCGGCGACCACATCTACAAGATGAACTACGGCCGCATGCTGAAGCAGCACAAGGACTCAGGTGCCGACGTCACGCTGGCGACCCTGCCCATCCAGCCCAACGAGGTCTCTTCCTTCGGTGTCGTCGAGGTTGGTCGCAACGGCGAGGTCAACGGCTTTGAAGAGAAGCCGAAAGAGACCAAGCTCCGCTCCCCCTTCATGCCCGATATGGTCGATGCTTCCATGGGCATCTACATCTTCAACACCGATGTTCTTCTGCCGGAGCTGACCAAGGATGCCGAAGACCCCAACTCCAAGCATGACTTCGGCCATAACATCCTGCCCAACCTGCTTGGCCGCTTCAAGGTGATGGCCTACAACTTCATCGACGAGAACAAGCAGAAGGCGCTCTACTGGCGCGACGTTGGCACGCTCGAGGCCTACTACGAAGCCAATATGGACGTCGCCGGCGTGACCCCCACCTTCAACCTCTACGACAAATCCTGGCCCATGCGTACCCGCTCCTACCAGTACCCGCCGGCCAAATTCGTCTTCGGGGAGCCCGGCCGCACCGGCATGGCGATCAACTCCATCGTCGCCTCGGGTTCCATCGTCTCCGGCGCCGTCATCCGCAACTCCGTCCTCTCGCAGGACGTTCGCGTCAACTCCTACGCCGACGTCGACTCCAGCGTCATCTTCACCCACGTGAACATCGGCCGTCACTGCCGCATCCGCCACGCCATCATCGACCGCGACGTCCACATCCCGGACGGCACCGTCATCGGCTACGATCCCAACGAGGACAAGAAGAATTACTTCGTCTCTCCTAGCGGCCTTACCGTCGTTACGCGCGACTACTCCGTCTACGAAAACCCCGTCTCACCCGAGTTCCTCCAACACGGCAACACCTGGTAAGAATTTTCAACGCTTAAAACCAAAGGGGCGAAGAGAATCATCTCTACGCCCCTTTCCCTGTTTGAAACAGCTCGACTCCGTTAGCGCTTCTTGCTAAACCGGTAGACCACACCGCCTGAAATGGCGAAAAACTCCCGAGTCTCTGTCCCGAAATGTTCCAAAATCAGATCTGGCGAAAGCCGGACCGCCATCTTCTTCGACAGGTTGAAGTCGACGCTGCCACCCAGCGCTGCGATCGGCTTCGTTCGGTTGGTGTAGAGACCGGTGTATTGGTAGAAGAACGGTTGATCGACCCGCCGGGTCGAGTCGAAGATTCCAGTCGATACGCCGCCGTAGGCGTGGTAGTTGATGGCGTAAAACTGGCTCTTGGGCCCACGCCACTGTCCGCCCAACATGCCCATATTCATATAAACCAGCGGCCGGCTGATATCGTAGATCCCTGCACTGGCAAAGACCGGCGTCGTTCCTGCCTCACCGCGATAGTCTAGCGCCAGCCCAAGGTTCCGCGTAAACCAGTGGTCTCCCGGAAGCCAGTACGTCGCCAGAAACTCGCCGCCACCCAAATTCATCCGTTTCGGCAGCGCCTGACCGGCTTGGAAGTTCATAAAGTTCAGGCCGCCATAGATCTCATAGCGATTGTCATAGGTTACCGGGGCGGCGGGACCAATCTTACCCAGCGTTGTTGTTCGCTTGGTCGTTGTCTCTTGGGTCGTTGTCGTGTCTGACGACGAAACCTGACCCTGTACCTGCAGCGCAGTCAATCCCAACAGACCGATCACCACAACTCCTGCCAATGCGCGAGTCTCGATCACCCGCGCTCCTGTCGTCTTCCAATCCAGCCTCTTCAATCGCAACATCAGTCTCCGCATCTCTTCCAGCATCCTGCTTCTGCATTTCCTTCAGTTACCAAGATATAACGTTCAGCCAACATCTGCCTTGTCTGTCTCGGCGTATCTATCTGCAGATGGTAGTTGTGCGACAATAAGGGGTGGCAGCCGCTGTTCGGAATATGGCTGCAGGGAGAAACAGTATGGGCGAACTATTTACACCAACACATCTGATCGTCATTGCTGTGGTTGTTCTTGTTCTTTTCGGCGGCAAGAAGCTACCTGAGCTTGGCAAAGGTCTCGGTGAAGGTCTTCGCGGCTTCAAGGACGGTATGAAGGGCGTCACCGAAGAGGTCAACAAGACCAGTGACACTGCACACACCGTCACCCCCAAGCCTGAAGAATCCGTCAAGTAAGCCGGATTCACTCGTCATCTTTCACCATGCCATAGCCTTGCCTGCGTGACCCTACTCATGAAGATCAAGTCACCCTATCTCGTCAAGCCGCACTCGCGAATCAAGCTGGCGAAACGGTCGACGGCAGACACCGGTGATTACAAGTCCGAAGAGGCTGCGGCAGCGGTTCTGGTCAAACACAGAGCCCAACTCGCAGAGCTGCAGGAGGTCTTCTACGCCAGTCAGAAGAAGGCCCTGCTCATCGTCCTGCAGGGTATGGACACCGCTGGCAAAGATGGCACCATCCGCCACATCTTCTCCGGCATCAATCCCCAGGGTTGCGATGTCACGGCGTTCAAAGTGCCTACTCCGCTGGAGGCCCATCACGACTTCCTCTGGCGTGTCCACGCCGCCGTCCCACCCCGCGGCATGATCGGTATCTTCAACCGCTCCCACTACGAGGATGTCCTCTCTCCGCGCGTCCACAATCTAATCACTGACAAAGTCATGAACAGCCGTCTCGACAACATCAACTCCTTCGAGAGCATTCTGGTCGATAACGATGTGGTCATCCTCAAGTTCTTCCTGCACATCTCTAGCGACGAGCAGACCAGGCGTCTTCAGGCCCGTATCGACAAAACGAAAAAGAACTGGAAGCTCTCCGAGGCTGACATCCACGAGCGCAAGTTCTGGCCTCAGTATGCGGAGGCGTACACACGCATTCTCTCCGCCACCAGCCACAAGTATGCTCCCTGGTTCGTTATTCCCTCGGACAACAAGTGGTACCGCAACGTGGCCATCTCCGCCATTCTGGTTGATGTCATGAAGGGCCTTAAGCTCACCTATCCCGACGCCACCGTCGATGCCGCCGCAATCAAGCTCTAAAGAGGCTTACCATGGAGCATATTGACTGGCTTTTGGATAGGTTCGAAGACGTCCATGGTCACTCTAGCGGACCGGGCATTCTGTCAGAGTGTGAACTCTGCACGGTGTATTGTGTTTCTTGCCGCCAGCGCTGTAAGGTCTATCGATGAGAGAAACCCACGTCTTAGCTATTTTGCTGGTGATGTCTCTTTCCTTTTCTGGATCGCGCGCTTATAGCCAGAACATCTCCACCAAGAGTGACCCCACCGCATCTAGCCTGTCCAGAGAATTTGATGTGGTGTCTATCCGGGAGAATACTTCAGGTGCATCTGGAATCGGCTACCAGTTCACTGACGATGGCCTTCGCTTTAACAATGCTCCCATTCTCATGTTGATAATGACTGCCTATGGGCTCCGGGATGACCAGATACAAGGCTTGCCTCATTGGACTGAATCAGCCCGCTTCGATCTCATCGCAAAGATGACGGACCCCACCGTCAGCGATCTATCGAAGCTAAGCCCTGAGCAACAGAAAGCGATGTTGGCCTCTGTGCTCGCCTCGCGATTCAGTCTTCGATTTCACATGGAAAGTCGTATATCTCAAGTCTTATCTCTTACGCTCTCCTCAAGTGGCATAAAGCTGGAAGAAAGCTCGTTGCCAATGAAGGCAGGCGAGACGGCCACTCAAGGGATTACATTATTGAATCGCGGTGAGCTTGAGGCAGATGCGATGACGATGCCTGCACTGGCGGAGACTTTGTCAGGAATTCTCAATCAGGACGTGGTTGATCACACAACTCTGGCCGGAACGTACAAAATACGATTGAAGTGGTCTCCGGAAGATGGGCCGATTGAAGCTGACGAGCGCCAACACGAAGCTCCTCCACCCTTGCTGTACACAGCTTTGAAAGAACAACTTGGACTTAAACTGCTCCCTGGGAAGGGCCCAACATCGAGGCTGATCATAGATAAAATCGAACATCCATCCGCAAACTGATTCAGCGGACACTTATTGAGAACTCATCCTTTGCGAATGAGCCAGCCGTCTAAAGCGTAATCATCACCACCGCCACAGCCGCCGCTGCCATTCCCAGTCCTTGTCGTCTGGTGGGACGCTCCCGCAACATCCAGGCCGCCATCAGAATCGTCGATGCTGGATAAAGTGAGGCGAGCACCGACGCCACATCCAGCCGACCTGCTCTTGTCGCTGCGATAAACAGCAGATTGCCCGAAGTATCCAGCAGCGCCGTCGCCGCTGCCCAGATTACGACCTTCCGCGTCAGCCAGATCTTCATTCCATCCCCAGCCTTTCGTGTAGCCATCATCCCGAAAAGCAGCAGCGAACACATGCTCAGACTACCTATCCGGGCCGTAGCCAGCGGCCAGATCACTCCTGTCGTCCCAGCCAGCTTCAGCGCCACAAAATAAACTCCGAATCCCACGCCCCCAACCAACGCCAGCCATAATGTACCTTTGTCTGCAGGCGTCGCCTCCGGATTCGGCCCTGCCGCGATCATCCAGATCGCCACTC
>Ga0206805_1109_pt1 | contig 15719 bp, 17 predicted proteins | sample Alteio_BWOrgCont_59_FD_152890 | JGI IMG/M metagenome (GOLD analysis project Ga0206805, IMG submission 152890) | Enriched cells from forest soil in Barre Woods Harvard Forest LTER site, Petersham, Massachusetts, United States -... | ecosystem: Environmental > Terrestrial > Soil > Temperate forest >... | reverse complement strand
TCGCGGCTCAAATCTGTTCTCGCAAGCCTCCACCTCGGTCGACGCCCACATCGACATTCTTCCCGCCGAACCCATCGCCACCATCTCTCCCGAAATCTACTCCCACTTTATCGAGCACCTCGGCGGAGTCATCTACGACGGAGTCTGGGTCGGCCCCAACTCCCGCATCCCCAACACCAACGGCATCCGCCAGGCCTTCATCGACACCATGCGCGCCGTGCAAGCGCCCGTCCTTCGCTGGCCCGGAGGCTGCTTCGCCGACTCCTACGACTGGCGCGACGGCCTCGGCCCCGCCGACAAGCGACCCGCCCGCACCGGATTCTGGGGTCAGCAGGACCCCAACACCTACGGCCTGCACGAGTTCATGCACACCTGCCGCGCTATCGGCTGCAAACCCTACCTCGCCGCCGACATGCGCTCGCTCCCCGCCCGCGACTTCTACCAGGAGATCGAGTACTGCAACGCACCCGCCGGCCTCGTCCCCTCGAACTCCGCCGCGCCCGCCGCACCCAACTCACTCGCCGCCCAGCGCGCCGCCAACGGAGATTCCGAGCCCTTCAACGTCGACCTCTGGGGTGTCGGCAACGAAAGCTGGGGCTGCGGCGGCAACCTCGTCCCGGAAGAATACGCCGCCATGTTCCGCCGCTTCACCGCCTGGACGCCCAGCTACCAACGCACTCCTTTGCGCTTCGTCGCGGTCGGCCCGAACGGAGACGACGTCGACTGGACCCGCCGCCTCTTCAAGTCCCTCTACTCCAACTCCGAGCGCCGTCACCTCTTCGGCCTCAGCGTCCACTACTACACCTCAGGCAGCCCCACAGCCTTCGCCGAAGGCGACGCGCTCAAGTTCAACTCCGACGACTTCTACGACCTCCTCACCCGCGCCAGCATCATGGAGAAGGTCGTCACCGACCACTGGGCCGCCATGCAGGAAGGCGCGACCGCCTCTCAGAATCCAGTCAAGCTCGTCGTCGACGAGTGGGGCGCCTGGTACGGCAAAGGAACCGCGCTCGGCCCCGAATACAATCTCTCCCAGCAGTCCACTATGCGCGATGCCCTGCTCACCGGCATCACCCTCGACATCTTCCAGCGCCACGCCGACAAAGTCGCCGTCGCCAACGTCGCCCAGTCCATCAACTGCATTCACTCCCTCATGCTCGCGCAGGGCGACAAGTTCACCGTCACACCCACCTTCCACGTCTTCCAGATGTATCTGCCCCACCGCGGCGGCCAGGCCGTCCGCGCCGAGTTCTCCGCGCCCGCCATCCGCAACCCGCTCGCCAACACGCCGATTCCCGTCGGCGGCAACAGCTACACCGGTTCACTCGAAGCCGTAAAACTCCTCGCCGGCCTCTCTGGATCCGCCTCCATCTCGCCAACGAATCCAAGGCTGTACACCCTAACCGTCGTCAATCCCCACATCGACCGTCCTGTCACCACCGAAATCGCCGTCGCCGGAGCCTCCATCGCCAGTTCCACCGGAACCGTCCTCGCCGAATCCGACGTCCACGCCCACAACGATTTCGCCCACCCCAACGCCGTTCACCCCAATCCTGCGACCACCGGCAGCCCCACCGCCGGCCGCCTCACTCACACGTTCCCGCCAGCCAGCGTCACCACGCTCCAGCTCACCCTCGCATGACGCACCTTAACCGCACCTCGACCGCATCCAACGGTACAGAATGCCGCCCCCGCGGATTCAACGCGCTCGAGAACCTTCGCAAACCGAGTGGCGACGGATCGACATTCCTAGTAAGCTCACCACATCGCGCGCGTTGTGAGGTGAAGTCATGCCGGCCATCATCACGCCCCCCGATCTCGAACGCCGTCCCCGCCGCCGTCTTGAAGAAAACGACGGTGGCCATGGCCGGCGTCCGCCCAACGGCCGCGACCTCAAGCGCACCGGCGGCGGTGGCGATAACGACAACGGCAACGATTCACCCCGCCCGCAGCGTCGTCCCGGTGAGCGTCTCACCACCTACCGACTCGGCCTCTTCTTCGCGCTCGGCGCCGTTTTCATGTTCTTCGTCGGCATCGTCAGCGTCTTCTTCCGCTCCGAAACCGCAACTCACGTCGACGCTTACAACCGCATCGTCAACAACTGGCTCCCAACCACGATTCCGCCGATCCTCTGGCTCAACACCGCGGTTCTGCTGCTCAGCACGGCAACCGTCGAGATCGCGCGCCGCCACATGTTCCACGAGATCGACGCCATGGAAGAGTGGTTCGGCCTGGGCAAGCCCACTTCGCGCCGCGCCCTACCCTGGCTGCTCGCAACTCTTGCGCTCGGCTCGCTCTTCCTCGCTGGACAGGTTCTCGCCTGGCATCAGCTCACGCTGCAGCGAATCTCCTTCACGTCGAGCGGCACCAGCGCGCACTCGTTCTACATCATCACCTGCGCGCACGCCATCCATCTCACCATCGGAGTCCTTGGCCTCATCGGCGCGATTATCGGCCTCTTCACCTTCCGCAGCGTGGAAAACCGCCAAATCATGGTGGACTGCGTAGCCTGGTATTGGCACTCCATGGGCGCTCTCTGGCTCGTGCTCTTCGCCCTGTTAGTCTTCTGTCAATGAATTCGGCCAAGTTTTTCATCGCTCGAACCTTCGCCCTCGTTCAAACTATCTTCCTTCTGGCTGCCCTCGGTGCAGCGCAACCTGCCTTCGCGCAGAAGCCGAGCGACCTGATTCGCCCCGGCGATCGCTGGCTGGACAATCGCGGCATCCAGATTCAGGCGCACGGCGGCGGAATCATCCACCTTGGCAAAACCTGGTACTGGTTCGGCGAAGGCCGCTCGCAGACCAACGACCCGCAAAAGAAATACGTCGCCTGCTACTCGTCGAATGACCTCGTTCACTGGACCTTTCGCAATCAGGTCCTCGCCATCGCCGACCCGGAAAACCTCGGCGCGAGGTTTGTACTCGAGCGTCCCAAAGTTTTCTACAACGCGCACACCAAGAAATTCGTGATGTACATGCACCTCGACAACTCCAGCTACAAGCTTGCCCGTGTCGCTGTCGCGGTCAGCAGCAAGGTCGACGGCACCTACACCTACGTCAACAGCTTCCGCCCGCTGGGCCTGGAGAGCCGCGACATTGGCCAGTTCATCGACGACGACGGCTCCGCCTACCTCATCTTCGAGTCGCGGCCAACCCACGGCTTCTACATTGCGAAATTATCCGGCGACTACATGTCCGTCGAAAAGCAGATGAGCTTCGTCAACGCTCCGCTCGAGGGGGGAGCCATTGTTCACCTCAATGGCCTGTACTACGCCTTGGGTTCGCATCTCACCGGCTGGCGCGCCAATCCCAACGTCTATGCCACCGCATCAAGCCTCAGCGGGCCGTGGTCGGAGATGCAGAACATCGCCCCACCCGAGACCAACACCTACGACTCGCAATCCAGCATGCTGATCAAGGTCGCGGGCAGCAAGACCACCTCCGTGATCTACGTTGGAGACCGCTGGACGCCATCCGCCCTCTGGGATTCGCGCTACATCTGGATGCCGGTTGAAATCGGCGACGGCAAGCTTTCCCTGCCGCAACCGCAACCCTGGAAGATCGACGTCCGCACCGGCGTCACCACCATCGTCCCCGACGTGAAACCGTAGATGCAATCTATTTGGAAGCGGGCGCCGCGACCTTCACCACACACATCAGCATCGTCTTGCCCGGAGCCAGAACCGCCCAGTGGGGCGTGTTGGGCGGAATATGCACCACATCGCCCTTAGCCACCTGCGTGCGAGTCCCGCCCTCAATTCCGGTTCCGCGCGTCTCTCCGGTCGCTGCATCCAACGTGCCGCCCACCACAGTCCCGCCCGTAACTTCGGTTGCCTCTCCCTCCAGCACGAACATGACGTCGTTCCAGTTCGCGTGGACTTCTACGGGGCCCGTCTTCGCTCTCGCCACCAGCATCACGCTGTGTCCTGGATAGGTTTCCAGTGTCACCGTGGCAATTCCGGTGGGGCTTTGCCTGGCCTTTTCCATCAGGACTTTGGCCTGCGATTCGATTTCAGCGTTCGGTAGAAGAGAGATCGTCGGGTCTACCGCGCCCGGAGCGGTTTGCGAGGCCGCAGGAATTGCCGCCGCCAGCAGAGCCAGCCCACACAGAAAGAGTTTCATCGATGCCATTCGCCTTCCTCATTTCCGCAACACGTCCTAGTGTCTCAGAAAGAGGGAGCTAACTACCGCCGCTTTGCTGCGGATTTCGCCGGCTTCTTACTCGACTTGGAGGGCTTCTTCGCCGGACTTGCCTTCTTCGCTGGCGCATGCTTCGCCACAGGCTTCTTCGGAGCATGCTTCGTAGCCGCAGCCTTCTTAGCTGGCGCTTTGGCTGAAGCAGCCTTCTTTGCGGACGTCTTCGCGGCAGGCTTGGCTGCTGCCTTTTTCGCAGGAATGGCCTTCTTCGCCACGGGTTTCACGGCGGCCTTTGCCGAAGCAGCCTTGACCGCTACCTGTTTGGCGGCAACCTTGGCAGGAGTTGCGGCCTTTGCAGCCACAACCGGCTTCGCCGCGACCGCACTCTTCGACGCGACCACTGCCTTCGCCTCCACCGCTTTCGAGCCGGCAGCCTTGCCCTTCTCCGCAGCCTTGGCAGGCGGCTTGCCAGCCATGGCCTCCACAGCGGCCTCGGCTACGGCCGCTTCGTCCGAACCTGTCGCATCGTCCACCGAACCCTCGTCCGCGCTGGCTTTCTTCCGGGTCTTTGCCACCTTCGCGTCCTTCTTGGTGGCCCGAGCCCGCCGCAGATGCACCGGAGGCGGTGGCGCCGGCGGGGAATACGGCTCCAAAAACGCCTTCATCTCCTCCAGTGTGCCGAGTTTCCCATCCATCAGCTCGAAGAAGATCTTCTCCACCAGCTCATCGAACTTGGGGATGCCAGGAACAATTCGCATCTCCTGCATCTGGGTGTATGGAATCTTCTGGCGTGCCTGCGGCCACTCGGTATAGAAATTCTTGAACTTTGCCTGCAGGCCTGCATTCTTGGTCGAATACGCAACCCACAGCACCACCTCCGGCCGCCCGGCCATCAGTATCTTCCACGCCACCGAAGGAGTCGCCGCCTGCTTGGTCGAGAGCTCTGCCGCGAACTTTTTCGCTTCGCCCTCCAGCGCCTCAATCTCCTTCACAAATCCCTGCCGAGGAAAGCTCTTCTTCAGCGCCTTCACGTCCTTGGGCGGCATCTTGGCCGTCAGCAGCGGAAACTGGGCCGCCGACGCGTCTGCCTGGATCCCGCGCATCGACAACTGCGCCTGCGCCTCGCGCAGCTTGTCCAACTCCGCCACGTTCGCCTTCGCCGCAGTCCAGGCCGGAAACAGCACCTTCATCCAGCCTTCGTGCTCCAGCCCCCGAATCACGCGCAGCGGATCTTCCTCGTGCACAACCTCTTCCAACTCGTATCCGCGGTGAAATGGCGACAGGGCAGAGATGTACCCCTCGGACTTCCCAGTGTCGTAGCGGGCCTTGGTCTTCTCTTCCATCTGCCAGCCCAACCGCGCAGCGAACCGGGCCGCCCGAATCATCCGCACCGGGCTCTCAATAAACCCGTAGTTGCTCACCAGCCGCAGCTCACGGTTCTCAATGTCCGCCACGCCGTTCAGCGGATCCATCAGCAGCCCGTACGAGCCCTCGTTCAGCGACAGCGCCATCGCGTTGGCGGTAAAATCCCGCCGCCTGAGGTCGTCCAGAATGTTCGCCGGCTTCACCACGGGCTTGCCCGGTTTGGGATAGCTCACCGACAGTGTGCTGCCCACCTCCATCCGCACGCCGCCCGGAAAACGCACGTACAGCTCCTGGGTCGCCTCTGAATCGCCAGTGACAACCGCTCCAGCTTTCTCCAAATCTTTCTTGAGTTTAAGTGCGTTACCCTGAACTGTAACATCAAGGTCGCGAACAGGCGAGCCGCTGGTCAGATCACGCACCGCTCCGCCTACCAGAAACACCGTTAGCCCCTTGGTGCGGGCGATCTCCCGGACTGCCTGAATTGCCCTCTGCTGGGCCTGGGAAAGACGGCTTTCAAGCAGGTATATATAATCAGCCATACGCTACGAGTGTTCTCCATCCAGTCTGAGCCGGATCTTTGTAGCCGTCCTGAACTCTAAACAAATCAATCGCTTAGGTGGTCCGCAACAACACGGCACAAGCGTCCATTCTAGCACTAAACAGGTGCGTTTGCCAGTAGAAACGCACTTTTTCGTGACGCCCCCGCCGCGTCGTGCGACAATCGCCCAGAGCGGCAGAAGCCATGTCAAATTCCCGCAAAAAGGTGATCGTCAGGCGCTTCTCCGGGGATACCCTCCCCGGCTACCTGCCCCACGACGGCTTCGTCCGCAACGGCTCTCTCGACCTGCTCGACCTTTCCGGCCGCATCCTGCCCCTGCCTCTCAGCGACATCAAAACCGTCAGCTACGTCCGCGACTTCAACCTTGCCGACACCCAGAACCCCGAACGCCTTACCCGTCGCGCCTTCCTCGCCCGCCCTCGCACCGAGGGCCTCTGGCTGCGCCTGACATTCCGCACGGGAGACCTGTTGGAAGGCCTCGCCCCCACCGACCGCACCCTCCTTGACGCCCTCGCCGACGACGCCGGCCTCTTTCTTACCCCGCCCGATACCCGCTCCAACACGCAACGCCTCTACGTTCCCCGGGCCGCCATCACGGAACTCCAACTCCTCGCGGTCATCACCACCCCATCGCGCCGTCCGGCCACTGGCGATCGCCCCACCAAAGAGAGTCTCCAGGACGAGCTCTTCCACTTGCCTCTGGACCCAGATTCCCGCCCCAACTAGGGATCAAAACCACAGGATATCTTGCGCGACGTAAGTGGATCGCACGCAACTTCGCCCGCACTGTGACATCTCAGTGGCAAGGGTATTCAAAAGACGAGGTGAGGTATGGCTGAAGGTTCCTTGAGTCTGGGGCCTCCGTTTACGCGCGAAACTGCGGTAGCAAAGGTGAGACGCGCGGAGGATGCGTGGAATACGCGCGATGCCGAAAAGGTCTCCCTGGCATACACGGTCGACAGCCGGTGGAGAAATCGATCGGAGTTTGTGAATGGGCGCGCCCAGATTGCGGCATTTCTGAAGCGAAAGTGGTCGCGAGAGCTGGAGTACCGGCTCATCAAGGAGCTCTGGGCATTCGATGACGCGCGAATTGCGGTGCGGTTCGCCTACGAGTGCCACGATGCCGCAGGACAGTGGTGGCGCAGCTATGGCAACGAGAACTGGGAGTTCGATGAGCAGGGGCTGATGAAGGTCCGGCACGCCAGCATCAACGACCTCGCAATCACCGAGACCGATCGGCTGTATCACTGGCCAATCGGCCGGCGGCCCGACGATCATCCCAGTCTTAGTGAGCTGGGGCTATGAAGTACGGAGGGCTGTGGCACTTATCGTTCGCCTTGCTCCTTCCGTCCACTACAATTTCAAACCATGAAGCTCTCCACCCTCGCCGCCCATCTGGGCGCAACCCTCAACGGCGACCCCGATCTCGAAATCACCTCCGCCGCCGGCCTCGAAGACGCCCAGCCCGGCCAGCTCGCCTTCGTCGCCAACCCCAGGTACACGCCGCTGGCCCGCACCACCCAGGCCTCCGCCGTACTGGTCGAACCGGCATTCGAGCCTATCGCCGCCGCCACCCTCCGCATCCCCAATCCCTACCTGGCATTCGCCCGCGCCCTCGAACTCCTCTATAAAGCCCCCGCGTATCCCCCTGAAATCCACCCGACAGCCGTCATCGCGCCCAGCGCTAAGATCGGCCCCGGTGCCCACATCGGCGCGTACGCAGTCGTCGGCGAAGACGTCATTATCGGCCCCCACGCCACGCTGCTGCCCCACGTCGTCATCTACCCTAACGCGCACATTGGCAGCCACTTCTTCGCCCACGCCCACGCTGTGGTCCGCGAGCACTGCCAGCTCGGAGACCACGTCACCCTGCAGAACGGCGTCATCATCGGGTGCGACGGCTTCGGTTTCGCCCGGCACGCCGAGCCCAAGCCCGGCACACCCGCGTGGCACAAAATTCTCCAGACTGGCCGCGCTGTTCTCGGCGACCACGTCGAAGTTCAGGCCAACTCTACCGTCGACCGTGCCTCGATCGGCGAAACCCGCGTCAGCGCCGGCGCCAAGATCGACAATCTTGTCCAGGTCGGCCACGGCGCCTCGGTAGGTGAAGATACTCTGCTGTGCGCACAGGTCGGTCTTGCTGGCTCTACCCACGTCGGCAAGAACGTGATCCTGGCCGGCCAGGTCGGCGTCGCCGGGCACTGCACCATCGGCGACGGCGTCATCGCCACCGCCCAATCCGGCATTCCATCCGACGTTGCACCCGGCACCACCGTAAGCGGTTATCCCGCCATCGACAACCGTAAATGGCTGCGTGCCGTCGCCATCTTCAACCGCCTCCCGGACCTGGTGCGCGACCTTAGAAAAAAGGATTCATCGTCAAACAACAAGGAGTAAGATAGCGCGGCGCGGCTATCGCGCATCTAAGACACAGTGCAGCCCGAGATACCCCCAACTACCGGCCTCGAACTCGTCCGCTCCCCGAACGTGACCGTTCTGCTGCTCGACGATGACCCCGTCAACCTGCATCTGCGCGGCGCCATCCTTCGCCAGAACGGCTATGCTTCGCTCACGGCGACTACCACCGAAGAGGCCACCCAACTCCTGGACCAGATCGATATTGCCGTCCTGGACTACCATCTCGGCGCCGGCCAGTTCGGTACGGAAGTCGCCGCCAAGCTACGCAAACGCCGCCCGGAAGTCCCCATCATCATCATGTCCGCGACCCTCGAACGCTACTTCGGCGGAGTGGAGGACATGCATCTGCTCAAGGGCCATAGCTCGGTTGACGACATGCTCTCCGCCCTGCGTTCGTTGGAGGCCCGCCGCCGCGGTTCTCCGGTCGTGGTCGACGCTCGCGACTTCTACTACTCGCGCATCTCGCTGGCCATCGGCTCAGACGTCCTGGTCCAGATCCTCGACGCCAACGGCAACTGGCTCCATTGCAATGAAACCGCGGCCGACTACCTGGGCCAGCCTCGCGAGTGGTTTCCCGGCAAAAACCTCTTCGGCGAACTCCCCAGCGTCCCGCCCGACTGGATCGACATCCTCCGCTCCGTAGCCCAGTCCCGCGAAACCTACATCGACCGCACCCGCCGCAACCTCTTCCTCGAACCCGGTCTGGCCGGCCAGACCTATACCTGGAGCGTCCTCGCCTTCCCCATTACGCTCCACGATGGCCGCCCCGGAGTCGTGCTCACCGCGCGCATCCTGGAACGCACGCCCAGCCTCTTCGCCTAAGCCGCATCCACCAACAAGAATCCCCACCCCTCGCATAGCGAAGGAGTGGGGACTCAAGCCTCTCAGTGCAACCCTATTGACCCGCGGGAGCAGCCGGCTTCTTCGCCGCAGCAGGTGCTGCCGCAGCCGCCTTCGGCTTCCAGAACGGATCGGCCTTGATCCACTCGTCCGGCGGATAGCTCATCTTCGGGTTGAACTCGAACAGGTTGGTCTGTTCCGACTCGATGGATGAAGCCGTCAGTTCGCGAACCTTCTTCATCCCATCCGGTCCCATCACGTCCGCAAACTTCTTGTCGTCGTTCATGCTTGCGTCGTCTTCGGCCAGCGAGGCCATCTTTGCGATGGCAAGATACAATCCGCCATTATCTTCGCCATAGTAGCTCTCGAATGCTGCCCAGTTGGAGGAGGGGATGTTCGCGTAGCCTTTTTGATACAACTTCACCAGCTCCAGGAACTCCGCCCTGTGGCCTGGCTTCACGTGGTACTGCGAGATCTCGAAATAGCGATCGTGAACGATCCCCCCAGCGTGCAGGCTCAAGTCCGGATCGTACGTGAACACACTCATCGTGATCTCATCCAGCAACTCACCATCCGCAACATTGGCGTGGTCCAGCGTTGCCGAGAGAGCCGCGTTCTTCTGCAGGTCGTGGTTATCCTTCTCCCACGCCGCAAACGAGTCATACCCGAAGAAGAACAGTGCGCGCGGCCTGCCGGACAACGATGTCGCCGCAAAGTAGTGCGTCGGCCACTTGGCCGCGCTCATCGCACTCACAAACGCACTCTCGGTCTTCTCGTGTGCGGCGCCATCCTTACCCGGCTTGGTGAACTCACGATCAATGATCAGCACCTTAGGCGGACCCGCCATGTCGGCCGAGCCGTCCTGTGCCGCGACGACGCCAACACCTGCTCCACTCACTAGAAGAAACATCCCTGCACACAGCCCAGTTATTGTTTTCATTTCGTTCAAGCTCCTTTGGCTTACTGGATCAGTTTGTGAATCGGTATCTTGACGCAGGACAACTCAGCGCATCGCTCGAGACGTGCCTGCGATTGCGGGGCCCAAGAACAAGAAGCGAAAAGAATTACGAGTCCAGAGTCTAGTCCAACACCCGTCCGGCTGGCCCCTTTACAAATAATTTATTTTCGCCGCTGCTGGTCAGACCAATCCTGCCCACCCGGCGCTCGCTCGCAGCAAACGCAACCCATGCGCCCGACGGCACCTGTTACCCTAGTCCCCGATGCGCTTTCTCAATCTTGCTCTAGCGCTCGCAGCCGTGCTCACCCTTACCGGCTGCCACTCCGCCATCATCGCCGCCACCATCTCCAACCGCACCTCTGAGCCGCTCTCGCTCATCGAGGTCGACTACCCGTCCGCCAGCTTCGGCACCCAGGCGCTCGCGCCCGGGCAGGACTTCCACTACCGCTTCAAGGTTCTCGGAAGCGGCGCCACCACGGTGCTCTGGACAGACACAGCCCACCACGACCGGAAGAACTCCGGCCCCGCCCTGCAGGAAGGCGACGAAGGCACCCTCACCATCACCTTTGCCACCAACGCAAATCCCACCTGGAATCTTCAGTTGCTCAACCGCGCCGGCACCTAACGCCCACGCAAGCCCGCGCCGGACGAGTGATTGTCCCTGCGCTGCTTGGCCTCAATCGAAATAAAAATTCCCGAAATCCCAAACATCGCGGCGAATACCAAAAAGATAGCCAATAACATGCGGTCCTCCTTGTGCCGCTCCGAATCTCTTCCCACCGATCCGTCGTCAAAGCCGGCACCCTGGCCCGTAGCCCATTCCAACAAGTCCGTTGGATGCAGTTTTCACCCGGCGCGTCATCGCATCTCGCACAATCCAAAAGTTGGCCCTGCCCGGCAAATGCTCTAAACTCGCCCTATGCCGCGCGGTTACTTCATCACGTTCGAAGGTTTGGATGGTTCGGGCAAGACCACCCAGCTTCGCCGTCTTGCCGCCTGGCTCACCCAATCCGGACACACTGTCGTCAACCTGCGCAACCCTGGCTCCACCCCGCTCGGCGACCGCGTGCGCTCCATCCTGCTGGACTCACGCTCCGAATCCGCGCTCGGCTCCATCACCCCGCTGGCCGAAATGGCGCTCATGTTCGCCGACCGCGCCCAGTCCATCGCCGAAGTCATTGAGCCCGCACTCGCCGCCGGCTCCATCGTCCTCTGCGACCGCTTCACCGATTCATCGGAAGCCTACCAGGGCGCGGGCCGCCAGCTCGGCAGCCCGCGCATCCTCGCGATGCACGCCGCCGTGTGCAACAACCTTCAGCCCGACCTCACCCTGCTCCTGCTGCCGCCGCTCGAAGCCTCGCTGACCCGCGCCCGCCGCCGCAACGACCAGCACGTCAAAACCCAAGGCACCGACGAAAACCGTTTCGAGCGCGAGCCCGACGACTTCTACGCTCGCATCCACGCTGCCTACCAGCAGATCGCCGCCCGCGAGCCCCAACGCGTTCTTACGATCGCCAACCGGCCCGGCGACAACTCCATCGACGCCATCGAACTCCGCATTCGCGCAGGCGTCGCCGAACGCCTTCCGGCACTCACCGCCAGTCCGGTTACATAATCCGCGGCTGTTCATGCGACCATCGGGAGCACCAACGCGAAGGTGTTCGCACGCTTTTACTGCTTCGCGAGGTCCTCCCATTGGTCGGCACGAAATCTGCCTCGCGACCATCGGGAGCACCAACGCGAAGCCCGACACAAGTCACGAAGTGACCGCTGCCCGCGCAGGGTGCCCGTCCGGCAGGACAATCATTTGCGCCTGCTACTTCGCGCTGGCCGGCGGCACAATTCCGTTCATCCGCAGATACTCCACCATCTGCCCATAGTGATCGAACGCATGCGACACGCCGAAGCCCGCCAGCGTGCTCCGCGTAAACAGGCCCGGCTCCTCCAGCTTCACCACCTCAAACGAATTCGCCGGCGTCAGCGTCGCAATCGCCTTGTGCGCAAACGCGAACGAGCCCGCCAGTGCCGCCACGATATCCTCTTTTTTCGTTAACTTGGGCAGCCCTGCCATATCCACATCTGGCTTCAAGCCGCTGACGGTCATGTAGAAGTAGTAATTCGCCTGCGCCACATGGGTCGCCTGCTGCGCAAACGTCCGTACCGTCGCGAATTCCGTCGTCTGACCCGGCACAAAGATCGCCGCGCTTGGCGCAAACCCGAACTTCTCCGCCGGCATCGCCTTTACCGCACCCATCATTTCCCCTTCAATGATGTTGAGCTGCGCATCGGCCGCTTTAGCCGGAGACACCACCGTCCCCGGGGCTGGCCCGGAACCCGCGCCCATCTGCGCCGTAGCCGCCAACGAACTCGAACCCAATACCACGCACATCGCAACTGTCCGTAAGTTCATCACGCACCTCATTTCCTTCAATTTATGGTCGAAATCGCCTCATCGTAGCAGAACGAGATGACAGCCAGCACTCTGCGCCCAATCCCCAACCGGCCGTACATTCCCGCGCATCAGCCCCGAGGCTGCCTACGATGCCTTACCCACCGGAGCCGCCTTCGACATGCCGGCCGGCTTCACTACCGTGGTCTCCTGAATCTCGATCTGCCCCGTACCTGTGAGCTCGGTCAGCCTGGCCAGCAACTCTTCCACCTTCTCTTTCGACTCGGTAAACTCCACCTTCACCGGAAGGCGGTCCGACAGTTCCACAAACGACGCCGAATGCAGATGGTGATCCACGCCAAAGCCCGCCACACCCTTGAAGACCGTTGCACCCGAGACGCCGTGGGTAAACAGAAAATCCACGATGCATGACTCGGTCGAAGACCCGTGATGCCTGGAACCGTCGCTCAAATAGATCGATACCTTTAAAGCGTTACCGGCCTTCAACATGGAAGCCTCCCATTCGAACCCCGTGGTTCCAGTCAATCAAGATACGCTCGCCGCGCACTCTCAGGAAAGAGCTTTTCCCAGCGCCGCGCCCAGCGCAACCGCAATCAGCCCAGACACAATACTCGCCGTCACATACACAATCGCAATCCAGAAGGCGCCGCTGTTCAGGTTCGAGAAAATCTCCCACTCAAACGTCGAAAACGTAGAGTACGCCCCAATGAACCCGATCGGAATCAGGTAGCGGAAGGCCGGATTGACATTGGCATGGCGATTCAAAACCTCCAGCGAGAAGCCGATGATCAGGCACGCGGAAATATTGATAATCAGCGTCCCATACGGAAAGCGGATTCCCATGCGATTGCTCACGTTGGTGCCGACAACATAACGTGCAACCGACCCCAGCGCTCCGCCGAGTGCGATGAAAAGATACTTCTGCAAATCCTTGGACTCCCGTCTTCACAGCGAATAGGTCTTCACAGCGGTTGATAGTAGCGTAATTCAGGAAAGGCACAGCCCTGGCAAAGTGTGCGTTCGTCCACAACGATTTCGCGGTCGTAATTAATCCCTTCGCCGCACACCTCGCAGACAATCCGCGCAGACTTATAGCCGGGCATCTCCCGCGCGTCGAGCGGAATCGAAACCCACTCGGCCGAGAACAACTCCTCGTCCGGCAGTTCGCGGTAGGCCAGCATCTGCTGCGCATTCTTGCCTTCAATGTGCGGGTACAACTCGCGCGCCCGCTGCTTCGACGACTCCAGCGCCGCAATCCGCACCGCGCGCCCTCCTGCGATCGCCTCCAACCCCAGTGCCGGGTCCTCCGGGCGTCCCAGGTCCAGAAAGCTGGCCGCCATCTTGCCCCAGTCACGAAACTTCAGCGCGCGCTTGCCCAGCCGGCATCCGGTCACCACCCCAATCGCGTCGGTAGCGCAGCGGTCGATCTCCACAAACGTCACCAGGCGCTTTCGGTCGGCTCGCGTCACCAGGCCGCGCGGGTCCTCGATACCCAGCATTCTGCATCCCAGCATCGCCATGCGAACCCCCAGCACCTGTCCGGCGCACAGATGTCCGTGTGCAATCTCGGCTTCGCGCAGCAGCTTGTCCATCGACTCCATGCAGCGATGATACCGCCCGTAACCCGCGCTTTTCCTGTCGCAATTGACTCGAGCACGCCCGGAAGGTAATAATTCGACGCCTGAGGTGCCGCATGAGCGAAATGACCACGACCGTAGGCTCAGTCCTGAGGCAGAAGGCCGGAGAAGTACTGTCAGTCGCGCCGGACGCCTCCGTATACGAGGCCATTGAAATCATGGCCGAAAAAGGCGTTGGTGCGCTGCTGGTGATGGAGCGCGGCGAGTTGCTCGGCATCGTCTCCGAGCGCGACTACGCCCGCAAGATCGTCCTGCAGGGCCGCCACTCAAAAGAGACCCCCGTCTCCGACATCATGAGCGCCCCGGTTGTGACTGTCTCCCGCCAGCACACCGTGGGAGAATGCCTGCGCATCATCACCGACCGCCACTTCCGCCATCTGGCCGTAGTCGAACACGGCACCGTGGTCGGTGTCGTCTCCATCGGAGACTTGGTCAACTGCGTCATCTCCGAGCAGGAACAGACGATTCGCCACCTGCACGCCTATATCTCCGGCGCGCCCCACTAACCCCGCCCGGCTATTGATCGTCCTCGCTGTCGCCCTCTTCAATCAGCGACGCCGCGCCCACCACGTCGAACGTCATAGCCTCGCCCCCCCGTCGCCTGCAACGTCACCCGCATCGGCGTACGCTGCCACTCCGCAGGCTTGCACACCGGCTCGGCAGGCTCCGACTGGGGCCATTTGCCAATCTGCTTCTGCACCACCACACGCCGTGCACCCAGTTGCGCCACTACGGCGAACAGACCGCCCTTTGCCGTGGTCCCCGTCCCGCAATACGCCGCATAGTCGCGAAACCACACCGCATCCGACACCGCCGCATCAAAGTCCGGCAGGTGCAGAGCAGTAATGTGCCCGGTCATCCGATCCACCAGCAGCCACGGCCCGGGCTGCCAGCTCCAGCGCACCGCCGCGTCACCCGGCAGCGCATCGTTCAGGCGCAGCGCCCGCCGGACGGTAAAGCTCCGGTCGGTCACGTCGTGGGCCTCGCCTGTGGTCCACTCCTTCTGCCGCCCATCCACAATCAGCGGGCGCACCTTAAGCGTTAAGGGGTCCGCAGACTTAGCCGCTCTAGCCGCGGCCTCCGGCGGCGTGTACGGCACCTTGCGCACCCCTCCCAGCGTCACCACATGCACCTTGGCAGGCGCCCCGGCACGGGCAAATTGTTGGGAAATCGGAGAAAAAGCAAGCGTCCAGATCAGCAGGCGCACTTGAGCGGAGCGGAAGGTCTGCATGCCCGCCAGACTAGCCCGTCCGCCGCCCCGAAAGCAGTGATGTGGCGCACAGGCCGGTTTTGCAGAGCTTGGGCATTCCCGCGAACCAGCCCGAAGTAGTATGGTGGTCACAGGGCGCATCCGGCATTCGAGCCACGTTCACCAGCCCGGAGCGACTGAACTATT
>Ga0206805_1107_pt1 | contig 15871 bp, 9 predicted proteins | sample Alteio_BWOrgCont_59_FD_152890 | JGI IMG/M metagenome (GOLD analysis project Ga0206805, IMG submission 152890) | Enriched cells from forest soil in Barre Woods Harvard Forest LTER site, Petersham, Massachusetts, United States -... | ecosystem: Environmental > Terrestrial > Soil > Temperate forest > O... | reverse complement strand
CTGCCACCCCTAGACACCAACGACTTTTAACCCACACACAGATCGAGCCGCCGACCACTGTAAAAAATGAAAACTCCCAGGCTTTCCATCCTTGAGAAAATCGGCTTTGGAGCCGGAGACATGGCGGTAAATGTTGTTTGGTCTTCGATGGCGCTGATCCTGACTTTTTTTTACACGGACATCTATGGGTTGAAGGCATCGGACATCGCGCTGCTGATGCTGTTGCCGCGCCTGATCGACGCGTTTGCGGATGTGGCGATGGGAATGATCACGGACAAACATGTGACCCGTATGGGGCGATATCGTCCTTATCTCCTGTTGTTTGCCGTTCCCTTTGGCCTTTCGGTGGTCCTGGTCTATACGACTCCCGACCTGGCGTATAACGGCAAGTTGTTGTGGGCGTACGCGACTTATACGTTGATGATGCTTGTTTTCACGGCGGTCACCATCCCTTACATCTCGTTGATCGGTGTTTTGACAGATGATCCGCAACAGCGGTTATCGGCGAACGGTTATCGGCTTTTTTTTGCCAAAGTGGCCGCCTTCCTGGTGACGATCATCGTGCCGCTGATGGCGGCGCACTGGGGGGTGAACCATCTGGCGCGGGGTTACCAGATCTCGATGGCTTTGATGGCGGGAATGGCCACGTTGCTGTTTCTGTTCTGTTTTTTCACGACGACGGAACGGGTGAAGCACCAGGTGGAGGAGAAACCGTTGTCACTTCAATTGCGGCTGTTGTTCAAAAACGATCAATGGGGGGTTTTGGCGGCGGTCTGCGTCATCGCGACGATCGGTTATGTCATTCGCGGCTCGATGGGAGCTTATTATGCGAAGTATTTCCTGTACGACAACCTGCCTGCCAACCAGGGGGTGGTGTCACAATTTCTTTCGACGCATTCCATCCTGGGGAAATGGGCGGGCAATGCGACGGGTGACGCGGTGTTGTTGTCGAATTTCCTGACGACGGGGGTGGTGGCTTCGATCGCGGCCATGGTGGCCTCGACCTGGATCACGAAGCGTTTCTGCAAAGTGGGGCTTTTTCGCTGGAGCCAGATCATCACGGCGGTGCTCAGCGCGATTCTCTTTCTGGTCGTGAAACCCGGCGAGGTGGCGCCGGCGTTTGTGCTGTATTTCCTGGTTTGTTTCGTGGTGGATCTTCAGGCGCCCGTTTTTTGGTCGGCGATCGCCGAGGCGGTTGATTACGGGCATGTCAAAAGCGGGAAACGCGTGGCGGGAATTTCTTTCGGCGGCATTTCGTTCTGCCAAAAAATGGGCATGAGTTTAGGCGGCGGGGCCGTGGGAGTGTTGCTGACCTTTTATCATTATGTGCCGAACGAGGCGCAGAGCGCGTTCACGTTGACGGGCATCGCCTTGTCGCTATCAGCCATCCCGGGGGTGTTTCACCTGGTGACGGGATTTTTGATGTTCAAATACCGCATCACCGACAAATATTACAACGACCTGATGCGAGAGCACCCGGTTGCCGTTCCGGCGAATGCCGGCATCAAGGAGGCGCCCGTCGCCTGAAAAATTTGGGAAAATTTGAGTGAATCGAGAAAGAGTTGCCGCGCATGAATTTTTTTGCTGTTGCACCCGGATGTTCGCCGCAAAAAGTTGAAGGCCGGTGGAAGCGGTTATTTCTCAGCACTTTCCTGGTTTTCATTTCCTTTAATCGCGGACTGATGGCCCAGGATTATCTCCGCGGCAGCCTTGGGATCCATGATCCTTCGGCGGTGATCGAATGCGAGGGCCTCTATTATGTATATGGCACCGGGCAGGGCATCCTTTCAAAATCATCGACGGACAAGACGTATTGGGTGACCGGACCCGGCGTGTTCGCCAATCCGCCTTCCTGGACGACGAATGCCGTTCCCGGTTTTACCGGAGATTTCTGGGCGCCGGACATCTCTTATTTCAACGGCCAATACCATCTTTATTACGCGGTCTCGACTTTCGGGAGCCAGGTTTCGGCGATCGGGTTGGCGACGAACCCAACGCTGGACCCGGGCGATCCAAACTATCAATGGACCGACCAGGGCCCGGTGATCGAATCCACCACCGGCAGCGCGTATAATTGCATTGACCCGAGTGTCACGTTCGATGCCTCCAGTAATTTATGGATGTCGTTCGGTTCATTTTGGACCGGCATCAAGCTCGTTCAACTCGATGCGGCGACTGGACTGAGAAATACCACCAACACGACGGTGTATTCACTGGCCACGGATGATGCCGCCAGTGGAGATCCGATCGAGGGGTCTTATCTTTATCATTACGGGAATTATTATTATTTGTTCGTCAATTGGGGCACTTGCTGCGACGGCCTCCAGAGCACTTATAATATCCGCGTCGGGCGCAGCACGGGCATTACGGGGCCATTCCTTGATCGCAACAACGTGAACATGCTGTCCAGCGGCGGCACGCTTTTCCTGCAAACCACCGGAAAATTCATCGCGCCCGGGCAGGTCGGGATCATCAATGAGAACGGGACCTATTATTTTGGTTATCATTATCTGGATGCGGACGCGGGGGGCGCGCCGACTTTCGACCTGGAGCCGCTTTCGTGGACGAGCGACGGCTGGCCGGCGTTCACCAATGACTGGTCCGCGGCTTATCATTTTAATATGGATGCGCGTGACGATGACAATCAATATTACGGCCTGCTCGAAAGCGGGGCCTCCATTTTCAACGACCCGTTGCTGGGGGATACGGTGGTTTTGAACGGAAGCAATCAATATGTCAACCTGCCCCCCGGCGTGGCCAATGCGCAAACGTTCGCCGCGGTCTTCAAATGGAACGGCGGCGCAGCCTGGCAGCGGGTCTTCGATTTTGGAAACGGAACCAACAGCTACGTTTTTTTCACGCCGCTGGCTTCCACCGGGTTTCCGCGCTTTACGATAACGTCTTCCGGGATCGGCGGTGAAGAACATCTCGATGCGACGGCGGCGTTGCCGACAAATGTTTGGACCCATGTCGCCGTGACCACGGATGGCGCGCGCGGGATCCTCTATTTGAACGGCGTGGCGGTGACGACCAATACAGCCATGACCCTGGTCGCCTCTGACATCGTGCCGACCAATGTCTGGTTTGGCCGCAGCCAATTTTCCGCCGACCCATATTTCAACGGCCAGATCAGTTCCGTCCGCATCTTTGGCCGCGCGCTTTCTGCGAGCGAAGTCGTCGCGCCGCAACCGGAGATTTCCGCACCGCCGGCAAATTCATCCTATCAACTCGGTGAAACGATTTCATTCGCAGGAGGAGCGACAGATTTTGCCGATTCACCTTTGTCCGCTTCCAACCTTGCGTGGTCCGTTGAATTTTGTGATGCGAACGGGACGAACGTTGTCGCCGGGCCGTTTTCGGGCGTTGGCAGCGGCGCTTTTACGATCCCGGATAGCGGTGAGGAAGCGACGAACGGATTTTACCGGGTCATCCTTGCCGCGACGGATTCATCGGGACGCATGGCCACAAATTGCGTGGATATTTTTCCAGACGCGACGAACGCAGATTGGACTTCTTATTATTCATTCAACAACGGCGCGACGGATGCGAATGGTTTTTACAACGGCTCGCTCGTCAATGGAGCGGCCACCACCACCGATCCTATTCGCGGGCCGATCTTGAATTTGAGCGGTTCGAGCCAGTACGTCAGCCTTCCGGCGGGCATTGGCGCGATGAGGACATTTTCCGCCTGGGTAAAATGGGGCGGAGGGAATGATTGGCAGCGCATTTTTGATTTCGGACAAAATGATGTCAGTTACGCCATGCTCACGGCCAAAGCCAACAGCGGCAAATTGCGTTTTGAGATCACGCCCAACGGTTCCGGGGAAACGCGCGATCTGGATTCGCCCAATCCCTTGCCGACAAACGTCTGGACGCATGTGGCCGTGACGCTCGATGGGCGGCAGGCGGTGATGTTCATCAACGGCCAGGCCGTGGCGGTGGATTCCAGCGTGAATCTTCTGCCGTCGGATGTGATGGGTTCGGCGAATTATCTTGGCCGCAGTCAATTTTCCGCCGATCCATATTTCAAAGGCCAGATGGATAACGTGGAGATTTCCTCGGAAACGCTGCCCATTGAGCAGATCACGGCATCGAGCATCGGTATTTCCAATGGCGCATCCGGTTTGACTTTGAGCTGGCCGGGCTGGACCAACGGGCTGGGGCTGTATGCATCGCCGGCTTTGGGCGCCAATGCGAATTGGGTTTCCCTCACCAATGCTCCGATCAAGACCAATGGCGTCAACTTTTTGACGCTCACGCCGACGAACGGCCAGGATTTCTTCAGGCTGCAATTTCCCTGACCTGTGATGTGAACGGCATGAAAAAAAATTCCGCTCCCAAAAAATCCGCCGGCGGCCTTTCGATTATTTTAATAATGGCCATGACATTGGGCGCATGGAGCGCGCGAGGCCAGCCGGCTGCCACGATTTCGATCCAGGCGGACCAGCCGGGCGCGGTGGTCAGTTCCAATTTATTCGGAATTTTCTTTGAAGAAATCAATTTTGCCGGCGAGGGGGGCATTTATGCCGAGATGGTGCGCAACCGCGCATTTTATTCCGCGGCAAGCCCTCTTTATTGGACGTTGCTGACCCAGGGCACGGCGGCGGGGACAATGACGGTGGATTCCACGCAGCCGTTGAATACCAACATCGTCAATTCATTGAAGCTCACGATGACCTCCGGCACGGGAAGCGTCGGGGCAGCGAACGCGGGTTTTTGGGGAATGTCGTTCCAGGCGGGCGCAACCTATAATCTGAACTTCTATGCGATGGCAGCGAACGGTTTTACCGGGCCGATCGTTGCGCAATTGGAGAATGCCGCCGGCACGACGGTGTATGCGCAGGCATCGTTCAGCGGGCTGACAGGCAGTTGGCAGAAATTTTCCGCGTCGCTCGTTCCCAACACGACGGACACCAACGCGCAATTGGTGCTGAGTCTTTCGCAACCGGCCACGGTCTGGCTGGATGTGGTCTCACTTTTCCCCGCCGCAACGTACAACAACCGCACCAACGGCTTGCGGCTGGATTTGGCGAATATGCTGTCGGCGTTGCATCCGTCGTTCCTGCGTTTTCCCGGCGGAAATTTCATTGAGGGCGAAAACCTCACCAATGCCGTTCGCTGGAAAAAAACGATCGGCGATATTTCGCAGCGTCCCGGCCACATGAACGACGCCTGGGGTTATTGGTCCACTGACGGTTTCGGCTACGAGGAGTTTCTCGAGTTCTGCGAGGACATGGGCATGCAGCCTTTGTACGGGATCAACTGTGGCCTGGCCCTGGGTTACAATGGCAGCACCAATAATACCGTCCCCGCTTCGCAATTAGGCCCGTGGGTGCAGGATGCGCTCGATGCCATTCAATACGCGAACGGCGATACCAATACGACCTGGGGCGCGCTTCGCGCCGCCAACGGCCATCCTGCGCCGTTCAATTTGCAGTATCTCGAGATCGGCAATGAAAATGGCGGCACTTATTACAATACGAATTACGCGATGTTTTATGATGCGATCAAATCGAATTATCCCTCGATCCATCTCATCGCGTGTGATTGGGGCGGCATTCCTTCCAGTGCCCCGGTGGAAATCGAGGACCAGCATTATTATGCGAGCGCGGGCACGTTCGATTCCTATGCGACGATGTATGACAATTACAGCCGCGCCGGTCCGAAAGTTTTTATCGGCGAATATGCCGTTACGGCCGGGTACGGCGCCTACGGCAACCTGGCTTCCGCCCTGGGCGAGGCGGCGTTCATGACCGGGATGGAGCGAAATTCGGACATTGTCCAGATGGCCTCTTATGCGCCATTGTTCGCGAACCTGAACGACTTCCAATGGCTGCCGGACATGATTTACTACGACAGCGGGCGGGGAATGTTCGGCACCCCTTCGTATTACGTCCAGGAATTATTCGGCCAAAACCGCGGCGACATCGTCTTGCCCGATACCGCCGTGGTCGCGACTAATTCATCGGGCGCAACGTTGCATGGTGCGATCGGCGTCGGGTCGTGGAACACGTCCGTCCAGTACACCAACATCGTTGTGACGAGCAACGGCGTGACCCTTTATCGGAGCGATTTTGTAAATCAGGGCACGAATGGGTGGAATGTTTTTAACGGCACGTGGAGCACCAACAACGGACTGTACCAGCAAACGGCCATCACCACCGATTGCTATTCCATGTCCGGCAATACCAATTGGGCGAATTACACGATCAGTCTCCAGGCCCGCAAAGTCAGCGGCGACGAAGGCTTTCTGATCCTGTTCAATTTTCTGGATAACAATGATTGGACGTGGTGGAACGTCGGCGGCTGGAACAACACCCTGGATGGCATTGAACAAACGGTTGATGGCGCCAAAACCACGCTGGCGCAGGTCTCGCAAACCGCCATCGCCGACAATACGTGGTATAACATCAGCATCGTGCAGAGCAACGGGACCGTTTTTTGTTACTTAAACGGCGCTCTGGTCCAAACCGTCGCTTTCCCAAGCGGGTTTTACGCTTCCACGACTTACTCCAAATCCAGCGGCCAGATCATCGTCAAGGCTGTCAATCCAAACAGCACGCCGTTGGTTACCACGTTCAATGTCAACGGTGTGAATGCCCTCGCGCCGAATGCCACGCTCATCCAGTTGGCCTCAGCCAACGGGACGGACGCAAATTCACTGGCATCGCCAACGTATGTTTTTCCGGCGACCAATTCGGTCTCGATCGCGGGAACGAATTTCACATTGACCCTGCCGGCCAATTCGCTCTCCGTGCTCCGCCTGACCGCGAGCGGGATCAACAATTTCACAAATTTGCTGCTCCAAATCCCTTCGCCCATCACCAACGATTTTTCCGTGGCGTCCACGTTGTGGGGACAGCGATCCGGCGGTTGGGTCAATCTGGCGACCAATTCAAATCATGCCATTGTCTGGTCCTCGTCGAATACCAATGTCGCCATGGTGGACCTCTCCGGCAATGTCACTGGGGCCGGCCTGGGCACAGCCGATATTATCGCCACCTATCCAGCACTGGATTTATCCGCAACACAAATGGTGCAGGTGATCTATATTCCGGCGACGCTGATGCACCGCTATAGCATGAATGAGACTTCGGGGACGATTGTTACGGATTCTATCAGTGGCCCGGCCTGGAATGGGACTCTTCCCAACGGCGGCATGTTTGGCGGCGGGCAGCTCACATTTTCCGCAGCCAGCCGGCAATATCTCAACCTGCCGGGGGGCATCCTGAGCAATTATCCCGCGGCCACGATTGACATGTGGATTCCGGGCATCTCGGGGGCGGCGACGTCTCCGCCGTACGTTTATTTGTTTGCGTTCGGGAACACAGACGGCAGCGGTTACGGTTACGACTGCCTGTTTTTCAATCCAAACATTGCGCGGGCGACCATCAGCGCCGCGGATCCCGGTTTCGACGGCGAGCAGGGGGGGGGATCTGCCCTCGCTTGGCACGGCCACCAATTTGCATCTGACTTGCGTCGTTGATTGTCCGGCTGGGACAATTCTCGTTTATACCAATGGCGTCCTCGCCGCCTCCTTTTCGGGCATCACGGATCCATTGAGCGTGGTCGGCAATCAGTTCGCCTACATCGGCCGCTCGCTCTATACTGCCGACGCCTACCTTAACTGGAGTCTCCAGGAATTGCGCATTTACGATGGAACGCTCTCGGCCGCCGAAATCGCGGCCAGCGATGCGTTAGGGCCCGGCGAATTATTGAGCAACGCCAGTCCTGATATCAATATGTCTTCATTGGCCGGCAACAGTCTGACGCTGTCCTGGCCGGTGGCGGCGGCGAGCTTTACCCTTCTCTCAAGCACGAACCTGGCCTCCGGCATCTGGACAACGGTGTCTGCGCCGGCGCAAATCGTCGGCAACCAATGGCAGGTCACCGTGCCGGTCTCCAACAACGCGCAATTTTTCCAATTGGCGCAATAAACAATGCATCAACTTTCCAAATTATTTTGCGAGGCGGCCTTGATGGCGATGGTGTTGATGCGTGGCGCCCCGGTCCAGGCGCAAACGCCGGCGGTTCCTTTTTGGATGGAATCAGATCTCAGTTTTGAGGTCACCACGCAAATGGCCCAATTTGGCAGCCGGGGCATTTATGTCCACGATCCTTCAGCGATCGTAAAATGCGGAGATCAATTTTGGGTCTTTTACACGGGACATGGAGTTTTCTCGTATCATTCGAAAGATTTGGTGAAATGGGAATTCGGATCCTCGGTTTTTACCAACCCGCCTGCCTGGGTCGCCCGGGCGCTGCCCCAAGTCCATCGGATGCATTATTGGGCGCCGGATGTGATCCGTCTGGGTGATCGTTATCTGCTTTATTATGCCGTTTCGGTTTTTGGCACAAACACTTCGGCGATCGGACTGGCGACGAACCCGACGCTCGATCCCCGCGATCCAAAATTTCATTGGACGGACCAGGGAATTGTGGTGCAAAGCGTCAACGGTGATAATTTTAATGCCATCGATCCCGCGGCTTGCCTGGATGCGAAGGGAAATCTCTGGCTCGCGTTCGGCTCATATTGGTCGGGAATCAAATTGATCCAACTGGACCCAAAAACCGGAAAACGGCTCGCCGCCGGCTCGCCGATATATTCGCTCGCCTTCAATGATTCCATCGAGGCGTCATATATTTATCACCATGGCGGTTATTATTATCTTTTTGTGAACTGGGGAACGTGTTGCCGGGGGACAAACAGCACCTATGAAATACGCGTTGGACGGAGCGCGCGAATCACCGGTCCGTACTTTGACAAGGACGGGATGGATATGTTGATCGGGGGCGGCAGCTCTTTTTTGGCTTCCCAAGGGCCATTCATCGGTCCCGGGCAATCCGGAATTTTTTCTGAAAATGGCGCGGATTGGTTCAGTTGTCATTTTTACGATGGCAGCCGCGGCGGCGTGCCGACCCTGGCCCTGCTGCCCTTGGGCTGGGACACAAACGGCTGGCCGCAAATCGAATGGGACAAATTGAAATGATGGGGCGCGTTGAATTGGCTCCCGGCTTGAGAATTTTGCGTTGAGGCGAGACAGCGCTTGTTTTAGAGTGAATCATCATCCGACCATAATCTGAATTTTCCACCAATGCCCGACGAAATCAGCAGCGACATCACCCAGGTGTTACGTGCCATGAAGCAGGGCGATGACCAGGCGGGAGAAGATTTGCTGCCGTTGGTTTATGAGGAGTTGCGCCGCCTGGCGGCGTCGCATATGGCCCAGTCTGCGCCCGGGCAGACGCTGCAGGCGACGGCGTTGGTGCATGAGGCGTGGCTCCGCATGGTGAGCGCGGGCGATCGCACCTGGGAAAATCGCGCGCATTTTTTCAGCGCCGCGGCCAAGGCGATGCGCCATATCCTGATCGGGAACGCGCGGCGGAAATCACGGCTGAAACATGGCGGCGGCCAGTTGCGCGTGGATATCGATGAGTTGAACCTGGCTGCGGCGACTCCGGGCGACAAGATCCTGATGTTGGATGAGGCGCTGGAACGCCTTGAAGCCGAGGATGCCGAGAAGGCGCGCATCGTCGTGCTTAAATTTTTTGGCGGGTTGACCAACCAGGAAGTGGCCAAAATCATGGGGGTCACTGAACGCACGGTGGAGCGGCAGTGGGCGTTTGCCAAAGCGTGGTTGTACCAGAACATCCACAACCAGGGTTGAAAACCGCCGGGGGCGGGGGCTGATGACCAGCGATTGGCTTTTGGGAATATTTTTGGCACATTAAATCCGAGCCGTTCCGCAGCGCATGACAAAAACAACACAACAGGTGGAAGCCTTGTTTGAAGCGGCGCGCCAACTTTCCAGCGCGAACGCGCGCCGCGCGTTTCTGGATGAAGCGTGCGCGGATGATGCGCCCATCCGCGCAAAGGTGGAGGCATTGCTGGTGGCGCAGGAAGAAGCCGATAAATTTTTCAGTGAAATCTCGCCGTTTGCCCGCAAGCAACAGCCGGCCGGAACATCGGCGGAAGAGCCGGCGGAAGGACCGGGCAGCCGCATCGATCGTTACAAGCTGTTGCAAAAAATCGGCGAGGGTGGTTGCGGGGTGGTTTACATGGCTGAACAGGAGAAGCCGGTCCTGCGCCGGGTGGCCCTGAAGATCATCAAGCTCGGCATGGACACCAAGAACGTGATCGCCCGGTTTGAAGCGGAGCGGCAGGCGCTGGCGATGATGGAGCACCCGAACATCGCCCAGGTATTGGATGCGGGAGCCACGGAAACGGGACGTCCGTATTTCGTGATGGAGCTGGTGCGCGGCGTCAAAATCACGGAGTACTGCGACCAGAACCATCTGGACACCCGGCAGCGGCTTGATCTCTTTGTCCAGGTCTGCCATGCGATCCAGCACGCGCACCAAAAGGGCATCATTCATCGTGACATCAAGCCGTCGAACACCCTGGTGACCCTGCACGATGGCGTGCCGGTGCCGAAGGTGATTGATTTTGGCATCGCCAAAGCGATCGAGGGCAAGCTGACCGAGCAAACGCTCTTCACGGCCTACGAACAGATCATCGGGACTCCGGCCTATATGAGCCCGGAACAGGCGGAAATGAGCGGGCTGGACATCGACACGCGCACGGATGTTTACAGCCTGGGAGTGTTGCTTTACGAATTGCTCACCGGCCGGACACCGTTCGATGCGAAAAAACTGATGCAAGCGGGTTTAGAGGAAATGCGCCGGACCCTGCGGGAGAAGGAGCCGCAACGGCCTTCCACGATGCTGACGACGTTGCAACACACCGAATTGGCAACCGCCGCCGACCAACGTCATGCGGAGCCGCCCAAACTGGTCTCCCTGTTGCGCGGCGACCTGGATTGGATCGTGATGAAGTGCCTGGAAAAAGACCGGCGACGGCGCTACGAGACGGCGAATGGGCTGGCCATGGATGTTGAGCGCTATCTTAACAAGGAACCGGTCATCGCCCGGCCCCCCAGCCGGCTTTACCGGTTCGTGAAGTTGGTGCACAGGAACAAAATCTTATTTGCGTCAGGCACGGCGGTGGCAGTGGCACTGATCATCGGGTTGGGCACTTCAACCCGCCTCTACTTCATGGAACGGACCGCCCGCCAGGAGGCGCTGGCGGCAGAGAAACAACAATATTTTTTGCTCCAGGAAGCGGAGCAGGCGCGGGCCAACGAGGAAAAATTACGCCAGCAGGCTGAGACGCGCGAAAAGATCGCGCTGGCCGACGTGCGAATAAGCCAGGAGGCCTACGACGAAGCGGATGGGATATTGAACGGTTGTGTTTCGACCCAACCTTCGTTGGAAGCCGCGCGCGTGTTCAGGACCGTGGGAGATTGGCAGGCCGTGGAAGGCCGTTTGCAGGAGGCGATCAAGCGGTTTGAGGTGTTGTTGCAAATAAATAATTTTGACGGATGGGACATGCAATCGCTGGATTTCCTGAGGCTCGGTCCATTACTGGTCGAAACGGGGGATATGAACGGTTATGAAAATTTCCGCCAAAATGCGATCACCTATTTTGCCGGAACGTCGCATCCGGTGGCGGCGGAAAGGGTCGTCAAAATCAGCCTGCTTCGCCCGGCATCTCCCCAAACCATGAGCGCCCTGGCGCCGTTGACGAGCCTGGCGGCCAAATCCTTTGCGGCCATCACGCCTGCTGATACGAATGCCGAGGCGATTTTTCAAGCCGCGTGGGGCTCGATTTCGCTGGCCTTGATGGAATATCGCCAGGGTAATTACGCGAATGCCGGGGAATGGTGCCGGCGTTGCCTGACTTATCCGGGTGATGATCCGCCACGCACCGCCACCGCCCAGGTTATTCTTGCCATGTCGTGCCAGCAATTGGGCCGGCATGAGGAAGCCCTTTCTGATTTAATGCAAGCCCGGGAAAGTATTGAGGCTAAATTCGACAATGATATGGATCCGGGGAGTGCCGACCATGGTTTTTGGTTCGACTGGGTTTTTGCCCGCATTCTTTTGCATGAGGCGGCGGGGCTGATTGGAGCGCCAACGCAAACTTTGAATCCTCCCGCCGGACCGATTGGACCCGCTCAAAATGCTTCATCGTCCCCGGATTTGAACAAAAACAACTGAATATCAGTAGTTTTTGAAGAAATCTTCCCCCGGGGAACTTGAGAATTTTGGAGGTTTTTAGCCTGAAAATGGGTGGAAAAAATAGTTTGTCGGGTTTGGGAGGAAAAAAGCGTATGTATAGGTAGCTCCTTATCAAGATTTACCGACACCGAGGTGTCTTTGCTTTGATGGGGAAGAACACATGCCGCGGATGCCGAAAGTCATTCTGTTGATTGAGTCTTCGCGCGCCTCCGGGCGTGCGCTCTTGCGGGGTATTGCGGACTATTCCCGCCATCATGGACCCTGGTCATTCTCCTGGGCGCCCGCCGGACTGGAAAAGGTGCAACCGCTGCTCGAAACGGGTGATGCCGATGGGATTATTCTTCGCGATATCGAACAGGCCGAGGAAATTGCGGCTTATGGATTGCCCACCGTGGTGGTCGGGCACCGGAACACGGAGATCCCCGGCATGGTCAACCTGGTGACTGATTCAAAAGCGATCGGTGAGCTGGGGGCGGAGCATTTGATCGGTTGCGGCTTTAAACACTTCGCCTATTGCGGTTATGAAAGGACCGCGCTGGGAAACACGACGTGGTCGGATATTCGCCGTGAATTTTTCTGCCGCCGGATCCGGGCGGCTGGTTTTGATAATCCGCCGCAACATGCCTTGTCCATGCAGGGAAAAGATTGGTCAAGGGAGTGGAGGTCGCTGGCGAACTGGTTGAAGTCACTGCCGAAACCCGTGGGGGTGATGGCATGCAATGACGATTGCGGACAGCGGATCATGGAGGTCTGCAAGCTCAGCGGGCTGACGGTGCCGGATGAGGTCGGCGTGCTGGGGGTTGATAATGATGAAGTGGTCTGCGGATTGACGGACCCCCCGATGTCGAGCATCGCCATTCATTTTGAGCGGGCGGGATATGATGCGGCCCATGCGTTGAACGGGTTGATGCGGAAGTCCCGGAATGTTCCTTCGCGCATCATCGCGACCGTGGTTCAGGCGACCGCCCGGCGTTCCACTGATTTTGTCGCCACGGAGGACACGCACCTGTCAAAGGCTTTGCAATTCATCCGCGCCGAGTCGCGCCGCCGCTGTATCTCGGTGAGTGAAGTCGCCGACGTTGCGGGTTTGTCGCGCCGCATGCTGGAAAGCCGCTTCCGCAAGTTGCTGGGCCGTTCCGTGCTGGATGAAATCCGGCGGCTGCGCATCGATCAGATCGCCCAATTATTGGTGGAATCGGACCTGCCGGTGGCGCAGATCGCGGAGTTGCTTGGTTTCGCCGACCGAGGACACATCGCCCGATATTTCCGGGCCGGCAAAGGGATCAGTCCGCTCGCCTATCGGAAAACTTACGGTTCAGAACAAGAAAAAGGCGGGCGTTCGGAAAATGGCGATTTTTTCCCGCAAAGTGGCGTTGTTTCAGTACTACAGCAAAGCTAGAGTCAACTACTCAAATCCAACGAAGATGTCTGTTTCCATCAATCAAAATAGCAAAGCATTTACGCTGATTGAATTATTGGTCGTGATCGCGATCATCGCCATTTTGGCGGCACTGCTTTTGCCGGTTTTGGCGAGTGCCAAAGAAACAGCGCGCCGTGGGGCCTGTATGAGCAATCTCAGGCAGGAGGGAGTCGCCCTTCAGATTTATGCCAATGATAACAATAACAAGATAATGGATCTTCGTTATTCACCCGCCTGGATTGTCGGCCCTTATCCGCATTCTTTTGGCCATGGGTCATGGCCATGGGATCTGGATGTCGCCTACATCAATGCATTGTGGCAAAACGGAGCGAATAACCAGAATATTTACTATTGTCCATCCAATCCCGGTTTTAATGTCACCAACACGTGGGATTTTGACACCGTTTACAATGGCCATAATCCGGCGACTTTTCGCATCACAGACTATGTTTGGTTTCTGCCGGGAATTCCCGGTGTGGCGGCCAACAGGATATACGAGCCGGCCACGGTCCTGGGAAACTTAACCAACAGGCCTTCGGACACGATCATTGGCATGGATGTGGTGGCCAGCGACCCGAACACTAAAAGTTTTGCGGTGATCTCAGTCGGGGGACTGCCGCCGAACATCATCCAACGAACCAGCCATTTGGACGGTAAAACTCCTGCGGGCGCCAATACCTTGTACCTTGATAGTCACGTGGCGTGGCAGAAATTCTTATTCATGACCCAGACTTTCGGTGGCGGCAGCAGCGCGCCGTTATTTTATTATTGATTGATAATTCTTCCCATCAAATCTCAATAGAGAACCAAACAACCCCCGAATCCTCCATGAAAACATACAACTCAATGAGACAAAAGGCACTGATTTGGTGCTTCACCGCCCTGGCCGGAATGCAGGTTACCGCCTGGGCCGACTCGCTCGTCAACCGCTATAGTTTCAACGAGACTGGCGGTATCATTGCCACTGATTCTGTCAGTGGCGCAAACGCAATCCTTCAGAGTGGCACCGAAGGCACCGCTACCTTTGACGGCAGCGGCCACGCGGTTCTTTATCAGAATGTTTCCGAAGACCCGTCAACGGATACCAATGGAGCATGGATCACCCTGCCGCCCAATATCTTGAGCAACTACACGGCGGTCACAATCGAAGCCTGGACGATTCCGACCCTGGATGAGACGGGGGATCCGTGGACACGCATCTGGGACTTTGGCAACGGATCTGGAACTGCCCAAACGGTTGCGGATGTATGGTGCCGCTTCGGTGACAATTCCGGTGACGGGGTTGAATTGGATTCCTGGACGGCGCTCTATGGCGACAATTATAACTTTTCCGGAATTCAGATGAATGATGGAGCAGAAAACCATGTCGTCTGGAGTGCAGACGCCAACACTCACATCGCCAAACTTTATCTTAACGGTGTTTGTATCTCCACGATTTATAACTTTTCCAATTCGCCGGCTCTATTTAGCACGCTTGGCGGCACCACGAATAACTGGTTGGGGCGCTCTGAATTTCCAGATCCCCTGGCCAACGCTTCGTATGATGAATTCCGGATTTACTCGAATTCGATTTCTGCCCTGCAAGTCGCAGCGGATGATCAAAATTCTCCGGATACATATCCGGTCAGTTACGGGACGGTGACCAACATCATTTTGTCTTACGATTCGACAAACATCCCTCAAGGCTCTTCTCAAACACCGCTGTTGCTCGCCAGCGCCACGGGATTGTCCGGCGCAGTGGATATTCATGATGACCCCGGCGTGACCTGGGCATCGAGCAGCACCAACGTTGCATCGGTGGATGTTCACGGGGTGGTCACCGGCGTAGGTTCCGGTTCGGCGACGATCACGGGTACTTACGATTCGCTCTCTGTGACCCAGGAGGTGAGTGTTTTTAGTTTGCCGGTGACGATGCTCCATCGCTATTCATTTAATGAAACTTCCGGGAGCACGGTGCATGATTCAATTGATACCAGCGGAAATTCTGATGGAACATTGAACGGCGACGCCGTCTTTGACGGCAATGGCCAGGTGGATCTGGACGGGACCAGCGGCACCTTTGTGAATTTGCCGGCGCATTTGCTGGATGCCACCAACGTTACTGCCAACGCAGTGACCTTGCAGGTTTGGGCTACGCCCTATGCGGTGAATGGCGCCTATACGCGTTTGTTCGACTTTGGCAATATTGTCGGAAATAACGGCGGCAATTATATTTATTGCGCCCCGAACACTGCAATCGGCACCACCAATGCTGACGGTAGTCTTAACGGCGGCGGCAGCATGAGGTTTGCGGTTTCGGACGCTACCCCGGGTGACACGAGCGAAGATGGTGTGACTTTCAATCCAAACCTTCTAGCGCATACCAATATC
>Ga0206805_1106_pt1 | contig 15931 bp, 13 predicted proteins | sample Alteio_BWOrgCont_59_FD_152890 | JGI IMG/M metagenome (GOLD analysis project Ga0206805, IMG submission 152890) | Enriched cells from forest soil in Barre Woods Harvard Forest LTER site, Petersham, Massachusetts, United States -... | ecosystem: Environmental > Terrestrial > Soil > Temperate forest >... | reverse complement strand
TCGCGTGGGCATACAAGAAGCGTTTCAAGCAGCCGCGCCAGCAGCCCATAGTGCCCAACGGCTGTATATTGAAGGGACGGCGGGTGCGGGTAAAAGCACACTGAGCCGCTATTTAGCCTATGCGTATGCTACCCAGCAAGCTTTTATGCAATCATACGATTGGGTATTTTACACTGCAGAAAGCGGATGGGCTTTATTAGGATTGTTATTTAGATAGATTGCTTTGGTTGGATTAACTCTGCACCAGATTTAGGCGGATTTAGACAGCCATTCCCAAATGTAAGCCTCAACCTAAAAATATCACTGCTGATTGCTTTAGGTGAATTCATCACACCTGGCGTATAAACGAGCGTACTTCACGGCGGCTAAAATCCACCATTTCGATATCTTCAGGATCTTTGCCTTTTTGGGGGATATTTAGAAAATTTTTCATTTTACAATGATATATCAAATAATAAGTTATTTCTATAGATTAAAACTGATATTATACCTAGTATATGCCATTTTATTGGGTTTAAATGATGCCAAATAATGTGGCACGTTACCTAGTTTAAACCCTGCTCAATAAGGTGACGTGCACCCTTATGTGACCGCTTACCGTTTAAATGGTTCGAAAAAAAGCATGTGTTATGGGTTAACTAGGTGATAGCGTTATCTGCCGTTAGCTTTGATCAACCTATGTCCGACGGGTATTACTAATGCCATGGAAAGCCTTTAAAAAGCGCGGACCTTGGATAAGTGCATTATCAACTAGAGTGTCGTTCGCGCATGACGTAGACTTTTGACAAATTATCTTTATACTATTATAATCTAATTTTGCTAACTAAAAAAGAAGAGCATTCTATGTTGGAAAATATGATTGGGCAGAAAGAGCTATTGAAACTTATTTCCTGCACTAGCATCTTGTGTGGTTTTGCTGAAGGCAGCGGACAATTTCCGGATAGTATCAATCTGCTGTATGCTTTACAAAGCCTAGATGGCCGGCTAGAGGCTGCTGGTGTCATAAAATTTAATACGACTGCTGGGCAAACAGCTCGCTCTGTAGAATATTTAGATAAAAATTTTACATTATTTGTCAATTCACTGGCAATTACTCCCGATAAGTTGTTAGCTACACAGGCACAATCTGAAGTTCGGCAAATTCTGGCTAATAAACCACATAAACAATCTTTTACTTTACCGCAGCATGATTACCAAGAAAAAAACTATACTGATGAGGAATTTAAGGCTTTTTCCAATTTACTGGTGGTGGCGGGCGTCAATGTACACTCACTCACGCTCCTGGGTAAAGTGGTTAACAAGCCAGCGGCATATAACGAATTACTATCAATAGGAACACCGATTATATTTGAACAAGATACGGCTGATGCGCGTAATAAATGTAAACAATTAGATCGCATTACTACAGAATGTTACTATACAGCGCTCATGCGTGAGCAAGAAAGCAGTTCATTGACGAAGGATGAGAAGCAGCTGTACTCTGGTGTTCCAGAGGCTTATCCTCCGCGGCCACCTTTTAAAGAAATTTTGATGAATTTACGTAAGGCATTAGACTTCCCAGCTTTGCCGCCTCCACAGAAGCAACCTAATTACACATGCACCTGAATAAATTTACCTATCCACTTGAAACGGTTCCGTCAAAATTCACTCTAAATTTTCTTTTTTGCTGGCTGGCTTTATACTATTACCCAGCAATAACCAGGAGTGAGCAGGATGAAATGTGCATTTTGTGAATCATTGAATACGTATGAACTGAAGAAGAAAACGAAATTAGGTTATCGGCAGTACCATTGTCGGGATTGCATTTCACAATACAATGAGCGCAGTGGTACGCCGTATAATTTTTTACACTATCCGACGGATGTGGTGTTGTTGGTGGTGTTTTACTATTACCACTTCAAGAACAGCCTAGTAGACGTTACAGAGCACATGGCGTTGCGAGGATTTTCCATTAGCCACGAAACGGTGCGGTTATGGAGCCAGCAATTTGGTACCGAAGTGGGTATTCAATTTCGTGCCCGTCGCCAAGGCTTATGTGGTAAGAAATGGCACATGGATATCACGTACCTGTGGGTAGAAAGCCGCTGGTGTTATTGTTATCGAGCCATTGATAAAGCCGGGAATTTAGTCGATGTTTATTTAAGTGAAACGCGGGATAAAAAAGCGGCTGAAATGTTTTTTAAATCGTGTAAAAGCACTACTGGCATCATGCCAGAGCAAATCACGACCGATAAAGAAAAAGCCTTTCCTGCGGCCATCAAAAAAGCACTGGGTGCTGAGATAAAGCATCACGATAGCCAATATTTGAATAATGTGATGGAGCAGCATCATCGTGGTATAAAATCACGATGCAGCGTGATGAAAGGCTTTAAAGACTTTTTCTGTGCGTTGAATTTTTGTTATGTATTTGAAGAAATACGCCAATTTTTTAGGGTGAATCAACATCCCTTGTCTGAGCGACGTGGACTTATTGCGTCTAAATTTCAGGAATTTAAAAATATCATGATAGCAGCGGCATAAAATACTTCTATAGATCACCGGATTTGTTTAGTTTAAACTCAGTTTTGATGGAACCGTCAAGCATGATAATTTAAATCAACGACCCACAATAGAAGGAGGCCACCCTGGAGCAGTTAATGTTAGTCCTTATCCTGTTAATGAAAGTGGAAACAGTGATGCTCGTATTGGAGGGAAATATGATGGTAGCCCAGAGTTGCATGATAAGATTAATGCTGCATTGTTAAAAAGTCAGACTATTGCGCAATTTGTTAAGGAGATCTATTTTGTTTATGAAATTGATGTTTTTAATGATTCTTCTATTGTAGATCCAAGTAAACAAGAACTTTATTTATTTAATGGAGCTAATACTAAGATAATAGAGCATTTAAATTCACTTCAGGAACAACATTTATATAGATCAAGGCATTCTATAAGGCGTACTTATGTGGATATATTAATTCACGAGCATTTGGCATATAATAACTTTGAACTTTATAGTGGTAATTCACAAAATTTACCTGGACAACCACTCACCTTAATATCAATTTCCAGGCTATCAGAATAATACAGACTATAATTGATCATTATTAGATGAATTTTTTTGTATATTCTTGCTAAGATTTATATAGAAGCTATTATCCCTTTAATTTTTTTTTCTTAGCGCTAGCATGGCGATCACGTTTTTCTATATCAATATATTTATCGGTAATGGCACTAGAGCTATGACCTGCATCATCCCGCACATGTTCACGAGGACGATGTTTAACGTCGTCAGAAATACCGGTGTGCCTTAACCAGTGGACAGTGGCCTGCATTAAATTATCTGCATCCTCTTCAAACCCATCTTCTTTTAGCCGTTCAATCGTTTTATCAAAACAACGTTGCACGATCTGTCTAATTTGTTTGGTAGAGGTGATGGCTTCTTTTCCACCATAGGTAGTGATCAAAGGTAACGGATCGGCAGAGGAGGGCAGGACGGTTAAATCAAGTGATCGTCGATAACGCTTAAGGGCTTTTAGTACAGCATCACTCACGGAAATATCACGAATTTTATTACGTTTTCCTAATACTCTAAACCACCACAAGCCTTCTTCTTGGTAAAAGTCGCCCATTTTTGGAGTCCATACCCCCTGTGGCGTAGCTCTTGCTGTCAGTTCAGAAATGCGTAAGTACATACCATAGAGTATCGTCATGATAAATAATGTTCGCTCGTGTTTTTTATTTTCTTTGGCCATCAATTCGCCAGTTTCAAGTACATACGTCCATTGAAGCTCAGATAATCGTCGAATAGCAGAATGTGTTTGTTGTTGATATACATACGCATTTTTTTGTTTCATTAAATGGATAGGGTTTGTAGTTGTGTGTTTCTTTTGAATTAAGAAATCATAAAAACTACTTAAAATAGCAAAGATACTTTTTAGACTAGCCTGAGAAGCGGCAAATTGTTTCGGATTTGGACGTTCGCCCGTTCGCCAAGCGGCTTTAGAAACGTTGACAACAAAAGGCCTCCATTCTGGATTCGGTACACGTAGAGTAGCGGAGGTACTGTCTTCCAAAACAGCTGGTGTCGTTTTTTTATTTTTTTTAGAGGATGCTTTAATAAAACGGCTGACATTCTTTGTACCTATCCAAGAAAGGGGAGGGTGCATACAAAATTTTATAAATTCTTCTATATCTACCTGATTCAATGTGCAGACAGTCTGATTTTTAATTCTCCAACACCATTGCAAAAATCGCTCTATTTCACGGCGATAAGCATTGTAAGTAGGTAAATTTTTGTTATAGCTTTGCAGAAAATCTAAGGCATACGCAAAATCAGGAAGCGAGGAGGGCGGCTCTTTTTTTTGATGCTCTAACGTGTCAAATAAGGGAAGAGGGGCAAGTGATTTTTTGTTAGCCATAATTTATTAACTTTGCTGCTTTTATTCAGAATGTGGTTCTGAAATTTCTTCGCTCAATTTTTTTTCCAATACTTCGATGGAGGGCAATTCTTCCGCTAAAGTATCAGGTAAATGATCGAACAAGGTATATTCTGAAATTCCAATAGGTGTGGCAACACCCCGCAGCGCATATTCCGCTTTGATGCGATCACGAGACCGGCATAATAATAATCCAATACTGGGGTTATCTTGAGGTGTTTTCATTTGCGCATCAACGGCTGCCAAATAAAAATTAAGCTTACCGGCATATTCCGGTTTAAATTCACCCGATTTTATTTCGACGACTACGAATGCCCGAAGCTTAACATGCCAAAAAAGCATATCCAGCAAATAATCATCGCCGCTTACCGTGATTTTGTATTGATTGCCCATAAAGGCAAAGCCGCTTCCCAGCTCAATGAGGAATTGGCTTATGTTTTTCACCAGGCCTTGTTCGATATCTCTCTCTTTGGCTCGTGCTTCTAGTGTAAGAAAATCTAAGCAATAGGGATCTTTGAGTAAATTCATGGCCAATTCAGATTGATGGGCAGGTAGTTTTTCAGCGAAATTGGTGACTTTTAAGACAGGCTCACCTTGCCGCTCATAAAGCTTTTGTTTGATTTGTAAAGCCAGCATATCCCGTGACATGCCCTGTAAAATAGCTTGCTCTGCATACCATTCGCGGGCTTGGGGATCTTTAACCGATTGCATTAAGGTAACAATGGCTCCCCACGGTAATTGTGCAACGGGGCGTTGCACAATTGCTTCTGGATAAAGGGAGGCAAATTGACGGATATAATGCAGATTGCGAACAGAGAAGCCTTGAGTACCTGGAAAAGCGTGCTGTAAATCGGCTGAAAGTTGCTTTAAAAACTTGTCTCCCCAGGCCATTTGCTCTTGCCTGGTTATAATTTGTTGCCCCAGCGACCAATAGAACTCAATCAGTGTATGATTGACGGCACGTGAGGCTTTAAGTTGTGCGGTGCTGTATTGTTGCTTGATTTCGTCTAAAAAATGGTGATAATTTTGATCGAGGGTAATATTCATGTTACATCCTTGTTGCTAGATAAAGGTTTACTTGGACTGTAGCAGCAAAAAGCCCATTTAAGGTGCATTATACGCCTAAATTTACCCAAAATAAATAATCCGATAATGCATATTATCGGAAGTTTTTTAGAGCCTAGGGTTTTCCCTATCTGGCATCCATATTTTCCAAAGTTATACCCCTGGTTTTCCTTGACAAATTATTCTCAATTATCATAAATTAGCACTCTGAAAACCAGAGTGCCAACTACACTTGCCACTGGTGTGGAGTTTTTTTCGAAGTAGCCGCCAAGCGTTGTTTACGCTACTTCGCACATTAGATATACAATCCAGTACACAAGACAATGCGCTTATCAAGGCTAAAGATTTTTTATTACAACAGGCGCACTCTAAAAAAGATAGGCTAGAGGCAAACTTGGATCTAAGTTTTGCGCCAAGGCAATGGCAGAAATTGACCCAACAAAAGGAAGGTAAAAAGCATTTTATCATTCGGCGTTATTTTGAGACATGTGTTTTTATTTGTCTGGCGAATGAACTGAAAGCAACGGATCTTTGCGTGATAGGCTCTGCCTCTTATGCCGATTTTCGGCAGCAATTAGTGCCATGGGAAGATTGTTTACCGCTGTTGCCAGAATACTGCCAGCATTTATCTATACCTTCTACGGGTAAAGAAGCGGTGGTGCAACTGGCTCAAGCGTTAACAGATAAAGCGAACCAAGTGGATACTTCTTATCCTGCTATTGATGAACTGGTGATTGATGAAAAAGGGTACCCCATTTTGAAAAAACGCTTTAAAAAATTACCCGAAGAGGATAACACAGAGATTGAAGCCTTAATAAAATCACGAATGCCTAAACGAAAACTGATTGATGTATTGGTCAACATTAATTACTACACGAATTGGGCCGGTGTATTTGGTCCGATTTCTGGCTCTGATCCAAAAATTGAAAATGCGATTGAGCGCTATATTTTAATGACCTTTGCCTATGGGACAGGCATGGGGCCTACACAAGCCGCGCAGCATATGCAGTATGCGATCTCGGCACATATGTTATCCTGGGCCAATCAACGGCACGTTACACCCGCGATGCAAAACAAAGCACTCAATAAAATCATTAATCATTATATGCTCTACGCTTTGCCCAAGGTTTGGGGGTTAGGAAAGAGTGCAATTGCGGATGGTACTTTACGAAAAATCTATCAAGAAAACTTAACCGCGGAGTATCATATACGCTATGGTACGACAGGTGGTATTGCCTATCATCATGTGGCGGATAATTACATTGCCTTATTCTCAACATTTATTCCGTGTGGGGTATGGGAAGCCGTTGAAATTATTGAAGGGCTTTTACAAAATCAGTCGGATATTCAACCGAATGTTATCCATGCGGATACACAAGGACAGTCGACCGTTGTTTTTGCAATCGCTTATTTATTGGGTATAAAACTGATGCCACGCATTCGGAACTGGAAAGATTTAAAATTTTATCGACCTAGTAAAAAAACGCGCTATCAGCACATTGATAGTCTATTTAAAGATACGGTCAATTGGGCATTGATTGAAACGCACTGGCAAGATATGCTGCAAGTGGTGCTTTCGATTAAAGCCGGTAAAGTCTCTTCATCCGCGTTGTTGCGTAAACTGGGCAGCTACAGTCGACGCAATAAACTCTGCCTGGCATTACGAGAACTCGGATATGTCATACGCACGTTATTTTTACTGGATTATATTAGTCAGGTGGAATTGCGTGAAGAAATTACGGCACAAACTAATAAAGTTGAATCCTATAACGGATTTACCGACTGGTTATCTTTTGGTAATCCCTATACCATTGTGGCAAGCAATGATCCCGAAGAGCATGAAAAAGCCATTAAGTATAATGACATTATCGCTAATGCGGTGATGCTTCAAAATGTGATGGATATGTCGGGGGTTATATTAGCGCTGATGGATGAAGGATACGACATTACCAGCAAGCAGCTCAGTAAAACAAGCCCTTTATTAACGGATCATCTCAACCGCTTTGGGCAATATGTGGTGAATATGGAGGTTGAGCCAGTGGATATTGCACGGATGATGAAATTGCCGATTAAATAGGAAGGTTGGTTAGTGTTGCAAATTTACACATATCCCGGCTTGATGCCAGTATGGCTTTGTAATTGTGAAATCAGGGGATGGGAAACTAAAATCAATTGACAGATCATAGTCTTTCATTATTGCATTAAGATATAACTCCCAAAAGCAAGAATTGAATGTGGATTGGAATTCTTTAACAAATTTACCATCTCGATCAACAAATCCACTTGCCCAATTATTTAAGACATCCAAATTCCAATTGTTATTGGCTTTAATAATTGAACAAAAATTAGGGTGCATTTTTTTTTCAGAAATTACGGGGGTAAATAAATCAATATTTTGCATATATAACCGTATTTAATGGAATTCCTGTTTTTTGACAGGACATTTATTTTAACTATTAAAAATAATTTAGTATATGTTTTCTAGTTTTAATTTTTGCATAGCTTCATGCCGTTGATTATCATTTTCATGAATATAAATCCGCGAAGTTCCTTCTTTACTGTGTCTCAAGTTTGCTTGGATAAATGCAAGGGTCAACCCTTCTCTACCTTGCCAAGTAGCCGATAAATGTCGTCCCCAGTGTGCTGAAAATTTTTCAAGTTTATTTTGAACATGTGGTTGATCATAAAAATATAACTTTCCTGCTCTTCGCGCTAAATCTTTCAATAATTTATTGATTTGTCGTGCGCCCAATGCTTTTCCTTCATGTCGCCAATTGGGAATAATGGGATTTTCCTCAAGGGGGATCGGTTCTTCTGGCATCTCAAAGTAATGACGAAAAGCTTTGATCTCATCCCATAAATCGTGATGTATGGGTATTTTGCCTCGCTTACCTCCCTTCCCTTTTACAAAAAACCACCATTTCCCTTGCACTTTTTGAAAAGCACCCCAAGTATGCGTCACTAATTCATTTATGCGCAGCCCTAAATAAAACAAAATTTTTAAAATAAGATTTAGGCGCATTTTTTCTTGTGTTTGGTGTGGAGTTTTTTCAGGTAAATCCAGTACGGTTTGCAGAAGTGCGGCCAATTCTTCTGGCTCTAATATGCGTGCTTGCGTATCGAGCGTTTGTGAAGTTGGGTCGGGGTTGTTAAAACCACCTGCCAGAGCTTTTAATGGATTCAATGATAGATAACCGATATCTATCCAGAAATCGAGCATAGTGCGAATAATCGTCATACTCTTGGCTTTAGACGTTATGCTTAAAGGACGGGTAAAAGGTCGCCAGTGCTCACTGCCATAGGATGTTTTACCACTGGGTTTCATGATCCATTTTTCGGCAGGAGCAGGATTGCTTAAAAAGCGTAAATACGCTTGAAAATCTTCCACTGTAAAATCAGAAATGACTTTTTTCCGCTCACTGATTGCCCAAATAAAAAGCCGCTCAATTTCGCGTTTATAGAGCTGCTGCGTTAGTGGGCTTTTATGTTCATATTTTTTCAACCACGCTTGAAAAGCCTCATAATCATTGCAAGATTCTGTGATGCAAGTTTTATTTTTCTCCCGATTTCTACCCTGCCCGTTTTTTAATTCAAGAGTATTCACCGTTTCCCATAAATCATTGCCCTTGACGGAGGGTAACGTGCAGGATGTATCCTGCACTAACACAAGAGAATTAGCCAAAGGGTACCTCCTGTTTTCGATAGCCACTTTTAATTAAAAACCCTTCAAACACATCTAAATCATGAAAAGTAATCGTGGCAATAAACTTATTTTCTTTTTTAGTAAATTTGGTAGGCGACCCGATATATTCTGAGTACTTTCTTTCTAAACTTAAAATATCCGCATCCGGTGTATTTGCATTAAGGGTGATGGGTTTATTTTTTTTATTTTTTCTTTCGGCTTGGAGTTTTCTCTCAAACAAATGACTGGGCATGGTTTGCGCTAATATCCCCCATTTTTCCTGTTCATCCTCTCTCAGCGAAACTAAGAGTTTGGCCGAAGCTTTTTTGATTTTGCCCTCTTTAACCAAGCGTTGCAGTTTTTCAGGTAATGTCAATAAACGCAGCATATTGCTCATATGCGGAGTGGAAACACCTACTTGCTGCGCAATGACTTTTTGCGGTATATGAAATACTTCATGCAACGTATAATAACCCCGTGCTTCATCAATGGGATTTAAATTTTTACGCCGCATGTTTTCGGTGAGCGCAATAGTAGCCGCTTCTTCATCGGTTAGCTCTTCGATACGACACGGTACGGTCTTTAGTTCTGCTTTTCCAGCGGCTCGCCAGCGGCATTCGCCACACACGATTTCATAGGTTCCCTGCTCCTTGTTGAGCGGACGCACCAGTAAATCTTGTTTGATCCCAATTTGTCGGATGGAGTCGGCCAACAATTCAATATGAGTGGGATCAAAAAGCGTGCGGGGTTGAAATTTCCCCCGCACTAATTTTTCAATCGGCACTTCTTGATAAATCCCCTTTTTCATGCCTGCCTCTGTTGTAACAACGGACGTAACCGATCGGGCAATTCTTTGATCAATTGGGTGATTTCTTCTTTTGATGCTATCTGTTCGTGATTTCTTGCGGATTGCTCTGTTTGTAACGTCGCATTCCATGCGTGAATGGTTTGCGTTAATTCTTGGATCTGGGTTAATAAGTGTTGATTTTGTTGTTGCAGCGTATGAATGAGCTCCATTTTTTCTTGATTTTCTTTTTGTAACGCGGTTACTTGAGTAACTGCTTGCTGTTTTTCTTCTCGTAATTCGGTTACTTGTTGTGACCATTTCTCTTGGGCTACTTTAAAATTGGTTATTTCAACAATAAAATCATGACGTGAAGATTCCATCAGGGTACGGGTGGAGGATAATTCTTGTGCGTAGTTTTCCGTTACGGTTTTTTGATCTTGTGCTAATTTATCCAATTCTTCGTTTATACTTTGTTGCAGTGCGTTGTGCGCAGAGAGTACTTGATCGCGCCACCCATTCGCTTCTTTTTGTGTGGCTTCAAGGACAGCCTTGAGCGTATGGTTTTCCTTTTTAGTTTGATCTAAAAGTTCTGTTGTTAATTGGCACGCTTTTTGACTGTCGGCCAATGCTTGGGTTTGTTGCGTATGTTGCTGACGGAGTTCGTCATATTGTTGGGTGATCGTTTGAAGTTGCTCTGTTAGTGAATGGATCTGCGGTTCTAATTCTTCCTTGATTTTTGCAATTTCTTCATTGGCTTTTTTGCGGATCACGGCATAAGAGGCTTCTGTGGCCGCTTTAATAAGGGCTTGATCGGATGATTCCGCTTCCCCTTGTTCTAAAGCTTCTTGACTAATACCTCGCTCCTTTATCCATGCGTCACGGTATTGGTAGAGCTGATTAGGGCTACCGCGCAAGTACCCCTCTCTATCCAAACGCTCTGTAATTTCTTTTCCGGTTGGAATTTTATTCCCCCCATTTTCAGCCCAGAGTTTATCGAGCACCGTATAAATTTCGTGTTTACGCCGAGTCATGATTTATTCGCTCCAAAAGGGATCGCTTTGCCAGTTTTTGTCAAAGCCCATTTCTTCTATTGAGATAAACGTTTCGTGTGCTTGTAAGAGTTGGAACAACGCCTTTTTCCAAGGAACTTGTTGATCTATCTGTTTCGAGAGTTGAGCCAGTACATAGGCTTGTTGCAGAAAAGGTTGTGTATTTCGTGTAAAATTCCGAATAAATCCTTTAGGTGCGATCACAAACCACCGATTCCATACCCTGGCATGATGCGCACATAAATTTCGGGTATACGTGATGGCACGTAACCAGGAATCAATCACGGTTGGATGTAATTTAATGGCCACGCAGACTTGCTTTTTGTCTTTCAATTTTTTTAAGTTACTAAATAGTTTTGAACAAGCGCCCAGAGGTATCACTTCCATCAATTGCCAAATAGGCGGAAGCTCAGGGGATTCATACTGTTGGTAGTAACGTCGGATCACGGGATCATGATGGTATTCATGCAGGGATTTTTTAAGGGCTTTGATCCATTTGTCATGCTCCTGGGGATCTTTAAACAGATCGGCATTCATATGCCAGTGAGAGCCGTAGAGATCCCCCAATTCGTTGACCAGCAAGGTACGAAAGGCGACTTCAATGCGCTCAATGGGATCGCTGATCAGCAAGCGTAATTGTCGATCAAATAAATAAAGTCGCCAAATGTCTTCAAAGCGACTGCCTGCTTTAAAAGGGCTTTCGCTGTGATGCGGGGCTTCTTCAAAGGGAGAAAAATAGTTGGATAACCGATGATAGGTAACAAACTGTAAGCACTGTGCCGCTTGGGCAGGGTCCTCGATGATCAGGTGGCGTTTTTTAAGAAATTCGAGCTGCTGCTCTACCGATAATGAAGGTTTGAGATAAGGAACTTTAGACATAAGCATAACCCGCCTTGGTGCGCTTCCAGGGAGAGGCGTGGCGGGCATGATTACTATTGATTATACCCTACCCTAGCCCACTGTCAACCCTCATTTTAGAGAGCTGGCTTTCTTCTGAAAATCGTGTAATATAATAGTAACTATATAGTACTATTGCATAAATATCAAGGTATTTTTATGATTAGTACCCAAAAGTCCAATTCTAGGTACTAAAAAGGCATTTTTCCTGCGAGGAGGCAGGTGTCATTTGCCAGAGATGATTTCAATTGGACAAAGTGGATTTCAATGGCTGGTTTCAATAAAAAATATTGATTTCCCTCTCCTTGTTTTTTATTCAAAAAAAAATCAAGGACTTACCTCGCGTTTATTGCAGCTCTCCGTGACAAATGCCACCATTTCTAGGCTATTTGTTGCAATTCAATTTGACAGAATTGTTAAATGACCTATTATCAATTTAGAAGAAGTATTTATATCTTAGAGTATGTATGTCTATAACACATAGATAACAGAGGAGAGGTATGAATGTTATTAAGAGCTTTCCAAACCAAATTTCCACTCAAACCTAATAACTTTTCTTTATTATCTTCATTTTTTTCACAATCTAGATTTCACTCTTTAAAGTCTTTTTCAATACAAGAGCTAAAAAACGAATATGAAAAAAATGCTATTTCAAAAAAGTTGCCCTGGGCTAAGATTATAGCTGATTTTGAAAAACTTAAAAAAGATATAGAGTTAGATAAAGTTAGAGAATCGCAAAAAATCCCTCGCATCAATGATATTCAAGAGCTACACACAGAAATAAAAAATTCAAAAAAACCGATAAGAATTATAGGCGCTGGACACTCTGCGGCAACAGCCATATTTAGCGGTAATAGTGAAAATGATACTCGCCTAAAATTAGATGGAACATTCCGATCTGTTAAATTTTCAAAAGAGAAAGATAATAATGGCAACGAATTTGATGTTGTTACAGTAGGTGGTGGTTGTAATTTGGGGGTAGATCCTCTTGATAGAGATTTCCTTCATATCTACTCTACTGTAGAAAATTCTTTAATTGAGCAACTATCGAAGAAAAGCTATGCCTTACCCATCGTAGGAGGCATTACCCATCAAACTATAGGTGGATTTATGCTCACCGGCTCTGCAGGTGGCTCACTGAAACATGGGTTTGCTGATTGTATACAGTCATTTAAATTTATGAACGGCAAAGGAGAAATTATTCATGCTAAACGAGGGACAGATATTTTCGAAGCAGTAGGTGTTTCCATGGGTTTGATGGGAGTTATTACCGAAGTAACTCTAAAGCTAGAACCAAATTATCAAGTAAGAGCACAAGAAGAGGTAAAAGAAAAAAAAGATTCTTGGTTAAATAAAACAAAAGCAGGCGATTATCCCCTAGAAAACGTACTGAAAAATACAGAATACATGCACCTTAACTGGATCCCTTTAAAAGACGTAGATAAAGTGATGCAATGGGAAGCGGCACGAATTAAGTGTGAGGAGGATAAAAAAGGATACAAACAAGGTCCCTACCAACATCCTATGGCAAAGTGGATAGATTCTAGTGAAGTCGCATTATTTTTTACTATTATTGATAGTATTCTCAGGCAAGAAAATGTTCCTCCTATTATATTAAAGCAAGAAATAAATACTATCGCATTTTTGTATAGAAAATTTACTGATTATAAACTTCAAAAATGTTGGGAAGACTGGGATAAGATATTACCTACTGAAGATCAGATCCCCGTAGATAGTACTATGCAAACATTGTTTACAGAAATTTGGTTTCCTGTGGAACATACTACGAAATTAATTGATGCGCTAGATGAATTTTATCAAGATAAATTTGCTGCCTTAGGAAATTATGCTGTTGAATTATATGGAGCAAAATCTTCACCGTTTTGGTTGAGTCCTGCTTACGGTAGAGATGTAATACGTGTTGATCTGTTTTGGTGGAAGCATAATAAATCGGATCCCGTTAAATTTTTTCAGAAATTTTTTGATAGGATACTCGCTGAAATCCCTGATGGTCGACTACATTGGGGTAAATACATGCCCATAGTTAATCATCCATTTGGCTCTGTTCATAAGGGAAATCAAAGAATTTTTAATCTTGATTATCTAAAACAACAATATCCAAAAATGAACGAATGGTTAAAAATTAGAGAAGAAATGGATCCCAATCAATTGTTCGTTACGCCCTATTGGAGAAACCTTTTTAATCTGCAAGCAGCGCCAAAACCAACTTTTTCACAACAATTCAAACCGTAAATTAACTTAGGAGGTGTGTATGTTAACAGCATTTAGATTAGGTAGAACTTTTTTATCTTCTCAACCTCAAATAAGCAAAACTTTTGCACAGAGAACTAACACAGCATTTAGCAGAACGTTTTCTACGCAGAGTGGTAATGGGAATAGCAATTTTTTTGATAAATTTAAACGTGTTCTTAACAATAGAGAGAATCGCATACTTATTGGATTTTTAACAGGGTTTGTGGGGTATATGGCTAATGAGCATCTAAGAAGAAGGCAGCATTTAATTGATCAAAGTAAAGCAACTCTTGGAGCATTACACTTCGCTTACCAAGAGTCATCTAAAAAAGCACATGAAATTGAGTTGAAATTGGCAAATAGCTATAAAGAAAAGGGGAAACTCACTAATTTGGATTTAAAAGATGATAATAAACTAGGGATTGTTTATCTAGCCGAAATGGAATATCGTTCTACATATGCTTCTGATAGCCGCTTATCTTGTATAAATTTACGTAAAGAAATAGAGGATAATTTTAATGACCTAGTAAAACATATATTTTCTCCTGAATTTGATAGTGATTTAACGTTACAAAAACAGGCCGTCATTCATTTTTTTATGGTTCATCAGCTGATTATAGTATACGAAAAAAGTTTAGCAGAATTTAATACCAACTCAAATAGTTTTCCTTATTTAATGAATTTCCCTTATATAGGAAGCCTCCAACAGTTACATAGGAGTCAAGAGGAAGGTATAAAAGAAGCCAACGATACTGTAGCGAAGGATATTGCTAATAAAACACCGGAAGAAGTTTTTGAAGAGATAACGCCTTTATTTCGTCGCGGACATTATTATACTCCAAAAGCTACTGCTCCCACCCCATCTCCCGTTGATAATCAGAAGAAAACTTTACCTGCTGCTCCTACTCTTACTCCACCTCCACCACAGCAAAATACCGTGAAACAAAATAACTCTTAAATAACGCAATGAAATGGACTCATCCTCCTATTAGAACCCAGTAGAGTTCTAGGTAACGGCATCAAGATGTGCCAAAATGACAGAAGCGAAGCAGTCATTTAAACCTAAAAAGAAGGAGAGTCCAATGAAACATTGTACGGTATTGGCCATTGATTTGGCAAAAACTATTTTTGAATTAAACGGAGTGAATAGCCAAGGAAGCTGTGTGTTGAAGAAACGCCTGAGCCGGGAAAAATTGTGTGAAACGGTTGCCAAGATACCGCCTTGTACGGTCGTCATGGAAGCCTGTGGCAGTGCCTATTATTGGGCAAGGAAATTTCAACAGGTGGGGCATGAGGTCAAGCTTATCAGCCCCCAGTATGTAAAACCTTTTGTTAAAGGGAATAAAAATGATGGTAACGATGCGCAAGCGATAGCGGAAGCGGCCATGAGGCCGAGCATGCGTTTTGTTCCCTTGAAAAGTATTGAACAACAAGACATACAATGTATTCACAGGATACGCGAGCGTCAAATTCAACAACGTACGGCACTGGTTAATCAAATTAGAGGGTTATTAGCAGAGTATGGGATTACCGTAAAACAGGGCGTCACGGCGGTAGGAGCTGCACTGCCCAGTATACTTGAGGATGCCATGAATGAACTCAGTGATTTTATGCGTGCAGAAATACAGTTATTATATGAAGAGTACCAAGCGTTGAACAAGAAAGTGAAATTGTATGATCAGAAAATAAAAGCTATTTATCAGCAATCTGCGCGTGCACAACGGGTTGGTAAAATTGAAGGAGTAGGACCTGTGATTGCAACCGCCATATTAGCATTGGG
>Ga0206805_1105_pt1 | contig 15955 bp, 10 predicted proteins | sample Alteio_BWOrgCont_59_FD_152890 | JGI IMG/M metagenome (GOLD analysis project Ga0206805, IMG submission 152890) | Enriched cells from forest soil in Barre Woods Harvard Forest LTER site, Petersham, Massachusetts, United States -... | ecosystem: Environmental > Terrestrial > Soil > Temperate forest >... | reverse complement strand
CACGCTGAAGGCGGTCGAGGTTCCGATGGTCAGGCCGGTGCTACTGGCCTGAAGCGTGTAGCCCACGCCCGGTTCGTTGATCGTCAGTCCGGAGAATGTGGCCACACCGTTGACGGCTGCCACGGTGAGTGTCCCGCCCAGGGTGGCGCTGCCGGGGTTGCTGGCCAGACTGAGCGTCACATTCCCATTAAAGGTGGTGTCCACGTTGCCATAGGGATCCTCGGCATTCACCGTCCAGGTGAAGGGCGCATTGGTGAGAATCGTACCGTTGGGAGCCGCAACCGTGAGCTTCGTTGCTCCCGCCGCCGCGACTGTGAACCCCTGGCTGTACACCGTTGCCAGCCCACTGCTGTTGACGTTCAGATAGCTGTAGCCGGGTGCGACAAGGGTCAAGCCGGAAAAAGTCGCCACGCCGTTGACCGCCGTGACCGTCAGCGTCCCGCCCAGGGAATAGCCATAAGCGTCGGCAATCGTCACGGTGCCGTTAAAGGAAGGGTCCGGGTTCCCAAGACCGTCCTCGGCCGTGACCACCAGGCCAAACGGACTTCCCGCCGCGATCGTCGCAGGCGGCTGCGTCGTCACCACGAGTTGGTCTGTTACCTTGAAGGCGGCGGTGGTGCCATTGGTCAGACCGCTGCTGGAGGCAAAGAGCGTATACCCGCTGCCGGTCTGGTTGATCGTCAGTCCCGAGAAGTTGGCAACGCCGTTAACGGCTGCCACTGTAAGTGTCCCGCCCAGCGTGGCACCGCCGGTGTTGCCGCTCAGGGCCAGCGTCACATTGCCGTCGAACGTTGGATCGACGTTGCCATATTGATCCTCGGCATTGACGGTCAGATCGAAAGGACCATTGACCAGGACCCCGCTGGGGGCTGAAGCCACCAGCTTCGTGGCTGCCGCCGACGTTACTGTAATCCCCTGGCTGTACGCCGTTGCCAGCCCACTGCTGGCGATGTTCAGGTAGCTGTAGCCGGCTGCGTCAAGGGTCAAGCCGGAAAAGGTCGCCACGCCATTGACCGCCGTGACCGTCAGCGTCCCGCCCAGGGAATAGCCATAGGCATCGGCAATCGTCACGGTGCCGTTGAAGGAAGGGTCCGGGTTCCCCAGACCGTCCTCGGCCGTGACCACCAGGCCAAACGGACTTCCCGCCGCGATTGTCGCAGGTGGCTGCGTTGTCACCACCAACTGGTCCGTCACCTTGAAGGCGGCGGTGGTGCCATTGGTCAGACCGTTGCTGGAGGCAGTCAGTGTATACGCATTACCTTTCTGGTTGATCGTCAGTCCCGAGAAGTTGGCCACGCCGTTGACGGCTGCCACTGTAAGTGTCCCGCCCAGCGTGGCACCGCCGGTGTTGCCGCTCAGGGCCAGCGTCACATTGCCGTTGTACGTCGGGTCGACGTTGCCGTATTGGTCCTCGGCATTGACGGTCAGATCGAAGGGACTATTGACCACAATCCCGCTGGGGGCCGAAGCCGCCACTTTGGTGGCCGCGGCCGCCGCTTCCGTAAACCCCTGGCTGTACACCGTCGATTGTCCACTACCGGTGAAGTACAGATAGTCGTCATAGGTGTGGGCTGCGTTCAGCGTGAGGCCCGTGAACGTGGCCACCCCGTTTACGGCTTGCACAGTGGTGGTTCCACCCAGGGAAAAGCCATAGTCATCGCCAACCGTCACAGTCCCGTTGTAGGCGGTGTTGACCGTTCCGTCGGCGTTTTTAGCAGTGACGACCACTCCGAAGGGGGTGCCGGCAGTAATGTTGGCAGGCGGTTGACTCGTCACGACCAGGGGGTCGGGTCCGATGGCTAATTGGACCGCGTAATTGGCGATGTCCGAAACCTTGAATTCCGTTTCTCCCAGCGGGATCGAGTCGAAGGGTTTGGTAATACTTAACAGCGTGACGTATTTCTCTTGAGTCAAGCCCTTGTATTGGATCGCGGCCGCGGCTTCCCCCGTCAATGCCAATTCGGCTTTGCCATCGCCGTCGGTGGTCACCGTGGCGGTGCCCTCGATGGCGCCCTTAATCGAAAGTGTGCCTTTGAAAAAAGTCGCATAGCCGTTGAGAGCGGCCGTCAGCGAAAACTCGCCCTTGAGTTGACCGCTGTATGTGACATCGCCGTTGTCTTGCCAGGTGGCCATCGCACTCACGCTCAGACCACCGCCCAAAGTCAAACTGCCGCCGATACCGAACAACTTGGCAGGTAAACCATAATAGAGTTCCGTGGTAATGTCGTCCTTGACCCCTCCCGTGATGCTGACCTGTCCTCCGTCGATGCTGCCATCGGGTGCTTCGGAAATCTGACCGGCGATCTCGCCGGTGATCTCTGGAGCCCCCAGCTTGGGGGGGTAGAATGTAAAACCGGGAGAATACTGCAAGATCGACTCAAACGCCTCCTCTGATTTTTCCAGGTCATCCAGATAACTCAGCCATGGCGCCGATAGTGCGGCCAGGTCCATCTTAACCTGAATAGTTCGATCGCCGGCGACGATACTCGCCGACTCGTCGCCGTCGGCACCCTGAATATACGCTGAGAGAGTGTCGCCATTTTGTGTGATTGGGACTGAGATCGTTTGGGTCCCATAGTTCGAGATTGTTTGTGAGAACCCATCCGAGCCCTGAATGATGAGCGGTTCGCCTTCGCTTTGGTCGTTGGGATCCGACGTGGTGAAATCTACTTGTATTTTCTGCGTTTGACCGGCCTTGAGGTTCGCGATGGGTATCGTCACCGGTGAGGAAGACTCCACGGTGATCGTACTCGGACTTGGGGTGATCCGGTCCTCCATCTGCTCAAGCGCGAGGCGTCTTATCAGCACTCGTCTGTATGATCGGTTTTGACGACCGATGAATCTGACCCGAAACCATTGTGAAAGGGAGAAGTACCACACGATGGTTTTCCTTTTCTAACGGGGAGGCTTTGGTAAATCGGGGCTTCGGCTCGCCGTCAATCGCGTTGCCGGCGACTGACCAACTCCAAACGTTGACCGGCCCCAGACACCCGATACTCTGCCAAAATCTTCCAGCGTTCCTGATTGGTGTATTTCAGGCGTGGAACATCATTCTTGCAGACATGCCATGTAACTTGTGGGATCGTGCCATCTGCGCGGCACTAGCTCTGAATTGAAGCCTTTTGTTTCACAAAGAATTAAGCAAAGAGGGGAAAGCGAAAGGCCTATCGCTTTCCTTTCGAACAAGACTGCGATTCAAACTGGTTGTCCAACCTATTTTGAGTCGATACGCCCCAGAGCGCAACAGGTTGAACTTCCTGGATCATTCATGAATTTCGATCAACGATACGGAGTGAAACGCAGGACAGCAAGAAAAAAAAAGAAATGTTTTCAAGTATCCGCATGAGCCTTGGGCCTGGGGGGCAATCGAACGACAAGTATCGGAGAAGGATTAACGCTATCGGTGGGGCGGAGCTTCAAGGCGAGTCAGACCGCGATTCGACCTTCCCTTGACGTAGATATTCCGCTAGGGCTTGACGCGCTGGGGGGTAGTGCGTGTCGAGTTGGAGCGCGCTCTGGAGCCAGCGAAGACCTCCTTCACGCTGGCCTGTTCGCAAGAGAAGTTGGCCGAGCGCGCAATGCAAGGCCGGATCGTTGGGCCTCAGGGGGAGTTCCTTGCTAACTATCTCGTTGAAACGCGCCACGTCTTGTTCCATCTGCTGAAGTAGCCGCTTTTGCTCCCGCGCCTTCTCATCTTGGCCGGTCTGCTCAAGGCAGAGAACAAGATCGTGGCAGGCACGGTGATCCTTCGGGTCACGATGGAGTGCCTGGCGCAGCCAGGTTTCCGCCTCCTTCAATTGGCCGTTCCTCAAAGCGAGTTGGCCGCGTAGGGACAAAGCCGACGGGAAGCCCGGATGTCGAGCGAGTACATCATCCAAAAGACGCAGCGCCTCGGCGGTCTCGCCTAGCCCATCGCGGCATTCGGCCAGGCCCACTTGCACGCGTGCATTCTCGGGCTGAACTTGCATGAGGCGTTCGAAATGCTTGGTGGCTTCCGTGTAGTTCCTGCTGGTCAGGAGAGAAACCGCCAACCCTAAACGCGCTTCTTCATGGTCCGGATCCAACTCGACAGCATGGCGATAGCTTTCCACCGCGGCGGACATGGCATGGAGGTAATCGAAGTTTAAGAGACCTTCGAGGTAGTACATCTGCGGATTATCCGGCTGCAATTGCCGCCAGTAGTCCAGGCAACGCCGAGCCATACCGACCCGATACAGCCGTAAATAACCGCGGGTCAATGCTTCCAGGAGCAAGGGCACGTCGAACCGGTTTTCTTCCACGTATTGCCAGCACTGATCGACTACCTGATCCTGATTGCATTCGGCGGTCAGCAAGAGTTGCTCGAAGGTGTACTCTTCATCCCGTCCCTTAACCTCGAAATAGAGCGACAGCAAGCGTTCGCTGTCTCCATAGACACTGGCGCGACGCGCGGCCCTGGCGGCGAGCAATAACACCTCGGGGTCGCGGGGCCAAATTTCACGGCAGAGCCGCAGATGCCGAATGGCCTGTGGAGTGTGATAGTGTTGCATCTCCACACGGGCGGCACAAAGATGGCTCCTGGCCCGCATTTGAGGGATGGCCCAGGCGACCAAGGCAACGTCCAAGCCGAGAAGTATTGCAGCGGCAGTCAGGCGGCAGAGAAACCCCCAAGTCAGCACTGAGAGCGTCCACGAATGAACCTTCTTCCACATACTGTCAATCACAGTCCTGATTTGGGCGGCCGGAGAGGAACGCATGAGGATTTCTCGAACACTAATCGAAAAAGGCCTGACACCCGGCTACTTACTTTTACTTGTCCGATAACTCGATGTCATGGGTCTGCGGACCCGGTGTCACGGTGTACTTCAAATCAGAAGTGTTAGAGTCCCCATACCGGGACGGTATTTGCACCCACTCACCTTTGACGGGTGGCTCTTCCGCGACGGATTGTTTCGGATGAGGGATTTCTTTTGGGGCTGCCGGACCCTTTGCGGCAGCACCCTTCCGGGAGTGCAACATCGAGTTACTCACGGTGATAATCACTTCGCCGATTGGTGCCATGATCTTGTAATTGCCATTCTCGTCGATATGCCCGGAAGAGGCGAACCCCCCCTTGACCACGACGAAGTTTACTTGACCACCAGGCAAGGGCTTACCCTTGAATAACACTTTGCCTGTAACTTCAACGTGCTCTATCGAGTCTGGAGGTTTGCTGCAGCCGCCTATCATCGTCATGAGCCCAAGCAACGAACCGCAACCAACCAGGAAGACGCCCGGCTTAACGATAGAGGTGAAAAATGGATGCATGAATTCGCTCCAAAAAGACAGGTGGTTCGAGATGATTTCAACAACTCGCCCGGAACGACAGCGACAGGCTTTTTTGTCCGCTGTTGCAGCGCCCCGGGCTGGATTTGCACCACCTCACAATTACCAATCCGAACCGAGTATATCACCGAGATTGGGTGTGCAGGCTGCGAACCAGGTGGCCTGGCTGATGGAACCCGACAATGTACGGGCGCTGCCGTCACCCATGGCTATGTTGGTCCCGCCCGTGTGCGGCGACGTTGCGCGACATGAGCAAACACTGAAGGCCCCACCCCAGCCAGTATACGCAACGTTTGCATTGCAGTATTGAAGCGAAGGTGCAACGAGTGGTGTGTATGCCGCTCCATAAAAGTGCAGAGATCCACAATCGCCGTTGGAACTAGCTGGCGTCTCGAAGGTGTTATAATCCCACCACCAGAGATTAGTGTTTGCGCCGGAAAATGTATAGTAACCTGAACCACCTGAGTACGTCTCGGTAAAGAAAATGGTGTTGGACGTACCATCAGTGATATTGGTGGGGAAATAGGTATACAGGACCCAGTCGGCCTGAAAGACCATTCCGTTAATTACGTAGCTGCCAATCCCTCCCCAGGTTTGCGGGTTGTAGGTAGGATCTGAAGGGCAGATGTAGGTTTTAGGCGTCTGACTCCCAGCGGACCCGCTCCAAGGACAGCCGCCGACAGTTCGAGGACCGGCCCCCTCTTCCGGGTCGAAGCCTGTCCCACCCGTGTTTTGGCACCAATTCAACATGTTTGCCTGTTCGATGAAGGGCAAAAGATAGAACAACGCGCCTCCATACGAGTTGTTGCCACCCCTGTTATCATTTTGGAACGCCGGAAACCCACCGACAGCGGGAGGCAATTTCCCGCTATAGGTACCGGCGAGGTTCTGCATCCCCAGCCCGATCTGCTTGAGGTTGTTTTGGCAGCTCATCCGTGCCGCTGCCTCGCGGACTTTCTGCACGGCAGGCAACAGGAGTCCGATGAGGATGGCGATGATTGCGATGACGACCAGCAACTCGATCAGCGTGAAGCCGAGCGATTTGCACCTTGATCGATGTACACGCGAACACAAAGTACTCGATATAAGCCTTGTCATAAAACCCTCGTTTTAGGAGGAACGAAAAAAGAAAACAACGAGCCGCTGATTCAAAATAATTAGTTGGATAGTTCTCCGTCCTCGCTTTCGGACTTTTCAAGTGGACAAGATTCTTATGAACCGATCTTTCCTAGATAAGCGATGGGCGATAGCTGATGGGCGATAGCTGATGGGCGACTCTGAAGGGAGATTCTAAGCCCCGAAGCTACGATATAGCAAGGATTTTTACACTAAAATTACTGCTAGGCTGCCGAGTTCGTCCGACCGAGGATAAGCCCTCCGCACAAGCTTCAATTCCTTTGAAGAAGCTGCGACATCGGCCACGCGACACCTCTGATGCTGTTTGACGACGTTCTCATATTTGTACAGCGTCGCGAGTCTCACACTGAGGCACACACGACGGCCGCAGTCGAGCGATCAACCACGTGCTTGATGATTGCAGCATGGACGGTGTAAACAATAGATTGGACCATTTGGGCAGAACGACAATCGAATGTCATTCCGATTCTGAGAAATACAGTAACCCTTTAGAATTCCTGGGGTTGCTTCAGTTCCCCGACCCGGATTTGAACCAGGAAGTAGAGAATTCCCAAGCGTATCAACGCCGTTCTCCTAACTCACGTGATGCGTGTCAATAGTCGCGGCTAGTCGTAGAGGCCGTTCTTCACAATGTTGTTGGGGAAGATTCGTCGGCCAAGTGGATCGGCATCCCTCTAGTTGGGCGCGGCCACAGGGATGTTGTCGGTAGCACCGTAATCCTCGACACCGGCGTGCGGGAACTTCGCCGCTATGCCAAGGGCGGCGGCAGTTATCTCTCGGCAAACGATCCGCGCTTGCTCCTTGGCCTCGAGTCGGAAGGAGCCATCAAGAGCGTCACCGTGAAGCTGGAAACCACGGCGACTCCCTGCGGAAGGCACTGCTCCAGGGTTCGTCCCTTCGGGACCAAGCCCGACACATCACTGAAAATGGAGCATCGAGCCCCGGCTGGCGAGCTTAAGCGGCCCGCGAATTGCTAAGATGCTGTTTGCCGATGATTCCACCTAACTGGGAGCCAGAAATGTCACTGCTCAATCCGTATGTCGACAAACCTATTAACGCGTACTGTGTTGATACCACAGATGAAGAGGACGAAGACGATGATGAAGAGGAAGAGTACGGTGACGAAGAAGACGAAGAGGAAGAAGATCCCTTTGAAGAAGACGAAGACGAAGACGACGATGACGAGGATGGAGACGAAGAGGAGGAAGACGAAGAAGAGGAAGACGACAAGGAGTAACGCCACGCCTCGGGCCAGAACCACTGGCATGTGACGACGATAATCTCGGCGATGACGCATATCGCCATCCCGTCGACGGTCTTACCGTCGACGGGATGGGCCACGCCCAAAGGGGGAATCATGTCCGGTGAAAAACCCCAATGGGGACTGAAGGTCCGTGTGTGGGTAGAGCGGAAGAGTCAGAAGGTACTCGGACCTGGGCGGGTGGAGCTTCTCGAACACATCGATCGAGAGAGGAGTATCTCGGCCGCCGCTAGGAAAATGAAAATGTCATATCGACGGGCGTGGGAATTGGTTCAGGCAATGAATCTGGCTGCTGGAATCGCGCTCGTTGAGGCCAGTCCTGGCGGTTCGGGTGGAGGAGGGGCATCCGTTACCCCAGAAGGGTACCAAGCAATCCGGTTGTACCGGACCATCGAGGCACAGATTATCAAGTCCACGGAGCAGCTCGAGCTTCCCGAAGAACCTCTGTCCACACAGTCGGGAAAAAGATAAGCCAGGCTTAAGACCAATCCTCATTTCCACTTCTCGGCCTCTTCATTCTTAAAAACAGTAATTTCAGCCACGACGATGTGCCTCCTCCTATCAGACGAAAGTCCATGAAACGATAAACAATTTACTTTTTTCAGACATCATTCGCTCCCACCGTGGCGTTATTTGTTGTAATCGATCGCAAATGGGGGCCAATGCAAGAGGATCTGGAAGCGCTACTTCGCCATGTTGACGTTCCCAATGCGGAACGACCCGAGGCGCTTTGGGCCGAGTATGTCTCCAAAGAAGTGCATTCAATTCTTTCACTACTCAGCAGCAAGGAGAATCGCTCATGACGCTACGAAACGTTAACCGTGCCCTCATTCTTGTCTTGGCGCTCGGCTCCGTAACAATCTCTGCTGCCGACGACGAAAAGAAACCCGCTAATCAACCGCCGGCAAAGCTTCCTGACTATTCCAAATACACCAGTGTGATCAAGGAAGTGATGGGTGAGGTCGTCACTGTCGATGAGAAGAAGATAACCCTCAAGGTGGCAGTAACCCAAAAAAAAGGTGCCAAAGGTCTGATCTTAGGCGAGGCGCAAAAAGAGTTAACGTATTCATTTATCGAAGAGTCACTTGTTCGGACGTCACTGCTGCCTCTCAAGTTAGATGAGAAGGGCAAAAAAATAGCTTACAAGGAGAAAGAAAAAGAAGCATTGAAGCTGCCGACAGGTGCTCCCGGCTATGCGGCAAAAATTGACGATCTGGAAGTCGGTGGCACCGTGAATCTTCTCTTGATCCGGGATAAATCGATTGCCCAAGACAAAGCAACAGATGATGATCTGCGAATCAAGTTCGCCATTATCCAACCGGAAAAACCACTCAAGGGCCTTCAAGGAGTTTGGCATCTGGATGCTATCGAATCGAGTAGCAAAAGAACCGAATACAAAGAGATCAAGACTATGGTTCTTACGATCAAAAATGATCAATGGGCACTGGCGTTTGGTAAGGATACCGTAAAAGACAATCAGTTCTTGATGTCGTTTGGACCTGCTAACGGAAACGTCAATCGAGCGACAATTATCATTGATTCCACCAAGGATCCCAAGCTCATAGAACTTCGCAATCCGGCCGGACCGGTAATCTGGTCGGGGCTTTACAAATTGGAAAACGATACGCTGACGATTTGCAGGCCGTTGCGTCTGGGCGGAAATCGACCCACCGAATTGAAGAGTTCCGACGACGCGATCCTTTGGGTGTGGAGAAAAAGCAACGACAAGTAAAAGGATCGGTCACAGGATCGCAAAGCGGTCGGCCGTGTTGACTGGGATTGCGAGTGAACAGAGAATGTTACAAAACGGACACCGATCTCCCCTGAGGCAATCATCGGGGAAAGATTGGATTATTCTCTTCTTGCACTGGGTGTGCCAATCGCCTGAAAACTTCCTATTCCCCGGAGGCATCGCCATGCTCGTCCGACTCGCACTCGCTTTAATGCTGTTGGCGGTGACTGCGATCTGCACCGCAGATGACAAGAAGGACGAAACGAAGAAGGACGCCCAGGACCTGATCCAAGGGGAATGGGTGGTCGTGAAATCGTCCATCCCGCAACAGATTGGCGAGATTCTGATCGTAAAGGGAGATGAGTGGACGAATCCGATGGGACAAGCGTTCACGATCGTGATCGATGACAGCAAGAAACCGAAGCAACTCGACCTGACTTCGGCGGATAATGCAAACGAGAAGTTTCTGGCAATCTATAAGATCGAGGACGGCAAACTCACGGTTTGCCGAGAGAAAGCGGCGCGGGGCATACGTCCCACCGAATTTAAGGCCACCCCAAGTCACGATCTCCTGGTTCTCAAGCGGCCCTCGCAATTGGACCTGATCCAAGGCGAGTGGCTGGTCGAGGATTCAAACGTCCCGCAACAGATTGGCAAAAAGATAACCGTAAAGGGAAATGAGTGGACGAACTCAATGGGCCAGAAGTCCACGATTGCGATCACCATTAACGACAGCAAGAAACCGAAGCAACTCGACACCCTGGCAGCGGATAACGCGAGGTTTCTGGGAATCTATAAGATCGAGGACGGCAAACTCACGTTCTGCCGAGAGAAAGTGGCACGCGGCGTACGTCCCACGGAGTTTAAGGCCACCCCAAGTCACGATTTCCTGGTTCTTAAGCGGCTCTCGCAATTGGACCTGATCCAAGGGGAATGGGTGGTCGTGGATCCGAACGGCCAGCAACAGATTGCCAAAAAGATAACCGTAAAGGGAAATGAAATGACGAACCCGATGGGCCAGAAGTCCACGATTGTTGTCGATGACAGCAAGAGACCGAAGCAACTCGACCTGACTTCGGCGAATAATGCAAACGAGAAGTTTCTGGCAATCTATAAGATCGAGGACGGCAAACTCACGTTCTGCCGAGAGAAAGCGGCACTCGGTGTACGTCCCACGGAGTTTAAGGCCACCCCAAGTAACGATCTCCTGGTTCTCAAGCGGCCATCGCAATTGGAATTGATCCAAGGCGAGTGGGTGGTCGTGGATTCGAACGTCCCGCAACAGATTGGCAAACCTCTGTCCGTGAAGGGAGATGAGTGGACGAGGCCGGCGGCGGGCGCAAAGTACAGGATCACCATCGACGACAGCAAGAACCCGAGGCAACTCGACATGGCCTTTCCGAACAGTCCAAGAAACGCGAAGCTTCTGGCGATCTATAAGCTCGAGGACGGCATATTCACGGTCTGCCGAGAGAAAGTGGCACTGGGCGTACGTCCCACGGAGTTTAAGGCCACCCCAAGTCACGATCTCCTGGTTTTCAAGCGGGCTTCGCAAACATCACCGCCAGCAGAGAAGTAGCCACGACCACGATCGCAAATGGGGGGGCCTATGCAAGAGAATCTGGAATCGCTCCTTCGTCATGTTGCCGTTCCAAATGCGGAACGATCCGAGTTGCTTTGGGCCGAGTATCGATCCAATGGCTCTGCCTCAGAGTCTGCGTTCAGCACACTCCTGGCTTGGCATGGTCTGACGATTTACCGTCAAATCTGGGGTTTCATTCGTTCCGATGCGGCCGAGGATGTGTTCCAGGACGTACTTGTGAAGTTGCATTTGGAGCGACGAAAACTTTCCACGTTTAATCACGCTATACGATGGCTGCGGACTGTTGCAATCCGGAAATGTGTGGACGCGAATCGACGGGAATCCCGCCGCAAAAAGCGCGAAGCAAAGGGGGCGAAACCTCAGAATGCAACGGACGGCTCGAACCAGCAACTCGATATCCAGGACGCCATTTCTCATGCGTTACTGAAGCTATCGGCGAAACAACGAGAAGCAATCGCTCTCGTTTATTTCGAGGAGTTGGATCGACAGGAGGCTGCGGAGATTTTGGGAGTGCATCGAGTCACTCTGGCGAAATGGCTCGATGAGTCTCTGGCAAGGCTCAAAGACTTGGTACCACTCCCTACAGTCCTGCTCGCCGGCGGTTCGCTGGGAGTGCAGTCTGCTCTCGCGGCAAAACGACTTCCGTTGACCTCAGATCGGTTCCGTGAATTCGCTCAGCGGGTAACAGCACAAGCCACGTCTCCAGGGTGGGCGGCCAATAACCTCATCGTGACTCTTATTATTGGGGTGGTTTTCACCAGTGGGATGGCTTTCGCCGGATGGCACTTGATCGATGACTCAAAATCGGACTCAAAGCCCAAGCATCCAGTTACTGAGCCGACGTTTATCACTGCCAGGATCGAGTCGACACCCGCCAAATCGGAATCGGCCACGGAACGGAACCTCCGAATTTTCCGTTCCGAGGTGCTGCCGAAGCAACTCGAGGCTTTGAGCCGACTCGTGATCGGTGATGGGAAAGTCGAGTTGGAAAGTGTCGAAGCTTACGATGTCCGGGTTTTGTGTATCTTCAAGCTACTGCATAAGACTGGGAATCGGACCGAGTGGATTTCCAGAATCGAGTTTGAGCACAACACACGCGATTTGCACGCCGATACGCGCTTCACTTCTGTGTACTTCGACATGTTCGGGACTGGAAGTCACAAACCGATTGACGTTAAACGCCCAATCATTCTCGGGCGGAATCCAGTAACGGGTAAAGAGATTATCGTTAACGCTCCCATGCTGGAAACAGCAGTGAAAGCGTTCGAGCTACTACCTCACGATGCTCTCTCGGATGAGGAACTTCAAAGAACTCGGAACTCAGTGGAAGTTGCCCTAAAGCAATACCTGGGAGTTTGGTATTTAGAGGGTAATGCCGCTCGACCATGCAAGGTGGCAATCAGCTCAAGAAACTGGATCGAGTTTCATTCGGCAAGTGGTAGAAGGAATGGAACCGATTACCTCGTCCTGCGGGCTGATACGAACGGTCGACTGAATCATCTCATTATGGATGGTAAGCCCGTTCACCTTTCTTCCGATCGCCATCGTCTTGTCATCGATGCTTTCAACGAATGCTGGTTGCGCGAGCCGATTCAGGACGGGAAAAAGTAGTCCGAACAGGATGAGTTAAGCCCCTCGCAGGGACTACGGTCGACGGGTGCCCGGTTGCGATCTGATTGTTGGGGAGAGTGGACCGTCAGGGAGGCGGACTGGCTGGTGTGCGATGAACTTAGGCCGAGCCTTTCAAAAGAGGTTGATCATGACGCGGCGAATCTTTGAGCTCGTGACTGTGTCGTTTGTGGTCTTGCTCCCAGCACTCGGGTGCAGTCGATCCGGAAACGACGAGATCGTCCGGGCCAGGGCTGAGGTAGAAGAAGCGCGGGCCCAAGCCGAGGCAGCTCGCACCGAAGCGAAAGCGGCGCGTGCCGATGCCGAGGCGACTCGCGTCGAAGCCAAAGCGGCGCGTGCCGAAGTCAAAGACACTCAGAGAGCTGCGACACCCCCCGCCGGGCAGAATTCTGAACTGAGTGCCGCCAACTGGGTGCGGCAGCTTGGTGGTGGTCTTGAGGTCGCGCTCATCGAAGGTGGCTATCAGTTTCCCGTAAAGCCATCCGACAAGCTGCCGGACAAGCCATTTCGATTGCACCTCATCGCATTCGTTGGGAACCCGCTGCAGATAGATAAAGGGCTGGCCAATTTGGAGGGTCTCTACCTTCAAGGATTGTGGCTGCACGACTCGCGAATCACGGACAGAGGTTTGGCCCACGTCGGGCGAATCAAGGGACTGGAGAACCTGACTCTGCAAAACACTGAGATAACCGACGCGGGCTTGGAGCATCTCAAAGGTCTAACCAAACTGAAGCTCCTGGAGCTTGATGGGACCAAAGTTTCCGACAACGGCCTGGCTCTCCTGGAGGGGCTGTCGACGTTGGAGAGAATATCATTGACGCGGACACGAGTCACTGCGGGAGGAGTGGAGAAACTGAAAAAGGCACTTCCATCGACGAAAATCGAACGATAGCGTCAACAATCACAGTTTCGGGACCGAAGGCAGCAGAGGTGTTCCAATGAAAACGCATGTTCTGTTGCTGACAGCATTGATGAGCTTCTGCTTAATGCTGAGTGGGGGCTCAAGTGCCCTGCAAAAACAGCCCGATCCCCCAGTCCTGATCCCCGATCGTGATACTGTGGCGGCATGGCAACGATATGGATTTAAGACCGGATGGCTGGGACAAGTCACACCCGGGATCAATGGAAAACACCTCGGTCTGCAATTCATCGATGATAGATATTCCACGGAAGGACTCCATGCCGCAGTGCCCACTTTTGAGGGTCACTCGAACTTTGTAGGAAAAATCAAGGGAAAAACTCCGCCTACTGATGTCATCGAACCTGGTGTTCCGGATAGCGTGAGCATGAAAAATCTGCCTCAAGTGAATGTTCCATTTGGATTAGAACTCAGCGGTGGACTCGTGACGGACGAACGCGTAAAAGACCTCGCTCGCTTCAAGAATCTCACTGCCCTGAACATTTTTAATCTCAGCGATGAGAGGATGAAAGACCTCGCGGCACTGCAAAGCCTGCACTATTTAAAACTGACCCATGCGAGCGCGATAACCGACATCGGTCTGAAGCAAATCACCCAGCTTAAATCGCTTACTCATCTCGATGTCAATGAATCGTACAACAAAAAAATAACGGATGGAGGATTGAAGGAACTCGCGGCAATGAAAATCCTCAAGGGACTCTATCTGCGGAACTCGCCGACAAACAACGACGTTCTCAAGGAACTCTCAACACTCAGCAATCTGACCTCGCTCGATTTGGAATCGACCAAAGTAACAAATTCCGGGGTAAAAGAGCTGGCGGTACTTAAAAATCTCAAGGAATTGAGCTTGAATAACAATTCGATCTCGAACGGGGGGCTCAAGGAACTCGCTGCTCTTGACCAGCTCAGTTACCTGGGAGTTAGCGGTCTCAACATTACCGATGACGGAGTGAAGGAGCTCAAGGCACTCAAAGAACTCCAATGTCTTGACCTCAACTACAACAAACTCACGAATGATACTGTCAAGTCGCTGGCGGGACTGGGGAAACTATCAAAACTCTACCTCTCTTCTGCCAAGATCACGGATGTCGGCGCGAAAGACTTGGCCGGCATGGAAAATCTCACCGAACTGAACCTGAATGACACGGAACTCACGGATGCGGGCATCAAGGAGTTGACAAGGCTCAAAAACCTGAAGGTTCTATCGCTAGCAAACACCAAGATCACCGATGCCAGTTTAAGAAACCTGGCGACACTAACAAAACTGACCGATCTGAATATCTCATTGACACCTGTGACAGATAATGGTGTGAAGGAACTTGTCGCCCTGAAAAATCTGAACTCACTCGACCTCTGTAGCACCAAGATCACGGATACGGGACTGAAAAGGCTTGCGGCACTCAAAAATCTCAAATCTGTCTCCGCTGTGGGTTCAAAAGTGACCTTATCGGGCGTCAAGGAATTCCGGCGGCTCTTACCGAACTGTCTAATGGAGTTTCCAGAAGGTAAGTAAACAACAAAACGCTCTTGAAACCCGGATTACTTAACTCGATTCACGAACTTCCCCTCGCCCGGTCCGTTCCCCCCGGCAATGGCTTCCCGCTCAAGGTCACGAATCAGGACACATCGCCCCGGCCGCGTTCGCAGCCGGTTAACGCCAATTTAGTGATAACAGTCCCGAAGCGATCACCCCATGATCTGCCTGGGACCCGAATCACTCCGCGCCGGTTGCCACGTCGCCAGTCTTGGTTTTCAAGGTATTTTTAGTGTGCTGTTGAGCGACCCATATCCAAGACCACACAACGAATGATCCCGAGTCGGATTGAAACTCGCATTGCGTCTTGTCGGGGGGAATGGTAGACGTCGACGACTTCCGTATAACGCCACCAACCTCCACCCGCGGCGAGGGGCCATGCGCGCGCCGAAGCTCCTGTTCGTCGCCGGATTGGCTGTCGTTGGATGCTCACGGGCGTACTACCGGACGGACGCCGACCGCGAGACGTACTCGCTCATGGCCGAACGCGCTCTGGCCCCGGGGTCCGACATCGGCCGGCTCCGGCTCGAGCCGGGTTCCGGCTCCCGGCTGGCCGACCCGTTTGACCCGGACCATCCTCCGAAACCACCGGACGACCCGGCCGCTGCCGTCCTGATGGCCCACCCGTACAAGTTCCGCGGCTACAGTCATTGGGGCAGATACGGATATACGAATGAGATCGAGGCTCCGGACTGGATGCAGGCCCTGCCGCTCGGCCCGGACGGGGTCCTCAAGCTCGACGCCCGGACGGCAGCCGAAGTCGCCCTGCTCAACAGCCGGGAATACCAGACTAACCTGGAAACGGTTTATCAGTCGGCTCTCACCCTGACCCTCAA
>Ga0206805_1101_pt2 | contig 16155 bp, 11 predicted proteins | sample Alteio_BWOrgCont_59_FD_152890 | JGI IMG/M metagenome (GOLD analysis project Ga0206805, IMG submission 152890) | Enriched cells from forest soil in Barre Woods Harvard Forest LTER site, Petersham, Massachusetts, United States -... | ecosystem: Environmental > Terrestrial > Soil > Temperate forest >... | reverse complement strand
CTGCATCGCTTTCTTCGCCCCTCGGCGGTCGTCCATCTTGAGAGCCAGATAGATCTTGCCGTGGCTATCCGGCGAGGCTCTCCCAGACAGTTGATAAGTCTTATAGCGACACAAGAGACTTTTCTGTTGAATGTTTTCAAAGACTCGGCAGAACTCAGGATTTTCCGACGTCGCTGCAATCATTCCATGGAACCGAAGATCCTCTTCGATGTGCTTGAGCTTATTGCCTGCCTTCAAAAAGGTTTTTGTCCGCTCAATACTCTCGGCCATCTCGCGCAATAGAGTCGGCGTGATCTTAGCTGCAGCAATCGAATGAAGTTCGAGAACCTCACGAAAGTCATACAAGTCACGTACTTCTTTCGTCGAGAACTCTCTTACGTAGGCGCCACGCCGAGATTCGATACAGATAAGTCCCTCGGCCTCCAGACGGTTGAGGGCTTCGCGTACAGGCGATTTGCTGATGCCAAGCTGATTCGCCAGTTGCTCTTCAGTGAGTCGCGTACCTTCGCTGAGCGTTCCATCAAGTAAATGCTCTTTGATACTGCGGTAGGTAAGTTCCGTCAAATTTGGAATGTTAGTTAATTTTTTCATTTCTATTCGTATGGGATTGGGAGAGTGTACACGATGGATTTGCCCACGGCGTAACAATGATGTTCGTTTCTGTGTTTTATGACTGCAAGAAATATTTGACCTGGAACCAACATCGTGTATATTACATTTCATTCGGTATGAAGAGCACCCTTCAATTCGCAAGCGTTCGCTTCTCGCATGCCTCCGACACATTGGTTCTTAGAACCTTTTCAGCTGAACGGATCGAGGCTTGCAGGGTCTGATCATTCATAGCAGCTAGGATCCTGCAAACTACGGCATTCCAAAACTTAGCTCAGCTGTGCCCGAAAACAGTGCCAGACCACTTCGTAGGTTACTTCGGTGTACATGACCTCATTCCATTTGGCACTTTTTTTCGAAATGTGGAGTAGCACTAAAGGGGGAGTGAACAAGGACAAATTAGGGCCTATCGTCGAGGAGATTTACCACTGCGAATCGTTGGTCCTGGAAATGCGGGTTGTATTTTCCTCTTTGTCCATAGGAATACGAAGAGCATCAGGACCCAACTGAGATAAATTTACGTTTCGTCCTGGAGCTCTCTGATGATGAAAGTAGCCGCTTCTTTGCGTTTTCGTGTCGGTCGCTTGCTTTCCACGGTCCGCCATTGGCGGAATGCGGAGATGAAGACCGTAGAGACCGCACCTGACGGCGTTCTCGCAACCCCGGCAAAAGCATTTGACGTTGTAGCCGGTTCATCGTCACCACGCTCAGCGCGGGCCTACCGTACCGCCCTCCAAAGAAATCGCTACAGGAAGCTCCATTGGGGTGGCAGAGCTGCCGGCGTTTTGGCAGCAACATTTGCTTTGCTGATCATGACTGCGTGCGGTGGAGGCTGGGACGGAAACACCGGCCAACCCCCTGTCATCACCAGCCAACCAGTAAGCCAGACGGTAACAGTAGGACAAACTGCGACCTTCAATGTAACTGCCACAGGCACTGGCCCACTCACTTATCAGTGGTTCGACAATGGCACTGCCATCAGCGGCGCTACCTCCAGCACCTACACCACCCCGGCAGCGACCAGCACAGCTAGCGGCTCCGTCTTCACAGTGACCGTAACCAACGCATCGGGAACAGTCACCAGCAACCCCGCCACATTGACGGTCTCTGCTGGCTCTACGACAGTAAATCCTAACGCGCCTCTCATCATCACTCAACCCGCGAACCAAACGGTAACGGTAGGACAGACGGCTACCTTCAGCGTGACCGCCTCAGGAAGCGCGACTCTCACATATCAGTGGTTCAAAGGCGGCGTCGCTATCAGCGGTGCTACTTCCAGCACCTACACAACTCCGGCAACAGTAACCGGCGATAGCGGTTCGCTCTTCACCGTCACTGTCTCCAACTCCCTCGGAACGGTCACAAGCAATCCAGCAACTTTGACGGTAACCACTGCGGCTGCCACGCCCCCCATAATCACTAAGCAACCGGCAAGCCAAACCATAGCAGTAGGTCAGACGGCAACCTTTACCGTCGTTGCCACAGGCACCCCTACCCTCACCTACCAGTGGTACAAAGGCGGCGTCCTAATCGCCGGGGCTACGTCAAGCAGCTATACAACACCCGTAGCGACCAGCGTCGGCACCTCGCAGTACAACGTGATTGTGTCGAACTCTGTTGGCTCAGCCACCAGCAATATGGCCACATTGACAGTGATTAATTCAACCCCGATAGCCACTTCCCTGTCTTGCAATCCCTTAGCGCCGTCTTTCAACTCGACCTCGACCCTCATCCCCACCTTCTCCGGTGGAACCGCTGTCATCGGATCGGCAGGAGTCGGCAGTACCGATATCACGGCGTCAGCCGTCAGCGGCAGCTCATATCTAAAGCCGACGCTTACCTCAGCTAAAACCTACACCCTGTCGGTCACAGGCAGTGGAGGAGCAGTTGCCTCCGCCTCCTGCACGGTCACGCCAACCAACGTCACCATCTCCGGCATCACCCCAGCCAACGAGACGATCGGTCCTGGCAAACAGGCCTTTACCGCGACCGTCTCCGGCGGCGCCACAGACAAAGTGACGTGGACCGCCACTGCAGGGAACTTCTCCGGCAATGTGTGGACCTCTCCCAATACTGTCGGCACCTACACCATCACAGCCACCAGCATCGATGAGCCCTCTGTCTCCACAACCACTACGGTGACGATAAGCGCACCAGTCATCATCACCCAGCCCTCCAGTGAAAACGTCTGCAGCAATGCAGCAACGACACTCTCGGTTGTCGCAAACTATGCGACCAGTTACCAGTGGATCCTGAACGGAAAGCCAATTCCGGGAGCCACCAGCTCCAGCTACCTTATCCCCAGCGCCATTGCCATCGATGCTGGCAGCTACACTGTCATAGTCTCGAACGCCGCGGGCAATGTCACATCAAACGCCGCAAATGTAGTGGTTGAATCGGCCGTCACCTCTAACCCTGTCAGTCTTTCAATCCTTGCAAACCAGACGGCTACCTTCTCGGTCGCGGCTGCTGGCGATCCTCCCTTCACCTATCAGTGGTTTGTCATTGCTCCTGGCGGTTCAACAGGAACTGCAATCGCAGGCGCCACGTCAAGCACCTATACGACGCCGGCGGAAAATGCGAACTCAAATGGGTCGCAATTCTTCGCAAAAGTTACGGACTCCTGCTCCACCCTTACTAGTTCCTCAGCTACCCTGCTAGTCACCGGCGGCAATGCACCCCCCACAATCATTACTCAGCCTGTCGGCCAGACTGTCGCGGTCGGCGGCACGGCAACGTTCACTGTAGTAGCGGTAGGATCACCAACCCTCACCTACCAGTGGTTCCGGATCCCTGCGGGCAATACAACGGGCGATCCTATCGCCGGTGCTACCTCTACCAGTTACACGGTGCCGGCCAGCGCAACTGCAATCGCCAATAATGAGGACCAGTACTACGTCATCGTCACGAACAACTTTGGCCAGGCAGTATCCCTGGATGCCACGCTGGCCGTCGGAGCTGGAATCCTCATCACGAAGCAACCCGTCAATGTCTTCGTCAATGCAGGAGTTTCGGCGACCTTCTCAGTGACAGCCACCTCCTCTCTGCCGCTGACGTATCAGTGGTTCGAGGCCCCTCCCGGTAGCTCCACCTTCACCGCCATCCCCGGAGCGACCAGCGCGTCCTACACTCAGGCTTCTACCGCAACTACCGATTCAGGTTCGGTCTTCTATGTCGTCGTAAGCAATGGAAGCTCGCCCTCGGTGACCAGCACCTCGGCATCCCTTTTCGTGGGTCCTCTATCCGGCATCGGCACTCTTTGCGATGGTTGGACATCGCTTGGCAACGCCCTTCCTCCAACCACGAGCTGCAGCATCCAGCTAGCCGCCGCCAAAGAAGATCAACAGGGTGAAATTGTCTGGCCGACCCTAATCTCCACCGGCAATATACAACTCAGCTTCACCGTAACCACCAGCAATGCCAGCAATCCCCCGGCTGATGGCTACGCCTTAGTGCTCGGTGATCCATCCCTCGGAGCGACGCTCACCACTACCGGAGCGCCAGGACAAGGATTGGGAGCCGAAGGAATTCCAGGATTTGTCCTCGCCTTCGACGACTTCGAAGATCAAGGCGATCCGCCGGTTCCCTATCTCGGCATAGAACGCGGAGAGGACGCCCTGTGGGAGAACCCATTCTTCAACCTCAACACCAACATCACTCCCCTCGCCGTTACAGGCCAGACGACCACAAACAACTACACCGTATCCATCGTGCAGGGAATGATGACCGTGACCATGAATGGCACTCAGGTGTTCTCCGGTGCCGTACAGGTTCCTCCTGTCGCCTATCTCTACTTCACGGCCTCTACCGGAGAGTTCTTCGAGACGACCGTCATTAGCAATCTCTCAGCCACTGTTTCCGCACCATCCAACTAATCAAGGTGCATGAGGAGAAAAAAGAAATGCGATCGATTGCTCTAGCATGTGTCTTGCTACTCGGAATGGCCGCGGCGGCTGCGGCTCAGGCCATCTCCGGTACTTCGCACAGTGGAGATATAGCATTGGCCTACCACTGGGTGCATACGAACGCTCCCCCAAACGGAGGGTGCGGCTGCTTTGCGCTCAACGGTGGCGGCATCTCCGGCTCATGGAACTTTGGGCCCCGGTTGGCCGTTGTCGCGGAGGCTAGTGTCGACCATACCGCCAAGGCGCTGGCTTCCAACGAATCTCTCACCCTCACCTCGTATATGGCCGGACCGCGCTATTACCTTCCGAATCCATGGATGCACGGTCCGCATGCTTTCCAGCCTTTTGCTCAACTGCTTGTCGGCGGCGCACACGCTGGCGGCGGACTAGTCGGCGTCTCCGACGGATCTTCCGCCTTTGCCGGTCGTCTAGGCGGCGGCGTCAATGTGCCGATCACCTACGCCATCGCAGCCCGGGTCCAGGGCGACTACTACATAACGGATTTTGGAAACAATGCCGACAATCACCAGAACAATATATTGATCGGTGGAGGCATCGTCCTTCACTGGTCCCGCTAATCATTGATCACGTGCCTTAAAAAAGATCCGGCCCGCTGCGTTCCCTTACAGCGGGCCGGATCTTTTGCTACACCTGCTTACATACCGCTCTGGTTCTTACCGGAGTCAGGATGCACCACCCGATAGCCGGAATTTCCTTGCGACCAGACCAGCAGTAGCAGATCCTTACCCTCGGGGTTCGCATGCGCCAGGTTGACGAACTGATCTGCCGAAGTTACAGGCTGACGGTTCACCTCCAGAATCACATCTCCCGGCGCGAGCTGAGCTTCATCCGCAGGACTCGCCGGCCGAACGCTCTCGACTGCCACGCCCTGAACCTGCGATGGAATATGTAACTGCTGCCGTACATCGGGAGTCAACTCGGCCACAGCCAGCCCAAGCTTTCCTTTCTGCGGAGACGCATCGCCATCGCTCGCCACCTCGGCGTCCTTGTGGAACTCCCCAACCTTCACGCTCAACGTCTGAGAACTTCCGTTGCGCAGGATGCCAAGTTCAATCGTCGTCCCTGGCAGCGCCTCGCTTACGGCAACCTGAAGTGCACCGCCGTTGATCACCTTCTGCCCATTCAACTGGTCGATCACGTCACCATTCTTCAACCCGCCGTGGCTTGCAGGCGAATCGGGCGACACCTGCGCAACGATCGCGCCGGTAGCATCCTTCAAGTTAAAGAAGCTCGCATTCTCCGGAGTTACATCCTGCAGGCTGATCCCGAGATAGCCATGGTGCACCGCTCCCGTCTTGATCAACTGCTCCGCCGTCGCCCGCACAATCTGTGAAGGAATCGCAAATCCAGCACCCGCGAACGATCCGCTATTCGAGATGATGAATGTATTGATCCCCACCAGCTCGCCATGTGCATTCACCAGCGCACCGCCAGAGTTGCCCGGATTGATCGCCGCATCCGTCTGAATATATCCACCCGGCTTACGCGCATCGTCCCGGTAAGGGTTCTCCCGATCCACAGCACTCACAATGCCGCGTGTCACCGAATTCCTGAAGTAGCCAAACGGGCTACCGAACGCCAGCACCGTCTGCCCCGGCTTCAGCTTCGTGGAGTCGCCCCACGCAATGCTCGGCAGGTCATGTGCGTCCACTTTAATCACCGCAAGATCCGTTAACTTGTCCACGCCTACCAGCTTTGCGGTCAGTACGCGCCGATCAGTCAACATCACGCGCATCTGCAGCGCACCATCCACAACGTGATTGTTCGTCACGATATATCCATCCGGCGAAATGATGACGCCACTACCAATTCCATGCTCAATCTGCGGCTGCTGTGGTTGTTGCTGACCCTGCCCGAAAGGTCCGCCCTGCCCAAAGAACTGCGCAAACCCAGGAGGCAGCGCTTGCCCCTGACCCTGCTGGCTCTGCTCTTGCTCATCTCCAGCCTCATGCTCCGACGACCCACGCGAGGTCACAGCAACATTCACCACTGCAGGACTAACCCGCGCCGCAACCGCTTCCACAGCACTATCCAATGCCACCAGCGACGAAACGCTGTTGTCCTCTAGGGGTGCAGGCGAAGAGATCATCGCAGCATGCACACCGTTGTGATGAAAGAACATCGTAGCTGCCAGCACCAGAGCCAAGGCAGCACCTGCGGGAACGGCAAACCGCCCCGCCCTACCAACTAGTTTATTAGTTTTATCGAACATAGAAATACCTCAGCAACGATACGTGAATAGTTAGAGTTGAATGAAGAGCCAGCCGCCAGTGGTACGCACGGCTGCATACGAAGGATAAAAACTCTGTTCTTGCGAAACGGTCAGCACCATCCTCGCGCCGCCCGATTCAGCCTTTGATTGAGTCCCAGACTGATTCTTTGGCAGATCCCACGGCTCGGCTCCCTGCACATTCCAGGACGTAAGCACCAACCATTGCTCATTCTCCCGAGTTGGAATCGTCCTCACCCGCTGCAACGCGGGCCGTGAGGATCGAGAAGGCAAAGAAGATCGGTGAGACCCCTGCCGCAAAGCGTGACCAGCAGTCTTCAACTTCCCACCAGACGATGGCATCGAAGCCTTTAGCAACGTCTCATGAGCCGCGCCCGTTGGGTGAAAAACCACGTCCTGAAAATCCCTCGCCGGCAAAGCCTGCATCTCTTGTGGCAGAGGCAGTGCCGCCTCCGAAAACGAAACCAGTTGCGGACACCGGGCCATACCCACGGCGCCACCCAGCAACCCGAGCACCACCACTCCCAACACCACACGAGCCGGTGTCCGGCCCATCCCTTCGTGCCATCGCAAGATGCTATGCACTCTCCGCGACAACTCCGACTGCCGCTCCCACGCCCCCAGCGACAGCGAAAGTCCTCGCCGATTCAGCCTGTTCTCCGCCAGCGTCGTCAGGCAAGTCGCATAAGCCTTCGGAGCCTTGGTCAGCCGCAGCACTCCATCATCGCAGGCCAGTTCGCGTTCGAAACACAACCGTCTCTCAATCCACAGCAATGCCGGATTCAGAGGAAACACCACCAGCCCAATCTTCTGCAGCAGGTTGAGCCAGTCATCCGCCCGCCGCAGATGACCTACCTCGTGCAGCACAATCTGCTCCAGCTCAGTCGCCGTCAACCGCTCAAACATCTCCACCGGGATCAGCACCCGCGGCGAAAAAAATCCGATCGCGCTCGGGCAATTCACATCCACGGACGTGCAAATCTGCACCCTCCCGCGACGCCCTTCCATCCGCACCAATCCAGACTCAAATCCTACGACAACTGGCGTAGCTCGCTTCCATATCCTCCGCAGCCGAACCGCACTCAATCCCAACTCAGTCGCCCGAATTCCAGACAGAACCAACCACACCGCCGCAATCACAAAGCTCCACCGCACATCCACATGGACTGCATGCGCCATCACTCCATGCCCAGCCATCGCCCCGTCTGTCTTCAAAACAAAGCTGCGTAGCAGCGGAAGCATCGTCAGCACCAGAAACACACCGCCCCAAACCATAAACCGTATCGCCGCTGTAGTCTTCGGAAGCGCATGCAGACACAGCCCCACAACCGCAACCAGGACAACTCCCTGCCAGATGCCAGACACAAAGGCACCCGCCGCCAGGCGCGAAGCCATCTCAATCCCCTGCATCATGCCCAGTGTCATCGTTCTTCCCCCGCTACCATGCCTTCGTCATCCGCCGCATTCGCGATCGCATCCTTCAGACGCTGCAACTCAGCAGGTGTAATTTCGTCGTCACCCAGCAACGCCAGCAGCAGCCGCTCCCGCGAGTTGCCAAAAAAACGCTGCATCATATGACGAACCTCAGACCGGCTCGCCTCATGCTCCGCAACGCAGGGGCTATACACAAACGCCCTGCCCTCCTGCCGGTGCCGCACATAGCCCTTCTGCTCCAGCACCCGGATCGTAGTCAGCACGGAGTTATACGCCAGCGCATTTTCCTCCGGCATCGCCGCCACCAACTCCCCCACCGCCGACTCTCCACGTTCCCACAGCAGCTTCATTAGCCTAAGCTCTGCTTCGGTCAGCGTAATGGACTTCTTCGGTGGCATCGTCTCTCAAAGCGGCTGGCCATTCGCCTTTCGCAAGGCGCAAACCCAGTCTCTAGCAGTCAGACGACCAACTAATCGATTAGTTAGCAAGATATCCCATAAATTCTTTACCCCTTACCGCAGCCACCTCACTCCCGCTAACTACCCAAAAAATAAACCTGAAAAGGGTGTCCCCTTTTTCGCCCACGAAAAAAGCGCCGTCAACTCACCAGCTTTACCACACAATCCACCACAACTTCACCACAAAAAAACCACAATCTACACCCGCTTTTCTCAAAAAACCCCAGCAAAAACGCCCTTCCACCACACCAAGGAAAAAACGCCCCAAAAGCGCCCAAACAAAACTCACATTTCTCCAGCTGACCTCCAGCCGCCCACGACCAATAGCTTGCTTGCGGACGCAAAATATCGCTGTATAACTGGCAAATCTCAGCGTACTATCGTGGCTCGTATGTCTGCCGACGACGCCAGCATTCTCCACAGAGCCATTGAGAATAACGAGATCGTGCCCTTCTTCCAGCCTCTGGTAGAGCTGCGCACGGGCAGGCTCCGAGGCTTCGAAGTCCTCGCCCGCTGGAGCCACCCATCCCGCGGATTGGTGCTCCCCAATGACTTCATCCCACTCGCCGAAGCAACCGGCCTAAACGGCCTTCTCACCAGCAATCTCCTGCGTTCCGTCTTCGCCGCGGCCAAAGACATCCCCGAGCATCTCACCCTCTCAGTCAACGTCTCCCTCACCCAGCTCACCGATCGCACTCTCCCCAGGCACATCTGCCTCGCCGCCGAAAAGGCAGCCTTCTCCCTGAACCGGCTCATCCTCGAGATCACCGAGAGCGCACTCGTCGACAACACCGAATACGTCTATTTCGTCGCCAACGAACTCAAGGAACAGGGCTCCCGCCTCGCTCTCGACGACTTCGGCACAGGCTACTCCAGCCTCCGCCACCTGCAGGCTCTCCCCTTCGACGAGTTGAAGATCGACGCCAGCTTTGTCCGTTCCATGACACATACCAAGGAGAGCCGGAAGATCGCCGCCGCCATCATCGGCCTCGGCAACAGCTTAGATCTTGTCACCGTAGCCGAGGGCGTCGAAGACCAAACCCACGCCGATATGCTCCTCTGGTTAGGCTGCGAGCTTGGACAAGGCTGGCTCTACGGGAAGCCTGTCCCATCAGAAGAACTCCCCGGCCTCTTAGCCGCAAAATCCTACACATCCTCCGCGGACCCATCGTCATATCCGGATGCAAGCTCACTGCGCCTTGAAGCCCTGCCTACCCAGCGTCTTGCCCAGCTTCACGCTATCTACGATGGCGTTCCGGTAGGACTCTGTTTTCTCGATCGCAACCTTCGCTACGTTAGCGTCAACAAGCGTCTGGCCATCATCAACAACACCCCCGTCGCCCTTCATCTCGGTCGGTCAGTCGCCGAGGTGAGCCCGCACCTATTTCCTCAATTCGAACCCTACCTCCGCAGCGCCCTCCGTGGTGAGGCGACCATGGGAATTGAGGTAAGCGGGCCGAACCATAAACAGCCCGATCAGCTCATGACCTTTTTGATCTCTTTTCAGCCTGCGCGCGACGAAGTCGACGAGGTCATCGGCGTATCGGTTTCCGTCGTCGATATTACCCCCCGCAAGCAAGCCGAAGAGGCTCTTGCCGAAAGCGAAGACCACTACCGTCACACCGTCGAGCTCAACCCGCAGATCCCCTGGACCGCCACACCTGACGGCATGATCCTTGATGTCAGTCACCGTGCAGAGGTCCTTACCGGTCTTACCCATCAGCAGACGCTTGGCGAGGGTTGGATGCAGGTCTTGCATCCCGACGATCTCCAGCCGACACTCGTCGCCTGGGAGCACTCCCTGCGCACCGGAGATTCTCTCGATACCGAGTACCGCATCCGCCGTCGCGACGGCGTTTGGCGCTGGATGCGTGCCCACGCCTCTCCACGACGTGACTCCGAAGGCGAAATCATCCGCTGGTACGGGACCCTCGAAGATATCGACGACCACAAAAAAGCCGAAGAAGCTTTGCGCAGCAGCGAGGCCCGGCTACAGGCTGTCTTCGATGCCGTCCCCGTCGGCATCGTCATCGCCGAAGCGCCCGGCGGACGTATCGTGATGAGCAATCCACGCGCCGAGAGCATTCTTGGCAGGCCCATGGCTCCTCATCAATCGATCGAGGAATACACCCGTGCAAACGCCTACCGCGCTGATGGCACCGTGATACGGGCCCAGGACTATCCTCTCGCCCGCGCCATCCTTCACGGCGAAACGACCAACGCAGAGGAGGTCCTCTACCAGCGTGGCGACGGCTCTCGCGCCTGGATCAGCCTCAGTGCGGCCCCCATCCGTGCGATAGACAATCAGATTGCGGGAGGAGTCGTCGCCATGCAGGACATAGACAAAGAAAGGCGCGAAATGCAGAGACTCCGCGACTTGGCCTCAGCCACAAAGCCCAAATCTATTGACCAGGAAAAGTAAGCTGCCGAAAAACCTCTATCCAACAAAACGGTGGATCGCTCTCATCAAGTGGGCCACCAATCAAATAGCCACTAGAAGTTCTAAAACAAGAACCGTAGCGACATCTGTACCTGCCGCGCGCTGCCGATAGTATGGTTGACCGTGCCGAGGCTAAATGGGCAGTTATAAAAACCCACGTTGCTGGCATTGCAAGCGGTCGGCAGAACCGGCGTCCCGGCAATCGGGAACCCGTTATAGTTCTCGTTCTGCGATACCTCATTGCCAGGCACGTCGAAGCTGCTGGTATTGGTCAGGTTGTAGACGTCAAAGGTGAAATCAGTTTCTTGTGTGAATATGGAATGAATCAGAGCATAACGGAAGATGTCAAAATCGAGAAGCAAATTCGTTGCAGCCACAAGCCGCATGGATCCATTCACTTGCGTCGCGTAGACTTCCGTCCGCCACGATCATGTGGATAAACAGGGACAAAGACCCACGCAAAAGTGGCCATCCGCAACAATCTGTGAGCGCCGCGGCGAAAGCCAGCCGCTGAACTGCCGCCGATATCACAAACCGCTACTCCGAACCGCTCGCCTTCTCCAACCCGCGATACTTCAGCATCGGCTCGATATTAGGTGACGTCCCTAACCACCCCTCATACATCTTGACCAGGTCCTCCGTATTACCCCGCGACAGTACCATCGCGCGGAAGCGGTCGCCATTAGCCCGCGTCAACCCGCCATGATCCACAAACCACTGAAACGCATCATCGTCCAACATCTCACTCCACAGATACGCATAGTAGCCCGCCGCATAACCCCCACCCAAGATATGCGAAAAGTAGCTCGATCGATACCGGGGCGGCACATAGCCCACTAACAGATGCTTCCTCTCGAGCGCCGCCTTCTCAAACGCATCGGGATCCTCCACAGGCGCGCCCACCGGAAGTGTATGCCACTGCATATCCAGCTCCGCTGCCGCCAACAACTCAGTCAGCGCATACCCCTCATTGAAGGTTGCTGCCTTCTTGATCTTCGCCGCCAGCTCCTCTGGCATCGCCGCCCCAGTCTTGTAGTGCTTCGCATAGTGACTGAAGATCGCCGGATACGTCGCCCAGTGCTCATTGAACTGCGACGGAAACTCCACAAAATCTCGCGGCACCGAAGTCCCCGACAGACTAGGATACTGGGTCGCCGCAAACATCCCATGCAAAGCATGACCAAACTCATGGAACATCGTCGTCACATCGCTGAAGCTGATCAGCGCCGGCTCACCTTCTGCTGGCTTCGGAAGGTTCGCCACGTTGAACACCACCGGCAACGTCCCCTTCAGCTTCGACTGGCTCACGAAGCTGTCCATCCAGGCTCCGCCATTTTTGTTGTCGCGCTTGTAGTAGTCGCAGTAAAACAGCGCCAGCGGCTTGCCGTCAGCGTCGATCACCTCGAACACACGAACATCCGCATTCCACACCGGAATATCCTTCCGCTCCTTGAACGTCAACCCATACAACTGGTTCGCCGCATAGAACACTCCATTCTGCAGCACGGCATTCAGCTCGAAGTAAGGCCGCACTTGCGCCTCATCCAGGTCGTACTTCGCTTTGCGCACCTGCTCCGCATAGAAGTTCCAGTCCCACGGCTGCAGTGTAAAGCCGCCCTTCTGCGAATCGATCACATCCTGAATATCCTTCGCCTCACCCGCCGCCTTCGCCGTCGCCGCCGGCACCAGCGCATCCATAAACTTCAGCGCATTCTCTGGCGTCTTCGCCATCTGGTCCTGCAGCTTCCACCCTGCATAGCTGTCGAAGCCCAGCAGCTTGCCCTGTTCCGCGCGAACCTGCGCCAACCGCGCAATCGTCGCCCGCGTATCGTTCGCGTCGCCTCGCTCCGTGCGTGTCCACGAATCCTCAAAAAGTGCCTGCCGCGTAGTCCGATCGCTCAGCGCCTCCAGAAAAGGCTGCTGCGTCGTATTCTGCATCGCAAGCACATAGCCCTCCTTCTTGCGGCTCTTCGCCAGCTCCGCTGCCCCACCAATCTGCGCCTCGCTCAATCCCGCCAGCGCGCCCTTGTCCGTCGTCGCGTACGCTGCATCCTTCGTCGCTGCCAACACCTTCGTCCTGAAGGCATTCGACAACGTCGACTCCTCTTCATTCAACTTCTTCAGCCTGTCCTTATCGGCGTCCGACAGGTTCGCCCCCGCCATCTCAAACTGCTGGTAGTAGTACTCCACCAACCGTAGCGACTCGGCATCCAGCTTCAGCGAACTCCGTTCCCTATAGATCGTCGCGAATCGCTGAAACAGCTTCGCATCCAGATAAATCGCATCCTGATGTGCCGCCAGTTTAGGAGCCTCGATCTCCTGCAGCTTTTCCAGCACCGGATTGGTATTCGCGCCGGCAATCCCATTAAATGCAGCCGACACCCTCGTCAACAGATCGCCTGTCTTCTCCATGGCGACAACCGTATTCTCAAACGTAGGCGCGGCCGGATTCTCCGCAATCGCCCGAACCTCCTTCAACTGCTCCGCCATTCCCGCCTCAATCGCAGGCTGATAGTCGCTGTCCTTGATCTTGTCGAATGGCGGTGCCTGGAAAGGCAGCTTACTCGGCGCAAAGAAGGGATTATTCGGGCCGAAGCTGGCATCGGTACTCTGGGCTATGACTACACTCGAACTCATCATGATCACACCAGCGGTAAGCAACAGATGCGCTCCTTGAAACATGGTCTTCGTCTTGTAAAGTCGCATCGTATCGCTCACCGCTCTTATTCCTCCAAAGCCCCGATTGTAGAAGAAATGAAGCCCATGCTCTCGCCGATCTCACATTTATGAAAATATCCAGCCCGAGCCGTGTAGGACAAAGTACAATCTCCACCATCCCCGCGCTCGACGGAGGACCGTAATGCTTTCCGCTCAAACCCACCCGCTCACGGCTAACCCGTCCCAGCCCTTCTCACCCCAGCCCTTCTCATGCCAGACCGACCCTACCGTGCCAAACTCTCCCATGTCCGTCCGCACCCCCCAGCCCACCGCCCTTCCGCCGCTCCAGGGTCTCGACATCCAGTCCCGTTACCACTCCGCCCGCACAGGCGGTGACTTCTTCGACGCCATCATCCTTGGCCCTCATCTGGTCTTTCTCTTGACCGACATCGCCGGATCCCGCTCCAGCGCCCACACCATCGCAGCCTGCGCCCAGGACACCTTTCGCAGCCGCGCTCCCGAGCTTTTCGGCACCCCCGGCACCAACCTCACCGACGCCATCTCCACCCTCGCTCACAACATCAACGGCACCCTCATCTCCACCACAAACGGAGTCTGCTTCGCCCCCACCTTTCTCGCCTGCTTCGACCTCACGCTCAATATCCTCACCTACATCAACGCTGGCGGCCAGCCCGCCATCTTTCGCGACACCGATGGTACCCGCCCCCTCCCCAACACCTGTATGCCGCTCGGCCTCTTCAGTCTTCTCACCTTCGAACCAGGTATTGAAGCCTTCGAACCGGGTGCTCTCCTGCTCCTGGTCACCAAGGGCATCATAGAAGTCCGTAGCGCCCGAACCCCCTTCGGCCCCGAGCGCGTCACTCAGCTTCTTGAAAACTCCAACACCCACTCGGCCTTAGACCTCTGTCAAGCGATCATCGAGCAGGCGCACCAATTCACCAGACCTCCCTGGTACAACCTCGCAAAACAGACCTTCACCAAACCCACACGCACCGAAGACCTCACAGCAGTTGCCCTCGTCCGCCAGTAAACCGTTTCGTGCCAACTTGTTGTCTGCCGCCTACAGCAATCTATTTGTTGTCTCTCGTTGAGGAAGCGAATCAACTTATGTAGCGCTGACGTAGCGCTGCAAATCCAGCATCGCAGGGATTGGATTTGAGTTGTTTGATAAAAATCGCGTGTTTTTTCAGTCCTAGCTCCCAGCTATAATGGAACAGAACACTAAAGCAAACACGCTAAAGGGCGGTTCGGCTTTGGATGACGCTAAGTCATTAAAAAAATAAAATATTTATCTGAGACACCCCCCACCCACAAATGCCGGTAGCGAAACTCACCCTCGAACTGGAGATCGTTCACGCGCAGTCCCTCAAGGATCGCCGGCAGGTTCTCCGCTCGATGAAAGACAAACTCCGCCACGGCTTCAATCTCTCCATCGCCGAACTTGACGACGGAGTCGTTTGGAATCGCGCCACCCTGGGGATCGCCGCAATCTCATCCTCCACCTCCTATCTCACCGGACAACTCCACCAGATCGACCAGGCCGCCCAGCGCATCGCAGCCACGCTGAGCGTCGAAATCCTCGATTCATACGCTGAAATCCTTCCAGAATAGTCAAAGTCTTTCAAATCAGTACATCGCCCAACGAAATTCCGCAAAAAACGACCATATCCGCCACTGTGCGCTAGGTTGAAAGCTCCATCTTTGATATCCTCAACCGTTCACCCCTGTCGAAACCCTATGCCCGAGCAACGCGCCAGAACCTACCACCGCAACCGAGTCGCCAACACCTTCTCTGAGGAGATCGGCGCGATGCTCGAAGGAGAACTCTCCGACCCGCGCATTGCTCCCAGCTACGTCACCGACGTCGTCCTCGCCCCCGGCGGCAAATCCGCCCGCATCTTTGTGGCGGTCCACGGTAACGAAGAAGAAGAAGCCTCCACCCTGGAAGGCCTCACCACCGCCCGCGCCTACATCCGCTCCCAGCTCCGCGACCGCATGGGCGTCCGCCACGTCCCAGACCTCACCTTCGCCATCGACCGCTCAGAAAAGATGACGGGCCGCATGGAAGAGCTTCTCGCTCGCACTCGTAAGCGCGACAAGAAGCGCGCCGAAGCCGAACCGGCCCAGGCGGTTATCCCTAAATGACCTGTCAATCCCAGCCGCACGAAGACGAGCTACGAGAGGCACAGTCGCGCCCGGTCGCACCTCACGATGACCAAATCGCGACCCTCCTGGCGTTCTTTCGTTCTCACCGCCGGGCGATCGTCACCTCCCACGCACGCCCCGACGGGGACGCCATCGGCTCTGCCCTCGCCTTGGGCGAGGTGCTTGACCAGCTCGGCTGTAAAGCAGAGATCATCCTTGCCGATCCCGTCCCTT
>Ga0206805_1104_pt1 | contig 16176 bp, 15 predicted proteins | sample Alteio_BWOrgCont_59_FD_152890 | JGI IMG/M metagenome (GOLD analysis project Ga0206805, IMG submission 152890) | Enriched cells from forest soil in Barre Woods Harvard Forest LTER site, Petersham, Massachusetts, United States -... | ecosystem: Environmental > Terrestrial > Soil > Temperate forest >... | reverse complement strand
CGCCAGCTCCCGCAACCGCATCGCCCGTTCTATCGCCTGATGAAACGCCTTGAAGAATAAACCCATTGATTCCATCAAGATTAGAAAGGGATAAACGGGCAGGCCAGTTTTCCCTGCCAAATATCACATAAGTATGTCCTGGATGTAAATAAGGGGATTCGTAAGGAGCCCCCAGCAAAATATCATCAAACCCATCTTTATTGATATCCCCGGCAGATGCGACAGAATAACCACTAAATTCACCTGCTGATACTCCTTCAAGAACAAATCCATTGTTTCCATCAAGACTAGAAAGGGGTAAACTGGCAGGCCAATCTTTCCTACCAAATACCACAAAAGTTTTTCCTGCATTCACAATATCATTTGGATCAGTACTGTGGGCACCAATCAAAACATCACTGAATCCATCTCCGTTCACATCTCCAGCCCTCGCAACAGCACTAGCCGTATAGTCAAACTCTGAAATGCCTTGAAGAACAAATCCATTGTTTCCATCAAGGTTGGAAAGTGATAAGTTGGCAGGCCAATCTTTTCTACCAAACACCACATAAGCCTGCCCTACATGTGTATCTCCATTTAAATAAGCGTAAGGAGCACCCACCAAAATATCATCAAAACCATCCTTATTTATATCGCCAGCAGATGCGACAGAATACCCACTGCGTTCAAAACTTAAACTACCTTGAAGTACAAAACCATTGGTTCCATTAAGGCTTGAATAGGATAAAGTGGCAGGCCAGTTCTCCTTTTGGCCAAATATCACATAGGTGTGTCCTGCATTGGGGATCTCTCCTTGTGAAACGTAAGAAGCGCCCACCAAAATATCATCAAAACCATCCCCATTCACATCGCCTGCACCCGCAACGGCGTTAACATTATAACCTTGGCCTACAAATTGGGGATGTCCAAAAGCAAAACCATTGGTTCCATTAAGGCTTGAATAGGGTAAAGTGGCAGCCCAGTTCTGTTGACCAAATACGACATAAGTGGTTCCATAATAAGGACTCGCCCGAGGGGCATTCACCAAAATATCATCAAAACCATCTCCATTGATATCTCCCGCACCATCCACGCACTGGCCGCTCACGCCGTCTCGTGAAATACCCTGAAGCACAAAACCATTAGCTCCATTAAGACTTGAAAGAGGCAAATTTTCAGGCCAATTATCTCGTCGGCCAAATACTACATAAGTATTACCCGCCGCAAAAAACCCATTCGGGTCAGCATTAGGGGCACCTACTAAAATATCGTCTAAACCATCTCCATTGATATCTCCTGCACTTGCAACAGTGGTACCACTAGAATCACCTGATTGATCACCTTCCAGAGTAATACCTTTCGCAAATAAAATGGATGGCTCCGAAGGTGAGGAATTTTCCTCCCTGGCTGTATCTTTGATTTCTTGATCAATTATTTCGGTGATTTTTACCATTTCTCTGCTCCTTTCTGCTGCTAATTTTTATCATTTTTGCTATTATAAATACTGCTAAAATTTCCTCATACTTTTTGTCACACATTAGATTCACGGATATTTTCATCGTGATGAATGTTTTTTATTAAGAATTAGAGGTTCATTAAAACGCCCGTTTTTTTAAACCACCCATATCGGCTGTTTTGGTACCCAAAATCCCGTATTTATGGTTGAATATACGGGTTTCCATAATCAAAGTCTACAGGCATTTTTTAAGTTAAGTAACGCGAACTTATTAAGATGGTTAGCTCTGTTTATTTCCAGAATTGAGGATTTTTACGATGAAAATGAGTTATGCGCGTATCCGTACTCGTGAACAGAATTTAACAATGCAGGTAATTGCCCTGGAAGAAGCGGGATGCGAAAAAATATATGAAAAAGTCGGGCCATACTTCTGTCTGAATGGCAGCTTACCCATATGTCAATTTAATATATACTTATTATAAGCCTTTATTTTCAGAGAGAAACAAATTGCGTATTATTTCAAAAAAGAAGATCCGTGATTATCGTAAAGGACATGCTCAGGCTGAATTACCGCTTACAGAATGGTATTTTATTTTGCGCGCATTTAATCCAAAAAATATAAATGCGCTGAGGAAAAAATTTAATCATGTTGATGCTGTGAATGGCTATACCATTTTTAATGTGGGAGGGAATCACTATCGTCTCATTACCGCACTTCATTATAATACGCCGCACGGTTACATGAGGGCGATAGGGACACAGGCAGAATACAGTAAGCCTTATAATCAGGCAAAATTAAAGCGAGGGGAATGATGAGTAGAGGCGCACTGGCCATGGATTATGTTGATCAAAAAACGACACACAAATTTCATTTACCTCTCCATGTATTTAAAAAACCCAACAACGAGAGAGAGTATACGAAACTTGAAAAAATAGTAGATACCTTAATCGATGAAGTTCGAGGTCATGAGCACCATCCCTTAGCGGTGGCGATGCAAATCATCGGTGAAAACTGAGCGCAGTATGATAATGAGCATTATCCACCGATGGGTGATAATATCAATGAGGTTGATATGGTGAAGTATTTAATGGCTGCTCACCATTTACATCAAATAGATTTAGCCGATATTTTTGGAGGGCAAGCCAATGTATCAAAATATCTCCATGGAGAGCGTGCGCTCTCTAAAACACACATCATCGGGTTAAAAAAGAAATTTGGGATCAGCGCTGATTTTTTTGTCCGGTAATCTCAATGAGTCACACGCCACGTCATTGTTTTGCTCTTTTTCAATATAAGCGGGATTAGCCGCAAAAAAACATGCTTGCTTTCTTCAAATAGGGGTAAACAGGGCTTGGCCCTACTGACCTGTGTAGTGGGGGGGGCACAATAAAACGGTGATTTTTTCTAGGTGTTTCCTCGGCGGATAATGAAAAAACGCTCTACTCGTGATCAACCGAGTTCAAGAGGTCTTTTAAGGGCGTAGCGGGCTTGAACTGCACGATTACTGCCTGCGGGATAATAATTGCTTTCCCGGTAGCAGGATTTCGCCCTTTTCTTTCCGCTCGGCGCTTGGTGGCAAACGTACCAAAACCCGGGATCGTTACCTTCTCTTGCTTGCTCAGGGCTTCTGCTAGCCTGTTAAACGTCGCTACCACCAAAGCCGCCACCTCTTCTGGCGGCTTGCCCGTCTGCTCCACAAGGGAAGCGATGAGTTCGGTTTTCGTCATATCAGCGTCTCCTTTATTTTATAACCATCGGCGGGGTTACCAGCAGCCGATTAATCTTCTTGAGAGGGCGCGACTCTTTTTTTAGTTTTAACAACCGTCGTCGCCATCGCCGCTATTTTTTTAGCGGCCGTAGGCCGTTTACCTTCTTTTTTAGCACTAGACGCTGTTTTAATCGCTTGAGCTGCTTTTTTGTGTGCAGCCATATCTTTAGCCAAGTTCTTTTTAAGTACCGCTACTTGTTTCGCGGCCGTTTTTTTAATGCGAGCGATTTGTTTTGCCACCGAGATTTTTAATTGCTTGAGCTTCCCAGAAGCTGACCTCTTACCTGTTTTGTGAACCACCATTTTTAATGCTCCGATTGAATGAAAGATGAATGAGGAAGTATCATAACATACCTTATCAAAACGCCAAAATAAAAATGATGTTACGAGGCATGATAAAATCCACCCTGTAAAAAATGATTATCACGGGTTATGCATAAACCTAAAAATACTGCAATAACCACGCAAAAAGCGCCGTTAGTGCGCTTGGATGAACTGGCCGGTACCGTCAACTTATCTGCAAAAAGTTGACAAGGGTAGTTATGCATTTATTGGGTGGACTTCTCTACGTTATAGGGTTACATTTTTAGGTACGCTGGGCTTGCCTAACCATATCATTCCACTCTGCAAAAGCACATTTCATACGGCTGCCCTGCTAATGCTGATAGCATAGTATAAACTTGACTGGAAAAAAAGAAAATTTAGACTGAGTTTTGACTGAGCCTTGATAGGTTAACTGAATGCTCTAGCGGAAGGAAAGGTAAAAGGAGGTCCTGGAGGGGGTGGAAGCGTGTTTAAAAGCGTATTCAATAATAAAGTCCGTCTTTCGCTTTCAACGCCCCCTTTAAAATCATTCAGCCACTGATCTTTAAGTTGCTTTAATTCCTGAGGGAGAAGATCGGTATCTGAAAAAGTTTTACCGGTCATTATTTCCTGTGCGGCAATAAATTGGAGCGTTCGCTCTTTTAAGTTTTGAGGTTTAGGCCAAAACCGATCCAGAGGCGCTGATTTTTTATTTTCAGGTTGGTGTTGGTATTCATGATGCGCCATCGTAACCGCTAGGCTAAAATTTATTTTGAGCTTCGGCAGATGAAATTTAATTTTTTTTGATAGATAAAGCGTCAACTCAAGCCTAGCCAATGGCGCAGGGGGTAGAGTAGGCTTAAAGGTCGCCGCTTGCGGTTGAGCAGGCGTGAGAGAGACCATTTCGATATCGTGAGCATTTTTTGACGGCTCAGGCCCTTCATTATTTTGGAAAATTTTCATAAGGACAGTCTACCTTCATTATTAAGTTGTTTCAATAGGATAGGTATCGCCGAAAACTTCGCTCACCCCTCCGCAGCCGCCAGGCGGTCTCCGCTGACGTAAACCGTTTTGGTGGCCCTCTTTCATCGCAACGTCGATGTGTTGTAGTATAAACGGATGACGGTGAGTCTTAAGTGACGGCTGCAGGAGTCTTTAATATTACGAGTAGAAGTAGTCTAAGCGCAAACAATCTAGGTAGCTTGGTAAGTCAATAAGGGATGCGGCTGAATCCGCAAAGACGGTCTCTTTAAGCAGGTAGTGATTTATAACAGGTTATTTTTATAACCCAATAAAATGGGGAATAGGGCTTTATGCTCATTAACGAAAAAACCCTTCAAGCGTTATCCGAAAATGGCCGACTCCTGGCTCGAGGCATACTCGTCCCCTCCGGGGTATTACCTAAAAAGCGTCCTGAGCAAGAAGGTTTAAGTGCATCGGGTGAAAGCCGCGCTGAGTTTGAAATCCGGAAATCGCAGAGAAGACGAGGCATTCAAACCCCCAGCAAAAAACCGAATAACCTCGAAAAAGAGGGATTCGATAGGCGCTCTTTTTCTTTGGTCTACTATGAGCGGCTTTTTGCCGATGTGGGATTTCTCGTCACTCACATAGCGAATAACCGGGTTCAACAGGTGTGTGAAACGACCGTTTATACGGGATTTGGTAAAAAGCTACCTTTTAAAAAATCACCTGAAAATAAATTAATCGCGCCAGCCGAAGTAGAAAATCAATTAAAAAAATTATGGGAAAGGCAGAAAGCCAACCAGCATTTAGATTTAAGAGAAAAAATAACCTCTGAAGTTTTATATTGTGCTCATGAAGATGACTATGAGGCCATTTTTTACACCCAAGATTATTTTGTTACCGCATCGGGTGAGCTACAAAAACAGCATCCCTTTTCTTCTCTCTTACAAGCCCTTTATTTACAACAAACCTATGAAAAGTGTTGCCATAGAGCATTACCTATTTTTAAGTACTCGTGTTTGACGAATCATTTTGAAGCGTTGCCGCTAAAATCAGAAGATGATATTTTAACGATGTGGATAGATATGTGCTTTGATTATCTAAAACAAGCAATATCCCCTCATAATGTCAGTATTTTTAATCAATCCGTTGAAGCAATAAAAATGGGGGCGATGTATGGTCATTTTGCGCGGATTGATAATTTTACTGCCTGCGCTGCCTGCACGCGGTATGCTCCCGGTCTACAGAAAAAAATTAATGAAGGGGTTGAAACATTGATGTCCATTTTAAAAGCATTAAATGGTCGTAATAAAGTGGATAAAAATCTGACGGGTTATCCTGTTGCGATAGACGACAGGCGTCACCCTTTAAAGCATCACGAAAATACGCGGGTTAATCCCCCTGAAAGAGGAAACCCACCGCCCCATCCGGATTTATATAAAAATTACGGATGGAGTTGAAGGGGCGTCGGGGTGGGAGAAGTCGCTTGCCCTTGGTGTTTTAGCCACTGAGCTTGCAAGCGGGCCATGGAATCGAGTAAAGGCGCTCGCCGTTGCCCCGCCGCAGGGGTGCCGCCCCACGCTTCATAAAAGGATATCCCCGTTTTTTTCGCCCAGTTTTTCGCTAACGCGGTATCACGGCCTGGTGCCCCCGGCGCTGGCGCTTTTTTGACGGTACGCATCAACTTCCTCCCCTTCACTCCGTCGCCACTTTGCGGCAGCGAAAGACCACTTGCCCCGACGCACTATCACAAATCACCCCGCAGGCTCCGTTCACTTCATCATCCAATTGGGTTAATAAACGGGATAAAAGCAACGGGTAATCGTCGGCACCCGCTTCAGACTGCCACACCGCCTGCTGGTTCAACACGAGCTGGGCTTGGAAATGGGGTCTCATATAATCATCTCCTCCTCAGCCATTCGCGTTAAGCGCTCATCGGCTTCAACCCTATGGGTAAGAGCGGCCGCCCGGACCGTTTGCTTGAGGAAGGGGCGGTGGTTAAAGGATGGCGTGAGGCGCTGGCTCTCCTCGTAGGGCACCCGACCAAATAATAACCAATGGGCGTCTATTTGCAAGGCACGGCATAAGTGGGCCAGTTTATCCGCATTGAAGGCGCGCTGGCCGGTTTCGTACTGCGAGTAAGTCGATTGGGCTAAGGCTTGGGTTTGGGCAAACGCCTTGGCGGTCTTAAAGCCGGCGGCCAGACGGGCCTCACGGAGCCGGCGACCCATGGAAAAACGGTCCATGTGCATAGGGAAATCCTCCTCTGAGATATCAGTGCCTTCCTACCGATGGGATGAGGGAAAGGCTGGAGAGGCAGGTTATCGCAGAGTGGGCGGTCTGCCAAGGCGTCTTTGACGCAAAAGCCTGTCCGATTTTGTTACGGCCACTTGTAGGAAAAGAGCGGGGGCTGGTTAAGAAATACGCCCTTCTCTACCACACCGGATACCCGTTTCGTAGGCAACGTTAGCGCCTGGAGTTTGTCCGTAAAATGTTCAGGGCATTTCGACAACTTTCGGTGATTCAAATTTTTTTCTCAAGCAGTTTCTAGAAGCACTCCCTCCGTTTCAACTACTTTGGGCAAAAAATGATCAACCATCTTTAAATTTCTTGTGTTTTTTAAGTGCTCCTAACAGGATGACAGAACGCCCTTATTTTGCTGTATAGGCTTGTGAAATCCTTGCTAAACAAGTAGGTGCATCTTCCTTCTTAAGTTGTAAAGTTTCACGTGTTTGAGGTTCCTTGTTTTTCTCTTTAAGAAAATCGGCAATAGTGGGTGAAAACAGTGTCTTCGGCAAATAAGGTTTTGCCTCTTGCGCATGAAAGTAGCTGGGCTTGCCCTGTAGGGCTGCTTTGTTTAACAACGCACCCGGTACAGCTTGGGCTACTTTATCCGCTGCTTGGCTTGCTTCTGCACCCGATACATTACAACGTAAAATAAAGGGATCATTTTGTGCTGGCTTGTTTACTAAGCGCGTTTCAAATGTAGAGGTCAGTATAATTTTAAATTGTGATGAAGTATGGGAGTAACGATCACAAGTCGTTAAAAGTGCTTCTAAATAAGTATCAGCGTCTTTAACACCAGGATGTATCCCAAAGCGTACTTGCAAATTTGGATACTTGCCTGTATTAAGTTCATCTAATAAAGCCGTTATAAAATTGACATCGACATTCGTCGGCTGCGTAGTACCAGAGATAAAGCCTAATGCTTCATTAGATTTTACTGCTAAGCTATTTTTAACATCAGCAACATTCATACTGACTGTATTTGCTAATGCGCTATCAATCGACAAGTGACCTATTGCTTCAATGTGAGCTTCTGGGGATAAGGCTCGTATATCTTCAGCGGCAGCAGGTAATGGAACCGCAAAATTAATATTCGTTTTTTGTTTAAATTGAGGAAGATAATCCCATAAAGCATGCTTTTCTGGTTTGAACATAAATTCATAGACCAGGGTGCAGGGGATACTCAATTTGTTTGCAACTTGAAAAGCCTGCTCTTCATCAATCGGCGATGGAACACCTATATACGCGTGTTGTATAGCGTATTTTCTAACAAATTGATCAACGAATGCAGGATCAAGGGTGAACAATTTGTTTCTATTTTGGTATTGAATAGCCGATGTAAATGTTATTTCATCTATTGGCTTGCGTTTTACGTAAGAGGCAACTTGTTCAGTTTTTTTAATAGCCGTGTCAGTCAATGGGATTAAGAATAAAGGTGTTCTTGGATTTTGTTGATGTAATTTAGCCAGGGTAGCTAAGGCTAAATCGGTATCGCCCGTGCTACTCACAAAAAACGCAATAGCAGGTAAAACAGGGCCATTTTTAAGCTCAATATTGATAAAATCATTCATAGCGCCTTCAAAATGAAACTGACTTTTGTCAGCGGCATGCGCAAAATTTTGTAAAATGCCATTTGGGTTTTTAGAGAGTCCAAACAAGGGAAGGGTTCGATTCTCCCCAACAGTATCAATAAAACTCGGCACAGATAAGTAAAGTTGCTTTTGCAGAGCTAAGAATACCGATAAAATTTCTGATAAGGGTTTATCTGCCATCACTTTTTGCAATTCTTTTAAAACAGCGGGCAAGAATGTTACGGCTTGGAGTTGATGTAGAGTAAATACGTTGGCTTCTTCTGCAGCCACTTCTTTAATCAATGGTGCGCTCTGTTCAATGAAAGTCACATAATCTTCATCCGCTTCTGTTAAATGGATAAAAGCGAGCATTTTACCTAATCGGCATATAAATTCTATTTCATTTTCGGTAAACTGATTGCTTAAATCGGCTCTTTTACTAAAAATACTTTGCTTAGCATAATAGCCAGTCAGATTATTTTCATCTATCGCTTGTATCAAACTTTTAAACTGTTGATCTTGCTCAGGCGAAATGGTAGGAATAGTGGTTTGACCCAGAGGATATTGAGGGGTATCAATGCTAAAACCCGCCGCATTAATAGACCAAAACGCTATCATGAGTTCGCGTGGTTTTTGCCAAGTTTCTTGAGGAACAGAGCTGATGGGAACTTCGCCCAACTGCAAATGTCTTAAATGTAAATAAAAAAACTTGTCTTTAATAGCGGCTTTTGCTTCTTCGTTCAGTGCGTTATAAGCAGGAAATAGTTCAGGCGCTTCCTGCATCATCTTAAAAAATGAAGGTACAGCGTCTTTCAGAGCCTTAAATCCTCTTTTTTCAAAACTCTCAACTGATTCTGCTGAATTTTTACACCCATCTAATAGGGACAATACAATTAATGCTTGTTTTTCTGCCGGTGAAAGTTTTTGTATGTATTCGTTGTTATTTGCTGAGAGAAAATCAATGAGGCAATGTAAACGATGAATCGCTCTCTTTTGTTCAGTTTCATTGAATGCCCAAGTTAACTGAGCTTTAATAGTAGAAAAGGTAAGCGCACCTTTTATTGATGGGTCTAATTGATTAAAATTGTCTTCAAGACTGGGATAAAGTGATAAATCAGGCTCTTTTAATAAATTATTATTTCTTAAATACCTAATCAGTGAAATCGGTTTTTCTTGATTGTCTTTCGCATTATTATTCCAACTCACAACCGTTGTGCCCACCCACAACGCTGTTGCCGTTTTGGCAGAGTCATCATAACGCTCTACAGCAACCGGTTGAAAAACAGGAGGTATTTTATCGGTGCTACCTTGAATTAAAAGTACTTTATCTCCCGCTTGCAAGTCAAGAAAATTATAAATTTTATGAATGAGATTGGTTTTTCCTTCTATTCGTTTATATTCACATCCCTGCTCATAAGACAAAAAAAGCTGCTCAGGAGGTATTTCTATGCCAAGGTTTTTTAGCTCTCCAATGATATACTCCGCTTGAATAGCATTAGTACCACTATGAAAAATTGTATGAGGATACGCTAATAGCTCTTTGATGCGATCTGCATGACCTGGTTCAACCACACACATCTGACACCATAGGTTATCGAATTCTGCATCGGGCAAATCTGTCACCGACACCCCTAATAGCTCACGCGTTTTATTTCTAAAAATTTCTTTATTTTTTTCGTTTATTTCTTGCTGTGCTTGTTCTGGAGAGCGTGAAGGGTCAAAAGGAAGGTCTTCAAGTTTAAAAAAGCCATTCACTCTAAAAGTCGCCACAATATCCTGCAGAAATTTCTGTAAAATTTCTGGTTTTATATTTATTTTACCATCCGCTGTTTTTAAGAAAATAGAAGCATCTTGTAAAAAAACACCTTTTTTGGTCTCAATTTCTACCGCTTTTTTAGCAAAGCCATCAAGCGTTCGGTTAAAATCCGTATTAATGAGTTGGCCGAGTGAAACTGCGATATGAGTTGTCATAGAACCTCCGTTTTTAATAAACATTAAAATTGATATAAAATATCATTTCTCATTCAAAAAAACTGATATTCGGGTTGTGGAAGTACTCCCTTCGTTTCAACCACTTTGAGCAACTTTCCTTTCTGCTTCATGAATAAGCACTTTTTCCATCCATTCATTTAAAGATCGATTTCCAGAGCGGAATGCGGCTTCTACAAAAAGTGCGTGTTCTTCTGGTGTTGTTCTAAAGGTGATCCTCCCACTGTAAGGCTTTTCTGACTCAATGTGCAAGCTTTCACAATTTTTGATATGACCATCGATAGCTGCTTCCATATGTTTTTTTAGTTGCTTAACCGTAGATCCACCAAAACAAATGTGATCGTGTGATGTATTGACAATAGTACCAAAGAATTCATCATCTTCTTCACTATATTCAATTTGAGCAATGTATCCTTTATATTTCATAATACTCATGGTTTTACCCCGTTTTCTTCTAAAAAATAGCTTACCTGTTTAACACAATACGCTTTTGCCTCTTTTTCTGGGTGTGGACGATGAAAAGTATGTGGCCTTCCACCCATTTCTATAGTGACAACAGAGCCGCCTTTATTGGCAATATTCGCTCCTACGGCTACAAAAAGCCCTTCAATATCACTCCACAGGATGTTTTTACGTACCGGTTTTTCAAAAATAGCTTCGAGTGTTTTACGCTGTTTCGAATTCATTAAAATACCAATCCTGAGGAGTCAGTTTAAGTTTAGTCTAATGGCATTATGATGTCAATATATGACGTCTTATTGTGTTGGGGGAGTAGCTCAAGGACAGAATTATGTGTATCAGCTCAATGATATGGTCCCCGCCATCTTTGGGAGAGGCATCTTACATGCCAAAAGGGTAAAATAACCCTAAGCCAACAAAAATAGGGAGACCATATCATTGGCTTAATGCCAAAACCACCCTGCACCTGGGTCGGGCTTAGAGAAATTTGGCGGCAATGACTAAGCTTTAATTAAAACAGGAGTTAAGTATTCAGGCACGGAAGATGAAAAGGTGTTTTAGAAACAAAACGCTTTCAATCTTAAAATACATGAAAAAAAATCCATATTATTATTAATATACTTAACGGAACTCCTAACAACCAAGCGAGTAAATATTTCATATTATTTCCTTATTTTATAGGCTACCTTTTAAATATAGTCAATAATTTGGCTTCTTGCAAAATCTGCATGGTGGATATTTTAGTGATATCTGCCAAAGTATATTGTCCGTGGTATAATGCGCCGGCAAATTGGGAATTACATTATATATGAATGTATTTGACGTTATTATCATTGGTGCTGGGGCTGCAGGCTTAATGTGTGCGCTAGAGGCTGGTAAACGTAAACGCCAGGTATTGGTCTTGGATCATGCCAATAAAGCGGGTAAAAAAATATTAATGTCAGGTGGTGGGCGCTGTAATTTTACCAATGATGATATTCATCCTAACAAGTTTATTTCGAACAATGTTCAATTTTGTAAATCGGCTTTAAGCCGTTATACCCAAGATGACTTTATTGCTTTAGTAAAAAAATATAAAATCACTTTCCATGAAAAAACTCTAGGTCAGCTATTCTGTGATGATAAATCACAGGATATTCTAAATCTACTACTAGCAGAGTGTAAAACTGCTAAAGTTAAAACTAAGCTCAACACCAAGGTTAATAAAATTGAAAAAACCACTGATCAATTTATTATTGAAACCAATCAAGAAACTTTGAAATGCTATTCTTTAGTAATAGCTACTGGCGGTTTATCCATTCCCTCCATGGGCGCCAGCCCTTTTGGTTATAAAATTGCCGAACAATTCGGCATTAAAGTTTGGCCTACACGTGCAGGATTAGTACCTTTTACATTGCAACCTGAAGATAAAGAAAAATTCTCTGCATTAGCTGGAATTGCAGTAGAAAGTATCGTTAGTAATAAACAGATCAGTTTTAGAGAAAATATTCTATTTACGCACCGTGGTTTAAGCGGACCTGCTATTTTGCAAATATCTTCATACTGGCAGCCCGGTGAATATATTGTTATTAATTTACTACCTGATCTTAACTTATTAGATTATCTTAAGAAAATCCAACAAACTCAAGGGTTCAAACAACTTAATATCATATTAACAGATTTTTTTCCAAAGCGTCTTATAGAAACATTTATTAAACCTGAGTTGGCGCTAAAAAAATTATCTTCGATTGCTTACCGCGACTTTGCACAAATTGCTGATCTACTGCAATCCTGGCATTTAAAACCAAATGGCACAGAAGGGTATCGTACTGCAGAAGTGACTCTAGGTGGTGTGGACTGTGATGCGGTATCTTCCAAATCGATGGAAGCGTACCAGGTAAAAGGATTATATTTTATTGGTGAAGTCCTGGATGTTACCGGGTGGCTAGGCGGCTATAATTTTCAATGGGCATGGTCATCTGGTTGGGCAGCTGGGCAAGTGGTTTAAAAAGCGTTGACTACTCAATATTATCGGATAGCCAGGTCCGATTGTTCGCAGACCCCTTAGATCAATTAATAGGATGCTGCCTAGTTCAATTCAATACCACGGCATAATAATAGCTCGGAGACATCGCGTAAATTCAGCATAAAGCGGTAATACAACCACACCACATGACCTATCAACACTTTGGGGTAAGATAACCGGGGTAATAATCCGTAGCACAGCGCGTCCTTGGCATAACCTTTTTCTCCATTATAGCGTTTGGGATTATTTTGCTCCTTTTTGTGATCAAGTTGATGGTGCCTGATTGCCCAATATTATGATGCTTCCCCTGGTTATTGCTGGGTAATGTATAAATCCGGCCAGCAAAAAAGAAAATTTAGTGAATTTTGACGGAACCTATCTCTGTAAAATTTTGTTAAGTTATTTTTTCGCTGGAATACTGCGCTGGTGGTGGCGGATGCTTCATTATTTTTACATGTTCAAGATGGGATGTATAGTCACCGAATTGTAAGAAGGTTGGTCCATTTTCTATGTTAAATTCCTTGGCATGAACACGCGGTAGCCTAGTATGCACCCGCAAATAATAATGATCATTAACGTGCACGATGCCAGAATCTTTCCCCTCCTCTCTTACTCTACCTTCTTTAAATTTTCCCAGATATAGGTTATATTCATTAGGATTAGCAAACATCTTTGGATCAACAGTTAAACACGCCCAATACATCCCTGGATCACCGCCGCCCGGATGATCTAGCATAACTACTACATAATCCGGCTTAATAAGACCCGCGTAGAATTGTCTAACTTCCGCTTCAGTCCACTTGAGCGTAGGTTGCGGTGGCAGTAGAGGGACAACTCTACTGGAGGTATCTTTCTTTTCATTGCGACGCTGTTCTGCTACTTCTTTTCTAAGTTGCAAATAATGGTCAGCTTCTTGTTTTCTTTGTGACTCTAATCTTTTTTCTTCTTCCATTAACCGCACAAGTTTGGCATTAATATCTTCTGCCGGTTTATCTACTTCTTTTTTGGTTTGTTGAAGAGGCTGTGGAGCAGATCGCGGTTTTGTTTTTATTTTTCTAGCCTCTGGTAATTTTGGAGATGGGCTTTTTTCTACAGAAATTAATTCGTTTAGCTTGTTTGTATATTGTTGGCGCTCTTTGACTGAGAGTAGATTTTCATTTTTTAATAGTTGTTGTGCTTCCTGAATAGTTTCAGGATCTTTTGTTTTTACGGCCAAGTCATATATACATTTAAATTCTAATATATTTAGCTGCTGCGTATGGTCATGGTGCTTTGAATATTTTTTCCCTAATCTATCTAATAACTGTCTGGCAGCGTTTATTACCTCCAAATATTCATCGGTGATTTCTCCAGGATATGTTTTTAAAAAATTCAGATAACATAAGGTGAAATCCAGCTTTCTTCTTTGTAACAAAGAATTTTCACCCTCTGATACTTGAAGCCTTTGCAGAAAATCGAACAACATGTCTTTGACTTCTGCTAAAAAAATCGATTCCAATCTGAAAATTTCTATATTTTTAACAACTGTACTAAAAATGTTTAAATCTTGTTCGCCAAGAGAAGCATAATCAAAATAAATTTGTAAGTTTTCAGCAAATTCCGTACTTTTATTGTTAGAAAGAAAAAACAAGCTCGCTTTTGAATAAAATATTTTTGCAGCATCAACAAATATCGTGTGATTTAATAAATTTGGCACATAAGCACCCATTGCAAAAAAAGCCGAACTGCCCTGAAAATAATTATATTCCAATGCTATATCTTTTGCGGTGTCCTCTTCCATTAATATAATAAAATGATTTCTTACTACTTCATCAAACGCATTACTTAAAAATAAACCTTCTGCCAAGTTTTCATCCAGATGCTGCGGAACACTTTGCATAATAGCAATAAGCGCCTCAAGCATTTCTTGGTTAGATCTTTTATGTAAAAAAATTTCTTTTCTTTCCACATATTCTTTTATAAATCTATTCACGACAGCTTTTTCCGGAGAAATTTTATTTATTGCAGCCGTTTCAGCAAACGCTGTTGTCGCATGGGTTGATATATGAATGCCCATATTTCCATTTGAATATGTAGATTTACTTAAGGTTGCCCCATATTTTTCTAACATCTCATATTTCCACAGAGCATCGGGACTAATAGTTGTTTTATAACTCTCCTTAAAACGATCATCATTAAAAACATATCCTTGGTTGAATAACTCTTTGATTACTTCTTCAAAAATATCTTTATTATCTAAGTCGGTTGCGCACAATAAAAAAGCAGGGTGTTGACATAATCCATTAGCTAATGGCTGATTACGTAGTAATGCTACCATCAATAACTTTTTTGTTTTGACGGCATAAGTAATAGCTGCCATTTGATTATTAAAAGCTAATAATTCAGTTTTTGCTCCTTTGTCTAAGAGCAGTTTAACCAAATCTGGTCGACTGTTATCACACGCGACCATTAATGCAGTTGCTCCATCAGTATCCACCGCATCAATCTCCGGCTGGTTTTCACCTTCCAATAATTCTTTAACTAGTTCTTTACTCGCATTTACTATCACTGCCGCCATCAGCGCATTTTGCCGCTTTAAAATTCGCAGATTAGGATCCGCTTTATACTTTACTAACGTACGGACTGCATCGAAATTTTTAAATTCTGTCGCTAGCAATAAAGGGTACTTGGTGTCAAAGCGTGTTTTATTTAAGAGATGGGGTGCATGCTGTAGCAGAATATCTATCGCTTCCGCATAGCCGTCTTGTGCTAATAAACATAAAAGCGTGGCGCCATCTGGCAGAGTAAAATTTACATCCGGTTGGCTTTTTAGTAATATTGTAAAAATATCGGCAATCGTTGTTCGTTTTTTATGCGGATCATCATACTCAAATGTGGTGGCAACAGCCAAAGGCGACAGGCCGTGTTCATCCACAGCACTCGGATTCAAGCCTTGTTTTAGTAAAGCACCCACACTATTTTCTTTACCCATTTTTGCTGCGTAGGTAAGCGGTGTATATTTTGCGTAGGCTCCTTTAGAAAAAGCTCTATTTTTAGAAAATTCAGGATAGCTTTTAAAAAATTGCTTTATTTCATTGCTATTATTGTTGTCAATGGCTATTTTTAATTTTTCTTCCGGTGCGCGTGGGGGCATATTATTTACACCATAGTAAAGTAAAATGGCATTTTATAATTAATTATATATCGTATTTAGTTATTATTCAAGCTATTTACTCCCTGCTAAAGCGTTTAAATACAAACAATTTGAAAGTGAAGTGATACTCTGGGCAATGCGTTGGTATTGCCAATTCGCTATTAGTTATCGGGATTTGGTCCTGAAGAATCTCCACAACTTTTAGGAAAAAAGCGAATAAAATCAGATAACTAGTAAATTTCAGCCTGTGAAAGATGGACGTG
>Ga0206805_1103_pt1 | contig 16218 bp, 12 predicted proteins | sample Alteio_BWOrgCont_59_FD_152890 | JGI IMG/M metagenome (GOLD analysis project Ga0206805, IMG submission 152890) | Enriched cells from forest soil in Barre Woods Harvard Forest LTER site, Petersham, Massachusetts, United States -... | ecosystem: Environmental > Terrestrial > Soil > Temperate forest >... | reverse complement strand
CGCAAGCAGGAATGGACCTGGGGCCAGCGCTGGCGGAGGAAATTGTGGGTGGTGTGGTAAAGCATGCGGCGCGGGTGGGCGGGTTTGTGCGCGTCGATATGGAGGGATCGGCATACACCGAGGCGACGATTGCGATGACGGAGCGGTTGCACGCGCGGTGGCCAGGAAGCGTGGGGACGGTGTTGCAGGCGTATCTCTACCGGACGGAGGCGGATGCGGAGCGGTTGCTGCGGCAGGGGATCCGGATCCGGCTATGCAAGGGGGCTTACAACGAGGGGCCGGAGGTGGCGTTTCCGCGGAAAGCGGATGTGGATGCGAACTATAGGAAGGTGATGAAGCGGCTGGTGGGTTCGGGTGTGTTCTGCGGGATTGCGACGCATGACGAGGCGATGGTGGAGGAGATGCGGCGGTTCGCGGGCGAGCGGGGAGTGGCGAAGAGCGCGTTCGAATTTCAGATGCTGTATGGAGTGCGGCGCGAGTTGCAGCGGCGGCTGGCGGCGGAAGGGTATGGACTGCGGGTGTATGTGCCGTTCGGGACAGCATGGTATCCGTACTTTATGCGGAGGCTGGCGGAGCGGCCGGCGAATGTGATCTTTCTGGCGCGGAATCTGCTGCGGGGATGAGATGCCGGGCAGGGTGCTTTTTTTCGAGCTATGAGCTGTGAGGTATGAGGGATGAGAGCTGCCACAATTGGATCTATCCCACCACGCTCATCTGAGACCGTCCGCTTAGCGTGTTCGGGGCTATACTAGCGTCCTGCGAACAACTGAAGCCGGCGCACCGGTTCGCATCCTGTTGCAAGCCACGGAATGCAGCCTCGGCGTGTGGAGTGTAAACCCGTCCAGGTGGAGGAGCGATGAAGGTCCACCCCGACGAGTTCGCCATGGCCCGCGAATATGCAAGCTCGCGCGATTTCGAGCACCTGAATCCCGAGCAAATTCATCAAGTCATGGTTCGCGGGCGTGAGTTGCATAAGTGGTACCGCGCACACCCTCGACTTCACGCTGCCATCAGCCTCTCAGTGATCGGCAGCATCTTTGCGGTGGACTGGGTGGTAGCGATTGCTCTCGCCCGCTGGTTCGTGGGGGCTGTTCCCGGTCGATGGGCCCTGGTGCTGGCGGCCATCTTCATCGGCACGGTGCATAGCTGGTACATCTACTCGCTGAGCATCTACTCCCTGCACGAGGGGGCGGCGCACAACCTGATCTTTCCGGGCAAGAGCCGGCTGAGCCGGGTGGCTAGTTTTCTCTCAACCAATATGTGCCGCCTCGCACACGCCGAGCCGGAACACTATACCGAGTGCCACATGGCGCACCATGCCAAGTTCGGTACGGAGGATGACTCTGAATTTCTGAACTTCATCTTCCCGCGACGGTTGTGGCTCAGCTTCCTTCCGCTCGGGGGCTTCTTCAACTACAGCGATTTCTATGTGCACCGGACGGCGGCGTATACCCGCTCCAGCGCCACATCCGGCTTCTTTGCGGCCATCTATAACGGCCTTTATCTCTTCATGATCTATCACTTCTTCGGAGTGCTGTTTACGGTCATCGTGTTCCTGCTGATGCCGCACATTGGGTTTTATGTGGACCGCATGAGGCAGTTCACCGAGCACAACCTGATGCCGCTGGAGAACAACAGCGGCGCGCGCAGCATGGGCGTCGGGTTCTGGGGGTTGCTGGTGGGCGGCGGGCCGTGGGGCCAGCCCTGTCACCTGGCGCATCACATGGTGGCCAGCATCCCCTGGTATCAGCAGATCATTCTGCATCGCCACATTGTCGGACTCTTGACGGAGACGCAGCGCAAGCAGTTCCTGATGAGGCCCATCGTTGGATTTCCCGCGTTGCTGTGGGGCATCCTGAGAGAGTCAAATCACTTCTCACGCGCCTCCGCGGCGCGAGTTGTGGCCGGCGATTGACGATTGGCAAGCGAGCCATATTAGGGATTAGATTGGAACCAGGAGGCGCACCGTGCTCGGAAATCGAAGCTGGGATGATTGGATCCGCCAGTACTCCACCAGCCACCAGAACCCGGTCAATCGCGTCTGCCACACCATCGGGATACCCATGATCGCGCTGGGTATCCTGGTTACGCCGCTGATCTTCTGGCAGACGCGTTTGTGGATGCTGGCGGCCGGGCTCTTTGTGGTCGGCTGGATCTTCCAATTCATCGGCCACGCGTTTGAGGGTAAGCCGCCGGAGTTCTTTCAGGACTGGCGTTTTCTCTTCGTTGGCCTGCGCTGGTGGTTTGCCAAGATCGCTGGGAAGGCGTAACCGCGCGCAAGGATTGCCGCTCGAGTTAAATCGGACGCAATGATTCCTTCGCGGGAAACAGTGGAAACTGGTCCATAGAACTGAGCGGCGCTTAGGGTGCGGCGGGTGCGGTGGGCGGGTAGGGCTCTGCGGTGAGGAGAGTGCGGATCATGGAGCGCTCGTTGGGGGAGAACTGGGCGCCAAAGGCCGGAGAGTCGATGGTCTGGTCGCGCTGCTCGGGGGGCATCTCGCGGAGGTCGAGGATGGCTCGGGCCATGAGGCGGCGGCGCGGTATGGGGGAGGCATTGAGTTGCTGAACAGCTTCGCGCCACTGCTGGCGCTGCGGCGGCGTGAGGCGCTCAAGGGCCTCGTTACGGTCGACGATCCGGGCGCGCTGCTGGGGGTTCATGTTGTTGAGCCGGCCGAGGAGGTCGCGATAGCGCTGCTGCGTTTGCAGAGGAAGCTCGTGGAAGCCGGGCAACTGCTCCAGGTCGCGCTGCTGCTCCGCGAGCGGGAGATTGCTGTGGTTGGCCATCCATTGGGGGATGTGATCCTGGGCGGCGGCGCGGGCGGCGGCACGGGGGGCCATTTGAGGTTGCGCCTGGGGACGGGCAGGTTTGACGGCGGCGGGGGCTTGCTGATTTTTCTGCCTACCGATGCGGGCAAACCCCGGCGTAGCGGCGAGCAGCACAGCGCAGGCCGCGGCGGTCAGGAGCCGGGATGAAAGATGCAATCTCATGATGTGTGCGGCGCGCTGAGAGGCGGCACGGTGGAGGACCGGTGATGGTTTGACGGCGAAAATCCTTTCAGATGGCAGCATTCGTTCACCTGCAATCCGGGAGTGCCGGGGCCCCGCATTTGAAGTCTACTGCGAAGTATTGAAATCACGAAGGTCTTTTTTTGCCACCTCCTGGAGCAACGGGTTCGAACGGAGACGGGGTGCGGCTAATGGGAACCAAGGCTAGCTCTGGGGAAGCGAGTTCCCCTGGGTGTCGGTATCGGTGTTGGCCGCGTCCTGAAGCAGTTGATCCATCTGCTGCAGGGCCTGCTCGTTCTTGTCGAGGATCTGGAGGTCATTGACCGTAGCCGATGCCTGAACCGGTTGAGTGCGCTGCTGGAACGTGGTGATGCCGAAGGTGCCGCCGCCGGCGATGAGCAGCAGGGCCATGACTCCGGCGAGGGCCGGCCGGAACTGGCGGCCGGTGTTCAGCAGGAGGCGGGTCTTGATCCGCTCAAACCAACCGGGGGCGGGCGCTGCCTGCTCTTCGCGAAGGCGCACGGCGAGCTTCTGGTCGAAGTAGGGAGAGATCTCGGGTGTCTGCCAGAGGTCGAGCAGGGACGCGGTAGCCTGAAAAGCTGCTAGCTCGCGGGCGCAGTCGGCACAAGTAGCGACGTGAGCGCGAGCGGCGGCATTTCCGGGCGCGGCCGGATCAAAGAGCAGATTCGGGAGAGCGGCTTGGCAGTTTTTGCAGTTCATCATTTTGTTAGACATCTTAGGTCCTTCCTTTCCTGCTTCGACGCGTCGTTAGCGGTCCTGCGCGTCTTTCGATCCATCGGGCCTGTCCACTGTATGGACGAACAACCCAGAGCAAAGTCTAAACAAACTCCTTCAATTTTTCGCGCAGAGTTTGATATGCGCGAAAGAGCAGCGACTTGGTGGCCGACTCGCTGAGCTTGAGCACGTCGCCGATTTGTTTGTAATCCATGCCTTCGTACTTGTGCATGAGGACGGCCATGCGCTGGCGCTCGGGAAGCGCGAGAACGTGCTGGCGAATCGCGTTGAGACGCTCGCGGCGAAGCATTTCGGCTTCGGCCCCGGGGGTTGAGTCGGCGACATCGGGCGTTGTGCCGGTCTCGGAGTCCGCCTCGTCGAGATAGATGGTGGAGGCGGTGCGTTCGTGCCGGGTGTCGCGCGCGTAGTTGACGCCGAGGTTGGTGGCGATGCGGTAGAGCCAAGTGCTGAAGCGGGCCTCGGCGCGGTAGGTTTCGCGGGAGCGATAGACGCGAAGGAAAACTTCCTGGGCGAGCTCTTCCGCGACGGCCTGGTTATGGACCATGCGGTACATGAAGTTGACGATCGGCTTGTGGTACTTCTGAATGAGGAAGTCGAAGCCGGACATATTGCCGGCGCGGAGCTCCAGCATGATGGCGGAGTCTTCCATCTCGGGGAAGTGCGCCGAACCCTGGGCGACGGTCTCCGCGGCCGACTGCGGCAGTACGTTTTCAAGGACACCGGGATTGACAGCCAGTGTAGCCATATCCTCCATAACCCCATCTTCGTCGGGAGGTTGCGTGGGATCGTCGAATTCCGCGGGAATTTCGTCGTCGAGGGGCCCCTGGTCCGGCATGCCGGGGTGGGTCCGGTCCGGATTGGCGGGGGAGGAGCGCGGATTCTGGGGTGGGAACGGCATCTGGCTTCAATATTGTACTTGGCGGAGGCGGGAACGGCTGCGGAATGAGAGGCGGGGCTAGTGCGGAGGGGGTGCCTGCGTGTATGCTGGATGGGTACGGTGTTGCCGGATGCCGGATGGGGCATTGGGCGCGGCCGGGCGCATAACTCAGCGGTAGAGTGCCACCTTCACACGGTGGAAGTCGTAGGTTCGAATCCTGCTGTGCCCACCATAAAATCAATAACTTACGGGGAGTTCCGAGAAGGCGATTGGTAGCATTTGGTAGCAAATGCTCAATTCACCATCTGGGAACCCTTCCCGCTGTTGAGCAGCGCGAAGACTGTTCCAACCATCTGCTGCACGCTCTCGGGCAGCTCCTGCATGTACTCGTTGGCCGTTGTATCTGCCCGCGAATGCCGCAGGTGCGATTGAATGTCCTTCACTGAACCCAGACTCTGTGCCCTGGTGGCGATGGTCCGCCGGATCACCTGGAAGTTCACTTTCGGGATACTCAAGGAATCCGCGAGAGGCTTTAGCACCCGGCTGCGGTAGTTGGAGGTATCCATGAATCCGCCATCGGCGTTCGGAAACATGAAAGCGTCGGGATATCGGTCGGCCGCCTTTGCGGACTACGCGCTTGGCCACGTCTCGCGGCTGCTCGGAGGGAAGCTGATCGTCGATATCGACAAAGCAGGCGTGCTCGGATACCAGGAAGACCGCCTGCGCGAGAAGGCCTCTCCCAAGTCAATCAACGAAGAGGCGCGGTTCCTCCTGAAGGTGCTTGGCGATTCTGGCGAGTTGATTCGGGCTCACTTGCGCAAGAACAAACAGTTAAAGCTGGCGGTCCGGAAGCGAATCGGGAAGGCCTTCGATAGCGATGAGACCGACCGGCTCATCGCAAAGGCAAAGAAATCACGCAGCCCGCACATGTATCCGGCCTTCATGTTGGCCCGCAACGCCGGACTTAGGGACGCGGAAATTAAATCGTACCGACCTTCTCTGCAATGCTCTTCGCCTGCGTAAACAGCAATAGATAATCCGGGCCGCCCGCCTTCGAATCAGTCCCGCTCATCTTGAACCCGCCAAACGGGTGCGCACCCACCATCGCCCCAGTGCACTTTCGGTTGAAGTACAGGTTGCCCACTTGAAACTCCAACCGCGCCTTATCCAGCTTCTCCACCGACGCGGAGAAGACACCGCCGGTAAGCCCATACTCGGTCCCATTCGCAATTGCCAGCGCGTCATCGAAATCCTTCGCCTTAATCAAGGCCAGCACCGGTCCAAATATCTCCTCCTGCGCAATCCTCGCATCCGGCGGTACATCCGCAATCACAGTAGGCGCAATATAGTATCCGCCCTCGTTCGTCTCCAAGGGATGGCCGCCTGCCAACAGCTTGCCCTCAGTCTTGCCAATTGCTATGTAATCCAGCACTCTTCGATGGGCTCGCTCATTAATCACAGGTCCTACAAAATGGTTCCCCGCCGGATCGCCTACCTGGATCTGCTTAACCCGTTCCAGCAAGCGATCGCGAAAGGGCTCGTATATTCTTTGATCCACAATCGCGCGGGAGCACGCTGAGCATTTCTGCCCGCTGAAACCGAACGCGCTCTGCACTACCCCCTCTACTGCGAGGTCTAAGTCGCAATCGTCCGCCACAATAATCGCGTCCTTACCTCCGAGCTCCAGGATCGTCCGCTTCAAAAAAATCTGCCCGGGCTGCGTCTGCGCCGCCGCCTCGTGAATCTCCAGACCTACCGCCTTCGAGCCCGTGAAGGCAATGAACCGCGTCTGCGGGTGCGCCACCAATGCCCGCCCAAACTCCGGCCCCTCGCCTACGCACAGTGTCACCACCCCCTCCGGCAGACCCGCGTCCCTCAGCAACTCCATGAACTTCACCGCAATTGTCGGCGAATCCACCGACGGCTTCAGGATCGCCGTGTTCCCGCACACAAGCGCCGCCGCCGTCATCCCAGCCATAATCGCAAACGGATAGTTCCACGGCGGAATCATCGCTCCTACGCCCAGAGGCACGTAACGCAGCTGGTTACGTTCTCCCGGAAACTGGATCGGCGTCGAGGCGGCGTCCAGCCGCAGTGCCTCTCGGCCGTAATACTCCATAAAGTCGATCATTTCCGCCACGTCCGCATCCGCCTCTTGCCAGTTCTTGCCGACCTCAGCGACCAGCCACGCGTCGAACTCAAATCTGCGTTCCCGTGCAAGCTTGGCCGCGCGAAACAAAACCTGCGCGCGGCCCGCGGCCGGTCTTAGCCGCCAGCTCTCAAATGCCGCCAGAGCCACCTGCATTGCCGCCTCCACGTGTTCTGCCGTCGCCCGCTGGTGGACTCCAATGATCTCCGACGGCCGCGCCGGATTGATGGAGACAATTTTCGACTCCGTGAGCAATCTCATGTCGCCGATCGCAAGGTCGTACTCGCATCCGAACTGACGCCTCACCTCATCCAGCGCAGTCAGCAGTGCACGGGTATTATCGGGGATCGCGAAGTCCAGAATCTCTTCGTTTCGGAAAGGCGTGGGCGTGCCGGTCAGAACTTCCTCAGTTAGTGCGCCAGCGGTCATATTCTTCGACTCGTCTCTTGGGTGAAGTTACGTTCATAGGGGTGGACGTCCCACGATTGCATTTTGTACAATTGTAATACAATTCCTCGCGAGAGCGGGACAGGCACTACGAGTGCGTATGAAGGACAGCGACATCCTCTCGCTATTCGCGGGAAGAATTGATGGCGACAGGTCGCCGGCTCCCGATTAGCTCTTGAAATTCGCCCCTGACTTGAGCGCAATAGGCCAAACACCCACCGCACGCTCTTGAACGCTCCATTGGAAGTTGCCGGAGAACTGCTGTCTCCTCAGGACTAATTTGCGAAGCTGATGGATTTGTTGCGATGGGCAGGAGTTGGGGACCGACTTGTGCGGCGTGTTTGCGAAAGCGCATTTCGGCCCGTTGCTGTTCTCGTTCATCGCAGCGGTGGAAGACTGTCTCTGTGCAGCAAAACTTGCCGGATGCGCACCTTTAAAATACACAGCGCACCACTAGTGCAGAGGATGCATATATTTCGCCAGAAACTGGAAGATGTGTTCCTGCGAATCGCGAGCTTCGGGCGAATCGACCTCGCTGAAGGTATGCCCGCCCGGAGCAAGGTCGTAGATTTTGTATTCGAACACTTTGTTATGCGCCTTGAGCAGCTCAATCAGCCGACCGCCGTGCAGCTGCACCGGAGCAGTCTTGTCACCGGTCGTGTTTTCTACCAGGACAGGTGTCCTTATGTCTTCCACGTGATTCAGCGGCGACACGTCGATGTAGGGTCCTGCATCCTGGGCAATCGTCTTGCCGCCAAAGCGGGGTTGCTTGGCGACATCATCACCGCGGAAGCCGGGCTTATAAGCCATATAGGCGACCATATCCACCAGGCCGACCACATCGACTGCCGCTGCGAATCGAGTAGGAAAGCGCTCAATAGCAAGCATCGCAATCATGCCGCCCTTGCTGCGCCCGTAGATGGCAATGCGATCCTTCGGCACCGGCCGTGTTGAAGATAAATAATCCGCAGCCGCAACCACATCGTCTACTTCCTTACCGCCGAAATCTATTGCGTCATAGGTGGATTCACCATAGCCCCGGCTGCCACGGTATTCAGGAAAAATGACGATATACCCATTGCGCACCGCCGTCTCAATGAGGCCGAACATTACCGGATCGAGCGAACCATGATAGCTGCCATGTGCGATCACCAGGCCGGGATAGCTTGCGCCCGGCTTGAGGCTCTTCGGGCTGAAAACATAGGCGGGTTCCGTGCCAGCATCGACGGTCGGGATTACGATGCGTTCTGCGGCGATATGGTCGCCATACTGCTGGTTGAACAGCACGAGGTACAGATATTCCTCAATGTTGTACTGCTCCTGCTCCAGAGCCCGCATTTCTACCGACGGATTATTGGATTCGGTGTCGATCGAGCTGTCGAGCGTCCCTTCATGCGGTCTGTCAGCCGGGGGCTTTTGGGCCGTGGCTGCAGGTGTTGCACACAGAGCGACGCCCAAGACCGCCACGAGAAAATGCGCATGGGAGATATTCAAATTGCACCTCGAGAAATCGGAGTGTACCGCTTTTGGATGTCACAGGGCTGGCAGAGGGGGCCATGGTCGTTCCTTAGGTTGGCGGTGTGGAAGTTTGGAGTCATGGTGTTTTCTCTCAAAGCGAATCAAGTGGTGGCACATGCCGGACTGCCAAAGTACGTAGCCTCTCTGAACAGGCCAAGGTTGATTATTAGTACAACAAAAGACAATTCAGGGACAAGCGATGGCATGCAACCTAGTTTCCGCGCAAGCCTCCCAAACTCCTTCAGCCGCAATGACAGTGGCTCGATACCGGACTGGAGCACACAAGCTTCTTTGGGTCGAACGCGACGGCGCAATTCGAAGTGATTGTGTTGCCGAACCAGCGTTGGCGGGGGAAGAGCAGATACGTCAACGTCATTTCGTCACCGCGGACCCAGGTCGGCCGTAATTGCAGCTGTATTGAGAGGCGGCGCCGAGCACTACTCGCCCCAAATTGTATTTAGCCTATCGGTTGAGTAGCACGACTACCGCAGAAGGTATTCTTCTTACGTACGACATTTGCCATGGAGAATCAATAAGATACGTGACGCTGGAATAAAAACGGAAGGCATTGACATTCTGTATTTAGTATAGATAAAATGCAATCTCGGCCATATGGAGAAGGTTATTACCACCGATGACTGGGGTTGCTCTTTGCTCCGCGCACGAAAAGGTTTCTGCTTCCCAATGTTGTTCTGAGAGGCTCGACTATGAAGATGATTCGCAGGATCCTGACTATCTCTGCTGCCGCTGCATGTATTTGCGCGACGCTCGTCTTGAGCGCACCACTCACCGCTCAGGTAGTTGGTGCGACGCTTGCGGGCACGGTTACCGATCCAAGCGGCAGGGTCGTGCCGGGCGCCACCATACTACTCACGAACGACGCGCAGGGTGTTCACAGAACGACCACGACGAATCAGGACGGCGAGTATGTGGCGCCGAACCTTGTCCCGGGCCCGTACACGATAGAGGTTAGCGCTGCCGGTTTCAGCAAAGAGATCAGGCACGGGATTACGCTGACCATCGGTGAACGGCCCGTGGTTAACATGCAGCTCTCCGTGAGTTCGGTGGTGACCAGCGTCGAAGTGCAGGACCAGCCCTCGAATATTGAAGTTGCGAGCTCTGCACTTGAAGGCGTTGTGAGCGGTCAGACGACTCGCGAGCTTCCCCTGAACGGGCGCGACTGGACGCAACTCGCGACCTTGCAACCCGGAGTGGCATTGATACGCAGTCAGCCTGATGCGAATTCAACTTCGAGCCGCGGCAATCGCGGCTTTGGGACACAGTTCACCATCTCTGGCGGTCGCCCGCAACAGAACAGCTATCGTCTGGATGGCATCATCACGAATGACTACGCCAATGCAGGCCCGGGCAGTACTGCGGGTATCACGATTGGCGTCGACTCATTGCAGGAGTTCTCCATCGTTACCAGCAACTACTCCGCGTCCTATGGATTTACCTCGGGCGGTGTAATCAACGCATTGACACGTGCGGGAACTAATAAATTTCACGGATCGGCGTATGAGTTCGTGAGAAATAATATTTTTGATGCCCGCTCGTATTTCTCAATTCCGGGTACAGCGTATCCGTTCCGGCAGAACCAGTTTGGAGGGACATTCGGCGGCCCTATCCTCCATGATCGTAGCTTTATCTTCGGAAATTACGAAGGCTTTCGTAAGGTACTCAGCGTACCGTCTGTCAGCGTGGTGCCTTCACCTGCTGCCCGAGCGGGCACGTTTACCTGTACCGTTCCCAGTGCGACCTGCGTGAACGGGGTTATGCAAATCGCTGTGAACGCCCAAGCGGCACGCTACCTAACTTTCTATCCGGCGTATAACGTTCCAGGTTCGATCAACACCGCAACTGGAGCGTCTTCGTTTTCATTCGGAGCCAAGGAATTCACGCCTGAACAGTTTTTCACTGTTCGTTTCGATCAAACCCTGACAGCGAAGGATTCGTTCTACGCGACCTACCTCTTTGACCAATCCAGCACGACACTGCCCGACCCTTTGAATACGGACCTCGGGGCAAGCAACGCACGTCGGCAGACTGTTTCCATCGCGTATAACCATATCTTCTCCGACAGGTTTTATAACTCGCTTCGCGGCGGCCTCAATCGAGAATCTGTCGGCACACTGATCACCCTGGCTGGCGCGAATCCTGCAACCAGCGACCCTTCCTACGGAGCGCTCACCGGCCTTTACGCGCCGGCTATCCAGATCGGCAGTTTCGCCACCTTTAATGGCGGCTTAAACTCAAGCGGAGCGTCCGATTACGGCTTTACCACGCCACAGATATACGATGACGCCTTCTTCAGCAAAGGCCGACACACCATCAAGTTTGGCTTCGCCTTTGAGCGCATCATGAGTAACTTGCTGGTCCAGGTAACACCGGACGGCTTGTATAAGTTTGCTTCCATTCAGACCTATCTGGAGAACGTCCCTCAATCGTTAGCGGTGCAGGTTACGTCGGCTATCCCCCGGGACATGCGCCAAAGCGTAGTTGGTGGTTATGTAGAGGACGAATGGCGCCCCAAGCCGAATCTAACACTGAGTGCGGGAGCACGTTATGAGTTTTCAACCGTGCCTACGGAGACCGGGAACCGCCTGGCAAATATCGAAAACTTCACCAACACGGCGCCTGTGTTGGGCAGTCCACTGTTCAAGAACCCCACGCTGAAGAACTTCGAACCGCGTGTGGGGTTTGTGTACAGCCCGGATTTCAGCAAGAACAAGATGAATGTCAGTGGAGGCTACGGAATCTTCGATGTGCTTCCTCTCACGTATCAATTCAACTTGATGGTGACGCAGAATGCACCGTACATGCTCAACTTGAGCGGTACTCCGGCTGCCGGTTCCTTCCCGACCGCCGGTTATACGCAGGTCTCCACGACGGGAGCCGGCAAGCCGCGCGAAACCTACATCCAATTCAATCCGCCGCGCAACTATGTCCAGCAATACAACCTAACCATCCAGCAGGACCTTCCCTGGAACATCAATCTGAAGGTGGCCTGGGTGGGATCACATGGCGTCCACCAGGCGTTTCGGACCACCGATGCTAATGTGCCGACGCCCACTTTTGCTCAAGGAAGGTTGGTCTTCCCATGCGCTGCGTACACAATCGTCAATGTGGTGTGCAAGACGCCTGCTCCTCCAATTGAACCGACCTTTGGTCAGATCGATGGCCAGTCCTGGAACGCGGGTTCGAACTACAGCGGCTTGATCTTCCAATTCAAACAGAGCATCAAGAAGCAGTTCGAATATCAAGCGTCCTTCACCTATCAGAAGAGCCTCGACACCAATTCCTCGGTGATTGCCGGAGGCCCATTGTCGACGTCGATCTCGGGCCAGTTTCTCTTCGATCCCTTGCGTGGCGTTTCGGACTTCGACGTTCCGAAGGTGCTTGTCATCAACGGTGTCTGGACCGAGCCCGATATCGCCCGTAAGGGCTCTTTGGCTGGCGGTTTCGTGAACGGCTATGAGATGTCAGGCATCTTCCAGGTGGCGAATGGTCAGCCATTTACTCCTGTGTACGCAGGGGACATCAATGGGGATGGGAATACCGTGCCGTTCGATGTGCCCGATCGCATCATCGGCCCCGGCTGTCAGGGCAATGCGGTCAACATCCATAACTTTACCAGCTACATTAAGCAGCAGTGCTTCACGACGCCGCTGAATACAACCGGGATTGCGGGGACAGTGTTTGGAAACGAAGGGCGCAACAGCCTCTTTGGGCCAGGCTACGTCGACTTCGACTATTCCTTGCTGAAGAGCTTTGCGATTCCGAAGTTAGGCGAAACAGGACATCTGCAATTGCGTGCTGAGATGTTCAATATCTTCAATCGGCCAAACATCAACTCCCCGTTCACAAACGACAAGTTCACCATCAACTCAGCTGGGGCGACAGTAGCTAGCGGATCTACCGGCCTTACAACCACCAACTCCCCACCGCGCCAGATCCAGTTCGGCGCCAAGCTCATCTTCTAGGCACGTGGATATCCGCGTATGCCGCGGGCCAAGACCGCTTCCACAGGGACGTGCAGGTATGAGATTCCCCAGTTGGACGGATATTGCGCTGCTGCCATTGTTGTTGCTGCTGGCGCTGTGGCCGGCGAGGTGTCGTGCGCAGGCCGATGCACCGGAGATTCTCTCGAAGACCGCTCGCGACGATGTGTTTGCACGCGGCGCGGTGTCCTTTCCCGGCGGTATCGTGGGATTTCACGGAATTGAGTTTGCCAACCTCGTCGGCTATCGTCCGATTGAACTTGATCTGTACAGGAGCGCGCAGCCGGGTCCGAAGCAGCCACTGGTCATCTGGATCCACGGCGGCGGCTGGAGTCGAGGCGACGCGCGCGTATCGGGTGCCTACAAGGATTGGCCGGCGGTACTGGCATCGCTTGCGGCACGCGGTTATGTGGTTGCCGCAATCGACTATCGCCTGAGCGGAGAAGCACCGTTCCCCGCTGCGCTACAGGATCTGAAAGCGGCGATTCGCTTTCTTCGGGCTCATGCGGACCAGTATCGGATTGATTCGAAGCAAGTGTTTGTCTGGGGCGGGTCTGCGGGCGCGCAGTTGGCCGTACTCGCCGCGACGACCTGCGGCGTCGCTGAATTTGAGCCGCAATCTTCGACGGGGCGTCTCTCCCACGCGGAGATGGCAAATGCGAAGTCGGACGATGCGACGGCTTCTGACTGCGTACAGGGTGCGGTCGGATGGTATGGAGTCTACGATCTGACGATTGTCGACCCGGCGATGGTGAGGACTTACCTGCGCTGCGAGAAGGAGAACTGTGCGAGTGCCATGCGTAAGGCCGATCCGCGCTCATATGTGAGTGCGAGCGCCCCGCCCATGTTCCTTCTGCACGGCACAGCGGACACAACAGCTCCGCCGCAAGAGATGATCGAGATGGAAGAAGCACTGCGTCGTGCGGGCGTTCCGGTAAAGACCCTATGGCTGAAAGGGGCGAACCACGGTTGGCTGGGCGAAACGCCAGACGCTACGCGCACTGCGAGCCTGAAAGCGCTGAGCGAAACATTTGCGTACTTCGATTCGGTTGCCGAGCCGACAAGGAAATAGCTTCCTGGCTGAATTGCCTCTGTGGTCTTTACTGCAGCCCGACGTCCCAAAAGCGTTGCTCGTTGGCAACCCAACCTTTGTATCCCACGACGTTCGAGCGTGTCGCGGCAATGCGCGACGAGTTGTAAAAGACGATGGCCGGAACATCGCGACGGAACAGGCGGTCGAGCTCGTCGAAGATAGGCTGGCGTACAACTGGGTCATCGGTCTGCAGGGACTTCGCGAGCAACTCGCGTGCCTCCGGCGTGTCCCACACCTTGCGCGGTTCCTTGGTTTTGTCGCCTATAAACGTGGCGAAGTTGAACGAGGGATCGAGCCGCGCTGAGAAACTGAACGCCATTACCTGGTAGTTGCCCGGTGCGTAGTGTTGCAGTTGTCCAGCCCAGTCCAGCGTTTCGATTTCCATATTGATGCCCGCGGGCTGCACCATAGCCTGAACCAGAACGGCGGCGTCGAAGTTCTGGGGATAACGCCGGTTCGTGATTATCTTGATGGGCTGACCACGATATGACGAGGCCTTTACCAATTCTCGTGCGCGAGCGATATCGGGTTTGAGGATGACCGCCTCTGTCGCTTTGTAGTACGGGCTGACGCTGGGAACGGGCGAGTTGTTCGGGCGCGCCGTACCGTGGGTGACGACGCGTGCTAGCCCTTCCGTATCAATGCAGAGAGCGATCGCCTGGCGTAATCGAACGTCCCGCAACGCTGGATCGTTGGTCTGCAGGAGCAGGACATAGTTGTCCATCGCGGTCGTCATCTCAACGCGGATACCAGGCTTTCCCCGAAGGCTGTCGAGTTCCGCAGCATCGATGTTGTCCAGGACGTCGATGCTGCCGCGCAGTAGCGCCACGCGCGCCGCCGACGAATCCGGAATGATGAGAAAGCGGAGTTCGTCGACCAGCGCGTGCTTACCGCCGACGTTGCCGTTGCGTGGCCCCGTGAGGGAGGAGTACTGCGGGAAACGCAGCAGCTGGATATACTGATTTCGTTTCCACGAGCCAAACATGAAAGGGCCGGTGCCGATAGGCGCGCGAAACTTGCCGTCCGGGCCCACGGAATCCGGGTGCATTATGCCGGTGCTCCCGCACTCAGCGCGGGCAATGGTCTGCAGAAAAAGCGGGGCTGGTTTTCCCAGGTGGACCACTACGGTGTGTGGATCGGGCGCCTCGACGGCTACGATCGGAGTCGACCCGCCGCGGCCGACGTCCGCATTACAACGCCAATGCGTCGCGGGGTCGAGATAGTGTTGAAATGTCCAGCGCACTTCCGACGACGTGAGCGGCGCTCCGTTGTGGAAGTGAACTTCCGGACGCAGTCTAAACGTGAAGGTTTTGGCGTTATCCGTGACTGTCCACTGGCTTGCCAGCATGGGTCCGATGGAGCCGTCGTCCCGCGAGCCGACTAGGCCTTCGACCATTTGCAGCAGAACGCTGTCCGTGTTTTCGTCGCGCAGGGTCCCGGGATCGAGAGACATGATGTCGGAGTTCAGGCGCGCGCGCAGGACCTTCTGGCCACTGGCAAACGGGGCAAACACAACGAATATTGAGGAGATGCAGAGCAACGCCCCCGTGCGCCAGAGACAGCCGCGGAAAGCGGTGGCGGCTTCACAGGCGAATAGGTTGCTACGTCTCACTTGCTCTCTTTCTCCGGGTATGTGGTGGGGTGCGTCGAAGGTTCCCAAACGTCGCTTGATGTGGCGACAAGCTCCTTCATGTTGGACCATGTGCGCCGTCCCGGAACGGTCTTGCCGCCTGCCAGTACGGCGCGGGCGTAAGCAATCATCCGTTCGACTGTACGCTGCTGCTCCGTCTGTGGCCAGGTCTCAAACGGATGCGGTGCGCGCACCACAACGAGGTCCTTGGGTCCGTTGACGCGACTGTAGGAGTCCATCGCGCCTTCAAGCCCGTCGGCATAACACCACAGACCGCGCGCGATAAAGATGCTGGGCCATTTATGGATGCCCGCGAGCGTGGCGGAACTGGGGAAAAAGACTATATCGTGTTCGATTTCGATTCCGCCGATAAAGAGTCCACGATCGCGTCCGGGACCTCGCCCGTCGTCATTGGGCGACGTCTCCGCGGGCAGATAGCCTGTGCCACTTGAAAAGTCGCCGACAAGGATGGCCCCCTTGATATTGGGGTCGCGGCGTGCAGGCTCGCACTTAATCTCGGGCAAGTCGTAGCTGCAGTCCTTGTCAAAGTTGATGGTCATGGCCCAGGAACTGGCCATGGTGCCACGCGAGGAGCCAAGGAGGAAGACCGGCATTCCGGCGTCCCCGAGGTTGCCGCGTACGGCTGCGGCGGCTTCAGGCCCGCTCAGCACCTTTCCGTTTGGGGTCAGTGCACGCATACCTTTCCCGGTACGCAGGCTCGCGATGATATCGAGCAGGTCG
>Ga0206805_1100_pt1 | contig 16586 bp, 13 predicted proteins | sample Alteio_BWOrgCont_59_FD_152890 | JGI IMG/M metagenome (GOLD analysis project Ga0206805, IMG submission 152890) | Enriched cells from forest soil in Barre Woods Harvard Forest LTER site, Petersham, Massachusetts, United States -... | ecosystem: Environmental > Terrestrial > Soil > Temperate forest >... | reverse complement strand
AGAGGTGAAACTGCCGCGCGTTAAGCTGCGCGGCGTTCCTGCAATTGTACCTTCACTACGACCGGTTCGCTAGACTCATCCATCGGGACGGTGTCCTTGAAGCGATCCAGAACCTCGTTCGTCGTGTCCTGCAGACGAGTATTCGGCTTGTGCAACTTGCGCGTAGCCTTCGACGCCAGTTGACAAAGCTCGTAGCGATTATTCACGTGCGTTAGAGCTCCAAAAATAAGATCTGAGCGCATAGTTTCTCCTTTTTTCTCTGAGGCATAAGCTAGTGCTCATCCACCCCAAATCTCTTTGTTTTGTCGCCAGCAAAATTTAGAATCTTTGTCGGCAATACTCTTTAGTAATTAGACGCAAAAAACGTCTACGAGACTCCACAATCTGTCTTGAATCTTGATCCAGTCGTACTACCAAAGCATTGCTGGCAAACGAGGCTAGACCTCTGCCGGCAAGCGCGCCAGCATCCCTACGTAACTGTCTCTTCCGCATGATTCAGCGCTCGCCGCGCCCAGGCATGAAACAGAAAGCCAAACCAGAAATCTGGCAGGCTAAGTCTTTTGTCTTTGAACAGCACCGTTTGCTTTTAAGACATCCAGCAATCCGTGGCAACTCAGACACACATGGAAAATAACCTGTTTGGAGGCCAAGGTCAATACTTATTTTGGGAGCCTATGAATAAAGATATTCCAGAAACAGGATATTCGCTCGATATTCCCTTCGACTTCCCGCTCTAAGACGCCACTAAGACCAATAGCTCCGATCCAAAGTACGGTACTGAATAGCTTCGGCGATGTGCTTTACTGCAATGTCCTGCTCCCCGCCCAAATCAGCAATCGTCCGGGCAACCTTGAGGATTCGGTCATGCGCGCGGGCGCTTAACCCCTGTTGCTGCATCGCACGCTCCAGCAGCCGCTCCGCATCTGACGACAGCTCACAGTAAGCCCGTATCTGCTGAGTATTCATCTGCGAGTTCGAAAAAATCTGCCGCGAAGCCCCCTTGGCCGACCCCTTCGTCCGCTCCCCTGCCTGGGCAAACCGCACATGCTGCCGCTCCCGCGCTGCCAATACCCGGTCACGAATCTCCGCCGACCCCTCCGCTGCCGATCCGCCCCGCAGCTCCTTATATTGCACCGCCGGAACCTCGATATGGATATCAATCCGGTCAAGCAGAGGCCCCGAAACCTTCGACACATACCGTTGGATCATAGGTGGCGTACACATACATTCCCGCGATTTGTCGTTAAAATAGCCACAGGGGCAAGGATTCATCGCCGCCGCCAGCATAAACCGTGCGGGAAAGCTCAAACTCATCGCCGCCCGCGCAATTGTCACATGGCCATCCTCCAGCGGCTGCCGCAGCACTTCCAGCACGTTCCGAGGAAACTCAGGTAGCTCATCCAGAAACAGCAGCCCGTTGTGCGCCAGTGACACCTCACCTGGCCGCGGCATGATCCCACCCCCGATCAACCCCGCATCGGAGATCGTATGGTGCGGCGACCGAAACGGCCGATGCGTCACCAGTCCCTGCTCCGCATCCAGAACGCCCGCCACCGAGTGGATCTTCGTCGTCTCCAGCGCCTCCTCAAACCGCAGCGGAGCCAAAATCGACGGTAGCCGCTTCGCGAGCATCGTCTTCCCCGACCCCGGCGGCCCGATCATCAGAATATTGTGCCCGCCCGCAGCCGCTACCTCCAACGCTCGTTTCGCAACATGCTGCCCGCGCACGTCTTTGAAGTCGAAGGGGAAGTGCTGCATCTCGCTCAGCAGATTGGTCGTCTCGACCTTCAGTGGCTTCGGCAACGCAGCACCTAGCGCCGCCGCGTTCAGCAACTCGCGCACCTCCAGCAGCGACTTCACCGGATAGACGTTGACCCCTTCCACCACCGCTGCCTCGCGCGCATTGCTCGCCGGAATAATCAGATTCGGAATACCTTTCGCCCGCGCCGCAACCGCAATCGGCAGCATCCCGTGCACGGCTCGCAGGCTGCCATCCAGCCCCAGCTCTCCCACTAGCAAATAGTCGCTCAGATCTTTGATATGCAGCGCACCATAAGCACCCAGTATCCCAATCGCAATCGGCAGATCGAATCCCGAACCCTCTTTTTTCAGGTCCGCAGGAGCCAGATTGATCGTGATCCGAGTCGTTGGGATCTCAAACCCAGAGTTCTTGATCGCAGACCGCACCCTGTCGCGGCTCTCCCGCACCGCCGCATCAGGCAGCCCTACCGTGCTGAACTGTTCTTTATCTAACTTGATCCCGGAGAAGTCGACTTCTACATCGATGATGTGGGCGTCAATCCCATAAACCGCAGCGCTACGAGCCGTAAAAAGCATTGTGTGGGCCTGGTGCAACCGTGAGGCAGTGAATTTTCGCGAGTATAGCATTCTCTCCACAGACTCATGTCCTGCCGGACAGGCCCGCTACGCGCGGCGCGGGCGTTCGCACGCCTTCTTAAACCTTCGGGTGGCCCTCCCGAAGGGGTATACACATCGCGAAGTGATCGCGCCGCGCGTAGCGGGCCCGTCCGGCAGGACACCTATCTTCATCGACGACGCCTACAATCATTATCGTGAACACCAGTCTCTTCGAACTTTTCAAAATTGGCATCGGGCCCTCAAGTTCCCACACCGTTGGTCCCATGCGCGCCGCCCTCCGCTTCACCCGCCAGCTCGCATCTTCTGATCTCCTTCCGCGCACAGCAAAAGTGAACGTCGATCTATACGGCTCGCTTGCTCTCACCGGCATCGGCCACGGCACCGACCGCGCCGTCCTCCTGGGCCTTCTCGGCGAAGCCCCTGACACTGTCGACCCCGCAACTGTCGAAGCCAGCATCGCTATCATCCGTTCCACCGGACAACTTACTCTCGACGGTTCCGTCACCATCCCGTTCACCGAGCAAGCGAACCTGCAATTCCGTCGCAACCAGATGTATCCCGACCCCGCCGTCATCTCCCACCCCAACGGCATGCGTTTCACCGCCTTCGACAAGACAGGCGCTCTGCTCGCCGATGAGGTCTTCTACTCCATCGGCGGCGGCTTCATCGTCTCCGAAGCCGAACGCACCGCAGAAAGCCTCACCAGTACCCGCACCGTGCCCTATCCCTTTCGCAACGCCGCTGACCTCCTCAGCACAGCGAAGCAACACACCCTCACCATCGCCAACCTTCTGCTCGCCAACGAGGTCGCACTCCTCAACGATCCCGGCATCACTATCAATCGACCGCAGTCATCGCCTGAATCAACACAGCTCAATCAATCCGCAGAGCAGAAAATTCGCGACAGCATCCTTGCTCTCTGGCAGGTAATGGAGCAATGTACCGCCCGCGGCATCGCCACTGAAGGCATTCTTCCCGGAGGCCTCAACGTCCGCCGTCGTGCCCATCGCCTCGCCGAGCGCCTCAACACCATCGGCTCCAAAGATCCCCTCGCCCCCATCGACTGGGTCACCGTCTACGCCATGGCAGTCAACGAAGAGAATGCGGCTGGCGGCAGAGTCGTGACCGCACCCACCAACGGAGCCGCCGGCGTCATCCCCGCCATCGCGCACTACTACACCCACTTCATCGAAGGAAGCGACGCAGAAAAAAAAGAAGGCATCCTTCGCTACTTCCTCACCGCCGCCGCCATCGGCATCCTCTACAAAGAAAACGCGAGCATCTCCGGCGCCGAAGTAGGTTGCCAGGGCGAGGTCGGCGTAGCCTGCTCGATGGCAGCCGGCGGATTAGTCGCCGCGCTCAACGGAACCAACGCCCAGGTCGAGCACGCCGCCGAGATCGCCATGGAACACAACCTCGGCATGACCTGCGACCCCATCGGTGGCCTCGTCCAGATTCCCTGCATCGAGCGCAACGGCATGGGCGCCGTCAAAGCCATCAACGCCGCCCGCATGGCCATGCACGAAAGCGGCGACCACAAAATCTCTCTCGACCAGGTCATCGCCACCATGTACCAGACCGGCCTCGACATGCAATCCCGCTACAAAGAAACCAGCCTAGCCGGTCTAGCCCTCAACATCATCGAGTGCTAAACCGCACTTCGCGCAGCTCGCAATTTATGGGATGCAAGCTGCCGACAAGAAACGTATGTTATTCGCTCAGTGCTAAAAATTATTCAAGGAACGCGAGCAATCGACAGGGCATTCGATCGGCACATAATGCTGGCCCGAGTAGCGCTTACAATCCAGTTCCACCTCAGATGCGCTTTCGGGCGGCGGCCGATATCCGTGCGTAGTGACCATCACACCTGGATACAGTTCGAGCGAGTTCTTGTTTGTACCAAGACCCCATCCAGTGCCAACTAATCTTCCCGGGTTTTTGACATCACCAGCCGCCACAAGATTACGAACCTTAGCCCCATTCACTTCTATCAACCACATCGCACAGTTCCCGTGCGCTCCACAGATAGCTTGTTCGTACCACCAAACAACATAAAGCTGCTTGTCTGGCACAGACGACGTCAGTCTCAGCAGATGCAATGCTTTATCGAGTGGGACGGTATCACTACCATCCTGATCAACTCCGGTTATTTTCTCCTCAGCTGCTATGTCTTTAGACAGAGCTCTCTTGACCTGAGAACGAAACCTAGCAGAAAAGCTACCGAGAGTTGACGATTCAGGGAGCACATGTACGACCATCCCGCAAGCAGCACTTGTTTGACGGTCGTCCTGTGCACTTACGGAACATATCGCAATAGCTAGCAGGCAAAATGAGATCAATTTCATCGTCGTCAGGCCGCAACGGATCATCCATTTTTCCCAAAACGAAATTCGTATCAGCGTCAGCTTAGCATCACAGCTTCAATAGATCTTATTCAACTCGGATGATCGCGGCACCAAATCAACCTGCACTCACCCGACAAGCCATCACCGAACAAGCCGTCCCCAATCGCAAAACCCCATCTCTCTGGAACCGCGCAAAGAAATCCCGGAGCGCCCCCTGCATCCCCGCATACTTCGCATCCCCCGGCAGCGGAGCCACAGACAGCGACTGCGTCTGCCCCAGAAGCTCCTCCAGCGTCAGCACCTGCTCGCCGCGAATCGTCTCTCGCACCTCCGCTCCGCCCGCAAACAGTGGAGGCATATCGTCATACACTCGATACCCGCTCTGCAGTTCGCGATAGTCCGTACCAAACTCCATCAATATCTCCTCATAAGCTTTCGCTTCCGTCGAAGCATCCTTCCCCCGCCGATTGCTCGCCAACACGACCCACCCCTCCGGTCGCAAAATCCTGCGAAACTCCTCCAGCGCCCGCTCGCGATCGAACCAGTGCCACGCCCGCCCCACCGAAACAAAATCCACCGAAGCATCCTCCAGCGTGGTCGCCTCCGCAGCAGCAGCCACCACAGTCAACCCCGTATACCGCTTGCGCAATCTCTCACAAGCCTCTCGCATCTCCGCATTCGGTTCCACAGCAATCACGCGATTGCCATTCTCCAGAAACGACTCTGCGAGCATCCCTGTCCCGGCACCAACATCCGCCACCAGGCTTGTCTCCAACAACCCACAACGCTCACGCAATATATCGAGCACCCCCACCGGATACCTCAGCCGATACCGCTCATAATCCGCAACCCGTCCCGTAAACCGCTCTGCATGTTCCGTCATATATCGGTTAGACGCTCTAGCCCCACAAATTTCCACCCACTTCATCTTCAGAAACAAAAAGCCGGCGCAAACATCTGCACCGGCTTATCTACAAAGTTACAACCTGTCCCGCATTTACTTCTGCGTCACCAGCAGCGCAATACGCCGGTTCAGAGCACGGCCAGCCTCGGTGGTGTTATCTCCAACCGGATACTGATCGCCATAGCCCTTCGACTCTAGTCGCGATGGGTCGACACCCGCCGCAACTAACGCGTCCATCACGTTCTTGGCTCGCGCATCCGAGAGTGCGAGATTCGCAGCCGCATCACCGGTGTTATCGGTATACCCGCCAATCTTCACGTGAGCGTTCGGATAGGCCTTGAGGATAGCCGCAATATTTCCTAACTGCTCCTGCGACGAGGGCTGAAGCGTAGCTTGCCCCGTGTCAAACAACAGGCGGTCGAAATTAAACCACGTCGTTGTGTCCACGGGCTTGGACGTGTCTCCCAAAAAGCTGATCAGCTTACTCTCAATACCGAACTGAGGAATGTTCAGTTCGACACCATCGGGGAGTTTGGTCTTGAAAAAATCCCCAAGCGCAGACGCAGCAGAAGCGCCAGCATTCGTTGCAGCTGTAGTCGCAGTCTGCACTGCATCACCAACCGGAGCCTTCTCTCGGTTGAAAAACCAGAGCGCAGCGAGCGCCAGCAACACCAGCGCAACAATAGGCCACAGCCAGCGGTTGCCAGCCACAGCGACTTTGGCTGGCGCCACAGCAGCCAGATTCGAAGCGCCGCCCAGCAACGAGCCCAGCCCCGGAGGCAGGAATCGCTGGAGACTCGGAGCCTCCGCCTTAAGCGAGTTGCCAAGATCTGCGGCGCTCAAACCATTCTGCCGCACATGCTGGCCCAGGAATCCAAGCACCAGCGGCGCAGCCATGCTCAGCAGAGATCCCGCCGTACTACTCGCAAGACCAGTAGATCGACCAATCGAGTCCGTAATCGCCGACGTGTTTGAACCAAAGATGCTGGAGAGAAAGCGGGATCCCAGATCCGCGATCGGTGAGTTCGCAGCGCCAGAGGCCAACGACGCAGGATTGGAAGTGATGCTGGAAAGTACACTTGGACTATTTGCCGGGCTCGAGATGAGATTGAATATCTGTCCCAGAAATCCCGGCTGATTGGCCTTCGCCGCAATTCCAGCCAGCATGGCGCCAGCGCCACTTTGCAGGCCACTTTGAACCGTGTCGGCAGACACCCCGAGGTGCGAAGCGAGAGGGCCCGCCACCTGGGGACCCAACATACCCATTAAGTTGTCAACGATAGAACCTGCCATAATCACTCCTTTTCAGTCGAGATTTTTTTTGATCGACTCATTTCAAAGCCGATCGGGGGCCCCGTTCCATTGCGCCAGCAGACTAACAGAAACGACCGTATTTGACGTCAATCGTCGTCAAATACGGTCGTTTCTCTTTGCCGGCTCAACCGAAAGCAATCGCAGCTTCCATCCCTCTACCGTTCCACCGCCAGCGCTACCGAGTTTCCCCCACCGAGACAAAGCGCCGCCACCCCCTTGTGCGCGCCCCGCCGCATCATCTCGTGAATCAGCGTCACCAGCACCCGCGCACCGCTTGCTCCAATCGGATGCCCGATCGCCACCGCGCCGCCATTCACATTCACCTTTGCGGCATCCAGCCCCAACTCCTTCATCACGCCCAGCGCCTGCACGCTGAACGCCTCGTTCAGCTCAAACAGATCCACCTCATCCCGCTCCCACCCCGCGCGCTTCAGCACCTTCTGCACGCCAGTCACTGGAGCCAGCATGACCCACTTCGGAGCCACTCCACTTGTGGCCTGCGCTCGGATCGTCACCAGCGGCTTCAACCCCAACTCCTTTGCTCGCGAAGCCGACATCACCACCACTGCAGCAGCTGCATCGTTCACCCCGGGAGCATTCCCAGCAGTCACCGTCCCATCCTTCTTGAACGCCGGTCGCAACGCAGCGAGTGCCTCTATCGAAGCGTCGTCCCGCACACTCTCGTCCCGCGCAAACATCGTCACCGCACCTTTTTTGCCGGCCACCGAAACCGGAACCACCTCCGCATCGAACCGTCCCTCCTTCCACGCCGCAGCCGCCTTCTTATGCGAAGCCAGCGCATACGCATCCTGCTCCGCACGCGTGATCGAATGCTTCTCCGCGACGTTCTCGCCCGTGATACCCATGTGATAGTCCTCGCACGCGCACCACAATCCATCCTTCACCATGGAGTCCACCACCGTGGAGTCGCCCATGCGAAACCCTTTGCGACCCTGTGGCAAGAGGTAAGGTGCATTCGACATCGACTCCATTCCACCTGCCACTACAATCTCTGCATCGCCTGCCATCACCGCCTGGGCCGCAAGCGAAACCGCCTTCAGTCCGCTTCCACAAACCATATTGATGGTCATCGCTGACACCGTGTCCGGCAGTCCGCTCTGCAACGCTGCCTGCCGCGCCGGGTTCTGTCCTAGTCCTGCAGGCAGCACACAACCCATCAGACATTCGTCCACGCTGGCTGCTTCGACGCCTGCCCGCCTCACCGCTTCGCCTACAACTAAAGCACCAAGCTGCACCGCCGTCATCTCTGCCAACGCACCTTGAAATTTTCCTACCGGTGTCCGCACCGCAGACACAATCACGACATCCTTCATCACTTCACCTCATTCAAAAAACCCTTATACGACGGGGTAAGTATACGTTGTGCGATCCTTCATTCGCACTTCGCCAACCTCGCAACACCATCGGTCGCACCGCAAATTTGTCCTCGGAGCAAGCACATCGCAAGGCACTCATGCGAAAAAAAAATGCACGAACGTATCGATTTTTCTTGACAGCGAACTTTCGTAAATCTATACACTCGTTAGCTGCAATGAAGTGTGTTGCAGAGGTAATGTCTAATCACTAGGGAGAATAGGCAAATGGCAACTAAGAAAGCCGCAAAAAAAGCACCAGCGAAGAAGGCAGCAAAAAAGGCAACCAAGAAGAAATAACCCAACCAAGGCAAACAGAAAGGGGGACGCGATAAGCGTCCCCCTTTCTGCATCTGCAATCAAACTGCTCCGTCACTACTCTGCCTTCGCGGTGTTCTTCGGCGTCGACAGGTAGCCCGACACCTTGTTCTTCTCGATTACATTCACCACCAGCTCATACAGCACCGGATCTTTGCCCGTGTAGAACTGCACCGGTTCATCGAGCCCCTTGTCCTTCTTCTCGATATTGCGATCGTCCGCACTCACATCCAGCGTGTACCGTGAGTGCTTCTCGTCCGCCTTCTTCAACTGCAGCTTGATCGTCGATAGCAGCGTCGGCTTCGCTCCCTTCTGCAGCGTGAACTCAAGATAGTTCCGGTCGCCCTTATGCTTCAGTATCTCCAACTCGCTATGGTTGGTAGCGATCAGCCCGCTCATCACGCCCGCATCGCCCACGACGCGGTTCAACTGCGTCTTGGTCGTCTCCAGGTCGGACTTCGTCGCCGCTACATCGGTCTTCACGCCGCCCACATCTGTCTTCACACTGGCAACGTCGGTCGACACCGCGCCGATCTGCTTCGAGTTTGCCTCTTGCTCCTGCTCCAGCTTCGACGTCGCCGCCTTCTGTGCCGCCAGGATGCCCTGCGTCCTCAGTTCAATCTGTTTCTGCGCGATGCCGACGCTCTGTCCCAGCGTCTCGCTCGTCGCCCTCAGCCGTGCATTGGTCGCATCCAGCTTCTGTGCCAGGTCAGCATTCTTCTGGTCGCCCGCTACAATCTTCTGCTCTGCGGCGGCAAGATGATTCTGCAGACCATAGCACCACACCAAACCACCCAACGCGGCCAACAACGCCACCGCAACTACTGCAAGCAAGGCTCCCGAAATAGACCGCTCTGGTACGTAACTCTCTTCGCTCATTGCACTCTCCTGGGTACTTCTGCTGTTTTGACGTACTGTCTGCCAAACCGGACGCACTCAAAACTATAACCTCTCGAAAGCAAACTAGACTATTCTTATGCAGCACCCCGACATCTGCATCGCCGGCGCCGGCATCATCGGCCTCTCCCTCGCCCTCGAACTTCACCACCGCGGCCTTCGCGTCACAGTGTTCGATCGCGGCAATCCCCTCGCCGAGGCCTCCACCGCCGCCGCGGGAATGCTCGCCGCTAGCGATCCGGATAATCCGCCGCAACTCCGCCCCCTCGCCGACCTCAGCCTCGAACTCTACCCCACCTTCCTCGAGCGCCTCCACTCCCTGTGCGGCATGCGTGTTCCCTTCCACACTCACACTACCTTGCAGTCGTTGTCACACCACATCACCACTGCGGCCGGCGCCCTCACCACGAACGACCTCACCCATCTCCTTCCTGCACTCGTCCCCCGCGACCATCGCTTCATCCTCCTCGACGAACACAGTCTGGCCCCCCGAGAGCTGGCTGCCGCGTTACTCGCCGCCATCAAAGCCACCAGCATCGACCTCCGCGCCCACGCCGCCGTCCTTTCCATCCAATCTCATCCTGACTCCATCGAGGTTCACACCACCACTGGCGTCCTCCACGCAGCTCGATTCGTCGACTGCACCGGAGCCTGGGCTGCCACCACATCATCCCTTGGCGTCACGCCGAAAAAAGGTCAGATGCTCTCTGTCTCCCTGCCATCCTCATTCCCTTTGCACTTCGTCGTCCGCACGCCAGACATCTACATCGTTCCCCGGACCACCATTCCTGGCGCGGCGGTCCACGCCATCATTGGAGCCACCGTAGAAGACGCAGGCTTCGACAAGACCGTCCACCCCAGCGACATCGCGCGTCTCCGCTCGCTCGCCGCTACTCTTCTCCCTGTTCTCTCCGATGCTCCTGAGCTTGAGTCCTGGGCTGGCCTCCGCCCCGCAACGCCAGACGGCCTACCCCTACTCGGAGCCTTTCCCGGATGCGCTCATCACTATATCGCTACCGGCCACTATCGCAACGGCATCCTCCTCGCTCCTGTAACTGCTCTCCTCATGACTCAAACCATCATGGGCGAGCCTGTGTCCCTGGATCTGTCGCCATTCTCTCCAACCCGCTTCCCTGCCCCTCCGAAGTAGCGCAGCCGCACAGGAGTATCGATATTCGCGCACACTGTCGTGACAACCCTTTCATCGCTGCGCTATAAACGTTGTACTAAGTTTCGCCCCGGAGAAGTCGCTCATGTCCACCGCTGTCGCACCCAAAGGCCTTGAAGGCATCGTCGCAACCAGCTCTTCCATCTGCTGGATTGACGGAGATGCCGGCGTACTCTCCTACCGCGGCATTGATATTCACGAGCTCGCCCAGCGTTCCACCTTCGAGGAGACCACCTACCTCCTCTGGTTTGGCAAGCTTCCCAACTCCGCCGAGCTCGTGGAGTTCACCACGCACCTCTCAGCCGCACGTAAACTTGACCCTAAGATCATCGACCTCCTCCGCAGCGTCCCCGCCAACGCGACGCCCATGCAAGTCCTCCGCACCGCCGTCTCGCTCCTCAGCATCTACGACGCTGACGAAGCCGACTGCAGCCATGACGCCAACGTCCGCAAGTCTTACCGGCTCACCGCGCAGATACCCATGATCGTTGCTATCTTCGATCGCATCCGCAAGGGCAAGCCCGTAGTCGAGGCCGATCATAGCCTCTCCCACGCTGCCAACTTCCTCTGGATGCTCAACGGAGAAAAGCCCTCCGACACCGCCACTCGCGCCTTCGACATCGCTCTCATCCTTCACGCCGACCACGAGCTCAACGCCAGCACCTTCGCCGCGCGCGTCATCGCCGCCACCCTCGCCGATATACACTCCGCCATCACCGGTGCTATCGGGGCCCTCAAAGGGCCACTCCACGGCGGAGCCAACGAAGCTACCATGCGCCTCCTCTACGCCATCGACAAAGCCGGAGCCGACCCCGTCGAATACGTAAAGCAAATGTTCGCGGAAAAGAAAAAGATCTCCGGCTTCGGCCATCGCGTCTACCACACCGAAGATCCCCGAGCGACCCACCTCCGCCGCATGTCCGAGGAGCTAGGCAAAGCCGCAGGCAGCACCAAGTGGTTCGACATGTCCCGCAGGATCGAACTCTTCGTCAAACAGGAAAAGAAGCTCAACGCCAACGTCGACTTCTACTCCGCATCCACTTACACCACCCTGGGCATCGATATCGACCTCTTCACCCCCATCTTCGCCATCAGCCGTATCTCCGGCTGGGCCGCCCACGTCATCGAGCAGCACGACGACAACCGCCTCATCCGCCCCCGCGCCGACTACCTCGGCCCAGCCTACCCGGCTCCATACGTCCCAATTACGAATCGCTAGTTATGGGCAATACTGAAACAAGAAGAGCAGCCCGAAGGGGCTGCTCTTCTTGTTTCCGCAGAAGGAAAATCCTTCATACCACCTCGCTGCAAATCTACTTCCGGCTGGCCGGAGGCACAATTCCATTCATCCGTAGGTACTCCACCAGTTGTCCATAGTGGTCATTCGCATGCGCCACCAGACCACCGGCAAGACTGACCCGCGTATCCGTTCCATGAACGCTCTCAAACGCATTCTGCGCAGTCAACGTCCCAATCGCCTTGTGCGCAAACACGAACGAAGCCTCCAGAGCCTCTATGGCTTTATCCTTGCCCTTGATATCTGCGAGCGCCTTCACATCCACATCCGGTTTCAGTCCGCTTACTAAATTGCCATAGTAGTAGTTCGCCGACGCAACATGCAGCACCATCGCGCGAAACGTACTCACACCGGTATATTCACTTCCCTGTCCCGGCACAAAGATCGCCGCGCTCGGGGCGAAGTCGAACTTCTCCGCTGGCATGGCCTTCGCGAGCGGCACCATCTCTTTCTCAAACCCGCTCAGCATCCCGTCGAACGACTTCGCTGGCTCAATCACTGTACCTGCAGCAATCTTTGGCCCCTTTGCCGCCATCTGCGCCTGTACTCCCGTCCAACAACAACCCGCCAACGCCAACACCACAACCATCCGCTTCATCATCGCCTTCTCCAGTCTTTTCGAAACACTCTACGGTGAAACACACCACCGCCGCGCCAAGCGTATCAGATTCCCTACAAGCTTCGCTTAGAGCGTCCATCGCCATCTACGAAAACGGTTCAAATAATGAGAACTCTGTTCTCAGCAGTAAAATAGAACTATGCGCCGCATCTACATGGACGCGAACGCCACCACGCCTCTGCTCCCCGAGGTCTTCGAGGCCATGCGCCCCTTCTTCCTCGAGCACTACGGCAACGCCAGCTCCATCCATCAGCAGGGCCAGTACGCTCGCGCCGCCGTCGACCACGCCCGCGACGAGATCGCACGTCTCCTCCACTGCCGCTCCTCCGAAATCGTCTTCACCTCCTGCGGCACCGAGAGCGACAACCTCGCCCTCTTCGGCACCCTCGAGCACGCCACTGACCCCGTCCATCTCATCACCACCAGCATCGAGCACCACGCCGTCCTCCACGCCGCCGAAGCCATTGCAAAAAGTAGCGCTGCCCTCAACGGAACGAAAGCCCTCAGCCAACGCATAGAAGTCACCTTCCTTCCCTGCACTCCGCAAGGCCTCATCGAGCCCGCCACACTACAAGCCGCCATCCGCCCCAACACAAAGCTCGTCAGCATCATGTTCGCGAACAACGAGACCGGCGTCATCCAGCCCATCGCCGAACTCGCCGCCATCACCCACACAGCCGGCGCGCTCTTCCACACCGACGCCGTCCAGGCCACGGGCAAACTCCCTCTCGACCTAAGCCCCAAAGGCCCACTCAAGGACGTCGACCTTCTCACCCTCTCCGGCCACAAGATCTATGCTCCCAAAGGAATCGGCGTCCTCTTCGTTCGCCGCAGCGTACGCCTCGCCCCCATGCTTCACGGTGGCACTCACGAGCGTCAGCGCCGCGCCGGAACTGAAAATGTAGCGGGCATCGTTGCCCTCGGCAAAGCTGCCGAACTCGCAAGTACCTGGCTCACCGAAGATGCTCCTGCCGACGGCCCAACCCACCTCGCCACCCTGCGCGACCGCCTGGAACAAGGCATCCTCGCGCAAGTCGAAGAGTGCGGAGTCAACGGAGCCGGAGCCCCCCGCGTCTCCAACACCACCAACCTCTACTTCGATCACGTCGAAGCCGAAGCCCTGGTCATCGCACTCGATCTCAAGGGCCTCTCCGTCAGCGGTGGTTCAGCCTGCCAGTCCGGCGCCACCGAACCCTCGCACGTCCTCACCGCCATGGGCCTCGCTCCAGCCCGCGCCAGAGCCAGCATCCGCTTCTCCCTCTCCCGTCTCACCACAGAAGAAGAAGTAGACGAGGCCCTCACCCTCATCCCAGCTGCTGTAGCCCGCCTCCGCGACCTCTCCCCTACCTGGCACCCACCCGTGCCCGTGGAAGCGTAAGCCTCACAGATACCAGGGAATATTCACCACCACAATCCTCTGGTTCCCCTTCAGCAGTAACATCAGCTTCAGCAGTTGCACCCGCTGATTATGCAGCGCATTCTCCCACCAATGCCTCACCACCAGCTCCGGCAGCAGCACCGCCACCTTTCGCCCCGGGTTCTTCTCCTCCAACTCCAGGATGTAGTCCATCAGCGGTGTAATGACGAATCGGTACGACGACGGAATGATTACAAGTTCCGGCTCCTGTAATCCCTCATGCTTAATCGGCGCCATCACGTGCTCGTCCCACAGTTGATCAATACCGCCTTCTTCGTCATCCGAGTGCACATGCACCACCTTGATCTCCTTCGACAGCAGCAGACCAAACCGCATCGCCTTCTCCGTGATCCGATCCCAACGCGCCACCGGAATCACCACGATCGGCTCCTGCAGATTCGCCAGGTTCAGCGGCGTCATGTCCGCCATCTCCCGCTTCACCCTGGAGTAGTGCCGCTTCACTGCCCACATAATCCCAATCAGCGTCGGGACCAGCAATGCAGTCACCCAGGCTCCAGCCGCAAACTTTGCAATGAGCACCACGATCGTTGTTAAGCCCGTGGCCACCGCGCCGAAGCCATTCACGAACATGTGCCAGCCGCGGCCTTTGTGCTTCGCCATCTTCTTCCAATGCATCACCATCCCGGCCTGCGAGAGAGTGAAGGCAAGGAACGCCCCAATCGCATACAGCGGAATCAACCTGTCCGTCACGCCACCAAACAGAATCAGGATCACCGCCGTGAATCCGGTCAGCGCGTAGATTCCATGCGAGAACAGCAGCCGGCGTCCACGCAGAATGAACACATGCGGCAGAAAGTCATGCATCGCAATCGCCTTGGCCAGCCTCGGAAAATCCGCAAATGCTGTATTCGCGCTCAGCGAAAGCGCCATCAGCACCGACGCCGAAGTGAGATAGTAGAACCATCCCCTGCCGAACACCGCCGACGTCAAAATACTCAGCACGCTTTGATAGTGAAAGGCGTCCGGCTCCATTGCAGTAATGCCATAAGCCCGCGACAGATACGCAATCCCAAACAGCAGCACAATCAGGATGGCGATAATGATCGTAAGTGTCGCCTGCGCCTTCTTCGCTCGCGGCTCGCCAAACGCCATCACTCCATTCGATACGGCCTCAACCCCGGTCATCGCCGCGCAGCCGCTGGCAAAGGTCTTCATCAGCAGCCACAGCCCCAGGTACTTCACCGTAGCGGGCAGCGCCGCCGGCGGTGCCAGCACGGCTACAGGATGTCCCCCGCTCAGAATCGTTCGATAGACACCGACCCCAATCAGAATCAGCAGCGTCCCGACAAACAGGAAGGTCGGCGCAATAAACGTCGCACCCGTATCCTTCACCCCGCGCATATTCACGATCGCCAGAATCGCTAGGATCACCAGGCAGAACGCCAGTGTGTGCGGAGCCAGGCTCGGCACCGCCCCCGTCAGCGCCGTCACACCTGCCGAGATTCCCACCGCCGCCGTCAAAATGTAGTCGATCATCAGCGCCGCAGCCGCCAGCAGACCAGCGCCATCGCCCAGGTTCTCACTCGCCACCGTGTACGATCCGCCGCCATTCGGGTAAGCCGCGATCGTCTGCCGATAGCTGAAGAACACGATCACCAGCAGAATCAGAATCGCCGAAATAACCGGAACGATGTAATGAGCTCCCGCCAGTCCCAGAGGGATCAGCAGCGTCATCGCCGCCTCCGGTCCATACGCCGCGCTCGTCAGCGCATCCAGGCCAAAGATCGGTATTCCCGAAGCGACGCCGATATGCTCGCCGCGCTCTTCACTTGTTGCTAAAGGCTTCCCAATAATCGAATCAGTTAATGACATACGATTTAGATCGTACCGCCTCTACCGACCCAACTCCGTCAAAATGTCCGATTTAACTTCAGCCCGATGAAAATAAGCACCCCTATTAGCCGCGCGGCACAGGAAACCCTGGATCAGCCTTTACGGTCCGGCGCAAGGATCTCGCGGCCTATCCAGAACCCCGCCTATAATTGGAGCCGGAACAAATCCTTCAGGAGACTTCATGTCCACCACCCCGCTCTACGAGATCCCCGTCCATAAAATCACAGGCGAAAACAGCTCCCTCGCCGAATACCGCGGCAAGGTCCTCCTCATCGTCAACGTCGCCTCCAAGTGCGGCCTCACTCCCCAGTACGATGCACTCGAAAAACTCTACTCCCGCTTCAAGGACTCCGGCCTCGTCGTCCTCGGCTTTCCCGCCAACGACTTCGCCGGCCAGGAGCCAGGCTCTAACGAAGACATCCAGACCTTCTGCAAAGCCACATTCAATGTCGACTTTCCCTTGTTCTCGAAGATCACCGTAACCGGTCCCGACACCAACCCACTCTACAAAACCCTCATCGCAGCCGAGCCCAAAGCCACCAGCCCTGGCCGCGAAGCCTTCCGCGAAAAACTCGACGGCTTCCTCCAGAAGAACGGCGCCACCACCAACCCCGAGCCCGGCATCCTCTGGAACTTCGAAAAGTTCCTCGTCGATCGCCACGGTAAAGTCGTCGCCCGCTTCTCCCCCGAAGTCCTTCCTG
>Ga0206805_1079_pt3 | contig 16596 bp, 14 predicted proteins | sample Alteio_BWOrgCont_59_FD_152890 | JGI IMG/M metagenome (GOLD analysis project Ga0206805, IMG submission 152890) | Enriched cells from forest soil in Barre Woods Harvard Forest LTER site, Petersham, Massachusetts, United States -... | ecosystem: Environmental > Terrestrial > Soil > Temperate forest >... | reverse complement strand
CGTCATCGAGGTCGATCAGAAAAGCGGTATTACGCAAACGGTTGATCCGCTGACCGTCAAAGAGCTGACAGCAAACGAAGCGGTCAATAATTTTTTTATTGTCCAGTATATCCGCTCACGTGAAAGCTACAGCATTGCCGATTATGCCAGAAATTATAATATTGTTCGCATTATGTCCGACCCCGTTGCCGTCTATAATGAATTTATTATCGAGCAGGATCCTAACAATCCGAAAAGCAACGCCGCCCGCCTTGGAGGCTCAGGCGTCAGAACCGTAAAATTCAAATCCATTATCTACCTGAATCCGCAACTGGCACAGGTACGTTTACTTATTGAAGAAAGCGGCAATGCGCCACAACATCTGATTGCGCTTGTGGCATTTGAGTATGCAAAAATAAATTTGACCAGTGAGGATCGGTATATCAATCCTTTAGGATTCAGAATTACAGATTACCGCGTAGATGAGGATGTCTTACAAAAATGAGCCACACCATGAACCCATCCAAAACACTGCTCTTTGCAATAGTATTTACGGCCATCACCGGTAGTTATGCACTGGCCGCTGAGCCTTTGTTTTCGTCCGATAGCCGCATCAAATTGCTGCAGTACGATGAATCGGACGTCTATACCATTACCACCCGATATGGCTACCAAACCAACATCGTCTTCGGCCAGGGCGAGGATATACAAACTATTTCCGTAGGTGATCGGAGCCTGTGGCAGCTTATCCCGTCAGGCAACCGGCTGTTTATACGTCCGATGGAATATGGCGCTGAGACGAATATGACACTGATTACCAATAAACACTCTTACCAGTTCGATCTGAAATCACTGGCAGAAGGAAAACAAAAGGGGAATCTCTACGTTGCGCGCTTCGTTTATCCGGAGGATGAAGCAAAACGCGCTGCCAAAATGGCTTCTGTTAAATTCGCGCCTCCTTTTGCCCAGCCCGCACCCATCGTTCAGCCTGCTCCCGCTCATATACAGCCTGCACCCGTTCAGCCCCCGAATACCGAACCGGAACCTGTTGTTGCGGAAGCTGCGCCTGCTCCGCCTGCACATACCGAACCAGAGCCTGCTGCTGTTGCTGAAACTAAACCTGATCTTACTGCGGCCCCGACCGTTCAGCCCGCGCCTCTCAGCAGTTCCGGCGCTTCAAAACAACCCGGCCTGAACTATAATTATACCTATGCCGGACCGGATGACGCCGCGCCCATTAAGGCATACGACGACGGAAAATCCACTTTCATCCAGTATCGTAAAAACCAGCCCCTGCCTGGCATCACGATGATCGGCACCGATGGCGAAGAAGTAGCGGTCAGCTACTCCGTTAGCGATAACCTCATGATAATCGAAGCAGTGGCAGGAGAATGGCGGCTCGAAGGTAACAATGGCACCGTTTCTCTTTATAACGAAATACTGAATCCGCAATAACGTATAAATTAAATGTATGGCTGACGAGAACGATACACCCCCGCCCGATCCCTCCCTGCCCCCGGAGGCCCCCGGTAATGAAGATAATAACAGGCAGGTGGAAGAACAGGACGAAGAATTTCTGACCCGCAAAGGTCCGACACTGGGAACAGGGCCAGGTAAAGTCATCATTTTTGGGGTTGTTCTCCTCGTTCTGGCAGGTCTGGCGCTTTACAATCTTTTTGGCAATAAACCTAAACCGGTAGAAAATCCTCAGGGTACAGCGACCAATCCATCCTCCGTAGAAGTCCCCGGACCAGCGCCATTGCCTGCGTCGGCGTTACCGGCGGCTCCTGCCGCTTCGCTACCCCTGCCGCCCCCTCCGCCACCACCACCTCCTCCTCCACCGCCAGCACCGCCGCAGCAACTGGCAACCACGCCAGTAGCGCCAACCCCTCCTGGTGCACCACCCTTGCCTAAACCCATCATGCCACCCGCACCGGGAACGCCGCCGGCAGTCACACCATTGAGTGCTGTAAACAGCGATAAAGAACAGCAGAAACGTATCCATTCCAATATGATGGTGATGGATGGGGGAAAAACAATGCAGGCCAGTGACGATAAAAAGGCAGCCAGCAACGCCATTGATCAGAGCGACCCCAACAATGCTTTCGCCAGCCGCGTCATTAAGGCCAGCGCGGCAGAAAAAACCACGGCAGCGCGGCTTGGCAACCTCAATATGACGATCGCTCAGGGCAAAATTATTGATGCTGTTATTGAAACAGCTGTCAATACTGATTTGCCCGGAACGCTGCGCGCCATTGTCAGTCGCGATGTTTATGCTGAATCAGGACGTCAGGTCATGATCCCTAAAGGATCCCGCCTGCTCGGCACCTATAACACCGGCATCTCACGCGGCCAGGCGCGGGTCATGATTATCTGGACGCGCCTTATTCGTCCTGACGGTGTCGATATTCAAATCGGCTCAGCCGCGATCGACCCGCTGGGACGTGCCGGTGTCTCTGGCAATGTAGACAATAAATATGCAGAAATCTTCAGCGCCGCCTTGCTGACCAGCGTCCTCGACATCGGCGTCGCCGTAGCAGTGGATGCGCTGACCAACCAGGGCAGCACGACCACGACCAACTCCAACGGCACGACTTCTACCGGTTCTGCCGCCGCCCCGGCCGGCGCGGCCGCCGTATCGAATATATCAGGCATTTCCAAAGATGTGATCAATACGATGCTCGACCTGCGCCCGACCATCACACTCGACCAGGGCACGCGGATCAATGTTTTCGTCAACAAAGATCTGGTTTTCCCGAATAACATAGCGACTGATAAGCAGTTTGTGGAGTAATTATGAAAAGAGGGATTAGGGATTGGGGATTAGGCATTAGGGAAGAAAGCAAGAAATTTTTCCTGATCTTCCCCCAATCCCCAATCCCCAATCCCTAATCCCTAATCCCTATGAGCTACACCGCCCTCGATACCTACCTCCAGCCGCTGAAGAAATTTCTGGTCCAGCCAGCAGTCAGCGAAATTTCTGTCAACAATCCTAAGGAAATCTGGGTAGAAATCGGCGGGGATATGACGCGGCACGATATCCCCGAGCTCGATCTTGACCATCTTAAATCCCTGGCCAGGCTGGTAGCGCAATCAACTGAGCAGAAAATCAGCGAAGAAACGCCGCTGCTGGCCGCCACGCTGCCGGAAGGATACCGCATCCAGATTATCTTCCCCCCAGCGTGCGAAACGGGCACCATCGCCATGTCCATCCGCAAGCAAACCATTCTCGACCTCGACCTCGATCAATACGAGGCCATCGGCGCGTTCCAGAACACCGTTGTGCGGCATGAAGCTAATCCGGTTGACCGGAAGCTGCGTCAGCTTCTCGATGCCGGTAACGTGAAAGACTTTATCAAGCAGGCTATCCTCGCTAAGAAAAATATTATCATCAGCGGCGGCACCTCGACCGGTAAAACCACCTTCCTCAATGCCGCCCTCAAAGTCATTCCGCCTACAGAACGCATAGTCACCTGCGAGGATGCACGCGAAATCATCATTCCACACATTCCCAACCGCGTGCATCTCATCGCCTCACGCGGCGCTCAGGGCCGCGCCCAGGTATCCATGCAGGATCTGATCGAGGCCTGCCTGCGCCTGCGCCCCGACCGCCTGATGCTGGGTGAGTTACGCGGCAAAGAGGCGTTCTCCTTCATGCGCGCCGTCAACACCGGCCACCCGGGGTCGATCTCGACACTCCATGCCGACACCCCGCCGCTGGCCATGGAACAGCTGGTGCTCATGATTATGCAGGCGGGGCTGGGCATCACCCGCGACCAGATTAAAAGCTATGTGGAAAACGTAATTAACGTTATTATTCAATTGAAAAGGGGCGAACGCGGCATGCGCTACGTAAGTGAGATTTATTTTAAGGAAGGGATATAAATTGATTGACTAATATTAATTAATTCGTATAATGTCATTTGTATCTATTGATGTATGGATATAGGGGTTAGAATTAATGGATAATATATATATACATACCAGAAATGAGGCTCTGAAAGAACTAGAGCTAAAAGAAGGTTTTACCGAGGCTGAATTAAAAAAAAGCTGGCGGAAGTTAATAAGCCAGCACCACCCTGATCGTAATCCTGGCGATAAAGAGGCAGAAATAAAATATAAAAGGGCGAATGAGGCCTATGATGGCTTACTAAACAACACACTTCCCCGGCAGAAAGTGCCTCCTCCACAGGATGTTCCAGGGCATCAACAGGGTAGATCCCAGGCTCAGCAAAATTTTTCAGAACGTCAACGGGACAGATCCTCCGGAACCTCTTTTGGAAGCAGAGTAGAAGATATTTTTTCGTACTTTGGTGATATTGGTGGAGGTTTTACTTTTGGTGATCTTGGTGAAAATTTTAATGACGCCATTCGGAATTTTCAGCAGGCTGCTACCGATCCACATCCATTTACAGACAGAAGACCGGATAAGATAACCCCTTCACGGCCGTTAAAGCCGGAAGAGATAAATTACATTCTTTCCCACCTCACCACCGAAGCCAGACAATCTGCCGCCGAAGCAAGAGGGTATGAAAAGTTTCAGGGTTATTATATACCAAAGGAAGTAACTTTAGAGAAAGCAGAGGGTCCAACTGTAACTTTGCGCCTTGGATTCCAGGCTGGTAATCCTCATCTGAATAACCAGATAAAATTGTCACTTAGTTATATTAATCCGGCAGTGCGCGATGCGCTGGCACGAGTAGATACTAAACGGGATGCGAGTCCAAAAGAAATCAAACTTAACCGCAAACGCATTGAACATGTAATCTTCAATGCTTTTGCCCATGAATGTATACCCGATATAGTGGAAAAATTATATGGACCAAATTATAGAGCCGATTTTCGCTATGGTACAGGTAACGCGCCGGATGCCCTGTATTTTCAAAACATAGAGCATAAAGAGGGACCTGAGGCATTCGCTGGCCTGGGTGATGCCGTGACGCCTTATGATGAGAAAAAAGACCCCGCTTTCGGGAATGGCCTCAGCCACGGATACCGGAAATATCATGTGGATTTAGTAAAGCTTACGGAAATACTTCTGGAAACGGTTCCGCTGGTAGAAAAAATACAAAAAGTCATAGACGAGGCTATGAGACATAGCGCTGAATCTTTGGCCAGCGAAGTCAGGCTGATTGGTTTTGACGGAAAAAACGCCATTCTGCGGTTCGATCCGCTACGAGCTAAAAGCAATATTGACGCCCTTATGGCAATAAGCAAGGAGACAGGCGTAACATTGATCGATCCTAAGCTAAAAAAGATTAAGGCCAAAAATTATCAGGACATTATGAATGTACGGGTAGATGCTGAGAGCCTGGTTATGGCTCTGGCTTATTATAACAACCACTCACATGATGTCGGCAATAAATTGCGTGCGGAAATGCAAGCTTCACAGGCACTCAAAGCGCGCGCTTAATTATGAACTGGGTATCGCCTGCTAAAAAAAACGCCGCTTCCCAGGATAATTATTCTGTTTTCCCCCGAGGTTTTTCCCTGACGCATATTCATACCGGCGCTATGTGCGTCAATGCGGATCTCAGGAAGGATCAGCAATATCAGCTATGCGCATTATTCACCCAGCATAATACCTCGGAAACCGTCATCCATGAAATCGATGGAAAAACGATACGCAATACGCCAGAATCTATGCTTGGAAAACATGGCAAAGCCGCCCTCGCAAATGTACATGCCATGGGCGTTATTTCATTACAGGGCTTAGTGGATAACAGGGACCCCTGGTGCATCATTGTCTGCGCGTCTTATCCCGCATTACTCAGGCTTATTAATCAGGAAACGCATGCAGGGCCTGAACTGCACACTATTTATGAGGGAGCTCCTGAATATTCTTTGCAGAAAAAACTGGAATTAATGCTGGGGTGGTGGTTCCATGCAGAAAGAACGCACCTGGTACCATTCTTTGCTACATGAAACAATCACTGCTGTTATTAACCACCCGGATAAAAGCTATATCGGAAACGTTATTAATGCTATTATTCAACTGAGAAGAGTTAAACGTGGGATGCCGTTCGTGAGCGGGATTTATTTTAAGGAGGGGATTTAAAATCGTCATTCCCCTCTTCCACTGCCGCCCCTGTTGCGTTTTTTGGGTTTAAGCGCTTCTGAGGCAGCGGTACCCCGCTCCTGGTCAAAGTTGGGAAGAATTGCGTTTTCTATCAAGTGCTTTTCAAAAAGCACTCTTAGCACTTCATCCGTCAGCATAATATATTCTCCTGACCTTCTTGGCTGCATCGCGCCATCGCAACGAACCATATCTTTGCCAGGATGAAATTTTTTACCTGTAAGATCAGCAATCCGCTGACTTAATGCATCAATTAATGCTCTGTCGGAAGTAGCATCAGGCTGGATAGTTTTCAGATACGGCTTAATACCATCAAACTTAAAAGCCGCCATCCACTCCCCCATTCCATCCTTTCCTGTTCCAAGCATTCCTATATGCGGTGCAAGGTTGTTATTAAATTCTTGCTTCGCTTCATCTGGAGAGGCTTTTTTGGCAGGCTGCTCAAATCCAGGCGCATCATCAGGGAGCAAACCTTTTTCTTTAAGTTTTGCAGCAATGTCCTCAGGCAGCAGGATATACTCTCCTGAGGTCCTGAACCGCCCGCTTTCATCGCAGGGGACCAGGCGCGATGGATTATTTATATCACCAGTCTTATAATTAAATGCGGGATCTGTGCATATAGCAATATCATCACTCAATGTATAAATCGCGTCCTTTTGAGACTCGCTCGTTTCGTCAAAATGATGGCCCGTGTACACTTCCTGTATAGACTTTTTGACATCGTCAAGCCTAAAGGCGATCCTTTTGACGATTTCGCCGCCCGCTTTTTTTTCTTCAAGGCATACGGCATGCGGAGCAAGCTTTGTTAACAAGGTGGCTGCCACACCTGCCACATATTTTATGCCTTCAAAGCGATCAATATCCTGAGGCCACAATTCCTGCGCTTCAAGTTTGGAGATAATGGCTTCAGGCAGCATGATATATTCTCCTGATGTGTCGGGCTGCCGCCTGGCATCGCAACGAACCAGGCCTGCCGGGTTCTTTTTTTTATTTGTATCCGGATCGAATGTTACATCGGTAAGCCCGGCAAGCTTCCGGCTCAATGCATCAATTAATGCTTTGTCAGTAGCTTTAGGACTGGTGATAGATTGCAGATATTCCCTGATACCCTCGAAACTAAAGGCAGTGTTCACATCATCGCCTTCTCCAAGATATCCCAAATGCGGGGCAAGCTTTGTTCTGAATTCCTGCTTTGCTTCGGCTGCGACGACTTTTTGTATCAGGCCCATGCCTGCAAGCGCTGAGAATGTCTTCTCAGGCAGCATGATATATTTTCCTGAGTCGCTGGGTTGCAACGTTTCATCGCAACGAACCAGGCCCACCGGATTACTTTGTTTAGGCGTTCTTGGCAGCCCATAAAGACTTTCATCATCAAAAGGATCAAAATTTTTATCTGTAAATTGAGCAATTTCCCGGCTCAGGATAGAAAATAACTCAGCTTCGCTCTTACCTGTCGTCGAGAGAGTTTTCAGATATTTCTTTACGCCCTCAAACCTGAAGGCTGCTCTCCTTACGATTTTACCCCCCACCTCACCTGTAAGATATTCTATATGCGGAGCAAACTCTGTTATAAAACTTTCCTGTGCATCGGCGAATTCTCCCTCGGATTTAAAGGTATCGGTATTGTATTTAACCGGCTTTTTAAAACTCTGTGCTGCAAGGTCAGCAAGCAGATTTTCTCTCGCAAACAGATGCTCATCTTTAAGGGGGTTGACCTTTTGTTTATCAGCCCAGGCGATGTAGCTATTGCGCCGATCCAGCGCTGCATTATATTCTTCTTCACTTATATCATCATCACGGGGAGCCGGCGGCTCTTTAAAATCCAGCAGGCGATCCTGGTGCGGCAAGCCACTCCTGAATAAAATCCGCGCAACAGGATGATCCTGCAGCAGGGAATATAAAGCCCTGTGACTAATTGTGTTAGCTATTCCCTGCCCATCACTACTGTCAACGACGAATTCGATATAAGAGAACAGGCCATTTTTTTTGTTTTCCACACCGTATGCTTCCACCACACCTAACGCAGCCACGGTATTTTCCGGGTTATAAAGACTATGAAGCGCCTCGTCGGACCGGGCATCGTAATATAAACGAATAGAAACAGCTTTTCGATCGCTTCTTGCCCCATAAAACGGGCTGCGTACAATTCGCGCCGTCGCCCCCGTAAACAAACCGGCTTCGCCCCTGAGAGGATCGCCTTCAAGAATCCTTTTAAAAAGGTGTAATCCATTCTCAGATTTAGTCTCTGAAACTTCGCGGCTGTAATCCTCGAATGTGTAAGGCTTAAAATGATCTTCCGTCATTAATAATTTGTTGGGAGTGCTTGCTGCATCATATTGCTTCCTTTTATCTTTATCTACAAGTGTGTCATAGGCTTCACTCACCTCCTTCCAACGGGCCTCTTTGTCTTTATCTCCCGGCGCACGATCGGGATGCAGTTCCATACTTAACCGCCGAAATTCCTTTTTTATATCTTCTTCACTGGCATTCCGCGTGAGCCCCAAAATATTATAATAAGTTTTAACATCTTTAGCCATAACAACCTCTTGAATAATATTGATTATTTTTTCTATCAAAATTTTTTCAAAAACCAATATCGAAACCAGTTGACAGAAATTTTCATTTTCTATAAGTTAAATTATCATTAAATTAAAGTTTTGTCCACAATACTATTTAACTTGGAGGTTAATATGAAAGATCTTAACAAACCAACCGGCTGGTCTGCTGAAAGAACTGCTCATGGTGAAACATTGCGGGCAGAAGAAGAAGCTCGCAAAGCTCGGGCAAGAGAAAAAAGAGCGCAACAGGCCGACGATGAAGCTATAATGGCAAATCTTAAAATTGCGATTCCTGGTGGCGGAGACAATGCTGCAGTTGCATCAAACAAGATTTTAATAGCTAAGCTTTTAAGGGAAGATGCCGCCCTGGCATTATTAGATGCATTTACTATATTAGATGACAAATTTAATGACGCAGCGCCTGGGCAAGACAGGGCTACACTTAAGGAAGCCATGGCTGTTGATATTAAAACGAGCATTTCAGGCTTGAAATCATTAGCGAAAATAATTCTTCAGCCGGATCTTGCAGCAAAATTAGCAGAAGGCAATCTGCAACCGGTAGCTCAATTTTCTGCTGTTAAAAAAGGAAAAACTGACAACGGCGAAGAATATGAACGCAGTGACCGGGAAAAAGTCAAAGGATGGGCGCAACGGCTAAAGCAAAGCGCAGATATTCTGTCTTCGGCTTTAAATTCAGAGAAAATTGAAACAATACGGCAGGCTGCTACGACTTTGAATACGCTTGCGGAGGTCGCAAAGTTGTGTAGAGCAGAGCATCTGCTGGGTATGTCAGCGACGCATATTGATCTCCAGGCTGGAACGCCCCGTGAGATAGGTGGAGCAAAGAACCTGACCGATACAGAAAGAGAGGATCTTCAAAAAGACGCCAAAGAAGCACGGTTACTTCTGTCAGCGACTACAAATTATCCCGGCATAAAAGGCCCTGTAGTAAGCCCCAAGACAGAGATTGGTGGCGGAAGACAGTAAATTCAGACAAAATAGCCCGGATACTCTCCGGGCTATTATTGTTTATTTTTCGAAGACTGGCTTTGCACGCGTGACAGCGGCATATAATTTTTGTATTCTGGTATCTGAATCTGATATCTGAATCATGGCCGAACATAATCTCAAAGCATCCAATACCAAACGCCAGATGGTCAACAGGATCATCCTGCTGGCGCTTGTCTTCGCGTTGCTGGTCATTCCCTGTTATATCGGCATCGGCGTTGCCGTCATCTCCTATTACGGAGAATCATCCACCTTTGTTCTTGAAGATCCCTCCCAGCTATTTGCAACCTACAAAGGACTGTTCGATTACTGGCTGTCGCTTTATCATTACTGGCAATATTATGGCGGCGCTGCCCCGGCCACGTTTCAGGAATATTCGCTGAAAGTCATCGCCCCGCCCGTCGGTGGCTTTTTCGCCAGCCTGTTCCTGTTGTTTTTAATGCGCGCGCCGCTGCTGGATTTCCGCCCGCTCAAGCTCAAAGAAAGCGTACATGGCGATGCGCACTGGGCCAGCGAAACTGAAATCCGCAAAGCCAAATTGCGCTCAAAAAAAGGCTTCCTGCTCGGCCGCACCGGCGCCAATAATTACCTTATCTGCGACGATTTCCAGCATATCCTGCTCTTCGCCCCCACCGGCTCAGGCAAAGGCGTCGGCTTCGTGATTCCGAACCTGTTGTTCTGGCAGGAATCGGTGGTGTGCCACGACATCAAAATGGAAAACCATGAACTCTGCAGCGGCTACCGCAAAAAAATCGGCCAGGAAGTGTTCCTGTGGAACCCCGCCGATCCCGACGGTTTTTCGCATTGCTATAACCCGCTCGACTGGATTTCCACCAAGCCCGGCCAGATGGTCGATGATGTCCAGAAAATCTGCAATTTGATCCTGCCCGAGCAGGAATTCTGGCAGAACGAAGCCCGCTCGCTGATGCTGGGCGTGATCCTGTACCTCATCGCCGTGCCGGAAAAGGTCAACAGCTTCGGCGAAGTCGTGCGCACCATGCGCTCCGATGACGTGGTATACAACCTCGCCGTCGTACTCGACACCATCGGCAAGCGCATCCACCCCGTCGCGTACATGAACATCGCCGCATTCCTGCAAAAAGCCGACAAAGAACGCTCCGGCGTTATCTCTACGCTCAACTCCGGCCTCGAACTCTGGGCCAACCCGCTGATCGACACCGCCACCGCCAGCAGCGATTTCGACCTGCAACAGCTCAAGAAAAAGCGCATGAGCGTGTTCTGCGGCGTTACGCCCGACAACTTAAAACGCCTCGAGCCGCTGCTCAAAGTATTCTACCAGCAGGCCACCGATTTCATGACACGCAAAATGCCCAACAAAAAAACCGAGCCGCACGGCGTGATGTTCATGATGGACGAGTTTCCAAGCCTTGGCGAAATGCCGCAATTCCAGGTTGGCATCGCCTATTTCCGCGGCTACCGCGTCAAGCTGTTCCTCATCGTACAAGACACGCAGCAACTCAAAGGCATTTACGAGGAAGCCGGCATGAACAGCTTCCTCTCCAACAGCTATTACCGCATCACCTTTGCCGCCAACAACGTCGAAACCGCCAACCTGATCTCGCAATTAATCGGCAACCGCACCGCCGTTCAGGCCTCGCACAACAAGCCGAAATTCTTAGATCTGAACCCCGGCGCCCGCACGGTCAACACCTCGGAAGTCCAGCGCGCCCTGCTGCTGCCGCAGGAAGTCATCACCCTGCCGCGCGACGAGCAGATCATCCTGATCGAGTCCTTCCCGCCAATCAAAACCAAAAAGATATTCTATTTCAAAGACCGCTTCTTCAAGCGCCGCCTGCACAAACAATGCCCCATCCCCCAACAGGAACCCTACGACCCACGCAAGAAAACCCCGCCCAAACCGCCCGAACCACCAAAGAAAGACGCCGCTCCAGCGCCGGAGGCAAAGGCGGATGATGCGGATAAAGGTGCGGAGGCTTGAAGCCACTTTTTATTGATTGGTAACTTTTGTTTGAGTACATAATGTAATCAACCTATAGAGGTTAGGTTATATGTCACAATCACAGGCAAAATTTTCAGTTGCATATGACGGCAATGCATTGCGCACACATTCAATGGATGTGCGTGATCTTGCCCCTGCGCTCTTATCGTTAGGACAGTTATTTGATGAAGCAAACAGGATATTAAATGGCGATAAAGCCTCGGTAAAATTACAGGTCAAAGCACATAATGAAGGCTCATTCGAAATTGTCTTTGAATTATGGCAAAGCTATGGTTCACAAATCACTGATTTTCTTTCCGGTGATTTTGTAAGCGCCGCAATCAATCTGAAAGAGCTTGTGGTGGGAGGAGGAGTTGGGCTTTTTTATCTTATAAAACGCCTGAAAGGCGGCAAACCAGACAAAATAACTGATCTCAAAAATGGCTTTGTAAGAATCGAATTTGATAAGGATAGCCTTGAAGTCTCCATAGAATTGTTGCGTCTTTATCAGGACCTGGCCGTAAGAAAATCCGCTGAAGAAGTCCTGAAACCACTATCAAAAGAGGGAATAGATACATTTGAGATTAGAGAAAAAAAGAAAATTATTGAAACCATTACCTCTGATGAAATTCATTACTTTGCCGTCCCGGAAATCGGGGACGAAAAAATTCAGGAATACGAACATGAATCAGCATATTCGATCATTTCACTCGCTTTCAGGGAAGACAATAAATGGCGGCTATATGATGGAAATTCTACCATCAATGTAAGCATTAAGGATGAGGAATTTCTTAGAAAGGTAGAGCAGGATTTAATCTCTTTCGCTAAAAACGACATTCTCATGTGTAGGGTTCGTACCACGCAATGGAGAACAGATATTGGACTAAAAACAGAATACGAAGTGTTGGAGGTAATTGAACATAAAGCGGGCGCAAGACAACTTAAGCTCTTTGATACATAAACACCCCCTTCCGGCGCACGGATTCACCTGATATTCTTAAGCATCGTCATACGTTGCCTGAGGTAATAAAACCATGAAAACAGGGGTATCAAAACACCAAAAAACCGTCGAATTATGGCAAAAAATGCCGCATAAACGCGATTTGAAAATCGACAACCCTATGAAAAACAACCATTCAGGCCTAAATACCCCCTGTCAGATTACCGCCGGAATCATTCCTTCTTCCGGCGAGCTTGCGCTGGCCATTTCCCGCCGGGGCATCCGCCCGGCGAGGTATGCCAGCCTTCCGGCGATCACCGCCTGTTTCATTGCCTGGGCCATCATCACCGGGTTTTTCGCATCCCCCAGCGCGCTGTTGAGCAGCACGCCGTCGCAGCCCAGTTCCATCGCCAGCGCTGCGTCGGACGCCGTACCGATCCCGGCATCGACCAGCACCGGCACTTTCGCCTGCCCGACAATCATGCGGATAGCATGCGGATTCAAAATGCCCAGCCCCGAGCCGATGGGCGCAGCCAGCGGCATCACAGCCGCGCAACCGGCTTCTTCCAGTTGCCGCGCCGCCACCGGATCATCATTGCTATAGGCCATGACATGAAACCCGTCTTTAACCAGAATATCCGCCGCTTTCAGCGTTTCCCGCACATCGGGATAAAGCGTCGTTTTATTACCGATAACTTCCAGCTTCACCAGCGTCCAGCCGCCCAGTTCCCGCGCCAGCCGCAGCGTTCGCACTGCTTCCTCCGCTGTGTAACACCCGGCACTGTTAGGCAAATAGGTATATTTTTTCGGATCAACTGCATCCTGCAACGCCCCATCCTTCGAAAGATTCATGCGCCTCAGCGCCACGGTAACAATCTCCGCGCCGCTGGCTTCGATCACCGCTTTTGTCTGCTCCATATCCTTATATTTCCCAGTGCCGACAAGCAGACGGGAGGTGTACGTATTACCAGCTAAAATAAAGGAATCACGCATGAAACTAACCACCCCCAATAAACGCGACAATCTCAACCACATCGCCTTCGGCCAGCACTGTTTCGCCATAGACACTTTTAGGCACGATGGCGCGGTTGCACTCGATGGCCACCTGCCGCGGATTAAGCGCAAGCGACTCAGCCAGCGCCAGCACGGTAGCGGGCTGAGGAAGAGTATGCGGTTTGCCGTTGAGTTTAATCTGCATAATCGTTAGTCTGTCAGTTGTAACATTATAGATGGATTAACGATTATGCCCTCTCGCATCCTCCTCGTCAATGGCCCCAACCTCAATACGCTGGGTGAGCGCGAACCGGAAATTTATGGCCGCGAGACGCTGGCCGATATCGAGGCGAAATGCAAAAAAATGGCTAAAACTCTTGGGCTTACGCTTGACCATTTCCAGTCCAACCATGAGGGCGAAATCGTTGATAAAATCCAGGCGGCGGGGAAAACGCATAAGGGCCTGATTATCAACGCCGGCGCCTATACCCACACTTCGATTGCCATTATGGACGCATTGCTGACGCTTAAAATCCCTGTCATTGAGGTACATATGTCGAATATTTTCCGCCGCGAAGCGTTCCGCCATAAATCCTATATTTCCAAAGCAGCACAGGGCATTATCTGCGGCTTCGGCAGCAAGAGTTACCTGCTAGCTCTGCAAGCAATGGCGGAATTGATATAATATGCCCATACTCTACGGCGCTCCGCTATCGCCATTCGTGCGCAAGGTCGCGGTAGCGATGGAAGAAAAAAACATCGCTTATGAATGGAACCCGGTCAGGCCGCATGACAGGCTGGAAGAATTCGGCCGCATCAGCCCGCTGGGCAAAATCCCAGCCTATAAAGACGACTTAGTAGCGCTGGCCGATTCCTCAGTCATCTGCTTTTACCTCGAAAAAACGCATCCCGAAAAATCGCTTTATCCTGCAGATACGCTGGAACTGGTGCGTGCCTTGTGGTTTGAGGAATATTTCGACGGCGGAATGATTACGCCAATGAGCACGGTCTATTTCCAGAAATGGATGAACCCACTGCTCGGAAAACCCATGGATGAAGCACTGGTAAAGGAAGCGATTGAAATCACATTACCACCTATGTTCGATTATCTGGAATCGCAATTAAAACCAAATCGATGGATGGTGGGTGAGCATTTTTCGATTGCCGATATCAGCCTCGCCGTCGGCTTCATGAACCTTCATCTGGCAGGTTACCCGCTCGATAAAATGCGCTATCCAAAACTGGCTGGATATGTTGAACGCGCGCTCGAACGTCCCTCGTTTAAGAAATGCGAGGCTTTTATGCAGGTATTTATCCGTAAGATGAAGGAAAAACTGTCTAAACCAAAGGAGTAAAATACTTGAATTCACTGGTAACTCGCGTATTGTGCTGACAAACACGTTATCAATTACATAAAGTATAATGGCACCATCTTTCGTTGCATCCCCGGATCGTTCCGGCCCGGTTTTTTCTGACATCCGCGAAAACGGCAAGGAGCTGATGCGGCAATTGGTTCAGCATTGCCATCTTTACAAGGGTGCTGATACAAAACGTAGCGTGACCCAACTGGCAACCACGATGGGGGCGTATTTTGGCCTGTGCGCGCTTATGTTATACAGTTTTATGCATGCGGCCTATGCCGTTGCGTTTTTATTAGTACCGCTCGCTTCGGGACTGCTAGTGCGCCTGTTTATTATCCAGCACGACTGTGGGCATAATTCATTCTTCCGCTCCCGCCACATCAATAATCTGGTGGGCAGGTGCATCAGCGTTCTGACCATTACACCCTACGGTTTCTGGAAAAAAGCGCATGCGATGCATCATGCCTCTTCCGGAAACCTGAACCGCCGGGGCATCGGCAGTCTCGATACAATCACCGTAAAGGAATATCTGGCACTGCCGCCACGACAACGCCGTATTTATAAAATCTATCGAAACCCTTTCAGCCAGCTGATTGTGGTGCCCATTGTCTACATTTTTATTATTCAACGCTTTCCACCCAGCCAATCACTTCCTTTTTTGAAAGAATATCATTCCATGCCTCTGGCTCAGTCATGGCGCAGCATTCTGGCGCTTGATCTTGCGCTCATCCTGGGCTTCAGCCTTATGGGAAACCTCATTGGCTGGATGCCCATTTTGCTGTGTTATCTGCCGGTGGTAATGATCACCGCATGGATAGGAGGATGGTTATTTTTCGTTCAGCATCAATTTGAAAATACCTATTGGAATGATGATAATAACTGGGATTTTCACGATGCGGCTGTTTCAGGAAGCAGTTATTATGTGTTGCCATCTTTATTACAATGGTTTACGGGCAATATCGGTATTCATCATATTCACCACCTTTGCCCCATGATACCTAATTACAAACTTCAGTCCTGTCTTGACGGCAGCAAAGCTTTGCAGGCCATTAACCGCCTGACGTTCTCGCAGAGTCTGAAATGCCTGCGCTGGGCGTTGTGGGACGATGACCAGAAAAAAATGGTCGCATTTTGTAATCTTCGTAATTAAAATTATTAAGTGATTAGACATAATTTTTATGCCATATTCTTTTCTGCGAAAGAATTACAAGGATTATTATGTGCTGGAGCGGTGAAGCATCTACAGCCGTGGCAACGGCAGGGGTTCTGAGCACGCTCTATGCCGCCTATAAGAAACAGCCGGCGCCGCTATGGGCGTGCCTTGGCTATTTCTCCATGATGGAAGCGCTGCAAGCCTATACCTATTCAGTGATCGACCAGTGCGATAATCCTTCCAACCAGGTGGCCACCCTGCTCGGCTATTTGCACATCACGTTCCAGCCGTTTTTCATCAATGCCGTTTCCCTGCATTTCATCGATCAGCGCGTCGCGAAAAAAATCACGCCTTTTGTTTATGCCGTCTGCTTCGCCGCTTCCATTATGATGCTCATTAAGCTTTATCCCTTTGGATGGGCCGGCCATTGCAGCTCATGGGTGCCGATGTGCGGAAAAATGCTTTGCGCCATACACGGCAACTGGCACATCGCCTGGTCGCTTCCCACCACCACCGTCGGCGTTGGCGAACGCTTTTCCTGGTATTTCCTGGCCGGATTCGCCATGCC
>Ga0206805_1098_pt1 | contig 16604 bp, 11 predicted proteins | sample Alteio_BWOrgCont_59_FD_152890 | JGI IMG/M metagenome (GOLD analysis project Ga0206805, IMG submission 152890) | Enriched cells from forest soil in Barre Woods Harvard Forest LTER site, Petersham, Massachusetts, United States -... | ecosystem: Environmental > Terrestrial > Soil > Temperate forest >... | reverse complement strand
GGCAGGATGACCTTCTTCCAGCGCTCGACGGTGGAGAAGCGGAAGAGCGTGGCGACTTCCTTGAGGTCGGTGGGGATGGCCATGGCGCCGGCGATGACATTGAACAGGATGTACCACTGGGTGCCGAGGAGCATCAGGGTGATGGAGCCGAGGCCGATGCCGCCGCCGAGGCGGATGAGCAGGAGCAGGACGACCGGGAAGAGCGCGGTGGCGGGGACGGACGCGGCGATCTGGGCCAGCGGCTGGGCCAGGCGCGCGAGCTTTGGGTTGGAGCCAATCGCGACGCCGACGGGGATGGTCCACAATGCTGCCAGCAGCAGCGAGAAGTTGACGCGCAGGAAGGTCGCGCCCGCAGCCTTGAGGAGTTCAAGATATTGCGCGCCGGTTACGGGCCGCACCAGCATCACCGCGCGTTGTGCCGCGATGAGGACGCAGACTGCTCCGACGGCTACCAGCAGCCAAGGGACGATGCGGCCGGCGAGGTTTACCTGCTGCGCCGGATGCTGGGCCAGCCGTGCGAGACGCTCCCGCCGACGGTTTGCGAGGCGGATGTAGACGGCTTCGTTGAAGGGCTCGACGGTATGGCGTACGAGAGTCTCCAGCGCGTTCGAACGCGTGAAGAGATGCATCAGCGGCGAACTCGTCCGGTGCGCGCTTTCCACCTGCTCGAACTTGAACTTGTCGCTCCAGCCAATCAGCGGACGCCAGATGAGTTGGTCGATGGCGACGATGATGGCGATCATGGTGACCAGGCCCCAGGCGATGGCGGCGCCATCCTTCTTGTCGGCTGCGGTCTGCAGGTAGGAGCCCAGCCCGGGCAGGCGGAAATCCTTGGAGCCAAAGTGAAACATCTCGCAGGCCATCAGCGTGAACCATGCACCGGCGACGGACATGACCGAGTTCCAGACCAGGCCGATGGCGGCGTAGGGAAGTTCGAGTTGGACCAGGCGCTGCAGCCAGGAGAAGCGATTGATGTCGGCGGCCTCGCGGAGTTCGCGCGGAATGCTCTTGAGCGAGGAGTAGAAGCTGAAGGCCATGTTCCACACCGCGCCGGTGAAGAGCAGCAGGATGGCGCCGAGTTCCACGCCGAAGTGGCGCGTGGGGAAGAGCGCGATCATGGCGAGCATGACCGGAGGCAGAAAGCTGAGTACCGGAATGGATTGCAGGATGTCGAGCGTGGCGATCATGAAGGCTTCCAGGCGCTTGCTGTAGGCGGCGAGGTATCCGTAGCTGACGGCGAAGACCAGGCTGAGCAGATAGGCCAGGAAGATGCGGACGACGGAGTAGAACGCGTATTGCGGCAGCGCGCGCGGGCTGAGCGAGACGACCATCTGCTCCGACGGAGGGCCGGCCCAGAACATGGCGATGCGCACGATGGCGTAGAAGATGGCGAGGCCGATGGCCGCGACGCACAGGTCAAGCACCACCGGCCAGGTGCGGCGGAAGACCTGCGCGCGTGCCAGCGTATCGCGGCCGCGCGTGTAGCTGAAGCTGCCGTGCAGGGGATTCACTCTTCGATCTCCGAGTCAGGATCGGCAGGCACGGTTGCCGGCTCATCGGACGGGTTCGTTTCCATCTGGATGAATCGCCTGCGCGCGGCGTCGAAGTCGAACAGCTCGGAGTAGCGTCCCCAGTTGATAGCTGTTTCTAGTTGGCGCAGCGTCACCTCTTCGGTGAACTGCTCGTCCAGCATGTCGTGGAAGAACTCCTCGGGGACGGAGTGGTCGCTCTTGGCGTCGATGGCGCGGACAATCTGGCGGAGCAGCAGCACGTTGTCGACGGCTGCTTTGCGGAAGAGCTCTTTCTGCCGCAGGATCTCGGAGTTGGCGTAGTCGGCGCCCTCGGGTGTGATCTCGGCATCGCCCTCAGTGATTTTGAGGAAGCCCAGCAGCTGGGCGGCGTCGACGATGGGCAGAAGGTCATCGATCTCGAAACCGAGGTCGTCGGCCAGGCGGTAGATGTCGTCCTTGCCGTTGTGGTCGAGCAGCAACTCCAGCAGTCCGGCGATGCCGCCGGGACGCGCGTGCGGGAGTTCCTGATAATGAGGCTGGCGTGGACCGGTGGACGGCTTTCCAGTTTGCGCGGTGGGCAGCGCCGGCGGCTGGGCTCCGGGCTGGGTCAGGACCTTGTAGATGTAGTCGACCAACTGGGTAAAGGCCTCGCTTTTGCGGTCGCGGGGGTGAGGCAGGGTGACTTTGAAGTCGGTGCGGACGACGCCCGGGTTACGGCCAAGCACGATGATGCGGTCGGCGAGAAGGACGGCCTCCTCGATGTTGTGGGTGACGAGGAAGATGGCCTTGGTGGGGATGGTTTTCTTCTGCCAGAGTTCCAGCAGTTCGCTGCGGAGGTTTTCGGCGGTGAGCACGTCGAGCGCGGAGAAGGGCTCGTCCATGAAGAGGACTTCCGGCTCGACCACGAGCGCGCGGGCAAATCCGACCCTCTGGCGCATGCCGCCGGAGAGTTCCTTGGGGTAGGCGGTCTGGAAGCCGTCGAGGCCAACGGTGTCCAGAATCTTCAGGCCGCGGCGGCGCTGCTCGGCTGCGTCCATGCCGCGGGCCTTCAGCGGGGCTTCGACGTTTTCAAGGACGGTGAGCCAGGGAAACAGCGCGAAGCTCTGGAAGACGATGGAGACGTTGGGGTCGGCCGCGGCGATGGGCTGGTCGTGCCAGTAAACCTCGCCTGCCGAGGGCGTCGAAAGGCCGGTCAGCATGCGCAGCAGGGTCGATTTGCCCGATCCGGACGGACCGAGGAGGGCGAGGATTTCGCCGGAGTAGACGGACAGGTCGGTGGGGGCGATCACCTGGATGCGGTTTTCGCTGGGCTGGGCGTAGAACTTTTCAACTCGTTCGGCACGGATGATCGTCTGCGGCATAGGATTCTTCTTTATTTTGTTGAATTCGCACGCGGCGGGGCGAGGAATTATGGGCGCTTCCGGGCATCCTTCGCTCCCGTCAGCGTATCATTGTCAGGTACGCGAAGAATGAGTTGTGGGGCCCTCCGAGCGTATTAACCCTCAACTTTTCTCACACCATTCATTTTGGGGACTCCCGCATGTCTGAAGCGCCAGCCACATCGTCCAAACGCAAAGTACTCGTAGCCGACGACGAACAAGTGATCGCCAACACGCTCGCAATTATTTTGAACCAGGCGGGCTTTGAAGCGCGCGCTGTGTACAGCGGCGAGAAGGCGCTGGAGGCGCTGGACAGCTTCCAGCCCGACATGCTGATCTCGGACGTAATCATGACGGGGATGACGGGGATTGAGGCGGCTATCGCCACCAAGGAGAGGATGCCCAGCTGCAAGATCCTGCTCTTCTCAGGGCAGGCGGCCACCGCCGATCTGCTGGAAAAAGCACGGCTTGAGGGTCACGAGTTCGAGATCCTCGCCAAGCCTGTACATCCCACCGATCTGCTGGCAAAACTGCGGGGCTGACCGCGCCTCTTAAGCCTTGTTGGCCTGCTGCGCGAAGATCTCCCTCAGAGTGTCTCCGGCGGAGGTGAGGTTCGCCAGCCACATCTCCACGTATTCGCGCGAGAGGACGACGCCGTTGGCTCCGGCGACAAACGCAGCTTCCAGGGCATGCTTCACGTCGTCGGGGTGGGTGCGCTTGTTTTCGGCGCCGCCAGCATTGGCTCCGAGGACTGGGACGTCAATGTCGATTCCGGGATAGATCTGCACCTGTCCGGCGACGCCGATGAGCGCGCGCTTGGTCTCCTTGGCGACGTAGTCGGGTGAAAGGCCGGAGGAGGCGAGCTTGTCGAACGGCGCCTCGTTGTAGTTCATGATCTTGTAGTAGAGCGCGAGGAAGTCCTCGGGCTTGGCGTCGTGCAAGATGCCGCGGCTGAGCCCGGTAAGGTAAGCCGCCATGCGCGGACCGCCGGCGTTGTTGTAGGTGGCGATCTTGAAGAAGTCGGCGTAGGTCCTTCGCTTGGTGTAGTCCTCTTCAGCGCGGTAAAACGGGCTGAAGGTCATGTTCTGCATCAGGTGGAAGCCGAAGGGCTTCAGCGGGGCAATGGCTTTGCCCAGGCTGTAGAGTTCCGTCTGCGCCTCCTGGAAGCTGTCAGTCCAGAGCGATTCCCATGAGAGGATTTCGGGGTATTTGAGCAGGATTCGCCAGAAGGTGGTGAAGTAGCCGTCAGGGACCTGGTCGCTGGTTGCGCGGAGAAGCTGGGTGAGTTCATGGTAGCCTGCCTGCGCGCGGGGAACGGAGATGCCGAGATCGCGGGCCTTGGCCTGGCAGAACTGGCAGAAGCAGGTGACGGAGCCGCCACCGGTCATCATGTAATCCAGTGGGCCCATGCGCTCGCAGCCCCAGGCGATGCCGTCGACGAGGTCCGGGTAGCCGATCAGCAGGCTCTCGATTTTGCCGCTGAGGTAGGCTCGGAAGTGGGGGTTATTGAAGCAGGGGTTGGTGGTGCGGTGGCCGTTGAGGTCAATCTCGCCAAGTTCGGCATAGCTGGGTGCGGTGTGCGCGAGCGTGGGGCTGGGATTGTTCAGGTCCCAGGCGAAGAAATCCATGCCGCGGGCGTGGGCTTTGGTGGCGACCGCTTCGATGACGTTGAACTTGCCATAGCCTGTGAGGCGGAAGTCCCTGAGGCTGGTGTTGGTGAAGAATTTCTGGTCGTAGTCGTAGAGCGCGCCGGCGTTGATACCTGTGTTGTTGGGACCGAGGGGGGTGCCGTGGTCGGGGAAGCCGGCGCCGGTGCGCAGGCGCTGCTCGCCGTAGGCAAAGGTGTAAGCCCAGACGGTGTTGACCTCGCCCTTCTTCTGAATGTTGTCGAGCACCTGGTCGACGCCCTCATCGACCCATGCGAAGCCGCGAACCTGAATGCCGACGAAGTTCTTCTTTCCGCGGACCGGAGCGCGGCCGGCCCGTGGGGCAGGGCCGGCCGGGGGTACGGTCTGGGAGTTGCCCTTTTGCGCGAGGAATGCGGCGGTGGCGGAAGCAAGGCGTAGGAAGGATCGGCGATCGAGGGGGGATTTCATACGGGTGGGACTCCTGAAGGGACGGATTGGAGACGCTGGCGGGACAGACCGAGTTTCGCGAACCTTTGTATCAGAGCAGGGGATTCGCCGCGCGGCGGAAGTGGGGGCTAACTGCCGGTGGCGAGGTCGTGGTCTTTGGTCTCGCGGATGGCAAGCATGCCAACGAAGGTGAGAGCGGCAGAGCAGGTGAGGTAGTAGCCGACGTAGTTGATGCCGTAGTGCCGGGCCAGCCAGGTGGCGATGGAGGGCGCCAGAGAGGCGCCCAGAATTCCGGCTGTGCTGAAGGCCAGCGAGCTGCCGGAGTAGCGAACCTCGGTGGGAAAGAGTTCGGACATGACGGTGCCGAGCGGCGCGTAAACGATGCCCATCAAGGCGAGGCCTGTCGCCATCATGGCGACTGCGCCGTTGGTACCCGCGCTGAACATGGGGCCGAGAAAGATGCCGAAGATGCCGATAGCGACGGTGACCGCAAGCAGAACGCGGCGGCGGCCGTGTTCGGCTGCCAGCGCGGAGATGGGGATGGTGGCAGCGCATAGCGTGATACAGATGAGCTGCATGAAGAGGAATTTGGATCGCGGATAGCCGAGCGCGCTGGTACCCCACGAGAGCGCAAAGACGGTCATCAGGTAGAAGAGGACGAACATGGAAAGGCAGGCGAGCACGCCCAGAATGAGCGCGCGGGTGTGATGGCGGAAGACGGTGAGCATCGGCACCTTGAGCGGCTCGCTGCGCGTGCGTGAGTTCTGGAAGACGGGCGTCTCGGTAATGGTGAGGCGGACGTAGAGACCGAGGAAGACCAGGATCGCGCTGGCGAGGAATGGCAGACGCCAGCCGAAGGCGAAGAATTGCTGGTCCGTGAGCAGATGCGAGAGGAGTAGAAAGACTCCGCCGGAGAGAAAGAATCCGATGGGCGCGCCGAGTTGGGGAAACATGCCGTACCAGGCTCGCTTTTTGGGTGGAGCGTTTTCGATCGCGAGCAACACGGCGCCACCCCACTCGCCGCCCAGTCCGATGCCCTGGCCGAACCGCAGTACTGCCAGCAGCACCGGCGCCGCCAGGCCAATGCTGCGGTAAGTAGGCAGGAGGCCGATGGTGACAGTGGAGAATCCCATGGTGGCTAGCGCAATAACGAGCGTGGTTTTGCGTCCGATGCGGTCGCCAAAGTGGCCGAAGAGCGTCGATCCGATGGGGCGCGCGAAGAAGGCGACGCCGAATGTTGCGAGCGAGGCCAGGCGGGCCGTGGCCGGGTCGGATGCGGGGAAGAAAAGCGCCGGGAAGACGAGGACTGCGGCGGTCCCGAAGATATAGAAGTCGAAGAACTCGATCGTCGTGCCGATGAGGCTGGCGAAGAGGACCTGACGCGGCGAGTTGATGGGTCGCTGAAGCAGAGCAGCCGGACTCGCGCTCATCGCCGCTTGCGCTCCTTCACCTTGACGGCGGGAACGCCGGCGTAGACCCCCCAGGGTTCGAGGTCTCGCGTTGCCACCGATCCCAGGCCGAGCACCGCGCCCTCGCCCATGTTGACGCCGGGGCCGACGGAGGCTCGCGCGCACACCCATGCGTAGGCGCCAAAGTTCATGGCATAGGCCAGCAACGGAAAGCGTGGATCGTCGTAGTCGTGGGTAGCTCCGCAAATGTAGGCGCCCTGCGAGAGGATGGCGTGCGAGCCGAAGCGCATCGGCGCGGGGTTATAAATCTCCACTCCATCGCCCGCGGTGACCTGGTCTGCGCAGATCAGGTTCCACGGCGCCCATACTTTCGACGCTGGATAGAAGTGGCAACCCGGCCCCATGGTGGCGCCGAAGCAGCGCAGCAGGAAGGAACGCCAGGCATGCAGGGGTCGCGGCGAGGGACGGTACAGCAGGGCATGGCAGAGATTCCATACCAGCCGTCGAGCCCGGTCGCCGGTTGCGAAGGCTGGCCGAAGATACGGGTCCGCCGCGGTTTCCGGCGAGATGTGGTCTGCCGCGTTGTATTGCGCTTCCCTGGGCATGGGCCCTTCCTTACTGAACCAATCTCGAACACCTGTCTTTATATGCCGTGCGTCGATGCGGCTGGCACGGGAGGTTTGTATCGCGGCGTCGCCCGGGCCAACTGCTCCACATTCTCCAACACTTTTCTGGAGCTGTGGTAGAAGTCGAACTCACTTTCGAAACATGTCCTGCTGCGGATACGTAACGCGGCAATCTCTGCGGGCGTCAATGCCGACCAGCGGCGAAGCAAGGTGGTTGTCCCCTCCATCGTATCTTCTCCAGCGAATCCTGCATCGTGCGCGATAATCTCGCGCCAGATATTGACCTTGTTGGACACGATGACGGGCAGGCTGCAGGCCATGGCCTCGGCCACCACAATCCCAAAGTTCTCCTGATGCGATGGGAGCACAAAGACCTCCGACGCGGAGAACGCTCCCCACTTCGGCGCGCCGGCGAGGCTTCCTGTCCAGGTAATGCGCGATGCGATGCCGAGCTTCTCGGCCAGCGCTTCGAGTTCCTTCTGCCATCCGATCTGGTCGGGGCCAACGATGACCAGGTGCCATGCCGGGTCCTTGGCGAGCGTGCTCGCGAATGCCTCGATCAGGATGCCGGTGCCTTTCTTGGGATGAATGCGGCCGAGATAGATCGCAAGCCGCTTGCCGCGAAGCTCCGGCCATCGCGCCAGGAACTCCTCGCTGGCCGCGGCGGTGTCGCAGTTTGGGCCGAAGGTGCCGTAGGGGACGACCTCTTCGCGCACGCGGTAGCGGGAGAATGATTGCCGCGCCAGAATCTTTTCCTCTTCGCAGGTGAACAGGACAGCGTTCGCATCGTGGAAGACCTTGGCGAGCGTGGTGTGCCAGTAGAGCGCCTTCTTCAAATGCTTCAGCGGATATTGCTTCTTGAAGTACGGGTCGAGCATACCGTGGGTGAAGATGGCCCACGGAATGCCGGTGCCGGCGAGGGCACGGTGAGCGGCCAGCGTGTTGTAGTTCCACACGCCGTTGACGAAGACGACGTCGAAGCGCGAAAGGTTTGCCTTGAGCCATGGGACTGCGTTGGGCGTGTAGCCGTACGTTCCGCGCCCTGGCCCCAGGCCCACCAGTGTGGCCGGGAGATCGCACCGGTCGACGAACTCGGGCGAGTCCAGCGAGGCGATTTCGACCTCGTGCCCGCCTGCGTGGTAGATGGTGCAGCGCTGCCTCAGTCCCTCGACGGGTCCGCCGGTGGCCGAATCGATGGAAGCGATGAAGTGGAGGATTCTCATCCACGGTCCCCTGGCGAATGGTCTCCAGGCGGAGGGTTCTTGGGCGGCGGATTTCTAAGCGACGGATATCTAAGCAACATGGACTTCCGCCATTTCGGGTTTCTCGGTGAATCCCTCATCCATCACCACCTTCGCCCAGCGGCGAGTCCATGGGGTGCCGCGGTCCGCCAGCAGCGGCATACTCTGCCACTCGCGACGGTCTGTGGCGGCGGCGAGCCAGTTGGTCATGGGCACTGCGAACCCCGTTTTGGGGCGACCGATAATCTGCTCCGGCAGCGGGCTTCGCGGCGACTGCGCGAGCATGCGCTTGCCGGCCCCGCCCACAAAACCCGTGTGGACCGACCGCAGCGCGTGCAGCAATGCAGCGTCGACGAGCGGTGTGCGGAGTTCCAGTGAGTGCGCCATGCTGGCCCAGTCGCTGTCGTGCAGCAGCTGGTTGCGCAAGTAGTGTGTGGAATCGAGCAGGCAGACCCCGGCCGCGCCGGTGATGGCATTCGCCGCGATCATGCCGGGAGGCGAACCGCCCAGCCGTGTCAACCCTTCGCGCGCACTCTCTTCGCCCATCAGGACTGGCAGCTCCTCCGGCAGGAACAGGCAACGCTTCAGGAAGTACACGCCCTCCAGCGATCCCATGAAATCCGGAATCCCTTTCAGCTTCGGATGTCGATTGCCGTTCGACAGTATCCCGCATACAGCCTTTATCAGCGACCGGCCGCCGGGAACAGCGGAAATGGCACGTCCCTGCATCGCACTGCGCGGCAACTCCTTCATCAGCGAGTAGCCGTAGAACAGCTCATCGCCGCCGACGCCCGAAAGCACTACCTTGTAGCCGCGTTCCGCCGCCGCCTTGGCGGCAAACCAGGTGTTGACGCCGTCGATGGACGGCTGGTCCATGGCATCGAGGATCAGCGGAATGTCCGCCTCGAACTCCTCGCGGGAGATTCGCCGGACGTGGTGCGGAAGGCCATAGTGCGCGGCCAGCGCGGCGGCGACGGGGACCTCGTCCTCCTGCCTCGCGGAAAACTCGTCGAAGCCTACCGTGATGCCCTCGACCTGCCCGCCCATTTCGGAGATGAGGCCGGCGATAGTTCCGGAATCAATTCCGCCGGAGAGAAACACGCTGACGGGAACGTCCGACACCAGGTGCGCACGCACGGAGTCCGTCACCGCCTTGCGGACCACCTCCTGCAACTCCGCGGCGGATTGCGGAGTGGCCGGCTGCCGCCAGTTGTCGCGAATATCGTCCCAGCAGACCGGCGTGCAGGCTTTCCCGGCGCGCACCCGTAGCCAGCTTCCACATGGCAGCGCGAAGACTCCGCTGTAGATGGTCCACGGCTCGGGCACGCTGCCCCACAGGTAGAATCCCGCTACGCCTGCGCTCTCATACGCGCCGGAAACCAGTCCCGACGCCAGGATCGCCTTCACCTGCGATGCAAAGACGAACCCGTCGCCGGTGTCCGCATAGAAGAGCGGCTTGATGCCATAGGGATCGCGGGCGAGAAACAGTTCGCGCGACCGGGCGTCCCAGATGGCGAGTGCGAACATGCCGCGCAGCCGGGGCAACATGCGCTCGCCCTCCCGCGCATAGAGAGCCAGCAGCACTTCCGTATCGGACGTGGTGCGGAAGGCTACACCCTGCGCTTCGAGTTCGTTTTTGAGTTCGCGGAAGTTATAGATTTCGCCGTTGAAGACGATGGTCAAGTCGCCGGTGGTCGAGGCCATGGGCTGGTTGGAGCGTGCATCGAGATCAAGGATGGCGAGACGCCGGTGGCCGAGCACGACTCCCTGGCCGGTCCATATCCCCTCCGCATCGGGGCCGCGCAGGCGCATGCGGTTGGTCATGCGCCGCACCGCATCCACTGAGGACGGTCCGACGGCGGTTTCAGTCGAGACAAATCCCGCTATGCCGCACATACGCGCTCCACATTGTGAGGATTCTGCATAATCCTTCGCCTATCTTATTCTTTCATATTGCGATGCTTGTTTCCGCCGGCTGCGGAGCGAGTTCCAGCAAGGCCGCGAATCCCGGGACAACCGAGGCCAGCGCCTGGCGAAGCGCCTGGATGTCTTGCTCGAAGCCCCAGCTTTGCATGCGTTCCAGGGCGCGGGCGCCCATTTCCGCTGCGGCGCCTGGTCGATCCAGCACGCGGCGGAGGGCCTCCGCCAGCGCCGCGACGTCGCCAACGGGATAGATGCAGCCGTTCACTCCATCCTGGATCAGGTCGGGCGCACAGCCTACGTCGTCGGATACGATTGCGGGCCGGGCTGCGTTCATCACTTCGTTCACAATCAGTCCCCAGGGTTCGTGCCGCGAGGGCAGCACAAACACGGCCGCCAGATCGAAGAATCGCGGCAGTTCCGACTGATTGCGGAATCCGCAGAAACGGATGCTGGCGAAGCCGGTCGCCGCGGCCTGGCGTTCCAATGCCGCGCGCTCCTCGCCATCGCCCACGATGACGAGATACGGGTTGGGCTCGGCGCCTGCTGCCGGCGAAAGACGAGCGTACGCCGCAATCAGATGATCGCAATGCTTGCGCCTCTGCAGCTTGGAGGCGAACAGGATGACCGGCCGCGACGAATCCAGGTCAAGCTCACGCTGCAGGTTGGCGCGGCCAGCCTGCGCCTCGCGCGCGCGATCGTAGAAGTAGCGATTGTCCACCGCGTAGGGCATCAGAAACTGCGGGACCGCGTCGCCAAAGTAGTGGCGCCAGTACTCGGCGTTCAGGGTTCCGATCGGAAGCACTGCATCCACTAGCTGCTCGAGCCCGGCGAAGAACATGTTCTTCAGCGCGAGTTTGACTCCGCTGCGCCCGCGGTCGCGCAGCCACGACTCCGCCCGCACCAGCACGGGGATATCCAGGGCCTTCGCGGCAGCGATTCCGTGCAGCGCATTCAGAGTGGCGTATCCATGCACCCACAAGGCGTCGAAGCCCGGTTCGCCGCCGCGACCGCGCAGCCGGCTGACGATGCCGTAGTTCACAGGCATTGCGAAACGGACATCCTGCCCGTCGCGGAGACGTGGCAGGAACACGTGCTTATATCCGTCAAGCAGAGGAATATCCCACTTCACGCCGACGCCGAAGCCCTGATCCCTGTACCCGCGCACGGAGAAGTCCGAACCGAACAGTACGGTGAGATCGATGTCCGGCTCCTGGGCGATGCGCCGCAGCAGGGGAGCCTGGTACTGGATCGGGTGGCTTACCAGGTAGGCCACCCGCACACGCCGGCCCGCGCGAGGGTGTGGCTGCACAGACTCTGAGTTCATCCCTGTTTCCAATCTTGGGCTGCTCACTTTCCGGAGTGATGCGTGCGATCGAACGTCGTGTCGCGCAGCTTAGTACGTATGGCTCGCGAGGATGATGGAGATAATCCCCAGAACTCCACCGGTGCCGATGCTCTTGATTGCACCCTTCATCGCGTTGGTAGGCAGAAACACAATGTCGTTGGCCTGTAGCACCGGGTCGGGAGCCTTGCCGTCGCGCACCTTCTTGATGTCGACCTCAACCACTTTACGGTCGTTTCCAATGGTGCGGATCAAGCGGAGATCTTCGTACTTACCTTCAAAGCCGATCCCTCCGCTGAGCGCGACCAACTGCAGCAGCGTCAGCGGGGTGGCCTGGTCCAATGGCACCCCGCCCTGCTTTGCAAATGCGCCCAGCACGTAAACCACCCCGGCCCGCGACACCTCAATAATGTCGCGCGGGTACACCAGCATTCCGGCGTCGGCGCTGCGAGTCAGGTCCGCGCCCAGATTCACCTCGATGGTCTTCTCCTGGCCGTTGGGTTCAGGCCGCACGATCCGGACGGTATGGCTTGCCGATGCCGGTAGGCCTCCTGCCGCCGACAGAATGTCGATCAGCCTCCGCGCACCGGTAATGGGCACGACCGCTTTGACCTCGCCGGAGATGGTCACGGAGCCGTTGAGCGATTCAAGCACCTGGATGGTGACCTCGGGGTCGCGGTAATACTCTCCGGCTCGCAGACGATCCGCGATCAGGGTCTGGGCAGCACGTACCGTCAGTCCCCGCAGTTCTACGCTGCCGATAAAGGGCAGTTCCACGGTGCCGTCGAGGCCCACACGCACGGTAGAGGTGTATTCCGGTTGCAGAAATACCCGCACCGAGAGAAGATCCCCGGGGGCGAGGAGAAAATCTTCGCCTGGGTAGAGCATGGACTGATTGCCCAGGGGCGTGGTTGAAGATGTTGCCGCCTGCACCGGGGCGACGCCGATCGGCGCGGCAGGTGCGTTCGTCTGTCCCAGGACCATCGGCGCGGCGCCGGTCCAGCACAACGCGGCCACGGCAAAGGCGCAGAGGCAGCGCGCCCAGCGGTTGAACGTCAGAGAGGAGTTGATCATCGCTTCCCCTCCTTCTCAGCGCCCACTTCGACCGTGGGCTGCGTCTCCCAGGTGTTGCCGTCCGCGGACCCGTAGGAGTATCCCGTATATCCGTAGTAACCGTAATACTCGGGCGAGTTCAAATCGACCGCGTTCAGGACGAGGCCGGCTACCGGAGCACCCGAACGGATCATCAGATCGCGCGCCCGCCGCATTACATTCTTGCTCGACTTGCCATGGCGAATGACGAGCACCACCGCGTCGACGACGCGACCAAGAATCGCGGCGTCGGTGACCGAGAGGATCGGCGGAGAATCGATCACGATGTGCGAATACTGTTGCCCCAGTTTCTCCAGGAGCGTCAGCATGGCTTCCGAACTCAGCATCTCGGTCGGGAAGGGAGGCACAGGGCCGCTGGGGAGAATGTCCAGGTTGGGCAATTCCACAAGATGCTGGACGGCTTCGTCGAAAGTCGAAGCGCCGGCGAGAACAGTCGTCAGCCCAAGCTTTCCGGTCAACCCAAAGCGGTGATGTACGTTGGGCCGGCGCAGGTCGGCGTCGATCAGCAACACGCGCATCTCGCCCTGCGCCAGAATGCACGCCAGATTGCTCGCGATCGTGGTTTTGCCTTCCGACGGGGTCGCGCTGGTAAAGAGGATGAACTTCGGCGGCCGACCCGCCGTTGCCAGCAGCAGCGAAGTGCGCAGGGACCGGAACGACTCAGTGAACTGCGACTTGGGCTGAGTGAGGACCGCGATATTCCGCTGCACCGCAGACATTGCCGCCATCTGCTCCGGACTCGCCCGCTTGGCCTTGGGAATGATGGCCAACGAAGGCATCTCCATCACTGCTTCGATCTCCTGGACGTTGTGCAGTCCCGTATCCAGGCTCTCGATAATGAAGGCGACGACAATACCGCCCAACAGGAAGAAGAATGTGGAGGTAGCGAGAATCACCTTCGCCGACCGCATGGTGGGATCCACGGGCGGCAGGGCCTTGTCCACCTGGTCCACCTCGGAAGCGTCCAGGCCCGACTCCACCTTGGCTGTCTCCAGTCGCTGTTCCAGCCCTTCATACAGAGTGCGGTCCTGTTCGTACTCGCGCTGCACCACCGTGTACTGCACCAGGTCATCGCCCTGCTTGTAGGCCTCGGCCTTTCTGGCGTCGAGTTCCTGCTCCGTCTTGTCCTCGGTCGCCTTGGCCGCCAGATAGGTCTCCCTGGCCTGTGTCTCCAGCCGGCTCTGCTCGGCATTGATCGCCTTGGTCAGTTCGGCGATCTGGTTCTGTAACGCCTGCATCTGCGGGTTCTTTGGCCCAAGGGTTGTCCCCAACTGCGAGTACTGCGCCTTAGTGCCCGCGAGTTGCCCACGCAGTGCATTCAATTCCCCCGGGGCGGTGCCGGGTGTCGTCTCAATAGATTCGTCGATGGTGTTCGGATCCATGCCCGCGATCATGCGGTATCGCGATTCAGCGGTAATCCGCGCGACCTTGGCGGTCCCTTCCGCCGCCAGCAGGTTTTCCAACGAGGTCTGTAACTGGTTGTGGGTCGAATCGTACCCCAGCACGCCCAGTTTGCGCTGCAGGTCCATCATCTGCTGCTGCGAGCGTTCGACCTCCACCTTCAATTCATCCAATTGGCTGGAGAGCCATTTCGAGACCATGTCGGTCTGGTGGACGGGCATCTGGTAAGCGCGCTGGACATAGTCCGCGACCACCTGGTTGACAATGTCCGCGGACAGCTTTGCACTCAGGCTGGAGTAGGTGACCTTCATCATCTCCGTACGCGGGATCAGGGCAACACTCAGATTGCCATGCAGGGTCCCTACGACCTCTGCGCGCACGTCAGGATCGTCGATGGAACGACGTTTCGCCGGCGGCCCGGGTTCCCCCAGGAAGGCCGGGTTGTTCGCGAGGTCCATCTCGCGGGCGACGGTATCGAGCAGCGTGTCGCTGGTCAGAATTAACACCTCGGAGTTCATCCGGGTCTGCTGGTCGTCGCTGTCGTCGTATACCGCCTCGGTCCGGTAGGCGTTCGATGACCCGCTGTGCACTTGAATGATGCTGGATGCCAGATACAGCCTGGGTTGCGTAATCACCTGGTACAAGCCGTAACTGAATCCGAGAACCCCGGCCAGGATCAACACCCAGAGTCGCTTGCGCAGTGTCGCCAGCGCTTCCGACAACGATGTGTCGCCGCTCTCGGAGCCAATCCCGGGGCGTTGCAAATCAGGAGCGCCAATAGCGGGAGGCAATTGCGTTTTCTGGGGACCCATTCCTGTTAGTCTAACCGACCCGTCGCACTGCGAGGAAGGGGATCGTTCACCCGGTAACGGCGAGGTGACCCCTCAGCCGCCCGGTCCCGCGTCGCGCTGTGGAAGTGATCAACCCGGACCGGGCCGAAGGAATAGAATTTTCGCGAAATCGCTGAACTACGCTAGACTGCAAGCATTGCTTTGCAAAGGATATGTACCCGCCGGAGATCATGAACAAGCCCATTCGGATTGCAGTTGTTGGCTCGGGTTACGTCGGCCTGGTTGCGGCCGTCTGCTTTGCCGAGATCGGTCACGAAGTCGTTTGCGTCGACAATGACGAGCGGAAAGTTGCCGCCCTCGAATCTGGAGACACCCTCATCCATGAGAAGCACCTGCCCGAGCTGCTGGAGCGCTATCGCAACAACCGGATCAGCTTCACCGCGGACCTCCACGAGGCCACCCGCACCTGCGATGCCATCTTCATCGCCGTCGGCACACCCCAGTCCGAGAGCGGCGATGCGGACCTCTCCTACGTCGAAGCGGTAGCCTGCGAGATCGCTCGCTCGCTGACCAGCTACAAGGTAATCGTCGAAAAGAGCACCGTACCGGTTTACACCAACGAGTGGATCCGCCGCGCGATCGAGCGTAATGGAGTCGCCCGCAACCTGTTCGACGTAGTGTCCAACCCCGAGTTCCTGCGCGAAGGCACCGCGGTCCAGGACTTCCTGCATCCTGACCGCATCGTGGTGGGCGCCGACAGTGAAGCCGCCGCCACGCTGCTGACCGCCATCTACGCGCCGCTCACCAGCGGCGCCTACTACAGTCAGCCGGGTGCGATCGCTGGCATCTGCTCCGCCGCGACTCCTCCTCCCATGCTCAATACCTCCACCAAGTCGGCGGAGATCATCAAGCACGCATCCAATGCCTTTCTGGCGATGAAGATTTCGTTTATCAACGCCGTCTCCAACCTATGCGAGGCCACCGATGCCAACATCGAGCAAGTCGCCCGCGGCATCGGGCTGGACAGCCGCATCGGGCCGCGCTTCCTGCGTCCCGGCATCGGCTACGGCGGTTCCTGCTTCCCCAAGGACGTCGCCGCCTTCCGCTCCGTCGCGGAGCAACTTGGCATTGACTTCGGCCTGCTCACAGAGGTCGAGAAGATCAATGTGGAACAGAAGAAGCGCTTCCTCTCCAAGGTTCGCTCGGCGTTGTGGACGCTGCGCGGCAAGCGCCTCGGCATCCTCGGCCTCGCCTTCAAAGGGGAGACTGACGACATTCGCGAATCGCCCGCGATCGACCTGGTCGAGTTGCTGCTGGGCGAAGGCTGCTCGATTGCCGCCCACGATCCCGCCGCTGCCAAGCGCGCCCAGCAGGAACTCCCCGCCAGCGCCCAGTTGCGCTACGTTGACGACGCGTACGCCGCCGCCAAAGATGCCGACGCCTTGCTGGTGCTCACCGACTGGACGGAGTTCGCACGGCTCGATCTCAAGCGCATTTACACGGTCATGCGCTACCCCATTGTGGTAGACGGCCGCAATCTCTTTGACCCGAAGGCGATGCAGGACCTCGGGTTCACCTACATCAGCATCGGACGTCCCGCCGTCTATCCCACGCGCGATGTCGAGGTCGCCGCCGGTGCCTAGCTGCCAACCTCGGAAATTGAATCCATGAACGCGAAAAGAATTCTCGTCACCGGAGCCGCGGGCTTTCTCGGCTCGCACCTGACCGACGCCCTGCTTGTCAAAGGCCACTCCGTGGTTGGCGTCGACAATCTCTCGACCGGATCCATGGCC
>Ga0206805_1096_pt1 | contig 16787 bp, 18 predicted proteins | sample Alteio_BWOrgCont_59_FD_152890 | JGI IMG/M metagenome (GOLD analysis project Ga0206805, IMG submission 152890) | Enriched cells from forest soil in Barre Woods Harvard Forest LTER site, Petersham, Massachusetts, United States -... | ecosystem: Environmental > Terrestrial > Soil > Temperate forest >... | reverse complement strand
CAGGGGGCGCAAGGGGTTATTTGGGGGTGGATTCGGGTGCTTAGTTGTTTTTTATCAACGAGATGTCGAGTTTTCCAGAGGATAGGTGACGTTGGTCAAGATCTAGTTTCGGGGCCTCGATCCCGTCCTAGATCGCATAAATCTCGCAAGATCATTTATGGCTTATGATCTTTGCGATAGGGTCTAGGACCGTCGCGATCTGTTTGGCTGCCTTTTCGATCAGATTTGGGTCGCTTGACGCCAGGGGTGTTTCGTAAACCTTGTCTGTGGGGGACGAGAAGATGGAGGTAATTGAGGCGATGATGAATTCCGTATACTTAGCCCGTTCTTCTGGATTCTTCAAATCGATAAGTTTCCCTACCAGGTCTTGGTAGGGAGTCAGCGACACCGAGATGCTAGCTTTGAAGGCATATTCCTCTTCGAGTCGTCTCTCCTTTCCATACTGGATGCTGCAGAAACTGATTGCGTAAATCACAGGAAGAGAAAGGGTAAGCTTTGCGAGGTAGGCGTAACTGAATCCGTGCCCCTGGCCGAGTTCAAAGACAAAATAGACCCCGAGCAGAATCCCAGCGACGACTGATACAAATAGCGCGTTCTGCCAGAATTGCTTAGATCTGACAATTGACTCTTGCCGCTTCTGGAACGCGCCAAACAGCGAGACCCCAATGGCTCGTTCGATTTGGACCTTAATTTGATTCTCGTGCTCAGCAAGCCTCGATTTCATCGCTGACAACTCTTGAGCATGCTCATCGAGAAGTTTCTGTAGATTGGCGGCGGCCCCGCTCGAAAAGGCTTCGAAGGAGTCTCTAATCGCCGTTTCGACGACGGTGGCCGAATTCGTGAGCTTTAGTTCAAGCGCAGAGGCGGAGGCCTGTTGGGCTGCCAGTGCTGCTGCGGACTCGTCAGCCGTCTTCTTGAGGAGAGCATTTGCAGCGTTTTGATTGGTGAGATTGGCCTGCTCAGCCGCTTGAATGGATGTGGTTAACTCGGTTCTGCGAGGATCGATCGCCAAAAAGGCTTCCGCAATCTGATCCTTTAGCGTTGTCGCTTGTCCGCTCGAGGTAGTGATTGCACTTAATAGGCGGGCCGCGTCTTCGCTGCTTTGCTGCACGCTTGCGTATGCGGCCGCCACCTTTAGTTGGTCTGCTGTAGATGTTTCAGCAAGACCTGCCGCCTTCTTTTGTAGTTGGTCCAGTTCGGATATCGACAGTTCTGCGCGGTGGTTGAAGTCTTCGAGTTGTTTGGAAGAGGCTTGGGCGGCGTCTCTTAATGCCTCGGCGTCGCGGAGCTTCGCCAAAAGCCCATCTATTACCACCTCTTGTCCCTTTAGTTGGTTAATCTTCTTTGTGTAGCCCAATACTTCGCCCGATAGATTGTGGAGACCATACTGCCAGAGTGAAGCAGCGAGCTTTTCCACTCGGTCAGCGAGCAAGACGATGTCATCTGTCCCGTTGGCTAGGGCGACCACGCTCTGAGTGATTTCGGTGAGTTTTGCGAGGAGATCCTGCTGGATCGACACGGGTAACTGAACGAGTTTTTCGTTGTCAATTGCGTCAACTATAAGGTTGCGGGAGGCAAGGAGATTGATTCGCGTTTCTGCGAAGCTGACTACGCCCCTGTCCAGATCCAGACCCAATTCTTGTGCCTTGAGGGCCGCAGCGTCGATAGCCTCGTCGCTAAGTTTTGTGGTTAACTCCCAAATGTCGTTGAGCAGTCCAAGATACTTCTCCGCCATGGCCGTCCTATCGATTCGTCAGATGTGCAGATTCTACAGCCTAATCTACGCAAAGTGCCTCCTTTATTGAGGCCTTTCGGGCGCCCCAAACAGATGTGCTTTGCTTCGCCTTGTGGTTGCGCCAGCCAGGTCTCTGGGATTTTCGAAGATGCCGGATTGGTCGAGGACCGAGCGGTAGTGGAGGAGACGAAAGTCCAGATACGGAGATTCTGGCTTCGCCAGAATGACGGCGGTGATGAAGGGCCGGTGGGGTGGGTTGGCAGACTTCGGGTATGCTGTTGAGACGTTGAGCAGAGGGCACAAGGACAAAAGCAGATTCCCTTCGGGAATGACAAACAAAAAGACAATGACAAACAAAAAAGACAATGACAAACAAAAAGACAATGACGAACAAGGAGCCTAGGGGGCGGATATGTTGCGGATGCTTTTGCAGTGGTTTTTGAATGCGGTGGCGCTGTTGATTGTGGCTCACCTGGTGAGCGGATTTGTGGTGAGCGATCTGAAGTCGGCGCTGATTGCGGTGATTGTGATTGGGTTATTCAACGCGACGGTGGGGCTGCTGCTGAAGGTGATTACGCTGCCGCTGGGGATTCTGACGTTCGGGATTTTCTTCCTGGTGATCAACGCGGTGATTTTGAAGTTTGCGAGCGTGTTTGTGCCAGGGTTCAAGGTGGAGACGTTCGGGGCGGCATTTTGGGGCGCGCTGGCGCTGGCGGTGCTGCATATGCTGTTTGGGTTCCTGACGCCGAAGCGGCGCGACGCTTAGGAGGGTTGGGATTGAGGCAGGCGATTGCGGCGATCCGGAGCGGGACGGATCCGGTGGGGAAGTTGCCGGAGGCGGCGTTCCATCGGACGCTGGAGATGCAGCTGGGATGTCCGAAGTGCGACGTGAGCTACAACCTGGTGGCGGACTGGGAGTGGGCGAGCGGGCGGTGGTTCGAGGAGGAGTCGCGGGGGCCGATCCGGATGCTGAAGAAGGCGATCCAGATGGGGCACGGGGCGGGGCACCGGGTGACGCACTATGAGACGAGTGGGGTGGTGGTGCGGAGTTTTGTGAAGGAGTGAGGGTGGGCGGTGAATCCTGTATGAATGCGGTTGCTTCGCTGGAATGGGCGGGAGCATTTCGTCATCCAGCGATCAGCTTTCGGCGATCAGCTTTCAGCAACGCGCTTAATTCAGTTTGAGGTAGACGCGGAATTTGAGGAGTTGGGTGCGGGAGTTGGTCTGGCCGGGGATTGGCTGGAATGCGTGGGGGATGTCGGTGCTGCGGCGAAGGGGATGAGTGAGATTGGTGTCGAGCTCGACGGAGCGGTAGACGAAGCGGCGCGGCTGGGACTCGGGGCGGCGTGGATCGGGTAGGTTGAAGTTCTCTTCCATGGCGGGCTCCGGCGTGCAGGGTGAAGCTAGTGTAGGACGGGGGCGGGCGGAAAAGAGGGTAATGACCCGATGGTCACGGTACCTTGGTGTGGCGTGCAGTGGGTTCAGGATGGCTTTGCGGCGGCGGTTTTGTGGTCGCGAACCAGGTCGAGGAAGAGTTGGTGGACGCGGGAGTCGCTGGAGAGTTCCGGGTGGAAGGTGGCGGCCATGATGTGGCCGGAGCGGACGAGGGTGGGGAAGCCGTCGCGGGTGGCGAGAGTTTCGACCCCGGGGCCGGTGGAGCGGATGCGCGGGGCGCGGATGAAGACCATCTCCAGCGGCGGGCCGGGCAGGGAGGTAGGTGCGGTGAGGATGCTGGAGTCAATCTGGCGGCCGTAAGCGTTGCGTTCGACGGTGATATCGAGGGCGCCGAGGGAAGGCTGCGGGGGGTGTTCGACGTGGTTGGCGAGCAGGATGGCTCCGGCGCAGGTGCCGAAGGTGGGAGTGGTGCGGACCCAGGTCTGGAGGATATCGAAGAATCCGTTGCGCTCGAGGAATTTGAGCATGGTGGTGGATTCGCCGCCGGGCATGATGAGGCCGTCGAGACCCTTGAGTTCGGCGGGCGTGCGGACGAGGCGCGGGAAGGCGCCGAGCGCGGTGAGCGTGCGCGCGTGCGCATCGTATGCGCCCTGGAGGGCGAGGACGCCGATGGTGAGAGGCTGGTTGGCTGGGGCTTTCTCTGTCATTCAGGGCAAAGGAGTGCGTGCGCGATGAGGCGCTGACAAGTAGTTTATCGCGGCGCGGCGGAGCTATGGGAATAGTGGGGCTAACAGGGCATCGGCAGGAGCGAAATGCGCGGATTCTTCGCTGCGCTAAGAATGACAAGCTTAAAAAATGACAAGGCGCGAAAAGCGAGACAACGTAGTAGACAGCGTTAGTTGGTGTCGACGGCGTTGCTGTTCTGTTTTCCCTCGGTGCTGGCGAAGTCGTCGACCATCTTCTGGATTTCGGGTTTGAGAGTGAGCATCCTTTTTGCGCCGAGCAGGCCGGCTTTGGCGGCGAGTTCGGGAGTTTTGGCGATCATGGCGGCACCGGCGGGGCTTTTGTAGAAGGTGAGCATGCCGTCGATCTCGTCCTCGGTGAAGGTCTGCGCGTATAGATCGATGTAGTCGGACCTCATGGATTCCCAGCTGACCTGGGAGCCGATGTAGTCGAAGAGCTGCTTCTGGAAAGCGTCGATACGAGCCTTCTGTTCGGGAGTCGCGTGGCGGCCGTTGAGTTTGGCGTTAGTGGCGGCGGTGGCCTGGGTCTCGAGCACCTTCATGATCTGGTCCATGGTGCGGTCGAGGTGTTGGAGGTCGAGCATCTCCTGGACTTTGGCGCGCTTGGTGGCGTCGTCGGCGCGTGCGGCGAGAGGAAGGCAGAGAAGGAGGCAGAAGAGAAGGGCGAGACGCTTCATGGGCGGCACCAGGGGTGAACAGAGTGCCATAAGGATACCGCCGGTGGCGGGCTTGCGAGTGGAATTTATTTGGCGGCGGGGGAGTTCGCGACATAGAAAAAGGCAGCCGGGCGCGATGGGCATGGCTGCCTTTCTTGATTGGAGGGCAAACTTATTTTGGTGCGGGTGCGGAAGGGGCCGGCGCGGCTGGGCCCAGCGTGGGAGGCGTTGCGACGAGGTTCTTCTGGTAGGTGTCGTACAAGTCCTTCAACTGGGGCTGCAGCGCGTTCATGCGGGCGTTGCCGATTTTTCCAATCTGGTCGTTGACGGCGGGCATGTTGGCGAGGAGAGCGGCGCCGGCGGGGGTCTTGTAGAAGGCGATGATGGCGTCGAGCTGGTCATCGGTGAAGGCCTTGGCGTAGATGTCGATGAAGCCGTCCTTCATGGACTTCCAGCCGACCTGGGCTTCGATCATGGTGGCGGCTTGCTTCTTGAAGACGTCGAATCTGGCCTGCTGGTCCGGGGAGGGTGTGGAACTGAGAGAACGGCCGGCGGCGTCGGAGACCTGCTTCATGATGTTCTCGGAGACTTGTTGCACCATTTGTTCGGTGTGGAGGAGGGCCATCATCTGCTCGGCCTTGGCGCGGCGTGAGGCGTCGTCGGCACGGGCGGCGAGGGTAAGCGAAAGCGCAAGGATGAGGAAGAGGGTGGCGGCGAGACGCTGGGTGCGGGGGGCGGTGAGCATAGTTGTCCTCATTCTACTTGGTGGGAGGGTGCGGGGAGTCGGCGGCGCGGCTGAGGAGGAGGTCGCGCTCGCGGGTGTTGTTGGTTAGGGATGCGGCGCGGATGAATTCGGCGCGGGCTTCTTCGGTGCGGCCGAGTTTGCTGAGGAAGTCGGCGCGGACGGCGGGGAGCAGATGGTAGTTGCGGAGGGATGGTTCGGAGATGAGGGCGTCGACGCGTTCCAGGCCGGCGGCGGGACCAAAGGCCATGGCGACGGCGACGGCGCGGTTGAGTTCGACGACGGGGGATGGGGCGACCTGGGCGAGGGTCTCGTAGAGGGAGGCGATGCGGAGCCAGTCGGTGGCGGCCGCGGTGTAGGCGCGGGCGTGGCAGGCGGCTATGGCGGCTTGCAAGGCGTAGGGTCCGGTGGCGCCCCCAAGAGATTCGGCGCGCGCGAGGGCGGTTAGGCCGCGGTGGATGAGGAGTTGATCCCATTGCGCGCGGTCCTGGTCGAGGAGAAGGATGGCGTTGCCGGCGGAGTCCACGCGGGCGTGGGCGCGGGAGGCCTGAATCTCCATGAGGGCGACCAGGCCGTGAACTTCGGGCTCGCTGGGGACAAGTTCGGCGAGGATGCGGCCGAGGCGCAGAGCTTCGTCGCAGAGCGCGGGGCGGAGCCAGTCGTCGCCCTGGGTGGCGGTGTAGCCCTCGTTGAAGACGAGGTAGAGAACCTGTAGGACAGAGGCGAGGCGGGCGGTGAACTCGGGGCCGCGGGGAATTTCGAAGGGGACGCGGGCTTCGGTGAGGGTGCGCTTGGCGCGGACGATGCGCTGGGCGATGGTGGATTCGGATACGAGGTAGGCGCGTGCGATTTCGTCGGTGGTGAGGCCGCCGAGCAGGCGGAGGGTGAGAGCTACGCGGGCTTCGGGCGAGAGGATGGGGTGGCAGGAGATGAAGACGAGGCGGAGGAGATCGTCGCCGATGGTGTCGTCGAGGGGTGAGTCGAGGTCGGGCACGGTCTGCTCGAGGATTTCGTATTGGCGGCCGAGCTCCTGGTGCTTGCGATCGAGGAGCGCGTTGCGGCGGTGGTGATCGAGTGCGCGATGCTTGGCGGTGGCCATCAGCCAGGCGCCGGGGTTATCCGGAACGCCTGACTGCGGCCACTGCTCGAGTGCTGCGACGAGGGCTTCCTGCGCAAGGTCCTCAGCGAGGCCGACGTCGCGGGTGATACGGGTGAGGCCGGCGATGAGGCGTGGAGACTCGATGCGCCAGACTGCGTCGATGGCCTGATGTGTGGCCTGATGTGGATCGGTAGCGGACACTGATACCGATCACACCAGCTTCGATACTTCCGTGCAAGTGCGGTAACTACTTTGCCTGGCCGATTAGTTGGGCGCGGACGGCTTTTTTGTGTTGTATGACTTCGTCGGAGAGGATGGGCGCGAAGTCTTCGATCTCGAAGACCTGGCGGATCTCGATTTCGGAGTCGACGGCGTGGGGGTTGGGGCAACGCTTGACCCACTCGATGGCCTCCTCGAGAGATTTGACCTGCCAGATCCAGAAGCCGGCGATGAGTTCCTTGGATTCGGTAAAGGGGCCGTCGACGACGGTGCGAGACTTACCGGAGAACTTGACGCGTGCGCCTTTGGAGCTGGGTTGGAGGCCATCCATGGCGAGCACGACGCCGGCCTTGATGAGCTCTTCGTTGAACTTGCCCATGTCGGCCATGAGTTGTGGATCGGGGAGGGCGCCTTCTTTTTCTGACTCTGCGGTTGCTTTGACGATGACCATGAATCGCATTTGTTTTTTCCTTTTGGGTTGGGAGTGGGGGATGGCGATCGGCGGCTAATTTGCTGGCTGTTCGCAGATCTGGCGCAACTCGCAGACACCGTCGCCGGCGACCTTGAGGAAGTTCTTTGTCAGCTGGATGGCTTCCTCTTTGGACGCGACGTGGAGGAGGGCGAAGCCACCGACGATCTCTTTGGCTTCGGTGAATGGGCCGTCGACGACGGTGATCTTTCCCTCCGAAGAGCGGATCTTCGCGCCGAGAGCGGTGGGCAGGCAGCCTTCGGTGCCGATGAGCCAGCCGGCCTTCATGCCTTCCTCGATGAGCTTGCCCATCTTGTTGATCTCTTCCTGCGACGGAGGGTGATTCGACTCTTCTGCCTTTGCGTAGATGCTCAGAAATTTCATGAGATTCGCTCCTGGTTGCTGAATGTTGGGTTGGACTGCCGCGGTTCTACTTGTATGTCGAATGGTGAATCCAGCAATTCGACAATCGGGGCGTTTTTTTATTGAGCGATGGGTTGGGGCAGGTTTGCCTGGATTTCCCGGAAGCCGTCGGCGGCTTTCTGGACGTCGGCGGGGAAGTCGGCGAATTCCTGAACTTCGCGGACTTCAATGAAACAGTTGTCGGAGCCGGGGCAGCGTTTGGCCCACTCGATGGCTTCTGCGCGGGACTTGACCTGGATCATCCAATAGCCGCCTACGACTTCCTTGGCTTCGAGGAAAGGGCCGTCGGTGACGGTGGGCTTGCCGCCGGGGAAGGAGACGCGGGCGCCGGACGAGGGAGGACGGAGGCCGTCGAGGGCGAGGAGGACTCCGGCCTGCTGCAGGGACTTGTTGTATTTCATCATGGCCGAGACGGCTTCGGCGGGGGGCATGGCGTCGGGTTTGGCCTGTTCGTAGCCTTTGGGGATCATTAGCATCATGAATCGCATGGTGTTTCTCCTGGTTAGTTGGCGCCGGCGATCGGGTGGCGCTCTTACTTATACGTCGAATGGGGGTTGGGAAAATCGACAGGAGCGGAAAAATAATTTGGGCGGCCCCAGGAGAGGGAATGCCTGGTTTGCGGGAGAGAAGAAGAGGTGAACTGTAAACGGAAAGCCCGGCGAACGTGCCGCCGGGCCTTCTGGGAGTTGACGCTGGGTGTCAGAGGAGGCAAGTGGCGAGCCTACTGGCCTGCCGCCTGACGCGCGCGCGCGTGGAAGAGTTCGGAGACGGTGCGCTGGAAGTGCATCGCGGCGGCGGGGGTGGGAACGCTGCCACTGAGGATCTGCTGGAAGGGAATCTCTTTACCGTAGAAGGCGGCGGTGTCCTCGTGGTTCTGGTTGACGACGTCGCCGGAGAGGTCAACACCGGCGAAGATGCCCTTGTTGCGGGAGTAGGCATAGAACCCAGCGTTGGCAAGTTCGGTGGTGGACGCCTGCGAGGCGCGGCCGACTGGACCCGCGGCTACGGCGATGTCGCCGCCGAGCTTGACTTTGTCAGTGAGCAGGCGATCGAAGGCGTTGTGGGAGACTCCGACGAGGACGAGGTCGGTGGCCTCACCGCCGATCTGAAAGCCAAAGCTAGCGCCCGTGATCTGAATAAATGCAGGCGCGCTCCAGCCATGGCCGGTGCGGCAGGAGACGACTCCCTGACCGTACTGAGCGCCCACGATGAAGGCTCCTTTTTTGAGTCCGGGGATGACGGCGACACAGGTGGCGTGCGAGGCGATGTCGTCGGGGATGCCTTTGTCGGGTGTGGCCATGAGCTCGTGGAGGACCATGTGGGCCGCTTCGACGCGGTCATCGAGTTTCTGCGTGTCAGCGGCATGGGCGCTGAGAGTGATGGCGGTAGATAGACAGAGTGCGATGCTGAGTTGCTTGACCATGGGGTTATCTCCCTGGGCCGCGGTGGGCGGCCAACTACGGCGTCCGGTCATGCGATGCAGGGGCGAGTGCCGGGAGTTGTGCAGAAAAGCGAAAGAGCCCACCGCAATTGCGATGGGCTCAAAAATCGATACTTTTGATGCGAGGCAGCGTAGTGACTTGGCTGGAGTGACTTACCAGCCGCGGGTTTGCATCAGGTCCTGTTCCTGGATGGCGGCGGCGGCGAGGCCCTTCATGCTGCCGATGACGATCTCGCTGGCTTCGGCGACGATTTTGGGGTCGTTGAAGTGGGTGGTGGCGATAACGATGGCACGGGCGCGGGAGACGGCTTCTTCGCGCTCGAGGGGGTTGTTCTCGACGTCGAGCGGGGTGGCGCGCTCCTTCATGAAGATGCCGGAGCCGACGAAGATGGTTTCGGCGCCGAGTTGCATCATGAGGGCCGCATCCGCGGGGGTGGCGATGCCGCCGGCGGAGAAGTTTGGCACGGGGAGCTTGCCTGATTTGGCGACCATGCGGACGAGTTCGTAGGGAGCGCCGTGGACCTTGGCGGCGTTGTAGAGTTCTTCTTCGCCGAGGACGGTGAGGGCCTTGATCTCGCGGGTGATCTGGCGCATGTGCTGGACGGCGTGGACGACATCCCCAGTTCCAGGTTCGCCTTTCGTCCGAATCATGGCGGCGCCTTCAGCGATACGGCGGAGAGCTTCGCCGAGGTTGCGAGCGCCGCAGACGAAGGGCGTGGTGAAGGCGTGCTTGTCGATGTGGTAGGTCTCGTCGGCGGGGGTGAGGACCTCGGACTCGTCGATGAAGTCGACGCCGATGTCCTGCAGGATCTGCGCTTCGACGAAGTGGCCGATGCGGGCCTTGGCCATGACGGGAATGGTGACGGCGCCCATGATCTGCTTGATGAGTTTGGGGCTGGCCATGCGGGCGACTCCGCCTTCGGCGCGGATCATGGCGGGGACGCGCTCGAGCGCCATGACGGAGATGGCGCCGGCTTCCTCGGCGATACGGGCCTGCTCGACGTTCATGACGTCCATGATGACGCCGCCCTTGAGCATCTCGGCGAGGCCGAGCTTGAGGCGGAGGGTGGAGGAGGTGAAGTTGCCGTTGCCGTTCTGGGTGTGGTCTGCCATGGTTATTGTCCTCGTGGCGGCGCGGTAGGGTGATGCTGTGGAATCGCGTGCTGGGGAACTGTCGCCGGTTCCTAGTTTATCAGCTTTGGGTGAGTGCGCCGCGAGTGAGTGTGAGCACGAGAGCAGACCTGACTCGTCGAACGCTGGAGGGCGGACTATTGTTTTCAGCTAAGAGCTAAGAGCCAAGAGTGGCGAGGACGAAGATCAGTTGGCGCGGGGAGCGGGCGGCGGGGGTGGTTGCTGCAGGCGGGCGAGCACGAGGGGCGTAATGTCGACGCCGCCCTTGAGATTCTTGTAGATGACCTGGGGCGTGTAGATGAAGCCCCAGGGGATTCCCCACCAGCCGAAGATGAGCGAGAAGGCGGTGAAGGGCAGGCCTTTGACGACGGCACTCTCGCCGGGCTTGACGAGTTGGACCGAGGAGGAGCGCTTGAACGTCATGATGAGGAGGGAGAAGCAGTATTGGAAGACGACGAAGCGCGCGCCGCGGTTGATCTCGAAAACGACTTCATTCGCAGTCATGCCGGAGGTTGCCTTGGAAAAATCCATGGCGTGGTTCTCCTTTCTGCGGGGAGGGGAGAAGCGTACCAGAGGCCGGGCGATGAGGCGATGAAATTTATGCGGTGCAGATGCTGACGATGCTGGCGCCGAATTTCTCGGCTTTGTCGGGACCGATCCCGGCGATGGTTTGTAGTTGGGCGATGGTGCGGGGGCGAATGAGGACGATGCTGCGCAAGGTGGAGGAGCCGAGCACGAAAAACTGGGGCAGGCCGATGCGCTCGGATTCGGCTTTGCGCCAGGCGCGGAGTTGGGTGTCGAGGAATTGCTGATCGGGAGTGAGATCGGCGGTGGGGTCGGAGGGGGTGGTGCGGGTGCGGTGGAATTCGATTGGGGTGGAGTCGCGATGCGACGGGGCGGCGCTGCCGTTGCTGCTGGTCGAGCGTGGCGTGGATTTGGTTTCCACGGACGAGATGGCGGGACTTCGCCGGGATGGGGAAGCTACGGGTGCGGGCGAGGAGGATTTGGACGGTGGCGCGGTGTCTGCGGTGGCGACGAATAGGTTGGATTCATCGGCGTTTCCGCCGCGGCAGAGGGCGATGATGATTGCGCCGAATTGGTCGGCTTTGTTGGGGCCGATGCCGGGAACGGTGAGGAGTTCAGCGATGGATTGCGGCTGGGCGATGGCGAGGGTGCGGATGACCGCGTCGCTGAGGACGATAAAGGCAGGCTTGCCGGTCTTGGCGGCTTCGGACTTGCGCCAGGTGCGGAGGGCGGTCTCGAGTTGTTGCTGAGCGGCGGTGAGGGTGACTGCGAGATCGGCTGCAGCCTTGCGCTTTGCGGAGGTTGATTTTCGCTTGGACTGGGAGCGCGTTGGTGGCTCGTCGGCGGCGGCGGGTAGGACTACGCCGGTGAGTTCGGAGGCGTCGTCGCTGCGGCCTTCGTGGGTGAGGGCGGCTTTCTTGTAGGGAATGGTGCGGCCGTCGTCTTTGCTGGCGAAGGTTTCGGCGGTGAGGGTGATGAGGCCGGCGCGGGCGAGGGCGTCGAGGAGCGTGTCGAATTGCTTGCGGTCGGTTACGGTGTCGAGGCTGGGTGCGAGGTCGGTGTGGAGTTTTCCTGTGGCGCGCGAGGGAGCGTGGGCGAGGGCGGAGAGGATGGTGCGGAGGTCTCGGGCTTGTGCTGTAGCGGGCGGCGCGAAGGTTTGTGCGGAGGTGGTGGAGGGCGAGCAGAAGTCGCACTGGCCGCAGGGGCGGTGCGCGTCGGCGGTGTCGCCGAAGTGGCGGATGACGGCGGTCATGCGGCATTGCTGAGTTTCGGCGAAGGCGGCCATGCGGTCGAGTTGGGAGCGACGGAAGGCGATCTGGGCTTCGTAGCCGGGCCGCCATGATTCCTTTTTCAATGTGGCGCTGGTGCGGCGGACGTTTCCGGCGAGGTCGATGGTTGCGGCGCCCTGGGCGATGAGTTTCTCGGTGGCTTTGGAGAATGTGTCGAAGTCCATCTTGAGACGTTGGGCTAGCGGCTCAGGCATCAAGTATTCGTCGGTCAGAACTTGCGCTACGCGGGCAAGATCGGTGGCGGGCGGGTAATCGCGCTCCAGGAAGAACTCGTGCATTTTGCGATCGGCGAAGCTGTGGAGGAGGACGGTGCGCGAGGGAAGTCCGTCGCGGCCGGCGCGTCCGATTTCCTGGTAGAAGGCTTCGACGGAAGCGGGCAGCGCGGTGTGGACGACGGTGCGGACGTCGGCTTTGTCGATGCCCATGCCGAAGGCGATGGTGGCGACGACGACTTCGAGTTTGCCGGACTGAAAGGCTTGCTGGACGCGCTCGCGGACGGAGGGTTCGAGGCCGGCGTGATACGCGGCAGCGGGAAAGTGATGATTGAGGTCGGCGGCGAGCTCTTCGGCGGACTTGCGCGAGGGGGCATAGACGATGGCGGGGCGCGCGGCGGCGTCGCGCAGGAGATTGGTGGTGAACTCGTGGCGGCGCGGCTTGGACATCTCCACGACTTCGATGGCGAGATTGGAGCGGCGGAATCCGTGGATGAAGAGCGCGGGATTTTGTAACTGGAGTTGGGCGACGATGTCCTGCTGGACGGTGGGCGTGGCAGTTGCGGTGAGGGCGATGATCGGCGCGGGTCGCAGGGCGGGGAGATGTTCGCCGAGGGTGCGATAGTCGGGGCGGAAGTCGTGACCCCAGGCGCTGATGCAGTGGGCCTCGTCGATAGCGATGAGGGATGGCTTGCGGCGAGCGAGCATCTCGGGAAAGCCGGGGACGCGGAGGCGTTCGGGCGCGATGAAGAGGAAGTTGAGAGTGCCGTCGAGGTAGTCGCGGCAGGATTGGCGGGCGTCGTCGCGGCTCAGACCTGAGTGGATCCGCCCGACGCGGAGGCCGTGGGCCGAGAGCTTGGCAGCCTGGTCGTCCATGAGGGCGATGAGGGGGGAGACGACGAGGGCGGTACTGGCTTCTCCTATTGCCTGGCGAGCGATGGCAGGGAGTTGGTAGCAAAGGCTCTTGCCGGCGCCGGTGGGCATGACGAGGAGGACGTCGCGGCCGTCGGTGGCGGCGCGGCAGACGGCCTCCTGGTTGGCGCGGAAGGACGAGTGGCCGAAGGTGCGGTGGAGCAGGGAGGTGAGGTCGGGCATTTCTATTGTGCAGCTCTCAACGATTAGTTTCGCATGGGGCGCTTGTTTTCGGCGGAGAGGCGCGGGCCAGGGTACTTGTTGTGTCACCGCAAAGTGATGCGGAGGGAAGATGAAATGGGTTCGGCGAAAATTAGAAAAGAATTGTGCGGAATTAACTAGAAACAGCTTGCATTTATTAGTTAGGTATGGGAAAGTATCACCTGCGTAGGAGTTAGCCCGATGGAATCGAAATTCTACAATTCGATGCGTAGGTCGCCAGAGACCATTGATCTCTGCAGCGGTCGTCGGGCTATGCTGGTCACCTGGGCGTCACGCTAAGAGCGGACGATCCTACGCATCCGAACCAGACAATTAATTATTGCTGAGTGGCGAAGAGAACAGTTACTTCGACTGTAAATCGATCCCCCATTGGGGGCTCTGCTCTCACTTGAACCCTCAGTAAAGTTCGCTGTCAGTGGCGTACTGCGCGGCTACTTCGTGGTAGATCCGCAAGGATGGGGTTCGAAGCCCCGGTGCCGCATGGGATTGTTCCCTGGCAGCAATGCGCTCCTATGCGCAGTTGCAGGTCTGCGGCTGTGTGAGGGATATCAGTGGTGATAGAGGCGAGTTACTTCCTCTGACGAATGAACGAGCAGGGACGGATAGCCCTGCCGGAGTGGAGACTTTGCGGGGCGGGGGCGTAGTCCCGACTTACAAGGTTCCGTGAAGTACTTGCTCTGAAACTCGCTTCGAATGTTCCCTGGTGTGCGCAATGTAAGTTACAAGTGTCTTGAGTTTGGCCGGTGGCGTAGATAGCAGATACTTCGCCAATTAATCAGGGGGTCGCAGGTTCGAGGCCTGTCGCGGACGCAAGTTCGTGTAGCTCAGTGGTAGAGCACCTGAAAGAAAACTGTTATCGCCTGGTTCCCCGGCCAATTAACCTCCAGCTTGGAGCTGGTTAGAAAGTATGTGTTGTGATGAGCAAAGGGTATGTGAAGGGCGGGACGCCGATTGGTTCAGAGTCGAGATGCTCGACTTGCAGCTACGCGCATATCATGACGGGCTATAGGGAGTCGGAGATGCTGACGGTGTGTACGTTTGCAGATCCAAACATCGTCGTGCCGTTCAAGATCTACGAATGCACCAAGTACTACGACAAGAACAGGCCAAGCTGGCGGCAGATGGAGAAGCTGGCGATTCACGTATCGCAGGGTAATCCGAAGCCGGTTGGGTTCAAGGTCGGTGCGGGTTTTGGAGAGACTACTGTGCGCGTAGTCGAGGTTGAGGATGGTTGCGACGAGGATGATGAATGAGTAAAGCGCAGGGGCGCAGATTGCGGATACTTCAATGGTGGCAGTGCAGGTTCGAATCCTGCCACAGGTGACTGGCCTGTGACGCAAGCCGCGTTCGAATATTCCCCGGCGAGTTAATGTGAGAGAAGCAAGATTCCCTTCGGGAATGCCAAACAAAGGGAATGACAAACAAAGGGAAATAAAAAAGCAGGAAGAAGGTGTGTGATGAAGCTGAATGTTTTGAAGTTGAGTCGTCTGATGCGTCCGCGGACGCATGAGGGAGCGCCGGCGGTTGCGGTGTCTCCGGAGCTGGCGCTGCGGCGCAGTGTGCTGGCGTGCATGCTGTGGGAGGACGAGTTCTACGAGGATGGCGTGGCGATTGCCGGGCGCATCCGGGAGCTGGTACCGAAGGTCGAGGCCGCGAAGGTTGCGGCGCTGGCAGTGGAGGCGCGGACCACGATGAAGCTACGTCATGCTCCACTGTTGCTGGTGCGCGAGATGGCGCGTCATGCGACCCACCGCGCGCTGGTGGCGGAGACGATGGCGAGCGTGATCCAGCGTGCGGATGAGCTGGCCGAGTTTGTCGCGATCTACTGGAAGGATGGACGGGCGCCGTTGTCCGGGCAGGTGAAGAAGGGACTGGCGGCAGCGTTTCCGAAGTTCGACGAGTACGCGCTGGCGAAGTACGACCGCGAAGGCGCGGTGCGGCTGCGCGACGTTCTGTTTCTGTGCCACGCGAAGCCGCGTGATGCGGAGCAGGCCGAAGTGTGGAAGCGGCTGATCGCAGGCGAACTGGCGACGCCGGACACCTGGGAGGTGGCACTTTCCGCGGGTGGCGACAAGCGGGCGCATTGGGAGCGGCTGCTTTCAGAGCGCAAGCTGGGCTCGCTGGCACTGCTGCGCAACCTTCGCAATATGAAGGATGCGGGCGTCGGCGACGAATTGGTGACCTCGGCTCTGGATGCGATGAAGACGAAGCGCGTGCTTCCGTTCCGCTTCCTGGCAGCCGCGCGGTATGCGCCGCAGTGGGAGGCTGAGCTGGAGCGGGCGATGTTCCGGGCGGTCGCATCGGCGGAGAAGCTGGCCGGGCACACGGTGATACTGGTCGACGTTTCGGGGTCGATGGTGCAGCCGCTGTCGCGCCGGTCCGAGATGCTGCGGACCGATGCGGCGTACGGGTTGGCGGTTCTGTTGCGCGAGGTTGCGGAGAAGGTGAGCGTGTACACCTTTTCGGATGACGTGAAGCGGATTCCGTCGCGGCGCGGGTTTGCGTTGCGCGATGCGATGGAGGCGAGCCTGCCGCACGGAGGGACTCGGCTGGGAGCCGCGTTGGATTCGATTGATGAAAAGTTCGATCGAATCGTCGTGGTGACCGATGAGCAGTCGCATGATCGTGTGCCGGCGCCGAAGGGCAAGGGCTACATGATCAACGTGGCGAGCGCGAAGAATGGCGTTGGCTACGGGAGTTGGGCGCACATCGACGGCTGGAGTGAGGCGGTCGTGGAGTACATCCGCGAGCTCGAGCGGGTTGGTGGGCGGTAGGGCAGCGGGCCGGAGAACGATCTTCGGCCCGCTGCGTATTGCTCAGGCAACGGCGACCACTCGCTGATGGTAGGCCGGCATGGTGAGGCGGGCGATGCCGCTGAATAGGAAGCTGATGCCGACGAGGGTGCCGATGGCCCAGAAAGAACTGGATGGCCAGCCGAAGCAGATGAGGCCTGCGAGGACGAGAGAGACGATGCCGTCCAGCAGGAGCCATGTTCTTCCGGACTGCGAACGCATGGTAAAGAAGAGGACCAGTTCGAGGACGCCTTCGGCGGCGATGTAGGCGGCGAGAATCAAGGTGAGAGCGATGATTCCGCCGACGGGATGCCAGAAGATCCAGATGGAGGCGAACAGGTAGGCGCAGCCGATAAGAATTTGCCAAATCACGCCGCCAACGCCACGCTGGACCCATGCGTAGGCGAAGTGGGCTATGGCTCCGAGCAGGATGAGCCAGCCGAAGAAGAGGCTGGCCGCAACGCCCCCAAACAAGGGAGCGGCGATGAAGAGGCAGCCAAAGAGAATGAGCAGGATCCCGAGGGCAATAGACCAGCCCGTTGAGTATGTGGGCATTGCAATACCTCCAAATGCTCCTTCGATTCAATCGATAGGGCAAAAGATGCGTCGGCGAGAGGCTGGGTTGCAAGCACCGGGGGAGTTAAAATTCGATTCCGCGCTGGGCCAGGATGCCGCGCTGGTAGGCGTGCTTGACTTCGCGCATTTCGGTCACGGTGTCGGCGAGTTCGACGAGGAGGGGATGGGCGTTGCGGCCGGTGAGGATGACGTGGGTCATTTCGGGC
>Ga0206805_1095_pt1 | contig 16958 bp, 11 predicted proteins | sample Alteio_BWOrgCont_59_FD_152890 | JGI IMG/M metagenome (GOLD analysis project Ga0206805, IMG submission 152890) | Enriched cells from forest soil in Barre Woods Harvard Forest LTER site, Petersham, Massachusetts, United States -... | ecosystem: Environmental > Terrestrial > Soil > Temperate forest >... | reverse complement strand
GGGGTGGAACGGGGGTGGGAACGGATGCGTATTTCGGGTGCATACAATATTTCGCGGTTTGATCCGTTAACACTGGAAGAGACAGACGCGAACGACCGGGATTCTGACCTTCGGGTCAGAATGACGACGGTAAAGGCAGAGGACGGATGGTTGGACGGGAATTGACCATCGACGAGCAGGACCAGTTGATTGCCGCGGCAGTCGAGCGCGATGAGCCGCGCCTGAGGAGTTTTATCCGCAAACGCGTGCTGGATATGGGCGATGCGGAGGACGTGTTACAGGATGTGTTCTACGAACTGATCTCGGCGTACCGGATGATGAAGCCGGTGGAGCAGGTAACGGCGTGGATGTACCGGGTGGCGCGGAACCGGATTACGGATTTGTTCCGGCGGAAGAAGGCGGTGTCGCTGAACGAGCCGGCCAGCGAGGAAGACGAGGCGCGGACGCTGGAGGATTTGTTGCCTTCGCCTGATGCGGGGCCGGATGCGGTGTACGCGCGTGGCGTGCTGCTGGAGGAACTGGACGAGGCGCTGAGCGAGTTGCCCGAGGAACAGCGTGAGGTGTTTGTGGCGCACGAGTTGATGGGACGAAGCTTCAAAGAGATTGCGGACGAGACGGGCGCGAGTGTGAACACGCTGCTGTCGCGGAAAAGATATGCGGTACTGCATCTGCGTGAGCGGTTGCAGGAGTTGAAGCAAAGTTTTGGGATGGAGTGAGGAGAACAAGAAGACCGGCGATCTTACCTCCGTCAAAACGCCCAACACCGTCACCCCCGACATCGAGCTCATGGGCTACCTCTCGGGCCACCACGCCGGATACTGGGAGCAATCCCCGGATCTCGCCCCACGCCGCGAGAACAAGATCACCATCGACCCCGCCACCAACAGCGGAGCCCGCGCCGAAGTCTCCGTCAAAGGCTACTCCGATGGCGTCTCTATCCTCGGCCCCCACCCCACCGCCGCCGGCCAGGGCGGAGGCCTGATCGCTGACCTCGAAATCCGCTACACCCTCGAGCGCGGAGCCCACGGCCTCTACACCTACGCCATCTACACCCACCAGAACACCTACCCCGCAGGCTCCGTCGGCGAGTCGCGCTTCGGCTTCAAACTCTCCGGCAAAGTCTTCGACTGGCTCTCCATAGACGATCAGCGCAACGCCATGATGCCCACCGGCAAAGACTGGGACGCCGGCACCGACCTCAACATGAAGGAAGCCCGCCGTCTCACCACCGGCATCTACAAAGGCCGCGCCGAGCACAAGTACGACTACTCCGCCGACCAGTTCAAAATCCCCGCCTTCGGCTGGGCCTCAACTACCCAGAAGGTCGGCCTCTACATCATCAACCCCTCCTTTGAATACCTATCCTCCGGCCCGCTCCACTTCGAACTCACCGGCCACATCGACGATGGTGACGGCGGCGATCCTACCCTGCTTGACTACTGGCGCGGCACCCACTACGGCGGCTCCGTCCTCAGCTTCGCCGCAAACGAGCCCTGGACCAAAGTCGTCGGCCCTATCTTCATCTACGTCCCCACTGGCGCCGATCCCAACACCCTCTTTACGGATGCAAAGAAGAAAGCAACGGTTGAGCAATCTCGCTGGCCATACACATTCGTAAAGGGTAACGACGTTGACTATCCGCAGACAGCCGACCGCGTCACCGTCAAAGGCCGCCTCAAACTCATCGACCCGCATGCCCGCAACTTCAGGTTCACCACCCTGCTCGTCGGCCTCGCCTACCCCGACCAACCCGCCGTCCCGCGAGTCCTCCGAGTCGCGCCTCCTCCCGCGCCTCCTGCTCCGCCCACTTCCCGACTCACCCCGCCATCATCCCAGCCCAGCATCGTCCTCGTCTCGTACCAACCTCCCGCCGCCACACCGGACGCCGCAACCCCTCCCGCAACTACTCCACCCGACAACGGCGCCACCACCGACCACTCGCTGCTCCCCAACGGCCAGCGCCGCAACCGAGGCACCTACGTCGCTCCCCGCACATCCGGAGCCGGCGGCCGCCTTGGCGGCTTCACCTTTCAGCCGCAGCCCATCACCTGGCAGAACGACGCCAAGCACTATGAGTTCTGGACGCACGGCACCGCCGACGGCTCCTTCACCATCCCCAACGTCCGCCCTGGCGTCTACCAGCTCCACGCTGTCGCCGACGGAATCCTGGGCGCATACGACGCCACCGCGACCCTCACCATCGCCCCCGGCCAGCACGTCCTCAACCTGGGCACCATTGAGTGGCATCCCGTCCACTACGGCCAGCAGATCTTCCAGATCGGCACCGCCAACCGCAGCGCCAGGGAGTTCTTCAAGGGCGACGATCACTGGCACTGGGGAATGTATATCGAATACGCGAAGTATTTCCCCAATGACATTGATTTCACAGTAGGTAAGTCCGATCCAGCAAAAGACTGGTACATCTACCAGGTTCCCCACGACATCGACTTCAAACCCACTGGCCAGGATCAGGGCCGCGCCACTCCCTGGACCATCCACTTTACGATGCCCGCGAACGCACCTACCTCCGGCAAAGCCACCCTTCGCTTCGGACTCTCCGACGCCAGCGTCCGCTCTCTCGGCATCTCGGTCAACGGCAAAGACGTCGGCCCCGACACCGATCTGCGCGGCGGCGGTGGCGCCATCATGCGCGACGGCATCGAAGCCACCTGGGTCGAGCGCGACTTCGCCTTCGACGCCAGCCTTCTCCACCCCGGCGCCAACATCATCGTTCTCACCGTCCCGGCCGGTCCGGTCGGCAGCGGCATCTGCTATGACGTCGTCCGCCTGGAGGTCGCACCGCCCACGCCATAAACTTCTGACAAGCCGTCGGTAAACCTGTGACAACCGGTTGCGTCATATCTGATAGAAATCTTGCCAGATGCCGCAACTCAAGCTATGCACGACGGAGACCGCTGGCGGCGCCAAACCGTTTCGCGAAATCCGCGCTACCGAGCTCGATGAACGCATCCTGCGCGAGCACATCTCCGCCTACGGCTACGTACTCATCCGCAACCTCCTGTTCCCCAGGGACCTCAATCTCCTGCTCACGGAGATCACGCAGATCGTCTCCGCCGCGCGATGGCTTGACCCCACTCGCCATCCTCTCGACCGGATCACCCGGCCCGGCGTCACCTTCACCGAGACCGACCCGGCTTTCAGGCGTGTCAGCGACCGGGTCTTCAACCTGGAGACCTTCCACGTCTTCCCGCACCATCCCGTCCTGCGCCGGATGATGCAACTCCTGGTCGGCCCACACCTCCTGGTTCACCCCAAACCGATCCCGCGCCTCGTCTTCCCCAACGCCGAGCGCTTCCGCACCATCCCCCACCAGGACCATCACGCCATCGCCGGAGACCCGCAGACCTTCACCGCCTGGATCCCCCTTCACGACTGCCCGCCGAAACTTGGACCGCTCCAGATCCTCGAAGGCTCGCACCGCCACGGCCTGCAGAAGACTCCGTCCGCCACCGGCGTCATCCCCATTGACTCGGCGCGCGGCGACGCCTGGGTCGGCGGACGAATCAACGCCGGCGACGTCCTCGTCTTTCACAGCCTCGCTGTGCACGCCGCCACACCCAACATCTCCACTCAACTCCGCCTCTCGCTCGACTGCCGCTTCCAGAGCTACGACCGCCTCGTCAACCCCGCGAACCTCGTCTTCGCCGGCGCTGGCCAGAAATCGTGGGAGTCCACCTACGCCAACTGGCGCTCCGCCCGGCTGAAGTACTACTGGAAGCAGTTCCCGCTGCAATTCACGCCATCCAAAGCGGAGCTGGCCGAGCTCGCGCAAACCGCAGAGCCCCCGGACGCCCGCACCCGCTACGCCCGCATCCTCTCCCAACTAGAAGCCCAAATAGCTTCGTGATTACGCGGCAGCCCCGCTCATACTTCCTTCGTACCTCACGGCTGAAAGCTGGAAGCCAAAAGCTGATAGCTGTTATCAGAAAATGTGGGATCTTCGGACCGCGCATACACCGCAGTCTCTCCGCTAAAATCATCCTGCCCTCCGGAGCCACGATGATCAAGCGTCACACCCTAGCCGCAGTTCTCCTGCTCACCGCCACCGCCGTCACCGCCCAGACCGCACCGAAGCCCCAACCGCCCCTCGCCGCGCCGCCCTACACCCAGCTCTACGTCTTCGGCGACAGCTACTCCGACTCCGGCTCCGGCTACCTCGACACCAACGGCCCCACCGCCGTCGCGTACCTCGCCCAGCGCCTTGCCATCCCCTTCACGTACTACGGCGACCCCAACTCCAAAGCCAAGGGCCTCAACTTCGCCATCAGCGGAGCCGGTACCGGAGTAGGCGCAGGCCGCCGCTACCCCACCGGCGAGATGCTCTCAATCGGCATGAAGAACCAGGTCGACAACTTCGTCGCCTTCACCAAGACCGGTGACATCCCCAAATTCGACCCTGCCACAACGATGTTCTTCTTCGCCGGAGGCCTCAACGACCGCGGCAAGCCCGACGGCTACACCCGCACCAACATCGAAGACGAGATCGACACCCTCTATTCGCTCGGCGCACGCCGCTTCATGGTCGCTCTGCTCCCCACCAAAATCCCGCAGTTTGCCACTGCCGGCACCGCCTTCAACCCCGAGCTCGCAAAAATCCCCGCCGAAGAACTGGCCAAACATCCCGACATTCGCATCGCCAACTCCAACTGGGGCCTCTTCCTCGACGAGGTCATCACCAACCCCGCCAAATACGGCATCACCGACACCACCCACCCCTGCGCCGGCCGCTCCATTCACCACGAAGACACCACTCCCTGCGCTACGCCCGACACCCACTTCTTCTACCACGAAGGCCACCCCTCCACCGCCGCACACCGCGCCGTCGGCGACATGCTCTACACCGAATCCCTCACCAAATCCCCGTAGCATCCCGCAACCCTCTGCTCTCATCCGCGCGTAAAATCATTCGCACCTCAGCGAGGCGCACAATGGATAAGCGTGAATTCCTCAAGGGCACAGCCGCAACCGCTGCAGCGATGATGATGACCCCACTGACTGCAACCGAAGCATTCGCCGACGACCAGGTCCCCCGCACCAACTGGTCTGGCAACTACCACTACTCCACCAGCAAAGTATTTCAACCTGAGTCCGTCCCGGACGTCCAGGACGCCGTCCGCAGTGTCACCGCAGTCCGCGCGCTCGGCACGCGCCACTCCTTCAACGGCATTGCCGACTCGCAGGTCGCGCAGATCTCCACGCTCAAGCTCAAAGACGTCGCCATCGCCCCCGACGGCCGCACCGTCACGGTCGGCTCCGGCATCCGTTACGGCGATCTCGCCGCCCTGCTCGACGCCAAAGGCTTCGCCCTCCACAATCTCGCTTCCCTCCCGCACATCTCAGTCGGCGGATCTGTCTCCACCGCAACCCACGGCTCCGGCATGCGCAACGGCAACCTCGCCACCGCCGTCACCGCCGTCGAATTCGTCTCCGCCGATGGATCCGTCCACACCCTTTCCAGCGACCAGGACGCCGACCGCTTCACCGGAGCCGTCGTCGCCCTCGGCTCTCTCGGCGTCGTCACGCACCTCACCCTCACTCTGCAGCCGCGCTTCGACATGACGCAGATCGTCTACCAGAACCTGCCCTTCGCCAAACTCGAGCACCACTTCGCCGACATCATGGGCGCCGGCTACAGCGTCTCCATCTTCACTGACTGGCAAAACGGCCGCGCCGGCGAACTCTGGATCAAGCGCCGCGTCGACCAAGGCGGAGCAACAACGCCTCCGCTGACCTTCTACAACGCGACCCTCGCCACCCAAAAACTCCACCCCATCCCCGGCCATCCCGCCGAAGCCTGTACCGACCAACTCAACATCGTCGGCCCCTGGTACGAGCGCCTCCCGCACTTCAAGCTCAACTTCACCCCGTCCAGCGGCCAGGAACTGCAGAGCGAGTTCCTCGTCCCGTTCGACCGCGCCTACGACGCAGTCCGCGCCGTCGAAACCCTCGGCGACAAGATCACCCCTCACCTCTACATCACCGAACTCCGCACCATCGCCGCCGACGACCTCTGGATGAGCACCGCCAACAATCGCCCATCACTCGCCATCCACTTCACCTGGAAGCTCGAGTCCGCAGCCGTCCTCAACGTCCTCCCCCAGATCGAGGCCAAACTCGCGCCCTTCCAGGCCCGCCCGCACTGGGGCAAGGTCTACGTCATGAACGTCGCCCAGATCGCGGCGCTCTATCCCCGCATCAACGACTTCCGCACCCTCATCCACCAGTTCGACCCCAAGGGTAAATTCCGCAACCAGTACATCCACGAACACGTCGACCCGGCATGACCTTCCCTCGCGGATGCTGGCCTTAAGACACCCATGCACCGCTCGCCGCGCGCGTTTTCCTCGGCGTCATTCTGGCGCAACCAGAATCTCCGTAGTTGTTTTGGTGGGGGTTCAGAAAATCAAACTGCGACCGTAAACGAGTCTTCGCTGCGCGTCACTGCCCGGTACAGCGTGTCCCGCTCGAACGGCACCCGCCCAGCCTCGGTAATCAGCCGCACCAGGTCCGCTCGCCGCATGCCCTGCGGAGTCGTCGCGCCGGCGTCGTGATAAATCTTTTCCTCAATCACAGTGCCGTCGATATCGTCCGCCCCGAACCGCAGCGAGATCTGCGCCAGCTCCGGCGACACCATCTGCCAGTAGCTCTTCACATGCGGAAAGTTGTCCAGCAGTAGCCGCCCGATCGCAATCTGCTTCAGGTCCATCATCCCGGTCGTCTTCGGAATATGCGCCAGCGCCGTGTTGTCCGGATGGAACGCCAGCGGAATAAACGTCTGGAATCCACCCGTCTCGTCCTGCACCGCTCGCAGCCGCAGCATGTGGTCCACGCGGTCCTCGTCGTTCTCCACATGCCCGTACAGCATCGTCGCGTTCGACTTCAGCCCGATGCGGTGCGCCGTAGCAGCCGTCTCCAGCCACTCGCCGCCGTCGATCTTGTGGTCGCAAATAATATGCCGCACGCGGTCCGCGAAGATCTCCGCGCCGCCGCCGGGACACGAATCCACGCCCGCTGCCTTCATCCGCACCAGCGTCTCTTCAATCGTCATCTTGCCACGCTTCGCCAGAAACGCAACTTCGACCATCGTGAACGCCTTGATGTGCACCTTCGGATAGCGCTCCTTGAGTCCGCGGATCAGGTCCTCAAAATACTCGAAAGGCAAATCCGGATGCAGCCCGCCCACGATGTGGAACTCGGTGACCGCCTCGGTCAGCCCCGATCCCGCTGTCTCCCACGCCTCTTCCAGCGCCATCGTATACGTGCCGGCCTCGCCCTTCTTTCGCCCGAACGCGCACAGCCTGCAACTCGCCACGCACACATTCGTCGGATTGATGTGCCGGTTCACGTTGAAGTACGCGATGTCGCCATGCAGGCGCTCGCGCACCTGGTTGGCCATCCAGCCGATCGCCAGGATATCGCCGCTGCGATACAGCGCCACGCCGTCGTCGAAGCTCAGCCGCTCGCCGGCTTCTACCTTGGCCGCAATCGGTCGCAGCGCCGCGTCATCCGTCTGGAGGCCGTGCCTCGAATTCGAATTGGAAGCAGGAAAACTCACGCTCATTCCATTCTATCCCGCGCGCTGCCAACCGCCTCAGGGCTTCGCCGCCAGCGCCGAATCCACCATCCGCGGCTGCACCACCACCCCATCGAACAGCGTCGCCCCCAGCAGGTAGTCGCCCACTGGCCGCACGAACCGCAGGTTCCACTTGGTGTCCCACGAATCCACGCGCATCGATGGAATCTCCACCGCAAACGCCGCCGTCGCTGGCTCGTTGGTCGTCACCAGCATTCGGTTAGCGTGCTCGTCGAAGTAAAGGCTGTCGACGTTGCGCACATACAGGTTAGTCAGCGTCTGCCAGCTCGTGCCTTTGGTGGTTGAAAGGTATACCCCGTCGCGATCGCCGATCCACACCTCGCCCTGCCCATCCACCGACAGTGCCGCAACCTGCGTCACCTTCGGCGGCAGCGCCATTGCCTGCCACGTCTTGCCGCCGTCCGCCGACATCTCCACCGCATTCAGGCTCGCCGCGACCACATAGTCTTTCGCAGCGGCAACAAAGTGCCAGTCGCCCGCGGGAATCGCAGCCACCAGGTTCCACGTCACTCCGCTCGTAGCGCTCCGCAGCACTCCCTCGGACGTCGCCGCAAACAGCGTGTCGCCCGTCAGCGCAAAGCCGAACACGCTCCCGTCGAAGTTCTTCAGAGGCGGGCCGGCAACCGCGCGTTGCACCTTCGCAGGCTGCGGCCGGGCAGCCTTCGTCCGAACCGCCTTCCTCCGGCTGCTCGCCACAGGCGTCGTTTTCACTGCGGCAACCGGCGCGGCGGCGGCCTTGGTGTCGTCGCCCACACGCTGCCACAGTGCGTCCTTCAACCGGAAGATCCCGTGCTCCGTGCCCGCCAGAATCGTGCCGTCAGGCGCTTGTCCCAGGCTGAACACGTCGTGTCCATCCAGCCCATCGTCCAGGTGTTTCCAACTCAGCCCGCCCGTGTGGCTCACAAACACGCCGCCGGACTGTTTATCGTTCACGACGCCTACATACACGGTCGCGGCATGTTGCGCGTCCGCCGTGAAAGCCCGGATTTGCCGAACCGAGAACCCAGTGTTCGACGACTGAAAACTCACGCCGCCGTCATCACTCGCCAGCACACCGGCGTAATCCGTCGCCAGCAGCACATGCTGCGAGTTTGCAGGATCCACATACACATCGTTCACAATCAGGTCCGACCCCGTCGTCTGCGTCCAGATCTTGCCGCCGTCGTCCGTGCGATACAGCCCCTCTGTCGTGCCCGCGTACACCGTATTCAGATTGTTCGGGTCCTGCATCAGCACCCGCGTCCGGCGCGCCGTGGAGGGAATGCCCTGCGTCTTATTCACGCCCACCCCGCCGGTGAACTTCGCACCACGGTCCTCGCTCTTGTAGATCCCCGAGCACGCGCTCAGATACACCACGTTCGGCTGCTTCGGGTCGACCACAATGGAAAATACGTCCGAGTCGTCGATGATTCCCTGCTTGATGTTGGTCCAGTTCTTTCCGCCGTCGGTCGTCTTCCACGGCAGATGCCAGGTGCCGGCGTAGATGACGTTCGGATTCTCCGGATCGATGGCCAGCGACTCGACCTCGTGAAGCTCCACGCTTTCCTTCGGACTGATCCGCTCCCAGTGGCCGCCACCGTCGCTCGAACGGAAGACTCCTTCCAGTGTTCCCGCCACCAGGATCTTTGGGTCGGAAGGAGCAAAGGTCACGGAGCGTACCGACTGACCCAGCATCTCCGGCTGGGCCGTCCATGTCGTCCCGCCGTCATTGCTGATGTAAATTCCGCCGCCGTCCGCGACCACGAACGCTCCTACCACCAGGTGCTTCGGGTCCACTGGATCGATCAGGATGTTGTCGACCACCAGGTCGTCCCGGTTGCCGACGCGCGCCAGCCGCGCCCACGTCTTGCCCCCGTCGCGCGATTGGTAGATACACCCGTTCGCTGCTCCAAGATACAAATGCGTATGGTCCTGCGGATCCGCGGCAAAGGCGCGCGCCGACCCGCCGTCCGGCCCAAAAGGAAACCACGAGACGGCTTGGAGCCGGGAGCAGCCAAAGCCAAAGAACAGAACAATCCAAAGTCGAGTAAGACGGCGCAATCTGAAGTTCAACGTTATATTCCCTATCCCGTCGCGCAATCACAGTCACCAGGCCCATAACTGTGAGACAGCTCAAGTCTTCTTTAGAATACAAGGTTTTATGCGGTTGCCGGGCCTGCACATAGCAACACGAAGGCTGACTGGGAACCTACCCAGTCAGCCTTCTGTGCTGCTTCAGTCGATCGAGACTACTGCTTCTTCGCTGCCTTCTTCACCGGGGTGCGGGGCACAGCCTTCACTGCGCTCTCGTCCACCGGCGTGTCACTCGCCACCGGATTGGTTGCTCCCGAGGGAACAAGGGTGGTTGTGACCGTCTGCGCGTCATCGGTTCCGGTGTAGAGAGAGATGCGCGAAGCATCGATCCCCTTCTCCGTGACCAGGTAGTCCTTGGTATTGACTGCGCGTGCGGCTGCGGCAGTCGGCTTCTTGTTGTGCTTCAGCTTGGCCAGCCTCGCGTCAACCTTCTGTTCCTTAGCGTCTTCGTTGCCTACCAGCGCCAGCTTCGCGTCGCTGTGGCTCTGAAGCGACAGGGCAACGTCGTCAAGGCAGGCCTTGGCTTCGTTATCCACGCGTTCCGGACGGGCCTTGTCGCGCTCGAAGTTCACCGAGCACAAGCTGGAGGCCGTCGGCGCCGGGGGAGCAGGAGGAATCGGCGGTCCGTTTACGGTAACCGTCGCCGTCTTGGAGTCGCTCTTGCCGAGGTCGTCCACAACGTTGCAGGTTACAGTGACCGAAGAACTGCTTCCCGCTGCCACAGCTGGCGCAGTCAGAGTCGCCGTAGAGGTCGTACCGCTGACCGATCCAGCCGTCGCGCTGTAGCTGTAGGTCAGAGGACGGTTCTGCGGGCTCATCGCGCTCGCAGTGATCGCCGAAGATCCGCCCGAATCAACCGTCGACGGATTCGCAGAGCAACTCGACATCGTCGGAGGATCGAACGGCTTCACCGTAAACTGCCCGGTGCAGTCAGCCGACTGGCCCGGCTTGGCACCCTCGGTCACATGTCCCGTTACCGTGTAGGTACCCGGCGCCGCAGACTTGGTGTCGATGTTCGCCGTGCTCGAGCTTCCCGAGATCGTGCCGCCGGTGGAAGTCCAGTTGTAGGTCGGCGTCTTCTTCGGGTTCAGATTCATGGCCGTGCCCGTAACCGTGATCGGGTCGCCGGGATAGACGCTCTCCGGAGAGACCGAGCAGCTGTACGTGACCGGAGGCGGCGGAATGATGTGGCCGAAGTGCGTCACAATGCCGGTGCTCAGTTCGATCGCGTCCATATTGGTGCGCCCGCCCAGGGCGCCACCTGTCGGGATGCTCAGCGACGGACCGTAATCCTCGTGGATATAGCGGTAGTCCGCTTGGAAGAGACGCAGGCTGAAGCGGTTGTTGAAGAACGGCAGGTCATAGTCCATGCCTCCGCCCAATGTCAGCGCAGGACCCCAGCGGTAAGGCTCATGCTCGAATGATGCAGGAATGTCGCTGTTCGGTCCGCCGAGTCTCGCAACACCCACCAGCCCGTGCGCAAAGAGGGTGAAGTTCTCCATCGGCAGACGGCCAATCACGCCACCCGACACTCCGGACATGCCATCGTTCACGCCGCTCGGGTGATTGGAGTAGATGACCTCGCCGCCAATGTACCTATTGAAGTAATACGCGCCGCTGCCGATCGCGCCTTCGTTAATCGAAGAGTACGGAATTCCTGCAGGCTGAACCCGGCCATGGGCTCCAAAGTAGGAGTAGCCCGTGAAAATATCCACTCTTGACGGGTTAGACCCCGATGCCGCGGGGGCTGGGGCGGCGGGTGTCTGTGCACCCAGGGTTGCTACACCAAGGCTAACTGCGCACGCAGCCAGCAGGTACCGGCCAAGACTGCGAAACGGGCGATAAGTCATGCGACTTCCTCCACTCATAATGCTCACTCCACTCGTACTGCTTGTTATTGATATTTCGATCATTCGCGTTCAATATCTGCAGAAAATCGGGTCAACCCGAGTGTAACGCAGTTGACCGTGATGTCGAGAGCAAAAATATGCCCTAATTCATCTGCCAGAAGGATTTACTGTCAGACTCCAGCATTGCCGGGAGACCGGTTTCCGAATCCTCCCGTCAGATCCTCAAATTTACCGGTGAAACCTTAGTGCTTCTTTACGACAAATTCAACGTCTTTCGGATCGTGCCACGCTCTTGTTGAATCTTCTCTTGCAACAACGTGATCGCGTACAGCAATTGCTCCGGACGAGGCGGACAACCCGGAACATAAATATCTACGGGAATGATCTGGTTCACCCCCTGAAGCAATGCATAGTTATTGAAAACCCCGCCCGATGTCGCGCACGCTCCCATCGAGATAACCCATTTAGGTTCAGGCATTTGCTCGTACAGCCGACGAATCACCGGAGCCATCTTCTGCGACACCCGCCCGGCCACGATCATCAGGTCGCTCTGCCGCGGTGACGGCCGGAACACTTCCGCCCCGAACCGCGCAATGTCATAGCGCGAACCGCCCATCGACATCATTTCGATGGCGCAGCACGCAAGCCCAAATGTCATCGGCCAGACTGAATTCTTCCGCACCCAATTGATCGCCGCATCCAGCGACGCCATCACGACCCCTTCCTGCTGGTCGTACCCCCAGTTCACCTCGCTCAGCTTTTCCCGGTTCTTGCCGGAGCTGTCGAGGGACCCAAATAGATAACGGTCTGTTTTTGGAGGTACCGGCGTCGGGCGGCCACTGCTGGAGCTCGGATCGGAGACGTGTGCCATGTGTATTTTCAGTATAAATCGATTGAAACCAGCGCTCCGGATTATTTCGCAAACGGAAAGTAATTTCCGGCAACAAAACGGCGCAGATCAATACCTTTCTTTGCGTAGGATGCACTCAAGAAGTCTCAGGGTACGCAGGTATACGAAATTTTTTGCAGCTACTGAGAAATTTTTTCGCCAGCTACTTCCTATCCGGCGTTCGCCTCAATCGCTTTCAACAGTTCCTTCTTCAACTCCCGCTGCTGATCCGGATCCAGCTTCGCACCGTGTCGCGTCACGTAGAAAACATCGATCGCCGTCTCTCCCTCCGTATCCACCAGCGCGACTTCGATGTTGCAGCCCCGGCTCGCCAGCGCCTGGCTCACCGAACGCAGCAACCCGGGCATGTCCTGCGCCACCACCTGCAGCAACGTGCTGTGCGACGAAACCTCGTCGTCGAAATCCACCCGCGCCTGCACCACCACCTTGGGCGCCTTCCTCCGTCCGCGCCGCCGGCCGGCCAGCAGTTTCTCCACCGCCGCCTTCCCCGCCATCGCATCGTGCACGCTCTTCACAAACGTCGCATGCTCCGACGCATTCATCTCCAGCGTGCGAAACGTGTCCGTGAAGCGGAAGTTGTCCACCACCACGCCCTGCCGGTTCGAGAACGCGTCCGCCGTCACGATGTTCATCCCCCACGCCGCCAGAGCCCCCGCCATATCCGCAAACAGCATGGCCCGGTCCGGCGTCACCAGCGTGATCTCGCTGGTCTCCGGCCCATAGTGAAACTCCAGCTGCACCTTGTCCTCGGCGAACCGTTGCGCCATCTCGAAGTGCATCCGCACCTGCTCCGGCGTGCGCGTCCGCAGATACCGCTCCGGAAAGCCCTCCAGAAATGCCTCCACCTCCGCCTTCTTCCCCGGCAGCACGCCCACCACGCGCCGCACCAGGTCCTTGCCCACGCGCGCGCCCACGCGCTCATCGTCCACACTGCGGTCCAGGTAATTCGCCGTCGCCAGATATAGCCGCCACAGGTTTTCCGCCTTCCAGGGAGTCAGAGCGTCCGGATGCACCGCCGCAATATCCGCGTAGGTAAATAGCGTCAGCATGCGCAGCGCCTCGGGGGTCTGCACCTTGCCCGCGAACGCGCGCACCGTCTCCAGATCGAAGATGTCCCGCCGCAGCGCCGCCGACATCTCCAGGTGGTTGCGAATCAGCCCCAGCAGTAGTTCGCTCTCATACGCGTCCAGTTCCAGCCGCCCCGCCACGTTCTCCGCCATCAGCGCGCTCTCCCGCGCATGATCGCCGGTGTTGCGGCCCTTGCCCGTATCATGCAGCAGTGCTCCCAGGTACAGCAGCGCGCCATGCTGGACATCGCGCAGTATTCCGCCGAAGCGCCCAGCCCACTCGCCCAACGGGCTCGTCTGCGGAGTCTCCATCCCGTGCAGTGTGTCGATCAGCACCATCGTGTGCTCGTCCACCGTGTAGCGGTGGTACGCATCGCGGATCACCAGCGCATCAATTCCATGAAACTCCGGAATCAACAGCTCCAATATGCCCAGCGCATGCATCGCGCGCAGAGTATTTCCGGCATGGGCTCCCAGCAGAATCTCCTGCAGATGCCGCCATAGTACCGGCCCCTCCTCCAGGTGTGCCGACAACAGCGGCAACGCCTGCGACATCCGCTCCTCGCTCGCGCGATCCAGCCCGTAACCGGTCCGCGACATCGCCGCAAACAGAGGCAGCACCACTTCCGGATCCTGCGCCGGATCGCCCGCCGCACCGTTCGCCACGCCCAGAACCGCCCGCCCGTTTTCCACCCGGTAGCCCACCACTGCAGGCTCGGGCTGCCGCCGCACCTTCGAGAGCGCCGCCTTCCCCACCACCGCCCAGCGCCCGCCCCGTTGCTTGGGCGGCGTCACCTCCAGCATGTGCGTCAGGTTCCGCTCCACCGCCCGCGCGTGACGGAAGTATTGACGCATCCAGTACGCCGCATCGGCTCCCCCTTCGCGCGCAGCACGCCGCCGCTCCATACCCATCCACGCTCCGGCCGCCGCATCCTGCGCCTGCCAGTCCAGCGTATTGTCGTCGCGGTCGTGGCGATAGTGCAGAAAGCATCGCACCGAGAACAGAAACTCCACCGCCTGCCGGAACTCCTCACCCTCTACGCTCTGCTCGCCGTCCACACTCGCCTTCGTTCCCGTCGACGCGCCCGCCAGAGTCTTCAGCCACGCGCACACGTGCACATCCCGCAGCCCGCCTGGACAATCCTTGATGCTCGGCTCCAGGTGAAACAGCGTGTCCCCGTACTTCTTGTGCCGCTCCGCGGTCAGGTCCACCAGTCCCTGCACAATCGTCTTGCCGTCGCGTTCCAGCATCTTCGGCAAACCCGTCCGGGCAAACCGCTCATACACCGCCGCGTCGCCCGCCAGCAGCCGGTGGTCCAGCGACGACAGCGCGAACTCCACATTGTCCGGGTCGAACCGCTCCGCCTCGCTCCGTTTGCGCGTCAGCGGCGACAAACGTATGCCGCAGTCCCACAGTTCCTGGCTGATCCGCCGGATCGGCTGCTTCACCCGTTCCTCGGACACCTTGCCGTCCAGCAGGTACATCACGTCTACGTCCGAATAGGGAAACAACTCGCTCCGGCCGTATCCGCCCAGCGCTACCAGCGCAATGCCGGACCGCAACTCCGGCGTAGTCTCCGTAGCCTGCGACCACACCCCCACGATCAGCTCATCCATCGCCTGCGCCCGCGCCGCAATCGTCGCCGCGCCCGTCGCACCCGCTTCGAAAGCATCACGAATCGCCAGCATTCGACGCTGGTATTCTCCGCGTATTCCGTTGCCTGGAGTCTCATCGTTTTGCATGGCTGTGTGTTAAGTAGAACCTAAAGCATACAGCCACACAACTTCCACGCAACCGCCCTTGCGCCTGGCGCCTGTCCTAAAGCGCGACTTCCCCCCGCTCATCGTTGCGGATCCGGATCGCCTCGTCCACCCTGGTCACGAAAATCTTGCCGTCGCCAATGGTCCCCGTGCGCGCCACCGCCATAATGGCGTCCACCGCTTTGTCCTTCATCTCGTCTGAAACCACCGTCTCCAGTTTCACCTTCGGCAACAGGTCCACCGAATACTCACGCCCGCGATAGAACTCCGTGTGCCCCTTCTGCCGCCCGTGCCCGCGTGCTTCCGTAATGGTCATCCCCTGAACGCCAATCTCCACCAAAGCATCCTTGACCGCGTCCAACTTCGAAGGCTGGATTACCGCCTCAATCTTTTGCATTTCGATTTCCCTCTCAACTCAGTCGCCTTCTGTAAAGCTCTAGCATAGTACGCTCCCCTGCCTTCGAGCCGCCATAGAGCGAACACGAGCCGGAGCCAACCTGTACACCCCTGCAAATCTTTGCGTTTTCAGGGTACTAATGTGCCCACTCATACCCCTCTTCTCCATGTTGCGAGAGGTCGAGGCCGATCGCCTCATCCGCTGCACTTACCCTAAGCCCAATCGTCTTATCCACGATGAACAGAATAATAAGAGTGCCCACAATCGCCAGCGTCCACGCGATCACCACCCCCATCGCCTGGTTGAACACCTGCCGCCAGTTCCCTTCGAACAACCCTGTCGCCTTGCCCGCCCCAAAGATCGGGTTGATCGCACTCCGGGCAAACAGTCCCGTCAGCAACGCGCCCAGCGTCCCGCCCGCGCCATGCACGCCAAACGCATCCAGCGAGTCGTCGTACCCAAACCACGTCTTCACCTTCACCACCATCCAGAAGCACACCACTCCGGCAATCAGCCCGATCCACAGCGCCCCCATCGGCGACACAAATCCCGACGCCGGAGTAATCGCCACCAGCCCCGCCACCGCGCCCGAGATCCCGCCCAGCACCGAAGGCTTGCCGTTGCGCACCCACTCCGCCGCGCTCCAGCCAATCGCCGCCGCCGCCGCGCCAAAGTGTGTCGCTACAAACGCTGACGTCGCCAGCGTGCCGGCCGCCAGCGCCGACCCCGCATTGAACCCGAACCAGCCCACCCACAACAGGCACGCCCCAATAAAGCTCAGCACCACCGAGTGTGGCTGCATCGCTTCCTTCGGATACCCAATTCGTTTGCCCAGATAAAGCGCCGTCACCAGCGCCGACACACCCGATGTCACATGCACCACCGTGCCGCCCGCAAAGTCCAGACACGGGAACTTGCCCGTCGCCGCATTCAGCAATCCGCCCACACCCCACACCATGTGCGCCATCGGGCTGTACACCACAATCGCCCACAGCACCATAAACACCAGCATCGCCGAGAACTTCATCCGCTCGGCAAACGCACCCGTAATCAGCGCCGGCGTAATAATCGCGAACATCAGCTGATACACCATGAACGTCTGCAACGGAATCGTCGGCGCATACGAACTCGGCTTCAGCCCCACCCCCTGCAAAAACATGTTGTGCAGCCCGCCGATAAACGCGTTCCCACTGCCAAACGCCAGCGAGTACGTCACCACCGCCCACAGTACCGTAATCACCGCCATCATGGCGAAGCTCTGCATCATCGTGCTCAGCACATTCTT
>Ga0206805_1093_pt1 | contig 17213 bp, 16 predicted proteins | sample Alteio_BWOrgCont_59_FD_152890 | JGI IMG/M metagenome (GOLD analysis project Ga0206805, IMG submission 152890) | Enriched cells from forest soil in Barre Woods Harvard Forest LTER site, Petersham, Massachusetts, United States -... | ecosystem: Environmental > Terrestrial > Soil > Temperate forest >... | reverse complement strand
GATATCCAGGCAGAAATTCTTCAGCAGCTCCATCCCCTGCCGCGTATGCGCCACCTCAGGATGAAACTGCACCGCCCAAATCTTCCTCGCCTCATCCGCAATCCCAGCCACCGCGTTCGAAGTCTTCGCCGTCAGCGAAAACCCGTTCGGCAGCGTCTCCGCATGGTCCCCATGCGACATCCAAACCTCAAGCGTCCCCGGCAACCCACGAAACAGCGGCGTCTCCGCAACCACCGTCACCTCGGCATGCCCATACTCCCGCGCCGCCGCGCCCACCACCTTACCCCCAAGATGGTGCACGATAAACTGCAGCCCATAGCAAATTCCCAGCACCGGCGCACCCAACTCCAGCACGCCCTTATCCGCCGCCGGAGCATCCGCGTCATACACCGAGCACGGGCCGCCAGACAAGATAATGCCCTTCGGATTCAGCGCCTTCACCTGCTCCAGCGGAGCCGTACAAGGCAGCACGACCGAGAAAACATTGAACTCACGAATACGCCGCGCAATCAGTTGCGTATATTGCGACCCAAAATCCAGAATGACAATCGTTGAGGTATCCACCTATCCAGTGTAAACGCGACGGCGGTCAACCCCATCAGTAGTCCGAATGCTTATGCCACGCGCTTTCCATGCCATTCATCACTCCGATGCCAAGCATGATCACGGCAATCGCAACGATGTACGGCTCAGGAATGTGACTGAGATAAGCTAGCCAGGACACACCGGCAACTAAGAGCAGATACACGACAGCATAGAAGGCAAAAGACATAGTCTCTCTCCTAAATGAAGATGAAGGGGGCCCATGTTAGTAAGATGCAAAATATGCGCACCCGGCAGAAAAAAATAGAGCCCTATCCATTAGCTCAGCAAGGGAGATCCCGACCAACGGGAGGGCCAACACATCCCCACCTACCCAGAAAAGGTACACAAGCCACGAAGTGGCCGCTGAACCGGGGTCCCCGCAAACAGGTCTTCGTTTGTGGGGTGGCTGAGCGCAGGAGGCCCGTCCGGCAGGACATCCAGCTACAAAAACCCATCATAAGCCCGCCAAAGCTGCAGATAAGCCACCTGCCGAGCCACATGAAAGAAATCCGACGCAACAAAATAAACCCCCGTCACCAACAACCACCACCAGAACAAAAACTCCGGCGTAGTCACGCTCTCAAACGGCAACGGGCTCGCCGAAAACACCATCGCCAGCACAATCAGCGCAATCTTCACAATCCCCATCACCAGATTGATCTCCACCAGCTTCGACCGCACCGGCCCCACCCGAAACGCCGCCGCCAGGCTCCCGCCTACACCAAGCCCCCTCAACATCGCCAGCAGCGGAGCTACCGACAGCGCCCAACTCACCACCGCCCACAACATAAACAACACCAACGTTCCCACAATCACCAGCGCAAAGTACCCCACCAGATTCGGCTCACCTCCTCCAGCAATCGGCCCGGTCACCGCCACTCCCGCAGCCCACTCCATTCCCCAGAACCAAACCACAAAGCTTCCCAGCAACACCACCACCCGTATCGCCTGCAAAACAATCAGCGTACCCACCCGAGCATGCAGTCGCCCATCTACCCGCCGCATCACCACCGTCCGCCCCACCGCCGACACCACCACCCAAATCACCACCAGCAAAGGGGCCAGCCACAACGCCACACTCAGCACCGGCGGCAGCAGCACCATCATCGCCTTCGCCAGAGTTGTCGTGGCTCCCATCGGATCCAGCACCGTCATACTTCGCAGCGCCGCCCAATCCACCGGCGTCTCCTGCAAAATCTTCAACCCCTCATACCGCAGCACCAGCAGCACCGGAATCCCATACACCCAACGCCAAAGCACCTCCAGCGCCGTCAGCGAAGGCCGCTTCCAACACGCCGAAAGCGTATGCACAAACGACTGCGTCCCCCGCACCGTCCCCGCAGCAATCACCACCCCATCCTGCTGCACTCGCTGTTCAGATAACCGCTCCACTACTTCACCACAAGATTCACGAGCTTACCCGGCACCACAATCACCTTCACCACACTCTTCCCTTCCACTCGCGCCACAACCTTCGCATCCGCCAAAGCCGCTGCCTTCACCGTTCCTTCATCACTGCCCGCCGCCACCTTCACCACAACCACCAGCTTGCCATTCACCTGCACCGGAATCTCAACCTCATCCTCCCGTGCAAGCTCCTCATTCACCTTTGGCCACGCTGTACGAAACACCACACCTTCGCCGCCGATCTGCTCCCACATCTCTGCCGCAAAGAACGGCGCAAACGGAGCCAGCATCAAAATCAGTCCACGAAACACCGCAGCTACCGCAGCAGGCGAAACCTCGCCCGAATCCATCGCTGCTTCATTCGCCGTAATCTCATTCACCAAAATCATGATCGACGAGATCGAAGTATTGAAGTGCCAACGCCCATCAAAGTCCTGAGTGATCTTCGCAATCGTCTGGTGCAGCTTCCGCAACAACGCCTGCCCCGCCGTCGTCTCAGCGTCACCTGGCGAAGCCTTACCACGCACACCGCCATACTTCATGGTCAGCCGATACACCTTCCCCAAAAACCGCGAGATCCCCGCAACGCCCTCTTCCTGCCACTCCAAATCACGATCCGGCGGAGCCGCAAACAACGCATACATCCGAGTAGCATCCGCGCCATAACGCTCAATCATCAAGTCCGGGCTCACCACATTGCCCTTCGACTTCGACATCTTCGCGCCATCCTTGATCACCATCCCCTGCGTAAACAGCCGCTGCGCAGGCTCATCATTCTTGATTAACCCCAGATCGCGCATCACCTTCGTCCAGAACCGCGAGTAGATCAAATGCAGAATCGCATGCTCCACCCCGCCAATATATTGATCAATCGGAAACCAGTAATTCGCCTTATCCGAATCAAACGGCGCAGTCGAATTCTTCGCATCCGTATACCGATAGAAGTACCAGCTCGAATCGACGAACGTATCCATCGTGTCCGTCTCCCGCCGCGCCACTCCACCGCATCGCGGACACTTCGCATTCACAAACTCCGCCACCCGTCCCAGCGGTGACCCATTCGTCTGCGTAATGTCGATCTGCTCCGGCAGCAAAATCGGCAGCTCACTCTCCGCCACCGGCATTGGCTCCTCCGGCGAGCACTTATCGCAGTACACCATCGGTATCGGAGTCCCCCAATACCTCTGACGGCTCACACCCCAGTCCTTCAGCCGATACGTAACCGTAGCTGTACCAAATCCCTTCGCCTTCGCAAACGCAGCCATCTTCTCCTGCGCCGCCACACACCCGAGCCCGCTCCACTCCCCCGAGCCGACCAGCACAGCATCCTCCTCCGCCAGATAAGGAAGCTCAGGTTCTTCACTCGCAACAGCAGGAGCAATCACTCGCCGCACAGCCAACCCATACTTCTGCGCGAACTCAAAGTCCCGCTCATCATGAGCCGGAACACTCATAATCGCGCCCGTCCCATAGTCCGCCAGAATATAGTTCGCCACCCAGATCGGCACTCGTTCGCCGTTGAACGGATTCACGGCGAACCGTTCCGTAAACACACCATGCTTCTCAATCGCTCCCAGCGCATCCGTCTCACGAGCCTTCTTCTGCTGCTCCAGCAACTCCTCAATCTGCACCCGGAGCGCATCATCCTCCAGCGCGAACGCCTTCGACACCGCATGCTCCGGAGCCAACTGCACCGACGTCGCCCCAAAGATCGTATCCACGCGCGTAGTAAAAACCGTCACCTTCGCATCGCTATCCGCCACAGCAAAATCAACCAGAGCCCCCTCGCTCCGCCCAATCCAATTCCGCTGCATCGTGCGAACCTTCTCCGGCCAACCCTCCAGCTTCTCCAGTCCATCCAGCAACTCATCCGCATACTTCGTGATCCGCAAAAACCATTGCGTCAAATCACGCAACTCGACAACCGTATCCTCATGCCGCCAGCAGCGCCCGCCGATCACCTGCTCATTCGCCAGCACCGTCTGGCACTCCGGACACCAATTCACCTTGCTCTTCTTCCGGTAAGCCAACCCCTTCTCGAACATCTTCAAGAAGAACCACTGGTTCCACCTGTAATAATCCGGCAAACAAGTCGTCACCTCAGTCGACCAGTCGTAGCTCAACCCCAACCGTCGCATCTGCTTCCGCATCGCCGCAATATTCCCCAGCGTCCACTCCCGCGGCGGAACCCCATTCTTCAGCGCAGCATTCTCCGCCGGCAACCCAAACGCATCCCACCCCATCGGGTGCAGCACATTGAACCCACGCATCCACATATGCCGAGCCAGCGCATCGCCGATCGCATAGTTCCGCACATGCCCCATGTGCAGTTGCCCGCTCGGATAAGGCAGCATCTCCAGGCAGTAGTACTTCGGCTTACCTGAATCATGGCCATCCGCCGCATACAGCGACGCATCCGCATCCCACCGCGCCTGCCACTTCGGCTCAATCTCCGCCGGGCTATACCGCTGCAACTGCTGCTCGCTCTCGTTCTTCACAATCTCTGACATATTCTTGATTGTAAAGAAAAAGGCGTAAACCCTCTCGAACCGACTCTCAACCCAGCCGGATCGTGGATAATTCAGATATGAATCGCACTCCTGATCTTGCGTCCCCCCGAGCCGGCGATCCTCAAAACCCTGGCGGTTTCGCCCATATCCCGGCGCTCGACGGAATTCGCGGTCTGGCCATCCTTCTCGTCCTCTTCTGCCACCTCTTCTGGTCGAACCCACAAAGCAGCTCCCGCCTCTTCAATCTCTTGAGCGAGATTCGCTCCTCCTCATACATTGGCGTCAATCTCTTCTTCGTCCTCTCCGGCTTCCTCATCACCGGCATCCTGCTCGACACATTGCACGTTCCGCATTTCTTCAAGACCTTCTACGCCCGCCGCACTCTCCGCATCTTCCCCCTCTACTACGGTGTCCTCATCTTCCTTTTGCTCCTCACCCACCCCCTGCACTTTGTCTGGTCAGGCTGGCAGTATTACTTCCTCACCTACACCGCAAATCTAGCCCTTTGGCGCACCCAGCCCCTCAGTCTGCACCCTTTCAACATCGACCCCTTTTGGTCGCTACAGGTCGAAGAGCAGTTCTACCTCGTCTGGCCCTTCTTGGTCTTCCGTGTCAAGCGCGCCCAAACCATCATCCGCATCTCCCTCATCACCTGCTTTGCCATCCTCCTGGTTCGAGTGGTCATCGTCGCCCTTCGCTCTCACTTCGACAATATCTATCTTCCCTACTCCCCTACCTTCTCCTGTGCCGACAATCTCCTGTACGGCTGTTGCCTCTGTGCTCTTCTGCGCACCTCGGCCCGGCAACGTGTCCTCGAACTCTCCCCCAGAGTCTTCGCCCTTGGCGCAGCAATCCTCCTCTGTACCGCCGCCCTTTACCATGGTCTCGAGTGGCAGACCAACTTCTTTGTCCCCACCCTCGGCTTCAGCATCGTCGGCATTACCGCCGCTGCCCTCATCGCTATGACGCTGCGCCCCGCCTCAACCACCCAGCGTCTCTTCGAGAACCCTACCCTGCGCTTCTTTGGAAAATACAGCTATGGCATTTACGTCTTCCATTATTCCGTGGAAGGCATGCTCTCCACGCCCATCCGCCAGATCGTCGACGAGCGCCTCCACTTCAAAGTTCTGGGCGTCCTTAGCGGAGCATGCGCCGTTCTCGCAGTAACCATCCTGCTGGCCCTCCTCAGCTACCACTTCTATGAAGCGCCGTTCCTCAGGCTCAAGCGTTACTTCAGCTACAACCGCAAAGCCGCAGCTCCGCGCCAGTCACATCCCGTCGCCGGTTAGCCATCATCACGAACGGCATCCTTCGATCACAGCTGCCGACGCAGCTTACCCTCCCACGCAGGAACAGTCTCCCCTGCACCCTCCCTCGGCATATGCCCGTGATAAGTTTGGTGGCGGGGAAACTTCATGAATCTGCACCATCCGAAACTCCTTCTCTCTGCTTTCATCCTTCTCTCTATCTCCAGCGCATACGCCGCCAATCCTCTCAAGATAAAAACCGACAAAGGCAAAGTCGAAGGCGTCTTCACCACCGACCAGAAAGTCATCGCTTTCAAAGGCATCCCCTTCGCCGCACCTCCTGTAGGCAACCTTCGCTGGCAGCCACCCCAGCCAGCGGCCAAGTGGAAGGGTGTCCGCCTCGCGCACGAATTCGGCTTTCACTGCCTTCAGGCCTCCAGCTATCCCGACATGGTCTTTCACGATCCCGGCCCCAGCGAAGACTGTCTCACCCTCAACGTCTGGACCCCCGCCCACTCCAACCCCCGCAGCTTGCCCGTCATGGTCTGGATCCACGGTGGAGGCTTCGCTAGCGGCAGCGCCTCCGAGCCCCGTCAGGACGGCCAATTCCTCGCCCATCGCGACGTAGTCGTCGTCTCCATGAACTACCGTCTCGGCATCTTCGGCTTCTTCACCCATCCCGAACTCGCAGCTGAATCCCCCCACCATGCCTCCGGCAACTACGGCCTCATGGACCAAACCGCCGCCATCGCCTGGGTCAAGAAAAACATCGCCTCCTTCGGTGGAAACCCGGACAACATCACCATCTTCGGCGAATCTGCTGGCTCCTTCGCCGTCAGCGCGCAAATGGCATCTCCCCTCTCGAAAGACATGTTCGCCAAAGCCATCGGCGAAAGCGGCGGGGCCTTCGACAACGACGGCCTCGGCTTCGAACCCCGCGAGGCCCGCGAGCAGAAGGACTCCCAGTTCGCTCAAGCCGCATTCGGTACAACGAAGCTAGCCGACCTTCGCAAGCTCTCCGCCGACGACATCCTCAAAGGCCTCTCCGTCAAAACCACTTCGCCTCAACCGCACTTCGGTCCTGACGTCGACGGCTACTTCCTGCCCGACTCCGTCCCCAACATCTACGCCGCCGGCAACCAGGCCCATATCCCGCTCCTTGCCGGCTGGAACGCCGACGAGGTTCGCGGCGCCGTCCTCCTCTCTCCAAAGAAAACCACCCTGGACTCCTTCACCGCTCAGGCACAAACCAGCTTCGGGGACGACGCCCAGAAATTCCTCGCCGTCTACCGCGCCACCACCGACGCAGAAGCCATCACCTCAGCCGGCGACTTCGCCACCGACCGCTTCATCGCCTACTCCACCTGGCGCTGGCTCGAAGCCCAGGTCGCCACCGGCAAAGCTCCTGTCTACCGGTTCCGCCTGGACCTCGGCTCCCCCGGCGACAAATTCCATCAGGCCATCCTCGGCGCCTTCCACTCCGACGACATCGAGTACGTCTTCGGCACCCTCGACTCCCGCCCCGAAGCCGTCTGGCGCCCCGAAGACCGCAAGCTCTCCGATCAGATCGGCGCCTACTGGACCAACTTCGCGCGCACCGGCGACCCCAACGGAACCAGCCTCCCGACATGGCCAACCTATAACGCCCCAGGCAACTGGCAAGTCATGCACCTCGACGCCACCTCCGAAGCCAGGCCCGACGACCACCGCGATCGCTACCTCTTCCTCGACCAAATCTGGAGCAAACCAAAGGCAGACCTCACAGGTCAATAACAAGCTGCGCAATCACGAACGTAGCTCGCCACTCCTACGGCTTCAGCCCAACCTCGCCCTTCTCCGGCCTATTATTCAGGTCCAGCCAAGGCACGCGACGAAACGAGACGGCCCCACTAGGCCCATCGCACACCATCTGCCACACCTCTCCCGTCTGCTGATTCAGCAGAAAGGTATGCGCCTCCATCCCTTTCTTCGTCTTGTGCACCGCAGACTGCGTAATCGTGAACCGCAGTGGAACAACAGCAGCCGGCTTCTTGACCTCCACCGTGCTCTTTCCCGGATTCGCAATCCATACACAGAAAGCAACCACGCCGAGAGACGCAGCGAGAAAGAAAGATATTTTTAGCACAAGGAACCAGGCATTCATGCGCGTTTGCGCTTTCTTCAAACCTTTTTTGATGCGATTCCTTGTCTCAATAGGAGTTTCCTCTGCAGGGTTCTTCTTCTCTCCCCGGTCGGCGGTTACCCCCAGCGCAATGTGAACGCTTTCCACCTCCGCAAGCTTCTCTTTGGCTCTGAGCACCCAGTTGATCCAGAGTAAGTAGACAACACCGCTGATGATGCTGATCCCAAACAGAAACAGCACCCCTGCAATATAGATCCTCATCTTTTCCGGCCGTTGCGTGATCCACTCGGGATGGAGAAAAACCCCTGTAAACACAGCTCCGGCAAGCCCCACGATCCACTTCAATCCGTCCAGATAACCCGCGGCCGCGTTGCTAACTGGAGCATTCTCGGGCATCAGATTTCATACCCGCCAGGGCATCCCATAAACATCGACACATCATCGCGAACCATAAGCTTTCCTTCCCGCGTCTTCACACTCTCAATCAGCTCATTGATCCTCTGCGGACCTTGCTCCGCCCACATCCGAAACATAACCGCCCGCTTGTCTTCAGGAGTGTGTGCCGCACGCATCAGTAGGATGCTCATCATCTCAAGCATCCTCCCCCCCAGTCCCGGCTCCAACTTGATCTCCCTCGCCGTCTCCGCATCGAAGAGCATATTGGCGCACTCAAGCAGAACCTTCAGTCCAAGGTTCACATCGGCCCTATCGCCTTGCTCGGTGAAATGAAACTCGCGAAAGCCACTCCCAAACTTGCCTGAAGCTCTAAGTTTATCGAGGTCGGAATCGGGGGCCATAGTCTTCTCCAGAATTGGATTCGACAACAAGGGGCCGGATTGCTAGCTGCAAACCATACCCCAAAGCGCTCTCCCAATCAAGCGCAATTCGCTCCACCCTCAAAAAAATACCCTCACAGCCCGCAAGACGGCTCAGTCTCTACGGAACCCCAACCGCTCGATATCCGTCAAACGAGTTATGACCTCTCACCCTACGGCCGTCGGCACATCGGCTATCTCCGCCGCAGACACCCGCGTTCCCCTGCGTTCCAGGCGACGCGACCTCACAGAACTCGCCGTCGGATACGTCCTCATCCTGCTCGTCATCTGGACGCCCCGCCCCTGGCAACGCCTCTTCTATCTGGCAGCGACCGCGTGGATCGCGGCCATAACCAGCCTCTCCTTCAACGGCTGGAAGTCCATGGGCCTGCGCCTCGCAAACTCCCTGCGTTCGCTATGGATCGTGGCCGTCGCTCTTCTACTGGCAGCAGCCGCAATCCTGATCGCCGCCAGGCTCCATACTCTGCACCGTCCCCTCGACCCCGCAGAACTCGTAAAGCTCTACTGGGGTTATGCCATCTGGTCCTTCCTGCAACAGTTCCTCCTGCAGAACTTCTTTCTCCTCCGCCTCCTCCGCCTGCTTCCTGCCTCCCCCACCGCCGCCGTCATCGCCGCCGCTTCCCTGTTCTCACTCGCTCATCTGCCCAACCCCATCCTCACTCCCGTCACCCTGCTCTGGGGATTCGTCGCCTGTCAACTCTTTCTGCGCTACCGCAACCTCTACCCACTGGCCATAGCGCATGCCATCTTTGGCATCTGCGTCTCCATCACCATCCCCGCTTCGCTCATCCACAACATGCGCGTCGGCCTCGGCTACTTGAAATGGCACCCGCGCCACACCCATCACCTCAGCCAGAACGACCATATCGTGTCTACCGCTGCGTGTGTAATCGCAGACGCTCCAACTCTCCGCTCCTCACTCCACGCCCGCCCATAGAAGACTCCCGCCAGCGCCGCCATTAACACATAGCGCCAGTTGAAGTGCACCGCACGCTTATTCCAATGCGCCAGCCCGAACAGCACCGCCGTCGTCGCTGGCGCCCAGTACCGTCCCATCCGCCGTTCCAGCAGATTCTGCAGCCATCCGCGAAAGAAAAGCTCCTCCGGAACGGCAATGAAGAAGAAAGTAAAAACTGCCGCAGCAGGCATCTGCATCAGCGCCGCCCAGGTCGGCAAAATTCCATGCAGATGCAGAAACCCAAGCCCCAGCCCCACCGAAACGGCAATCGGCGTATAGATCGCCAGCTCCCGCAGTCCTACGCCCCAGTCCCGCGCACGCAGGCGCAGATCGAATCCCACCCCATCCAGTTGCCGCAGCACCAGAAATCCATAGATCCCCGCATCCAACAGCAATATCTTGTTGAACACAGAAAGATGAGCTGGCCACGCATGTTCAAACCAGCGAAGATCCACCGCCAGCCCTAGCGTTCCCAACACCAGAAAATCCCGCCAGTTCCCACGCCTCTCCGGATCGACCCGCCCAGCCTGCCACAGCAGCAGCGCAATCGCGACCGGCACCAGCCCATACAGCGCCAGCCAATACCAGTGAAACGTCCCTGTCGAACCAGCGACCAGCAAATAAGGAACACACAAAACAGAGGGCCGCACCAGCCGCACCCACGTCGGCAAAGTCCTCGACACCCCACTCAAGTAGCTCGGAAAAAATGCAGCAGTCAGAAACGGAATCAACGTCAACAACGCCGCAACCACAACCGCCGGATGAATCATCAACCCTCGCCACACCGCAACGCCAGCCAGAGCGGTACTTCGGCTCCGTCCCTCCGGTCCCCTATCCGGACCGAGCCGTAACCCCTACTGCACGCTCGTCTCACTCACCGTCTTCACCACCTGCTCCTCCAGCTTATAGCCTGCAGGAGCTGCAAAAAGCGAAGCATCCGGCTCACTTTGGTTCAACTCCACAACCTCAGAGGTCGACTTCCCGGATCTCGGATCGTCTCTGCTCCTCATCACAGTGAGCCCCAGGTCTTTCGCATGCCACACTTCATCCACAGTCTCGATCGGCAGGTCATTTCCCTCCCGCCCGGCCGGAATCGTCCGCACCGTCCGGCTCCCCTCAGCCATCACCCCGGCAATCATTTTGCTCCCCAGATTCTCTTTGCGAAACTCTGTCCGCTGCTGCGGGCGTACCGCAGGTGCCGTCTGCACGGTGGAAGCAGAAGCAGGTTCCGGCAGATGAAAGACATGCACCTCCTTTTGGAAGTTGTCGCTCACCGTCCACGATGAATTCGTCCTCGTCGCAGGATCGTAAACCTGGACGTGAATGACCGGCTGAAGCTGACCATCCACGCCGGGCACACACCCACTCGACATCTCGAACATAGTTCTTCCTGCCGTATCCCGCGCCTCGTGCGTCAAACCCGAACCATGGATTGCATTGCCGTCCGCCAGCTTTTGTTCGTGCGTCGTCTTCACCGTCGCACTATAGGGAGCTCCACTCCGCGACTCCATTCCAGACAACATGCCACTGACACCAAACGACGTACATGGTGTCGAAACCTGAGCCCGGCCAACCATTCCCCAGCTCATTACGACTACAGCCACACTAGCTGCCTTCCATCGCATAATCCGTGCCGGCATCAGATCCCTCCAACAAATTCCAGGACTTTGAAGCGCATCAAGACTACCGCGCTAAACCAGGCAGCACAATCAAATTCCCCGCAAAACAATCACCCCGCCGCCAGCGTCCACAGCACCCCAACATTCCGCGCCTCATCTCCCGGAGCATCAACCGGCGTCTCCGCAATAAACGCCGCATGCGCAAACCGTTCATCATGCAGCAGCCGACGAAACACCTCCGCCCCAATCGTCCCCTCACCGATATGCTCATGCCGGTCCAGCTTCGAACCCATCGCCGCCTTCGCATCATTGCAGTGCCACACCTTCACCGCATCGAACCCCACCGTGTCCCGCACCAGCAGCATCGTCTCCACATACCCATCCGGCGAAACCAGATCATACCCCGCAACATGCACATGGCACGTATCCAGACACACCCCCACCGGCGCACATGGCTTCAGCGTCTCCACCAGCTCCGCTACCTGCTCCAGTTTCCCACCCAGCGAAAACTCCGCTCCAGCCGTATTCTCGATCAAAATCCTGAAGTCTTTCCCCTGCCCTGAAGCTTGAGGAAAGGCCACTCCGTCAATCGCCTTCTCAATCGACTCCGCCGCCAGCCGCAATCCCTCTTCCCGCGTCAATCCCTTCCAGCTTCCCGGATGCAGCACAAGATACTCCGCCCCAAGCGCCAGCGCCCGCTCCACCTCGCCGCGAAACGCCACAATCGAGTTCGCTCTCACGCTCTCCGTCTGGCTGCACATATTGATCAGGTAGCTCGCATGCACCGCCACCGGCCCCACATCGTGCTTTGCGCGCAGCTCGCGCATCTTCGCCGCATCAGCCTCCTTCACTGGCGAAGCCTTCCACATCCGCGGACTCGCAGAAAATATCTGGAACGTATTCGCTCCCGCCGCCACCGCACGCTCGACAGCCGTCCATGTTCCCCCAGCGGTCCCGACATGCACTCCAATTCGCTTCTTCCCAGAATTCGCCATCCCTCAAGGCTACCCCATCTACCCTGCAGTGACCGCACCCGTCATCACGGCCCCACAAAAATAAATCCCAAAAGACTGTCCTCTTTCTCACTCTCAAATAACGACCACCAGCTGACCACATCTACCACGCATTCCACCACAACCTCACCACAAAAACACCACCACAATCGACCGCCGTCCGCTAAAACACCCCTCAAAAACTCAGAAAAAAATGAAAATCCCTCATCGAAAGCCATGCGCAGAAAAAAACGAATGATATGCTGAGGCCCGTCGGCAATCCAAGCCTGAAAGGACTCCATGCCCGCCCCACAGAACCTGAAAAACCACGCCCGATTCCACCCGCCCTTCCATTTCTTCCTCCTCCCTGTCCTTCTGCTCAACTTCATCTTCATGATCTACATCACCGTTCACGAATGGCCCCGCTATGCGCACACTCATCTCTGGTGGATCGTCATGGCCATCGTCTTCTTCGTCATGGCTGGCCTCGCACGGGGCTATGCGCTCAAGGTCCAGGACCGCGTCATCCGCCTCGAAGAGCGTCTCCGCCTTACCGCTCTCCTATCCCCAGCCGACCGCGTCCACATCGACGAGCTCTCCATCCAGCAACTCATCGCCCTCCGCTTCGCCTCCGACGCCGAACTCCCCACCCTCGTCCACAAAACCCTTACCGAACGACTTGAGCCCAAAGCCATCAAGCAGCACATCACCAACTGGCGCGCCGACAACGACCGCGCCTAGCGCCCAACAAAAAAGAGGCGGCATCGGCCGCCTCTCCCCATCGGTACAAGAAAAATTTCAATCCCGACCAAAGGGAGGACCAAAGCAGCCGCATCCCCAAGAAAAGGTAAACACGCCACGAAGTGGCCGCCTCGCGCGCAGCGAGCCCGTCCGGCAGGACTAATCTTCTGAGGTTTCCCTAGTAAACATCCCTCTGATACCGCTTCTGCTTCTTCATCGCCGCCAGGTACTCTGCCGCATGCTCCAGCGTCCCATTCGAACCCTTCGCAATCACATCCAGCAGTGCCGACTCCACATCCTTGGCCATCCGAGTAGCATCACCGCAAACATAAAAGTAAGCTCCCCGCTCCAGCCACGCATACAGCTCCGCGGCATGCTCCTGCATACGGTCCTGCACATAAACCTTCTGTGCCTGGTCTCGCGAAAACGCAGTATCCAGCCGCTTCAGTACACCATCCTTATGCATCGCCTGAAACTGGTCTTTATACAAATAGTCCAGCGCCGCCCTCTGCTCGCCGAAGAACAGCCAATTATCTCCACTCTGCCCAGTAGCCTGCCTCTCCTCAAGAAACGCGCGAAACGGTGCAATCCCCGTCCCCGGCCCGATCATGATCACCGGCTTCGAAGTATCCTCCGGCAGCCGGAAGCTCCCATTCGAGTGCAGAAAGATTGGGAACGTCCCGCCCACCGGAGCGCGCTCACCCATATGTCCACTCGCCACACCCTGCCGTTTCAGTCCATGCGCTTCATACCGAACCACACGCACCGTCGTCTGCACATTATCCTTATGCATCGCCTGGCTCGAAGCAATCGAGTACATCCGCGGCGTCAACCGCTGCAGCACATGGAACAGCTGCTGCGGATCCGTCACCACGTGCGGAAAATCCGTCGCGAGGTCCACCAACTCGCGACCCCAGCAGTAGTCTTCCGCCCGAGCCTTATTCTCCGGCCCAGTCAAAGCCTTCAACCCCTCTATCGTAGGAGCCAGCTTCGCATACTGCCCCACACTCCCACGCGCCAGCTTCCCAATTCCCAACCGCGTCCGCAGCGCCTCTTCCAGGCTGATCTCGACCTTGTAGTGGTCCAGCACCCGCTCGTCGCCCGTAAACCCCAGCGCCGTCAGCACATCCGTCACTGCCTCCGGCCTGTTCTCCGGAATGATCCCCACCGCATCGCCAGGAGTATAAGTCATCCCCTCATCGAGCGTCAGCTCAATATGCCGGGTCTCTTTTTCCGACCCTTCCCCCGTCAGCAACCTGTTCACAGTCACCGTAGAAAGAAACGGATTGTTGCGTGTGTACTTCCCCGTGTGGCCCGTCGGACTATTCACTTCCTGCTCTAGCACCTCTGTCATACCACTATGGTAAAAGGTATCGGCACCGATGCAAATACCACTCCTGCGAATTCGCGCGAAGTCCCTGCAATTCGATCACTTAGCACATCGACGCAATTACGAGAAAGTAGGCACTATGTCGGGTTTTGGTCGATCCCATCCACCCGGCGGCAACACATTCTCGTCGACCTCCTTCGGCCCCCACGTATGCGGCTCATATACATAAACCGGTGTCTGCTCCTTCAGCACCGGATCAACGATCCGCCACGCCTCCTCCACATAGTCTTGACGCGCGAAGAACGTCGCATCCCCAATCATCGCCTCGCTCAGCACCCGTTCATACGCCTCCATATCTTCCGGTCGCGGATGCCGGCTGGCCAACAACTCCGCAGTGTGGCGCTTCCCTCCTCCCGCCGTCGTCACCGAAACCCCAATCGCCGCCGTAATCTCCGGACTCAACTGAAACCGAATATAGTTTTGCGGCCCGTCAACTTCGTTCATACATGTCTGTGGTGGCCTGCGCAACCGCGCAACCAGCTCCAGGCAACTCGCCGGCAGGTTCTTCCCCGCCATGATGTAAAACGGAACTCCCTGCCACCGCCACGAGTTGATCTCCACCTTCATCGCCGCAAACGTCTCCATCTTCGAGTTCGGCGCCACACCCTTCTCCTGCAGATAGCCGTTAAACTGCCCACGAACAAGGTTCTTCGACGTGATCGGTGGAATTGACTTCAGCACCTTCACCTTCTCATCTCGCAGCGACTCCGCATCGTCCCGTGCCGGCGGCTCCATCGCCAGATTGCACATCACCTGGAAGACGTGATTCTGGATCACGTCGCGAATCGTGCCCGTCTGGTCATAGAACGAGCCGCGCCCCTGTATCCCAAAGTCCTCCGCCATGATGAGCTGCACACTCTCGATGTAGTTGCGGTTCCACATCGGCTCCATAAATGCGTTCGAAAAGCGAAACGTAACCATGTTGTAGACTGCGTCTTTCGCCAGATAATGGTCGATCCGAAAGATGGCGGACTCATCGAACGCCGACAGCAGAATCCGGTTCAGCTCCTGCGCCGAAGCCAGGTCATGGCCAAACGGCTTCTCCACAATAATCCGCGCGTTCTTCGCACATCCCGACTTCACCAGCTGTTCCACCACCGTCTCAAACATCGAAGGCGGAATCGCAAGATAATGTGCCGGGTGCTCTGCCTTCCCAATCGCATTGCGAACCGCCTTGAACGTAGCTGCATCAGCGTAGTCGCCGTCAACATAACCCAGCAGTCCGCTCAGCTTCTGCCACGCAGCCTCGTCCAACCCGCCGTGTTGCTCCAGGCTGTCCTTCGCCCGCGCCTTGAACTGGTCAAGATTCCATCCAGCCTTCGCCACGCCAATCACCGGAACATTCAGCGTGCCGCGTTTAATCATCGCCTGCAGCGCCGGAAAGATCTTCTTATAAGCCAGATCGCCAGTCGCCCCGAAAAACACTAATGCATCAGAGTGCAGATTGCTCACAAGTCGTCTCCTGTGTTCCATCTCTTACATTACTGCTCGTTGTGCCGTTGTTCGTTCTATGTCGCTACCTGTTCTACCTCGTCGTCCCCGCTCCATGTCCAACCAAGCTTCAGTTAGTGTCACAAATCGCCGTTGCTTCTAGGTACCCCAAGGCTTTAGCCTTGGGTCTCTCAATCAGGCAACAAAGAACCTGGGCTTTAGCCCCTGGGGTATGCCTTCCTGTCCCTGCCACAAGACTCCGCAGGAAATCTATACAACGCTATTTCGCAGCCGGTTTCTCAAGGTGCCCGCCAAACTCATACCGCAGAGCCGACAGAATTTTATTCGAAAAATCCGCCTGACCGCGCGAACTAAATCGTTCATAGAGCGCTGTAGTCAGCACCGGCGTCGGAACCCCTTCATCGATCCCGGCCTTAATAGTCCATCGCCCTTCGCCCGAGTCCGAAACCCGCCCGCCAAACTTCGCCAGTTGCGGATCCTCAGCCAGCGCAGACGACATCAGGTCCAGCAGCCACGAAGCAATCACGCTGCCCCGACGCCAAACCTCAGCCACATCCGGCAGATTGAAGTCATACTGATAATGTTCCGGGTCGCGCAGCGGTGTCGTCTCTGCATCGATCTCGCTGGTGTGCTTGCCAATATTGGCCGCCTGCAACACCCCCAGCCCCTCCGCATAAGCCGCCATCATCCCGTATTCAATTCCGTTATGCACCATCTTCACAAAGTGCCCGCCGCCAGTCTGACCGCAGTGCAGATATCCTTGCTCAGCCGTGCTCACAATCTTCTCGCGCCCCGGTGTATGCGAAACATCTCCAATCCCCGGCGCAATCGTCTTGAAGATAGGATCGAGATGCTTTACCGCCGCATCCGGCCCACCGATCATCATGCAGTACCCACGCTCCAACCCCCACACCCCGCCGCTCGTCCCTACATCGACATACTGAATCCCCTTCGGCGCGAGCTCCTTGGACCGACGAATATCGTCGATATAGTAGGAGTTCCCTCCGTCGATCACAATGTCCCCCGACTCCAGATGCGGCACCAGCTCCCCCAGCGTATCGTCCACATATCCTGCAGGAATCATCAGCCAGATCGCTCTCGGCTTCGCCAGCTTGCTCACCAGATCCTCAAGCGAAGACGAACCGGTAACGCCCTTCTCCTTCGCCAGCTCCCCAACCACCTTTGGCGACATGTCGAAAACTGTGCATTCGTGGCCATTGGCGACCAGACGCTTCACCATGTTTGCGCCCATTCTTCCCAGTCCTACCATTCCAAGTTGCATCGTTCCCTCCTCTTCCTTAGTTTCCGTAGTCTCAAAAATCGCTGGATCACTAAACCGGTTGCCATGCATACG
>Ga0206805_1092_pt1 | contig 17236 bp, 12 predicted proteins | sample Alteio_BWOrgCont_59_FD_152890 | JGI IMG/M metagenome (GOLD analysis project Ga0206805, IMG submission 152890) | Enriched cells from forest soil in Barre Woods Harvard Forest LTER site, Petersham, Massachusetts, United States -... | ecosystem: Environmental > Terrestrial > Soil > Temperate forest >... | reverse complement strand
GAGATTGTCAACCTTCAACCGAAAGGGCGGATGGCAAAGAGCTATCAAGTTGCTCAAATCCGTGATATGATTTTGAAGTATCGTTTGGAAGAAAAAACGAATGAGTGAGTCGAAATACGAAATGATCATTTATTGGAGCGAGCAGGATAAAGCATTCCTGGTCGAGGTTCCCGAATTGCCTGGTTGCATGGCTGATGGCGAAACACGGGAAGAGGCGATAAAAAACACCAATGAAGTCATTCAACTATGGATTGAAACGGCAAAAAGCATTGGGCGCGAAATTCCTAAACCGCGTGGACGGTTGGCTTACGCGTAGTATACCAATCACTCGATAATTAAGATGAGCAAAACACTATATCTTTCACCTCCGTCTTTTGATGGATTCGACGGTGGCGCAGGTGCCCGCTATCAGGCGCGGCGCGAAGTCACGAGCTATTGGTATCCCACGTGGCTCGCGCAGCCCGCAGCGTTGACGCCCAATTCGCGTCTGCTGGATTGTCCGCCGCATGGGGTGGATCTCGCGCAATGCCTGGCCATCGCCAAAGATCATGATCACGTCATCATCAACACCTCCACGCCGTCGTTGAAGAACGATTGCAAGGTTGCCGAGGCTATCAAAACGCAAAAGCCGGACACCAAAATCGGTTTCATTGGCGCGCATACAATGGTGTTGCCGACGGAGACGTTAAAGGCCTCTCCTGCAATCGATTGGGTTGGCCGCAAGGAATTTGATTTTACCTGCAAGGAAGTGGCCGAGGGCCGTCCAATGGAATCGATTGCCGGTCTTTCATACAGGAATCGTGACGGGAAGATCGTTCACAATCCGGAGCGTGAAATGATCCAGGATATGGATACGTTGCCGTGGGTGGCCGACGTTTATCAACGCGACCTGAAGATTGAAAATTATTTCATCGGGTACCTGCTCCATCCCTATGTGAGTCTTTACACCGGACGCGGTTGCCCGGCCCAATGCAGTTTTTGTCTCTGGCCGCAAACCATCGGCGGACACAAATATCGCGTCCGCTCGCCGCAAAACGTGGCCGACGAGATGGCTTACATGAAGAAAATTTTTCCACAGGTGCGCGAATTTTTCTTCGATGACGACACGTTCACGGCCAACCTGCCGCGCGCCCGCGAGATCGCCAAAAAGCTTGGGCCGCTGGGTTTGAACTGGAGTTGCAACAGCCGGGCGAACCTGGATTACGACACGATCAAGAGTTTCAAGGACAACGGTTTGCGCTTGTTCCTGGTGGGCTACGAAAGCGGCAACGATGATACGCTCAAGCGCATCAAGAAAGGTGTGACCACCGACGAAATGCGCGCTTTCACCAAGTCCTGTCACAAGGCCGGGGTGGTCATTCATGGTACTTTTATTCTTGGCTTGCCGGTGGAAACGAAAGAGACGATTGAACAGACGATCAATTTCGCAAAGGAGTTGGATGTTTTCAGTTTGCAGGTTTCACTGGCTGCGCCCTACCCGGGGACGGAGCTTTACGAACAGGCTAAACTCAATGGCTGGTTTGTGAAAAAGGACAAAACGGATTTGGTGGAAGGTGATGGGTTCCAACAGAGTACGCTGGCATATCCGGAAGCCTCCAAGGAAGAGATTTTCGAAGCGGTGGATCGCTTTTATCGCACCTATTATCTGCGTCCCAAACCGATTTTGCGCATCATCAAAACGATGCTGGAGGACAAGGATATTTTGGTTCGCCGCAGCCGGGAGGGTTACGAATTCTTCAAGAGTTTGCGCCAGCGGAAAGCAGATCTGGCCGCGCAAGTTGCGGCGGCGTAACACGCTGTGTTTGAGTCTTTTCGGTGTTTTTCGTAATCTGGATCATGTTTGCCTGGTGATTTGGATTCATCGCGCGATAATTTCGAATAAAGAACGTAACAATTTTTTAACAGCCTGGAATGGTGGGGGTGAAAAGAGGCCGGTTTTATTGGCATTTTACGTGATTATGCCTGTTAAAAAATAATTTAAAAAATGCTTGCACGGGATGGGATGTCTGCTAAAGTAATCGTCCGTTCGCTGTTAAACGGCTGCGGTCGGGCAGAAGTGCCCGTTGACAAGTGACGCGGTTTAAACGACTTAAGCGTCCTCGAACTCGAAACTGATTGCCGAGTTGAAAGAACTGATTCGGCAGTTAGGTTTTTTTTCCCCTAAATGGGAAAAGGAATGGAAGAGAGTTTGAAAGAATTTTGGGCGGCAACGCCTAATGCTCTTTGAAAATTGAATTGTGCGATTAGTTAAGAGCCCCTTTGGATTCAGCCTGTTAGTAGGCTGGTTTTGAAGGTTTTAACCATATAGAAGTCCTTTAGTTTTTACGAATTAAAGGCGAATCAACTAACGTTTTTATACGGAGAGTTTGATTCTGGCTCAGAACGAACGCTGGCGGCGTGGATAAGACATGCAAGTCGAACGCTGATTTGGAGGTAGCAATATTTTCAAATTGGAGTGGCGCAAGGGTGTGTAACACGTGGGTCATCTGCCGTGAAGACTGGGATAACTCGCTGAAAGGCGAGCTAATACCGGATGTGAACGAGAGTTCAAAGTTGGGGACCGTAAGGCCTGACACTTCACGATGAGCCCGCGGCCTATCAGCTAGTTGGTAAGGTAACGGCTTACCAAGGCTAAGACGGGTAGCTGGTCTGAGAGGACGACCAGCCACACTGGAACTGAGACACGGTCCAGACACCTACGGGTGGCAGCAGTCGAGAATTTTTCTCAATGGGCGAAAGCCTGAAGGAGCGACGCCGCGTGGGGGATGAATGGCTTCGGCCCGTAAACCCCTGTCATTTGCGAACAAATTGACTCACCTAACACGTGTGTCATTGATTGTAGCGGAAGAGGAAGGGACGGCTAACTCTGTGCCAGCAGCCGCGGTAATACAGAGGTCCCAAGCGTTGTTCGGATTCACTGGGCGTAAAGGGTGCGTAGGCGGTCAGGTAAGTCTGACGTGAAATCTCCGGGCTTAACCCGGAAACTGCGTTGGATACTATCTGACTAGAGGAATGGAGGGGAGACTGGAATACTTGGTGTAGCAGTGAAATGCGTAGATATCAAGTGGAACACCAGTGGCGAAGGCGAGTCTCTGGACATTTCCTGACGCTGAGGCACGAAAGCCAGGGGAGCAAACGGGATTAGATACCCCGGTAGTCCTGGCCCTAAACGGTGCGCGTTTGCTGTGAGTGGAATCGACCCCGCTCGTGGCGAAGTTAACACGTTAAACGCGCCGCCTGGGAAGTACGGCCGCAAGGTTAAAACTCAAAGAAATTGACGGGGGCCTGCACAAGCGGTGGAGTATGTGGCTTAATTCGATGCAACGCGAAGAACCTTACCTGGCCTTGACATGCAAGTAGTAGAACCTTGAAAGAGGGACGAGGTAGCAATACCAGCTTGCACAGGTGCTGCATGGCTGTCGTCAGCTCGTGTCGTGAGATGTTGGGTTAAGTCCCGCAACGAGCGCAACCCCTGTGTCCTGTTGCCACCCCTTAAATGGGAGCACTCTGGACAGACTGCCTCGCTTCAACGAGGAGGAAGGTGGGGATGACGTCAAGTCAGTATGGCCCTTACGGCCAGGGCTGCACACGTACTACAATGCCCGGTACAAAGGGAAGCAAGAGCGTAAGCTGGAGCAAATCCCCCAAAACCGGGCCCAGTTCAGATTGTCGTCTGCAACTCGACGGCATGAAGCTGGAATCGCTAGTAATGGCGCATCAGCTACGGCGCCGTGAATACGTTCCCAGGCCTTGTACACACCGCCCGTCACATCATGAAAGCCGGTTGCACCCGAAGCCGCCCCTGAAAAGGTGTCGAAGGTATGACTGGTGATTGGGATGAAGTCGTAACAAGGTAGCCGTAGGGGAACCTGCGGCTGGATCACCTCCTTTCTAAGGAGACAACCACGGGTCTCGGTCAAACGAGACTTCCGAGGTCGAACGATTCGCAAGAATCGGATCAGCTCCCACCTGATCGCACAATTCAGTTTTTGAAGGGCTTTGCTCTTTGAACAAATCAAGTGAAGATAGAGATCGAACGCTGGCCGACGGCGAGAATAAAATTTCGCGTGGGGCTGTAGCTCAGTTGGTAGAGCGGTAGCTTTGCAAGCTATAGGTCAGGAGTTCGAATCTCCTCAGCTCCACCAAATTTGAGTAACCAACAATAGGCGTGTAGCTCAGTTGGTTAGAGCATGCGCTTGATAAGCGCAGGGTCACTGGTTCGAATCCAGTCACGCCTACCATTTGATTTTTGACGATTTACCGAGACGGAAGATCCGGGTGAAGATCCGGGTTCACGATTCGGCGCGTTCTTTGACAACTACATATAGGTAAGAAAGTAAAAGTAGGGCATAATTATACAATTCGCTGAGTTATCCATCGTTTTAGTGACGATGGTATCTTTTGTGATCAAGCTACTAAGGGCTTATGGTGAATGCCTTGGTGCCAAGAGGCGATGAAGGACGTAGTAAGTTGCGATAAGCCACGGGGAGCCGCAAGCAGGCGTTAATCCGTGGATCTCCGAATGGGACAACCCAGCCAGTGTTATAACTGGTTATTGCTGGATGAATTCATAGTCCGGCAAAGCAAGACGCGGTGAAGTGAAACATCTCAGTAACCGCAGGAAAAGAAAATGAAATGATTCCGTCAGTAGTGGCGAGCGAAAGCGGAACAGCCTAAACCGGGAGGACTTGTCTTCCCGGGGTTGAGGGACCTTAATGTGATAGATCGAGAGTTAGCAGAACCATCTGGAAAGTTGGGCCACAGACCGTGACAGCCGGGTATGCGAAAACTCAAAGTCGTCTAGAGGTATCCCAAGTAATGCGGTGCACGTGAAACTCTGCATGAATCCGTCCAGACCACTGGATAAGGCTAAATACTCCTTGGCAACCGATAGTGAACAAGTAACGCGAGTGAAAGGTAAAAAGAACCGCTGTTAGCGGAGTGAAATAGAACCTGAAACCATAAGCCTACAATGTGTTGGAGCCACGCAAGTGGTGACAGCTTGCCTTTTGCATAATGAGTCTGCGAGTTATTGTCAGTGGCCAGCCTAAAGTCTTCTGGACTGGAGGCGAAGGGAAACCGAGTGCCAACAGCGCGATTAGTCGCTGGCAATAGACCCGAAGCGGAGGTGATCTACTCTTGAGCAGGTTGAAGCTGCAGTAACATGCAGTGAAGGACCGAACTCGTGGATGTTGAAAAATCCTGAGATGACTTGAGAGTAGGAGCGAAAGACTAATCAAACCCCGTGATAGCTGGTTCTCTCCGAAATCGCTTGAGGGCGAGTCTTATGGAAGTACCCAGTAGAGGTAGAGCACTGAATGGCTTAGGGGCCCCACCAGGCTGCCAAAACCAATTAAACTCCGAATTCTACTGGTCTCAGTATCATAGGAATCAGGCTGCGAGGGATAAGCTTCGTAGCCGAGAGGGCAACAGCCCAGACCATCAGCTAAGGTGCCTAAATGTGATTAAGTGGAAAGGATGTGACTTTGCTTAGACAGTGAGGATGTTGGCTTAGAGGCAGCCATCATTTAAACAGTGCGTAATAGCTGACTCATCGAGCGAGGTCGCGCCGAAAATGATTGGCGATTAAATCACATACCGAAGCTATGGATTCAATTCTGATTCGTCAGAGTTGAGTGGTAGGAGAGCGTAATCAATGCAGCGAAGCAGAACGGAAACGGACTGTGGAGCGTTGATTAGTGAGAATGCAGACACGAGTAGCGATAAACCAGGTTAGAATCCTGGTCGCCGTAAACCCAAGGTTTCCTGGGCCAGGTTCGTCCCCCCAGGGTTAGCCGGGAGCTAAGATGAGGCCGTAAGGCGTAATCGATGCACAGCAGGTTAAATATTCCTGCGCTGGACAAGAATTAGTTATGGAATGACGCATGGAGAGACATTGACTAGGCTATCGAATGCTGAGCTTAGGCTTCGGCCGAAGCGCATCAGTGGGTCTCTGTGCCTAGAAAAGATCTATAATATGTCTTGTTCACCCGTACCGTAAACCGACACAGGTGGGTGAGTGTAAGCGCACTCAGGCGCGCGAGAGAAACCTCTCTAAGGAACTCGGCACATTAGCCTCGTAACTTCGGGAAAAGAGGTGCTCACTTCGGTGAGCCACAGTAAATTGCGTTTAGCGACTGTTTAACAAAAACACAGCTCTCTGCAAAGTTGTTAAAACAACGTATAGGGAGTGACAAGTGACCAATGCGGAAAGATTAAGAGATCTTGTTAGCGTAAGCGAAGCTCGGTCTTTAAGTCCCCGTGAATGTCGGCCGTAACTATAACGGTCCTAAGGTAGCGAAATTCCTTGTCGGGTAAGTTCCGACCTGCACGAATCTTGTAACGACTGAACGACTGTCTCGGAGAGGATCTCGGCGAAACTGTATTGGCGGTGAAGATGCCGCCTGCCCGCAGTAGGACGGAAAGACCCTATGCACCTTTACTGTAAGCTCGTATTGTGTTCTGGTTATTTATGCTTAGCGTAGGTGGGAGACTTTGAAGGCGCGGCCTCGGTTGCGCTGGAGTCGAAATGTGAAACACCACTCTTGGATAATTAGGATTCTAACCTCAGTCTGTCATCCAGATGAGGGACATTGCGTGCGGGTCAGTTTGACTGGGGCGGTTTCCTCCCAAATGGTAACGGAGGAGCGCTAAGCTTGGCTCAGCACGGTTGGCAACCGTGCGTCGAGTGTATGGATATAAGCCAGGTTGACTGTAAGACCAACAAGTCGAGCAGATGCGAAAGCAGGCCCAAATGATCCGACGGTTTAATGTGGAATTGCCGTCGCTCATCGGACAAAAGGTACGCTAGGGATAACAGGCTGATCGGATCCAAGAGTTCATATCGACGATCCGGTTTGGCACCTCGATGTCGGCTCGTCGCATCCTGGGGCTGGAGAAGGTCCCAAGGGTCCGGCTGTTCGCCGGTTAAAGCGGCACGCGAGCTGGGTTCAGAACGTCGTGAGACAGTTCGGTCCTTATCCACTGTGGGCGCAGGAAACTTGAGGGGTTCTAACCTTAGTACGAGAGGACCGGGTTAGACGCACTTCTGGTGTGGCAGTTGTTCCGTCAGGGGCATCGCTGCGTAGCCATGTGCGGAAGAGATAAGCGCTGAAAGCATCTAAGTGCCAAGCTCATCCCAAGATAATGTTTCCCGGAGCGCAAGCTCCCTAAAGACCACGGGCAGACTACCCGTTTGATAGGCCAGAAATGTAAGCGCCGCGAGGCGTTCAGTTGACTGGTACTAATTGGTCGTGCGGCTTGATTGCTTTTTTCCAATTTATTGGAAATGCAATTTCAACTCGCGAATTGTAGTTAACTCTGCAATGCTTTCCCCTGTATGTAGTTTTCAGAGAAACGCCGGACCGGCAGTCCGTTTCGGGTACGTTCTTTATAAATTTTGCACGTCAAAAGCGTGCCAAACAATTTGGTGGCAATGCCGCGGTGGTCCGACCCGTTCCCTTTCCGAACACGGCCGTCAAACACTGCAGGGCCAATGGTAGTGGTTGTATAGCTTCCGCGAGAGTAGGTCGCCGCCAGTCTTTCAAAATTAAAGCCGGAGAATTTTTTCTCCGGCTTTTTTATTTTCTTCCCGGGGATGGATCTGACGGCAGGCAAAGTATGGGACGGGTCGCCATGCTTTATTCTTCGGATTTTTCGAGGAGCGTGCCGGGAAGTGATTTGGCGGCTTTGGCGCCAAGTGTTTTCAATTGTTCCGCCTGGCGGATCAGATTACCGGGGCCGGTTTGAAGTTTGTTCGACGCGTTTTCCCACGCGATGCGGGCTGAGTCGAGGGATTTACCGACGGATTGCAAGTCTTCCACGAAGCCGGCGAACTTGTCGTAAAGTTTCCCGCCGCGATCGGCGATTTCCATGACGTGCTTTTGCTGGTCGGCCAACCGCCAAACATGCGCGACCGTGCGCAATGTCGCGAGTAGCGTCGAATTGGTGATGAGCACCACGTTTTGGTCCAGCGCTTGCGCGAACAATCCGGGTTCACGGGCGATCGCCGCGAAGAACGCCGCTTCCAGCGGCACATACATCAGCACAAAATCCGGGGAGTTGATGCCGTGAATATCCTGGTACCGTTTCGCGCCCAGGTCTTTGAAATGTTTTCGGATCGATTCGACGTGTTGCCCCAGCCACTCCTGTCTGGCTGCTTCATCGGGCGCGTTCACAGATTCCTCATAGGCGCGCAATGAAACCTTTGAGTCGATCACCAGATTGCGTTTGTCCGGCAATTCCACGATGACATCGAGAAATCGCTGGTCGCCTTCGACATTTTTTGCGCCGCGTTGCCGGCGGTAATGGACATCTTTCTGCAATCCGGATTTGTCCAGGATCTGGTCGAGCATATTCTCGCCCCAATTTCCCAGCGCCTTGACATCGCCTTTGAGCGCGTTGGCCAGGTTGGTTGCCTCCATGCCGATGCGCCCGATCTGTTCCTTGAGCAAAGCGCTGTGCGTGGCCGTTTCCCTGCGGGTGGATTCCAGGCTGGTCTTGAATTCTCCCAGGGTCTCCTTAAACGGCGCGAGCAGCTTGCCGAGGTTTTCGGAAGATTGCTGGTTGAAACGATTCGTATTGTCCACGATGAGTTTGTTGGAGATCGCTTCAAACTCTTTCCGAAACTTTTCCTGGATGGCTTCAATCTGTTGCCGCTCGGTGGCCAGGCGTTCGCCGAGGGATTTCAGTTCTGCGGTCAGCTCGCCGTTGCGCTGGTTAAGCGACTGCAATTGTCCTTGTGATTCGCGTTGCTTGTCTTCGTGCAACGCGATTTGCTGCCGTAACTCGCTTTCCAACCGGGTATCGGTGTTTTTGCCGCCCCATTTCAGCCAGCCGCAGAAAACTCCTAAAACGCCGCCAACGAGCAGCGCGATTAAAAGGTCGATTCCAAGAGGCATTAGAAATGCGCGACGACTTCGATCTCCACGTTCGCACCCTTGGGCAGGGCGGCGACCTGGATGGTCGAGCGCGCGGGGAAGTTTTCCGTGAAATACTTGCTATAGATCTCATTCATCCCGGCGAAATCAGCGAGGTTGGTCAGGAAGACCGTGGATTTCACCACGTTCCCAAAAGTCAGTTTCTGGTCATCCAGGATCACCTTTACATTTTGCAGCACGCGATCGGTTTGGGCCTTGATATCGCCAACAATCAGGTTTCCGTCTTTTGGATCGATGGGGATTTGCCCGGCGCAGAACAGCAGATCGCCAGTGCGCACGGCATGGTTATAGGGGCCGACGGCAGCTGGTGATTTTGCGGGTTTGATGATGGTTTTGGTTGGCATGAGATGATTCGTTTTGATTCAGAAATGCGCAGCAAGTCTGTCGTTTTTGTCCATCGGCGTCAAGTTGCGGCGACTTGCTTTTCGTTCGCCCGGCGGGAATGAGGCTGTTATCCTCCAGGGCCGAACAAAGATGTCCACCCATCATAAAAACAACGGGGATGCCGGCAAGGCTGCCGCGCAATTGAAGGCTGCCGCCGAGATTTTGGAAAAGGCGGCGGGCGATCGGGCGCTGCTGGCGGAACTTTCGGAAGAGGAGCGGAAGAGATTGCTTACCGCCGCAGGAGCGATTTATTGCCCGGATGTGAATGCGCGCCGGCGTCTGGTGAAGGCAAAGATCCGCCGGCGCAAGGCGGAGAAAATCCAGCGTGACGAATCCAGGCTGAATGAGACCGGCATCCGCAAACTGCGCCGCGAAAAAGTTTTCACCACCCCCAACGTGAAGCCACCGCAGGGTTTCATCCAGCAGGAAATCGCCGACGATCCCGAATTTCGCGAAGTCGTCGAGCCGCAGAATTGTTATACCTGTAAAAAAGATTATTCAACGATCCACCATTTTTACGACCAGCTTTGCCCGGCGTGCGCGGAATTGAATTTTCGCAAACGCACGGAGACGGCGGATTTGCGCGGGCGCGTGGCTTTGCTCACCGGAGGGCGCGTGAAGATCGGTTACCAGGCGGGCATCAAATTGTTGCGGGCCGGCGCGCATCTCGTCGTCACCACGCGTTTTCCCCGCGACTCGGCCATGCGTTATGCGGCGGAACCGGACTTCAGGGACTGGGGGCACAGGTTGGAAATTTTTGGGCTCGACCTGCGCCACACGCCGAGTGTCGAGGCGTTTTGCCGTCATATGATGACGAAATACCAGCGGCTCGATTTCATCATCAATAACGCCTGCCAGACCGTCCGTCGTCCGCCGGATTTCTACGCGCACATGATGGAGCGTGAAAACGGCCCGTTGCATGATTTGCCGGAAAGTGCGCAAAAACTTCTTGGGGCTTACGAGGGTTTGCGCGGTTATCACATCCTGCCGGAAGCCGGCGAACGGGCATCCATGATGGGAAAACTTTCAGCGGTGACCGGTATCACTCATGCGGCAGCGCTCTCACAACTGCCGCTGTTACCGGAGGAGCTTGAAGCCCAGCGCGGATTATTCCCCGAAGGCAAGCTTGACCAGGATTTGCAACAAGTGGACCTGCGCGATCGAAATTCCTGGCGGTTGCTCATGGCCGAGGTGCCGACGGTGGAACTGCTCGAGGTGCAGTTGGTCAATGCCATCGCACCGTTCATTCTCAACGCGCGGCTCAAACCCCTGATGCTCCGCGCGCCCGAACGCGATAAACATATCGTCAACGTTTCAGCGGTGGAGGGGCAATTTTACCGGAAGTTCAAGACCACGCGCCATCCGCACACGAACATGGCCAAGGCCGCGCTGAATATGATGACGCGCACGGCGGCGGCGGATTACCACGCCGACGGCATCCACATGAACGCGGTAGACACGGGTTGGGTGACGGACGAAGATCCGGCGCAGATCGCCGAGCGCAAAGTAGCGGAGCATCGCTTCCATCCGCCGCTGGACATCGTGGACGGCGCAGCGCGCATCGTGGACCCGATCATCGCGGGCTTCAACACCGGCGAACATCTCTGGGGAAAATTTCTGAAGGATTACAAAGAGACGGATTGGTGAAAATCATTCGACGCCCGTGATCTTTGCTTCGCGCCGTTCGCCGCCGAGGTTCAATTGGGGCCGGTCGCCATGTTTTTTACCCATGAGTTGTTCTCCCAGCGGCGACTGGGGCGTGATGACGAGAATCTCTTTTTTGTCGTGTTCGATCTCGGTCCCGCCGGCGCGCGGGCCAAGAAAGTAAAATGATTTTTCTCCGGCGCTCTCCAGTTCCACGAGTGCGCTGATGTCGATGGTTTCACCCGCGGCGAATTTGCGGGGAACAAGCTTTTCAAATTCCGCAATCGCGGCTTCGAGTTCTGCGGCCTGCCTGGACTGGCCGCGGGCGAGGTAAGAGGCTTCCAGGCCGCGGGTGTCATATTTGCTCTCGGCTTTGCTCGACTCATGCGTGGCTTCGGCGCGGGAAAACTGCGCGGCGCGGAAATAAATTTCCAATTCACCCGTCAGTCTGGCGATGATTTTTTTGATGATGGCGCGTTTGTTCATGCAGCCATATTGGTTTTAGCCGGAGGGAGCGTTTATCCAACCCGCATTTAAAGATATTTTGCGAGGATTGGCTTCAGGTCCGAGACCGTCTTCTTTGGCCAGAGTTTTTTATCGGTCATGATGGCATTCTTTAGCGCGGAATGGCAGGGCCAATTGGGTTCGGCCGGTATTTGCGAGATGGTTTTGGTGACGATCTTCTTGGCCGTGTCGGCGTTGCGATGAAGATTGGCGATGATCATCTCGAGGGTCACATGCTCTTCTTCCTTCCAGCAATCGTAATCGGTGGCCATTGCCAGCGTCGCATAAGCGATCTCCGCCTCGCGCGCGCACTTGGCTTCCCCGAGATTGGTCATGCCGATGACATCATAGCCGGCCTGATGATTGGTCAATGATTCGGCGCGAGTGCTGAAGGCGGGGCCTTCCATGCAAACATAAGTACCGCCATCATGCGCGGTGACCTCTTCCCGGCTGGCAGTTTTCAGGATGATTTGGCGCAGTTCTTCGCAGATCGGTTTCGCAAAGGCGACGTGCGCCACGATGCCCCGGCCAAAAAAGGTGTGGTTGAACGATTGCTTGGTGCGGTCTAAAAATTGGTCGATCACCACCACGTCGCACGGCTGATATTTGTCCTGGAGCGAGCCGACGGCGCTGACGCTGATGATCCATTGCACGCCCAGTTTTTTCATCGCCCAAATATTTGCGCGATGATTCAGTTCGCTGGGCAGAATCCGGTGGCCGCGCCCGTGTCGCGCCAGGAAAACGACGTCGCGCCCGGCCAGTTTCCCCGATAGAAAATCGTCCGAGGGCGGGCCGAAGGGGGTTTTGATCTTGACCCATTTCTGGTTCGTGAGGCCTTCGATATTATAGAGGCCGGTGCCGCCGATGATGCCGATTCGATGTTTTGACATACAAAAATACGATGATTGACGCTGTTTAACACCGGGAGATTAACGGACTTCAAGGGGGGCGGAAACCAGATTTTCTGACATTTTCTTCACTGGCGTGACGCGGGTAATTTGCTATTGTTTTCAAATGGATCTCTTTCATCGCATCTTGAAAACCGCCGTCGAAGGCGGGGCATCTGACGTTCATTTAAAAATCGGCGGGCCGGTGATTTTTCGGATCAACCGGGAGTTGATCGCCGTGGATTCGCCGTTTCCAACGTCCGAATGGATGAACAAAATCGTGGACGCCGTCGCCCCGGTGCATTTGAAAAAGCGCCTGGATGACGAGCGTGAGATCGATTTTTCCTATTTTCTGCCCGGGGTTGGCCGGTTTCGCACGAATCTTTTCCAGCAGCGCAACCAGTGGTGCCTGGCGATGCGTTATGTAAAAACAAGTGTGCCCTCTTTCGATGATCTGGGTCTATTGCCGCAGATCAAAAAGATTGCCGAATCTCCGCGCGGTATCGTCCTGGTGGCCGGTTCGACCGGTTCGGGCAAGTCCACAACGCTCGCGGCCATGGTGGAGCACATCAACAGTAATTTCAAAAAACATATCATCACGCTGGAGGACCCGGTTGAATATGCCTTTGAAGATAATCAATCGGTGATTGAACAACGTGAAGTGGGTCTCGACACGCTGACCTATCATCATGCCCTTAAGCATGTATTGAGGCAGGATCCGGACATCATCATGATCGGGGAAATGCGTGACAGCGTCAGTTTTGCCGCGGCCATGAGCGCGGCGGACACGGGACATTTGGTGATGTCCACCCTGCACACGACCACCGCGTCGCAGTCAGTCACGCGCATCATGGATTTTTTCCAGGCCGACGAGCGGGAACAAATCCGCCGGCAATTGGCCGGTTGCTTGCGCGGGGTGGTCTGCCAGCGAATGGTCACGACCGTGAACGCAAAGATGACCCCGGCATTGGAAATCATGCTCAACACGCCCCTGGTAAGGAAGCTGATCGAGGAGAACCGGCTCGATAAATTGCATGCGGCGATCGAGACCGGCACCGATGATGGGATGTTAAGTTTCAACCAATCGCTCTTCAACCTGGTTAAAAGCGGTAAAGTTCAGGAAAAGGAAGCGCTCTCCAAATCAAGCAACCCGCAAGGGCTGGAGATGAATTTCAAAGGAATTTTCCTTGATGAAGGCCGGCGAATCGTCAGCTGATTAAATTATTGACCTAAATACGACTGTATGATCGTATATTAATGTGCGGATTTCAAAGAAGACCGATTATGCTTTGCGCGCGTTGTTCACGCTGGTGGACCACTTTGGCGGAGCGCCGATACCCATCCGCGAACTCGCCAGGCGTAATGATGTCCCCAAGCGGTTTCTCGAGCAAATCATGCTCGATCTGAAAACCCAGGGATGGGTCAGAAGCGAGGCGGGAATCCGGGGCGGCTATGTATTGGCCAGAAAACCCGACAAGATCACGATGGGTGAGGTGGTACGGTATTTTGACGGTATTTTAGCGCCAATCGGCTGTGTTTCTGTCACGGGTTACGAGCGCTGTTCCCAGGAGCCGGTCTGCAAATTTCGCCGTGTTTTCCTGGATGTCAGGAACTATATAGCGGGCGCGATGGATCGGGCAACGCTGGCCGATGTGGCCAAGAGCGCGCCGGTGTCAAAACGCGAAGTTTCCACAGGATTCACGGGCGGAGAAGGCATCTAAAAGATTTTTCAAAAAAGTGGTTGACGATTCCGAAACCCGCGGCATAATAACGACCATATTAGTCGTTATTAGTTGGCTGTTGTAAGACAATAAAGATTGAAGACCACGGTCAAGGTAACGAGCAGTAAACCCGAAAAGAAAAAAAATATGAAACTGAAATGGTTATTAGTGGCGGTGGCGATCGGCGCGCAATCTGGAATTGCGGCGTTTGGGCAGGAGACGAACTCCTCAAGCGCGGACATTCAAGCATTGCAGCAGGAAGTGCAGGCGCTGGAGCAGAAGGTGGAAGCGCTTCAACAGCAACAAACGACGCAAAGCAGCCCCGCCGAAAATCAGCAATCGACACAGGTCCAGGACCTGGACCAGAAGGTCCGGATTTTGGAACGGCAGCGCGAATTGGACCAACAGGCGGCGGCTGACGCGGCCAAAGCGCAGCCCAAAATAACATTGAATGCGAACGGTTTCAGCTTCAGTTCAGCTGATTCGAATTTCGTCGCCCAATTGCACGGTGTTATCCAGAACGACAGTCGAACGTTTCTGGCGGATGGCGGCGGTACTGCCGGCAAGGACACCTTTTTGCTTCGTCGCGCCCGGCCCATTTTTTCAGGGACGGTGTTCCGTAATTTCGATTTCAATTTTACGCCAGATTTTGGCGGCAGCGGCGTGGTGATCTATGACGCCTATTTGAATTATCATTACAATCCGGCGTTTCAAATAGAAGCCGGACGGTTCAAAGCCCCGATTGGGCTGGAATCATTGCAACAGGACGTGTGGATTACCTTCAATGAACGTTCCCTGGTGACGGACCTGTTGCCGAACCGCGACATGGGTTTTGAACTGCATGGCGATTTGCTTGGCGGCAAGGTCAGTTATGCCGCCGGCATTTTTAACGGCACGCCGGATTACATCACTCCTCCCGCCTCAACGCAGGCCGTGGACGATGATAAGGCGTTTGATGGACGTTTATTTCTGCAACCTTTCAAAACTTCCGACGAAACCTATTTGCAGGGACTTGGCTTTGGCGTTGGCGGCAGTTATGAGGATGACACTGGTAGTACTGCTGCTTCCGATCTGACCAGCGGTTATAAGACTGACGGGCAGCAAACCTTTTATTCCTACGCGACCGGTGTCTATGCCAGCGGGAGGCATTGGCGGCTTTCACCGCAGGGATATTATTATTACGGACCGTTCAGTGTGATGGGGGAATACGCGATTTCTGACCAGCAGGTCACAAAAACGACGACTTCCGCCGATATACGAAACAGTGCCTGGGAAACCACAGTAGGCTGGGTTTTGACCGGGGAGGATGCTTCCTACAATGGCATAACGCCACGCCATCCCTTTGACCCGCGCAACGGGAGTTGGGGCGCATTCCAAGTCGTCGCGCGCTATGCGGACTTGTACATCGACGACAGGAATTTTGCGACCTATGCCCTCGCCGGTTCCGCGTCGGAGGCGAAAGCATGGTCGGTCGGACTTAACTGGTTCTTGAACCGTGATATTCGCGTGGATGCCAGTTTCTCGCGCACCACCTTTAACGGCGGCGGCGGTACGGTTAACAACGGCCCGGTAACCGCCCAACCGGAAAATGTCGTCTTCACCCGTGTACAACTGGGGTTTTAACTGCTAAACCATCCACCCATATTTTATGAAATATTTTTTAAATGTTTTTATCGCCGTGCTTGCGTTGGCAAGTGCAGCCAACGCCGGCCCGGTCACTTTGCTCAACGTTTCATATGACCCGACGCGTGAGTTATACCAGGAATATAACGCCGCCTTCGCAAAATATTGGAAGGCCAGGACGGGCGATGACGTGACCATCAACCAATCGCATGGCGGCTCGGGCAAGCAGGCGCAGTCGGTGATCAACGGCCTCGAAGCAGACGTGGTGACACTGGCGTTGTCTTATGACATTGACGCCATCTCGCAACAGGCAAAATTATTGCCGGCCAATTGGCAGAGCCGCCTGCCGGACAACAGCACGCCTTACACTTCAACCATTGTGTTCCTGGTGCGCAAAGGGAACCCCAAAGGCATCAAGAACTGGGATGATTTGATCAAGCCCGATGTCAGCATCGTGGTGGCAAATCCCAAGACTTCCGGCGGCGCCCGCTGGGCGTATCTGGCGGCTTATGCGTTTGCGCTGGAAACCTACGGCCATGATGACGCGAAAGCCAGGGACTTCATCACGAAGGTCTATAAAAATGTTCCAATCCTGGATTCCGGCGCGCGCGGTTCGACGATCACCTTTGCCCAGCGCGGGATCGGCGACGTGTTGCTCGCCTGGGAGAACGAGGCGCATCTGGCGCAAAAGGAGTTTCCGTCGGAAGGGTTTGAGATCGTTACGCCGCCGATCAGCATCCTGGCCGAGCCGCCGGTGGCGTTGGTGGATAAAAACGCGAAGCGTCATGGCACGACGGAAGTCGCCACGGCCTATCTCGAATATCTTTACTCGGATGAAGCGCAGGAGATCGAAGCGCAAAATTTTTATCGTCCGCGCAATCCCGCCATCGCTGCAAAATACGCCGCGAATTTTCCACAGTTGAAACTCGTGACCGTTGACTCGGAATTCGGCGGTTGGGCCAAGGCCCAGCAAACGCACTTCGCCGACGGGGGAGTCTTCGACCAAATCTATCAATCGCAATAATATGACCATCGCCGATTCACCGGTTAAGAACACACAGAGCGCGCGCAAACAGCGCCGGTCGATCTCCGGATTACTGGCGCCATTGGAGGAGATCGCCGCCACTTCGCCAAACCTCGTGGCCAATCACGAGGCGCGGTTTGAAGCCGGCGATGAAACTTATGAATTGCCCCGTTATCTGTTTGTGGGGCCGCGCGGCGGTGATACGCCCATCCGGGTCGGCATCTTCGGCGGCATCCATGGCGACGAGCCGGAGGGGGTCCATGCCATTGTCCGGTTCATCCAATTACTCGAGGCCAGGCCGGAAATCGCGGCGGGTTATTATCTGTCGTTTTATCCGATATGCAATCCGACCGGGTTTGAAGACGCGACGCGGTTTTCCCGGCAGGGAAAGGATTTGAACCGTGAATTCTGGAAAAACTCGAGCGAACCGGAAGTGCGCCTGCTCCAGGCCGAGTTGATCTCACGTTCATTCCAGGGAACGATTTCGCTGCATACCGATGACACAAGCGC